>Ga0208604_1000051_pt1 | contig 16413 bp, 11 predicted proteins | sample MicForSoSWNH22_M_FD_188009 | JGI IMG/M metagenome (GOLD analysis project Ga0208604, IMG submission 188009) | Forest soil microbial communities from Harvard Forest Long Term Ecological Research site in Petersham, Massachusetts, USA - MetaG HF016... | ecosystem: Environmental > Terrestrial > Soil... | reverse complement strand
CATGAATCTAAAACTCCGCCACGTCGATTCCACTGAGCTCGGCGGCACCTCCTATGTGGCGCTCGCCGCGCACGCCGCCGAAGCCATCACGCTCGGCAAGTGCGATGTCGCGTTGGTCACGCTGGCCGGCCGGCCGCGTAGCGAAGGCCAGGCGACCGGCACCACGCCGCGGTTGCGCGATCCGAACCAGCCGGAGGCGCCATGGGAATTTCCCTATGGGCTGACCACGGCGAACGGCTACGCCATGTGCGCCATGCGCCACATGCATCAATACGGCACCACCAGCGAGCAGCTCGCCTGGATCAAGGTCGCCGCCTCGCATCACGCCCAGCACAACCCGAACGCCATGCTGCCCGATGTCATCACCGTCGCGGACGTGGTCAACTCGCCGGTGATCGCTGATCCGCTGCACCGGCTCGACTGCTGCGTCATCAGCGACGGCGGCGGCGCGCTGGTCATTGTCAAACCGGAGATCGCCAAGAAATTAAAGCGCCCGCTGGTAAAAATCATCGGCGCCGGCGAAACGGTGAAGCATCTTTCCGGCGGCACCTTCGATCTCACCACGTCGGGCGCGGCGCGCACCGGGCCGATCGCCTTCGCTGAGGCCGGCATCAAGCCTGCCGACATCAAATATGTCTCGATCTACGACAGCTTTACCATCACGGTGCTCATCCAGATCGAGGATTTGGGTTTTTGTTCAAAAGGCGCCGGCGGCAAATTCGTGTCCGACGGCAATCTGATTTCCGGCATCGGCAAATTGCCGTTCAACACGGATGGTGGAGGTTTGTGCAACAATCATCCGGCCAATCGCGGCGGCATGACCAAGGTGATCGAGGCGGTGCGGCAATTGCGTGGCGAGGCGCATCCCAAGGTGCAGGTGAAGAACTGTGACCTGGCGCTGGCGCAGGGCACTGGCATGCAGCTCGGCACGCGGCATTGCAGCGCGACGCTGATCATGGAACGGGAGTGAGCGATGGCGCGAACAATTCCGTCACCCCTCGTCAGCGTCGAAAACGAGGCGTTCTGGAATGCGGCGAAGGAAGGCCGCTTCATGGTCCCGACCTGCACCGTCTGCGGCAAGGCGCATTGGTATCCGCGCGCCATCTGTCCGTTCTGTGCGAGCGACAAGGTCGAATGGCGCGCCGCGTCAGGCAAAGGCACGATCTACACCTACAGCGTCATGCGCCGCGCCAAGGAGCCTTATGCGATTGCTTACGTGACGCTCGCCGAAGGCCCGACCATGATGACCAACATCGTCGACTGCGATTTCGACGCGCTGCGTGTCGGCCAGCCGGTTGACGTCGTGTTCAAGGACACCGAAAACGGCCCCCCGGTGCCGATGTTCAAGCCGGCGTAGGGTGGTAGCGAGTACAAACTCAATCGTCCGAACCCCCTCATCCTGTCCTTCTCCCCTCTGGGGAGAAGGGACGCAGCGTGTGCGCCTCGATTTCGCCCTCACTCCTTCCGCGGCAACAGATTCGCGCGGCGCAGCCGCTGCGCTCCCTCTCCCCGGAGGGGAGAGGGTCGGGGTGAGGGGGTTCGGATGCTGCAGGACAAATCCAAAGCTTCGCGCAGCACGGCAGTTTTAAAGCTAAAGCGTTCTGGTTAGACTGCCACGCAACAAAGGACATCACGATGCGGTTTGGACTATTCGGCAGCGCGACGGCCCGCCATGGCGGGCCGGATGTCGATTCCGGGCAGGGTTATAAGCAATTCGTCGAATACAATGTCGAGGCCGAGGCGCTCGGCTATCACTCGACCTTCCTGGTCGAGCATCACTTCACCGGGTTCGGCCAGGTTTCCGCCAGCCTGTCGCTGCTCACCTGGGTGGCGGCGCAGACCAAAACTTTGCGGCTCGGCACCGCGGTGCTGGTGTTGCCCTGGCACAATCCGGTGCTGCTCGCCGAGCAGGCCGCGACCATCGATCTGCTCTCGGGCGGCCGGCTCGATTTCGGCGCCGGCAAGGGCTATCGCCACAACGAATTTGCCGGCTTCTGCGTGCCGATCGCGGAAGCCGACGCGCGCTTCAACGAATCGCTCGACATCATCGTCAAATCCTGGACGTCGAAGCAACGCTTCTCGCACCACGGCACATACTGGAAGTTCGAAGACATCATCGTCGAGCCGCCGACCGCGCAAAAGCCGCATCCGCCGATCTGGATGGGCGCCGGCAGCCCAGACTCGATCAAACAGGTCGCGGCGCGCGGCTATAACCTGCTGCTCGATCAATTCGCCTCGTTCGACACCGTCGCCGAGCGCATCGCGATCTATAAAACGGCGCTGGAGCAGCACGGCCGCGTGTTCGACCCAATAAATGTCGGCGTCGCCCGCGCCTTCTATGTGGCCAAGGATGCCGCCGACAAGGAAGCTGCATTGCAGCGGCGCATGGAGGCGCAGCGCCGCCTCGAGGCGATTTCGAGCGCGCCGGGCGTGAAGAACACCGCCAGCATCATGACCTATTCGGATACCCGCGAGGCCAGCGAAGAGAGCGCGCTCTACGGCAATCCCGACGAGATCGCGGTGAAGCTCACCAATCTGCGCAAGCTCGGTGTCGAATATGTATTGCTCAATGGCGGCGGCCTGATCGGTCACGCCAGCGACAGCCTGCGCCGCTTCGCCCGCGAGGTGATGCCGCACTTCGCCGACAGCGCCAAGATGCGCAGCGTGGGATGATATTTCCCCTCCCCCTTGTGGGGAGGGGCAGGGGTGGGGGTCGAGAGGTTATGTGCAGGCGTCTAGGATTGCGACTTCCCTCCCGACCCCCACCCCACCCTCCCCACAAGGGGGAGGGAGTAATCAGAGCTGATCGACGCGTAAACACATCCCGATGATCAACAAGATCGTGCAAACCATGGCCGAGGCCATGGCCGACATCCGCGACGGGGCCGTCGTTCTGGTCGGCGGCTTCGGCAGCATCGGGCAACCAAACGCGCTGATCGAGGGCCTGATCGAGCAGGGCGCCAAGGATCTCACCGTGGTCGCCAACAATTCCGGCGTCGGTTACGTCGGCTTGGCCAAGCTCCTCGACACCGGCCGGGTGCGCAAGATCGTCTGCTCGTTTCCGCGCACCGCCGATCCGGTGGTGTTCGAGCGGCTGTGGCGCGAAGGCAAGATCGAGCTCGAATGCGTGCCGCAAGGCACCATGGCGGAACGCATGCGCGCCGCCGGCGCCGGCATCCCGGCGTTCTATACGCCGACCGCGGTCGGCACCAAGCTCGCCGTGGGCAAGGAAGAGCGCGAGATTCACGGCCGCAAATATATTCTCGAGGAAGCGCTGCACGGCGACGTGGCGCTGGTCGAGGCTTGGGAAGCGGACCGTTGGGGCAACCTCACCTTTAACGCGTCGGCGCGCAATTTCAATCCGGTGATGGCGACTGCGGCGAAGCTGACCATCGTGCAGAGCCAGCACATCGTCGAGCTCGGCGCGCTCGATCCGGAAAAAATCGCGACGCCGGGAATTTTCGTCGACCGGGTGCTGCACGTGCCCTATGGCGAACCGACGGTGACGTAACAAGCGAGCGACGGGAGGAAGCCATGAACGTCAAAACGGCCGCGAAGCCGATGGCGCGCCGGGAAATGGCCAAGCGCCTGGCCGACGACATTCCCGAAGGCTGGTACGTCAACCTCGGCATCGGCGCGCCGCTGCAGGTGGCCGATTATGTGCCGGAGGCACGCGAGGTCGTGTTCCAGTCGGAGAACGGCGTTCTCGGCATGGGGCCGGCACCGGAGCCGGACAAGATCAATCGCTGGCTGATCAATGCCGGCAAGCAATACATCACCTTGCGCAGCGGCGGCTCCTACATGCATCACGCCGACAGTTTTGCCCTGATCCGCGGCGGCCATCTCGATCTGTGCGTGCTCGGCGCCTTCCAGGTCGCCGAGAACGGCGACATCGCCAACTGGTCGACGTCGGACAACGAGAGCGCGCCCGCGGTCGGCGGCGCCATGGATCTGGCCGCCGGCGCCCGCCGCATCTGGGTGATGATGGATCACACCACCAAAACCGGCGAGAGCCGCCTCGTTCGCCGCTGCACCTATCCGCTGACCGCGGTCGGCGTCGTCCAGCGCGTCTACACCAATCTCGCGGTGATCGACGTCACCGACGAAGGTTTTGCGGTGCGCGAGATGGTGCCCGGCATGACGCTCGATGAATTGCAGAAGGTCACCGACGCGCCGCTGAAAATGGCACAGATGTAGCCCGGATGAGCGAAGCGAAATCCGGGGACGGAGCTGGCGGCCATTCAGCTCCCGGATGTCGCTTCGCTCATCCGGGCTACGTCTTTTGCCCACTCCACGCGCGCAGCAAAAAATGGGCCGGCTGATTTCGTATTCCGCCGTCACCGCGGCGGCATCGGCCATTCGCCGTTCTACGAAGACGCGCCGCGCTTCAACAGTGAACTCGCCGCCTTCGTGCGCACGGCGAACAAGGGGAATTGATCGTCATTGCGAGCGAAGCGAAGCAATCCACCGCGACGGTTCGGGTCTATCTGCGATGCAACAAGCCGGCGCGGCGCCTGGATTGCTTCGTCGCTGCGCTCCTCGCAATGACGAATGGCCTAGTTCACCAGCACCGGCGTGCCGTTCTGCACGCGGCCGTAAAGATCCACGACGTCGTCGTTGCCGAGGCGAATGCAGCCGAAGATCACGTTGGTGCCGACGGTTGCCGGCGCATTGGTGCCGTTGATGCGCGACTTGCCGTCGTCGAGCTCCATGGCGCGCGCGCCGAGCGGGTTGCCGGGACCGCCCGGCAATGTCCCCGGCTTGGCGAGCTTGCGCGCGATCATGTCCGGCGTCGCCTGCCACGGCGGCCATTCCGCCTTGCTGGCGACGTGGCGCAGCCCGACCAGCTCGGTGCATTGCTCGCCGAGCCCGATGCCGTAGCGCAGCGCCACGTTGTTGGGCTGAATCAGATAAAGATAATGCTGCAGCTTATCGACGATGATGGTGCCGACCGGCTGCAAGGTGCGATAGAACGTCGGCTGGCGGCGAAAGACGTAAGCCAGATCGTTGTCGGCTGCGCCGCCGTCGATGCCGGGCGCGAGATCGCCGTCTTTGGCCGGCTTGGGTGTTGCGGCTTTGGCCGCGGGCGTCGCTTGCGTGGCAGCGGTGGAGGCAGCGCTTTTGACCGGCGGCGACGCTTTGTGGGCGTGCTGCACCCAGAACATGTAACCGCCGGCTACGATCGCGGCTGCGGCGATGGCGACCGCGACCAAGGAGATGCTGCTGAGCCGCAACGGCGCCGGTAGTGGCCCGCGCTCCGGTGTAATCGATGACAGATCGCCGACATCGCCGTCGGCTTCATCGCCCGGTGCGTCGCGCGGCATCGCGGCACCGGCGGGGCGCGACATTTCGGCTTCGATCCTGCGGATCGCGGCATCCAACCCGGATTGCTCGGCGGCGATCGCGTCCGGCGGCGTCGCCGGACGGCGCGCCAACAGCTGCGTCACCAGCATTTGCCGCGCGCGCTCGTAGACGCCGCGCCGCCATTGCGGATCCCGCGCTTCCGGCGCGCTCATGGCGCGCGCTAGGATCGGATAATAATCAACCATGGCCCCCCGGCGCGTTTATGCACCGATCTTAGCTAAAAACTCCAGGACGCGGGCATTGGTCGCGTCCTCGTCCTGCCGCTCGACCGGCACATCCCAATAATCCGACCGCGGCAGGCATTCCTCAAGATAGCGCGCCGCCGACGTCGCGTGCGACGCATCATGGCCCGGAACGACGAGCGCTGGAATATCCAGGCGCATGAGCTCTTCCGGCTCGGCGCCGGGCGCAGTGTCGCGGTCGAACAGCGCGCCGCACATGCCCTCGCAGATCGATTTATATTGGTCGCGGTCCTGCTTGGCATAGGCGGCGGCGAAGGCGCTGTCGCGCTTGATAACGGACGCCCACGGCCCGCCGCGCGGATCGGCGCCGAACGGCTTGCCGTCATTCCTGACCAGCGCCACGACGCCGTCGAGACCGTCGCTCGCGACAAAGGCCAGGTGCTCGGCAAAGCGCTGATGGCTCGAGATGCGGTATTTGGCACCGCCGACCGGCCAGTACAGGATCATGCTCGACACCATGCCGGGATGCGCGACGGCAAACGCCGTGACCGGCGGGCAGCCCATGCAGCCGCCCATGAGATGCGCGCGCTTGATGCCGAGATGATCGAGCAGCCCCTTACCCTGGGCGACGAAATGCTGCCAGGTGACGCGCTCGACCCGCCCACCCGACTGCCCGCATTCGCGGCGGTCGAACAGGATGCAGGTAAAACGCTTCGGCAAATGATCGAGCAGTTTTATCCTGGCGTAGCTGCCAAGCGTCGACCATGCCTCAACCACGGCGTTGAAGCCGCCGGGCGCGTACATCAACAGCGGCGGCCCGGAGCCGATCACTTCGTAGCGCGTGGCGATGTCGTCGATCGTCACAAGAGGCACGAGCGTTACCTTCTCTTCTATCGCCGCCGAGCAGCAAGCAATTCGGAGCAGGCGCGCTGCGTCCCTTCTCCCCAGAGGGGAGAAGGACAGGATGAGGGGGTTCGGAAGATTGAGTTTGTTTTCTGATTCTTCCGAACCCCCTCACCCCAACCCTCTCCCCTCTGGGGAGAGGGAGTGCTCTGCGCTTGCATCACGGTCATTGCTTGTCTCTCAGCGTCAGCCCTTGATCTGCCGGCCGGCGCGGGCGTCGGCGATCAATGCTGTGAACGCATCCAGCGCGGCCTTCGCAGTGTTCACATAAGTTTCGGTCTTGGCGTCGATCCATTTCTCGGCGTAGCCGATGGCGGTGTGCGCGAGCCGCACCCGGCCGTCGAGCCATGGTCCGCCGCCAAAACCGCCGATCACCGGAATCTTGACCGCCTTGACGACGGCTGAGCCCGCGACCGGGCCGGAATTGGTGAAGTCGAGCAGCGCCGCGCCGGCCGCTTCCAAAAGTTTTGCTTCGGCGACCAGCTTGTCCGCGGCTTCTGCGGTCGCCTGCGCCTGCGGCGAATTCTGCGCGCTGTAGGGAATGCCGTATTTGCCCGCGGTCTGCGGCGTCAACCCGAATTGGGCGAAGACCGGCACCCCGGCCTTGACCAGCGCGCGCACTACGTCGGGAAAATCCGCCGCCGCATCGACCTTGATCATGTCGGCGCCGCCGTCTTGCATCAGGCGCGACGCGGCGGCGAGCGCGCTGTCGATGCCTTGTTGCACCGGGCCGAACGGCATGTCGCAGCTCACCAGTGCGCGCGCCGTACCGCGCCGCACCGCCTGGCAGCAGATCAGCATCTCGTCCAGCGTGACTTCGAGCACCTCGTCGCGGCCCCAAAGATTGACGCCGACCGAATCGCCGACCGAGATGAAATCGACGCCGGCGCGGTCGGCGATGCGCGCGATCTGATAATCCCAGGCGACGACGCCGATGCTTTTCTTGCCGTCGCGCTTCATCTGTTGAAGCGCGGCAATGGTCATCTTGTCAGGCATGTTTGCGGTTCGCTCCGTGCGGCCGTTGTTGTAGCACGGCTAACGGGGCAGCAAACTCCCCGTTTGGGAGCAACATGTTCGCGATCGGTGGTGCGGCCTTGATCGCTTGGATGCTGGTTGTTCGTGTTGATGATCTTGTCAAGGACGGCGCGAAGCGCCGCCGCCTCCGGCGGTCTACGATCCTTGACAAGATCATCAACACGAACAGAGTGCTGTCCAAGCGATCAAGGCCGCTTTCTGGGCCTTCTCACATAATTAGGACTATTACCCGGGAGGCGGCGCGACCGGTTTGGGCTTGGCCTGCTTCTTCGGCGCAGCCGTCGGCGCGCCCGCTTGCGCGGCCGTCTTGGTGTCAGTCGGCTTCGCCACCGGCTTGGCGTCAGTCGGCTTGGCATCGGTCGGCTTGGCGACGACGGACTTCTTATTCGCAGGCTTCTCGGGTGCCGGCTGATCGTCGTTGGACTTGGCCGCCGTCGCTTTGTGATGCTTGGTTTTCTTTTTGTCGGGTTCGGCGGCGATGTCGGAGGAAAGCGTGGCGAGCTGCGACGGCGAGCGCGTCGGCCCGGTATAGACCACCACCGGCATCACCGGGCCGAGATCGGACAGCAGGACCGGATTGGTCGGCGCGCGCAGCGCCGACAACAGCAGCGAGCGGGTCTCGGTTGAGGCAGCGGCCGTCGGCTGGGGATTGTCGCTGTCGGCATCCATGTCTTCGTCTTCCGCCGCGGGCCGCTTGCGATGCTTGCCGCAGGTCTGTTCCTGAAGATTGGGCGGGTCGACGTTCATCGGCGCCAGCGCGTCGACCAGGCCCAGCGACGGCGTCAGCCAGGACAACGGATTTTGCGAGAATCCGCTTTCCAGCATTTCGGCGGCCTTGATGGCGCGCACCGCGCCCGACGGCGCGCCGAGCACGACCGCGATCAGCCGCTTGTTGTTGCGCGTCGCGGTGGCGACGAGGTTGAAGCCGGAGGCACAGATGAAGCCGGTCTTCATGCCGTCGGCGCCGGGATAGCGGCCGAGCAACGGATTGTAGTTGCGCACGATGCGACGCCCGAACTTGATCGCCGGAACGTGCCAATAGAAACTGTAATCGGGAAACTCGCGGATCAGCGCCCGGGCCAAAATGGCGAGATCGCGCGCCGAGGTGATCTGGCCGTCGGCCGGCAGCCCGTTCGGATTGACGAAATTCGATTCCGACATGCCGAGCTTGTGTGCGGTGTCGGTCATCTGTTGGGCGAAATCGTCGACCGAGCCGCCGATGCCTTCGGCGAGCAGCACGGCCATGTCGTTGGCCGATTTCACCATCATCATCTTGAGCGCATTGTCGACCGTGACTTGCGCGCCGACCGGCAGGCCCATCTTGGTCGGCGCCTGCAGATTGGCGTTGCGCGAGACGGTGAACAGCGTGTCGAAGGTGATGCGATTGTCCCTGACCGCGCTCAGGGTCATGTAGAGCGTCATCAGCTTGGTGGTTGACGCCGGATACCACGGATAGGTCGCGTTATCGGCGCGCAGCACCTTGCCGCTGTCGGCGTCGATGAGGATCGAGGACCCCGACCAGGCCGGCGTCGCCGCCAGGACCGCCGCCGCGCCAAAGCCGAAAGCGATGCCGAGCATCTGCGCCCGGAGAGATGTCATTGCATACACGTGTCGCGGTCCGTTCGGTTGAGCGAAGGGTAGGTTCACGAAGCGTGGGCGCGTCCCTATCTACCCGGTATGGCGGGTCGAAGGCAAAGGCGAATCCGGCTATCCTTTGACCCCCGTATGGATGGCCGTAAGCTTAAAGCCAAGGAAAAGCGACGGAAATTCGGCAAGCCCGGGTAAGGAGCGATCATGACCGCCTGCATCGTCGGCTGGGCCCACACCCCCTTCGGCAAGCTTTCCGGCGAGACCGTCGAGAGCCTGATCGTGGGTGTGGCGAATGGGGCGCTCGCGGATGCCGGCATTGCGGCAGGCGACGTCGACGAGATCGTGCTCGGTCACTTCAATGCCGGCTTTTCGGCGCAGGATTTTACCGCTTCGCTGGTGCTGCAAGCCTCGCCCGATCTGCGCTTCAAACGCGCCACCCGCGTCGAGAATGCCTGCGCCACCGGTTCCGCTGCCGTGCATCAGGGCCTGAAATCGATCGCGGCGGGTGCTTCCCGTATCGTTCTCGTCGTCGGCGCCGAGCAGATGACCACGACGCCCGGCCCCGAGGTCGGCCAAAACCTGCTCAAAGCGTCTTACGTGCGCGAGGAGGCCGATATCGACGGCGGTTTCGCCGGCATTTTCGGCAAGATCGCCGGGCTCTATTTCCAGCGCTGGGGCGACCAGTCCGACGCGCTGGCGCGCATCGCCGCCAAGAACCACAAGAACGGCGTCGGCAATCCTTATGCGCAGATCCGAAAGGATCTCGGCTACGATTTCTGCCGCACCGAGAGCGACAAGAACCCGCGCGTTGCCGGCCCGCTCAAGCGCACCGATTGCTCGCTGGTCTCCGACGGCGCCGCCGCCATCGTGCTCACCGACGTCGAGACCGCGCTGAAAATGAAAAAAGCCATCGTGTTCCGCGCCGCCGAGCACGTGCAGGATTTTCTGCCGATGTCGCGGCGCGACATTTTGAAGTTCGAAGGCTGCGCGGTGGCGTGGCAGCGTGCGCTGGCGCAGGCCGGCCTCGGCCTCGCTGATTTATCATTTGCCGAGGTGCACGACTGCTTCACCATCGCCGAATTGATCGAATACGAAGCCATGGGGCTGGCCCCGGAAGGGCAGGGCGCCCGCGTCATCGCCGATGGGATAACGGCGAAAGACGGCAAGCTGCCGATCAATCCGTCTGGCGGGCTCAAATCCAAAGGCCATCCGATCGGCGCCACCGGCGTCTCGATGCATGCGCTGGCGGCGATGCAGCTCACCGGCTCAGCCGGCGACATGCAGGTCAAGGACGCCCGTCTCGGCGGCATCTTCAATATGGGCGGCACGGCGGTGGCCAATTACGTGAGTATTTTGGAGCGGCTGCGCTAGCTGCCGCCGCGTGACGCGGATAAAATCGGAATCAACAGGAGGGTGCCATGCAAATCAGGGTCGCGCCGGAAGGGCTCAACGATTGGAGCGCCGAGGAACGGCAGGCACGCGTCGACTTGGCGGCCGCGCATCGCCTCGCCTACATGCACGGCTTCAGCGAGGGGATCTTTAATCACCTGACCTTGGTGGTGCCGGGCCGCAGCGATCGTTACTACCAAATCCCGTTCGGGATGCATTGGTCGGAGGTCACGGCCTCGTCGTTCATGGAAGTCGGCATCGACGACGGCGAGGTCAAGCGCGGCTCGGGCGACGTCGAGCGATCCGGCTACTGCATTCACGCGCCCATTCACAAAGCGCTGCCGCAAGCCAAGGCGGTCTTTCACACCCACATGCCCTTCGTCAGCGCGCTCACGCGTCTCGAGGATCCGCGGATCAAGGAGATCGGCCAAACCGAGGTCGGGCTCATGGGACAGATCGCCTATGACGACGAATATACCGGCCCGGCGCTCGAGCCCGAGGAGGGCGAGCGTCTCGCCAGGGTGATTGGCGAGCACACGCTCCTGTTCATGGCCAATCACGGCGTGACCACGCTCGGCGACACGGTGGCCGATGCCTATAACCGGCTCTACTACATCGAGCGCGCGGCGCAGGTTCAGATCTACGCCATGTGGACCGGACAAAGGCTCAAACAGCTGCCCCAGGCGGTGGTCGAGAAAACCCAGCGCGACATCGGCGGCAATCGCTTCTACGAAGGCCCGACGCCGGCGCAACGGCACTTCAATGCGCTCAAGCGCATCCTCGACCGCAATGAACCCGACTACGTGACGTGAGGAGAACTCCTCCCTCTCCCTGCCGCGCGGGGAGAGGGATGGGTGAGGGGGCCTCCCGCTGGGCGCGGAGTTGAGGCGACGTCTGTAACGCTGCCAAGACCCGAAAAGCTCAGAATAGCGGAGAGGCCTTCGATGCTCGCCACAGTTTCATCGCGCCACGGTTGTGATCATCGTGCCAATCTCTTAATCTAGGATCGATGAGCGTTCGCGACGGCCTGCTAACTCGACTCCGATCGACACTTGACCGGCCTGACACAGTTCTACTGATTGGGTCAGGCGTCTCAGCATGGTCAGGCCTTCCCAATTGGACAACCTTACTCACGCGATTAGCTGATTTTGTCGAAAGCTACGGACGAGATGCCGGTCCAGTACGGCAAGAGATTGCACACGGTGACCTGTTACTCGCGGCAAGTTATGCGGTTCACCAATTGAATCTGCGAGAGTTCGGTGCATTCATTCGTCAGGTCACTAACCATGGCATTGCGAAGCCAGCAGAAATTCACCGACTAATTGCTTCGCTTGGACCAACGTGTTTTATCACTACGAATTATGATCGGTTGCTGGAAGACTCTCTGACGGAATACAGTCGCAACAACACCCCCACAGTCGTTACAAATCGACAAGCGGCCGAGATCGCAGATATCATTCCTAGCTACGCACGGAAATTTGTTTTCAAATATCACGGTGACGTAGAGGACGCAGCCAGCATAATATTAACACGAGACCAGTACCGACGCATCCAATATGAATTTCCCGGAACAATTCGTGCGTTCAGCGCACTGCTGGCGACCAGGCCGGTAGTTATGATTGGCTTTGGGCTGCGCGACCTTGATTTTCTAGCAGTGCAGGACGACTTGATAGCTGCCTTCGAAGGCCAAGTCGGTGAATATTTTGCCCTCATGCCAGACTTCGATCGGCTTCGATGCGAATATTGGCGGAAGACATACCGGACTGATGTCATTTCATACGACACAATCACAAAGCCAGATGGAACATTAGACCACAGCAACCTACTAACCCTTCTTCGAAGCCTCCAACCTGAAAAGCCAACCTCCAAGCCGATATCGCCTTCCAAACCGTCGCCGATAGAAGAAGCCACACTCCTTCTAGCGCGGCTTGCGGCCAGCACCGTCCGAAAAAAGCCAGTCACGGCGGATGAGGTTTTACCGCTAACGGTATCTGCCGAAACCGACAGTAAGGGAATTTACCCATTTCATCAGTCGGGCCTCCAAGAGCTGCTTAGGACGTTTGAGAAAAGTTTTATCTTGCTTGGCGTTCCCGGTGCCGGAAAAAGTTTTGCTCTGGCGAACTATGCCGCTGAACTTGCAAGCACATTGTTAGAACAATGTATGCAGGAAGAAACACTTTTACCCGGCGCTCATGTGGTTGTGTTTGTCAACCTGGCAATATATGCCGGCGATCTACGAACTCTCATTAAATCTAACTTGCCAACGGGATTGGAGGTAGAGCCGCTTCTGGAAGATTGGAAATGCACATTAATTCTTGATGGCGCGAATGAGCTTCCGCGAACTTATATTGAGAATGGTCAGTGGCTCGCTGATTTTCAGAATCTACAGTCATCCGCTCAGAATTGTCGCATTATTGTCGGCTCGCGCAATGAAACGTGGCTATCGTCAATCGATCTTCCACGATTTAATATTAGCGATATCGATATAGAGTTCGTTGAAAGTCAACTTACATCGATGGGTTTTGCTGACACGGCGCAAAATCCGGAGCTAATAAAGACTTTTTCTAAACCATTATTCTTCTCCTTGGCAAAGGATTTGCGCATTGTCGTGCGTGACGTGGCAACACCCGCAGACGTCTATGCTAGCTTCTTTAGTCTTGTCGATGCCAACTGGTTGAAGGAATACCAAGGCCAGCCGATCAATTTCGCGTCTTCGCTCGAAGCTATCGCGTTTGGTATGCTCGAAATTGGGGCTGAGTTCGCCGCCAAGGACGAGTTCGACCGGGCATTGCGTGCGCTCCATCCCAAAAGCACCCAGGAGGCTATTTCTTACCTATTGGCAGCAGGTGTTCTTGTCGCGCTGGCTGGACATCGACTTTCCTTCTTCCATCAATCCATAACGGAATATCTCGCAGCGAGGATCATAGCGCGTCAATTTCTCGAAAATAGGAACAGCCTAAGTAGTCGCTTGGAGGATAAGAGATGGGACCAAGCATTATTTCTCGCAATGAATTTGTTGGACGCTAACGAACAGCAAGCCTTCCTGGACGTAATCTTAGAGACTGATTTGGCCGCCGCCGCACGGGCTGCGCACTATTTGGAACACAACAAGGTTGCTGTGGTTAACAAAATAATCTGTCGTGCATGTATTGCCGGTGCGCCGGTTTCACATGATACGTTTCAAACGAACTTTGAGCTTGCGCTCCAAATGGAGCATTTGCCCTACACAGATGGCAACGTCGATGCACTGCGGCGATTGCTGGACGCTCCGGAAGCCCTCGGCGGCGTCGCGGCGGGCGCGTTGTTTCGACTACGAGTTAATTTCCATAAATCAATCTTGGACGAGGTCCTTAGATCGCACGTCGATGATTGGAACTACGTAAATACGTTCATCGATATGACCACATCTTATTGGTCAAAAGAGGATCTTGAATATTTATTCGCGGAATTGCGAGGCATTAGAAAATACAAACAGCCGCTACATTTGTTTGGAGAGCTGTTCGTAGAAAAAATACCCACTGCCAAGCTATTTTCGTGGAGTAAAAGCTGTTTGCAAGAGGACACCGGCGCGAAATACGCGCTGATTGAGGCGCTCGAAAATACTGATACGAGCGAGGCGCGTTCAATTCTTTTTGATTTTGTTCGAGCGGGGGATGGTGAAGCGATATATTCGCTATATTCAAATCTGGAATATCATTCCAAAGGCTTGCAGCCGAAGGAGGTTTTTCCAAGCGCCGAAATCGCCAAAAGCATCGTGAAGAATCTGCGTTATGCGAATGGAGAGTGGGCGCTGGAATTAGCCATGGTGCTTATCAAGAAAAATTCCAAGTGGAGGGGTGCGTTTAAGGCCGTTGGGGTCAGAGGAAAAAGTCAATGCTTGCTTATCGATATTATTACCAGCAATGAGGAATCTCTACCAATCGTCGTTGCTGATGCGATACCCCGCGTATCCCAATATAAAGAATACAGTCTGCGCATATTAGGTCATTTGCGTTATTGGCGCTCGGCCCCACTGTCGATTGTCATGTCAGCCTTGCTTGAGCGGAATGCTACTTTGGCGACAAGGATACTACAAAACGTGCAGGGGAAGGAATTGCCGTTACTTGATTATAAGCCACTAGATTGGTGGTTGGATTGGACAGCAGAATGTATCGCTTCTAAAGTTCGACACGTATGGTGGTGCGGCTACTATCTTCACAATTTCATGAAGGGCAATGATGGGGCGACAATTAAGGAGATATTGTCGCGTTTCAACGGAAAGCCAGAAAAAGAATTCAAGCGAATTGGCACTTTGTTGTTTTGGGACGGTGCGGGTAGAGTATCCACAGACCAATTGTCAGAAGACGCGCTGCACCGTCTAGTGAATGTCGGTGACAAGTATAAGTTTGCGGCTCAGGTTCTAGGTCACGCTTCGACGGAAAGATTTGTAGAGACCGTGCTAATCCCTCGTTTGATCGCCAATCTAAACTCTAGATGGTTGCAAGAGGCGCTCGAAATAGCGGGACGCCGTCACAATCGTCGTTATCTGTTCTCGGCGCGTTCTTCGCTAACTAAATAAGGTGATGACTATTTAGCAGTGATCCCGAATGCTAATTTGCTTTGTTGCCGTGACGCAAATGCAGGCGTTGAATGTTACTGGTCGCTGAAAGTCCGCTCCGCTGGGCGCAGAGTTGCGGCGCTCAGGTCGCCACCCGCTGCTGCTTCGATCACTCGACCTCTCCCCGCACAGCGGGGAGAGGTGAAGAAAACTGCGCTTGCACTAACGCGGCGAAGAATCCGCCGCGCTTGACCAGTTCGTCAAACGTCCCGGTCTCGACGACCCGCCCGTTCTGAAACACCAAAATACGCGTCGCATGGCGCACGGTGGCGAGCCGGTGGGCGATGACGAAGGTGGTACGGCCTTTCATCACTTCGTCCAGCGCGAGATTGACGCGCTGCTCGGTCAGCGGGTCGAGCGCGCTGGTGGCTTCGTCGAGGATCAGGATCGGTGGGTCCTTGAGCAGCGCGCGCGCGATGGCGAGGCGCTGGCGCTCGCCGCCGGACAATAGCCGTCCGCGTTCGCCGATCGGCGCTTGCAGGCCGCCGTCGTGGCGGTCGATGAATTCGAGCGCCTGGGCGCGGGCGGCGGCGTCGCGGATTTCGGCGTCGGTGGCGTCCGGCTTGCCGACGCGCAGGTTTTCGGCGATCGAGCGGTTGAACAGCAGCGTCTCCTGGAACACGACGCCGATATTGCGGCGCAGCCCGATCAGCCTGAGGTCGCGGATATCGGTGCCGTCGATGGCGATGGCGCCCGATTGCGGATCGAAGGCGCGATAGAGCAGCGCCAGCGCCGTCGACTTGCCGCTGCCGGTCGGCCCGACCAGGGCGATGCGGTCGCCGGGCAGCGCCTTGAAGGTCAAATCGACGACGGTGGGACGGTTGCCGTCATAGGAAAACGACACCGCCTCGAATTCGACATGGCCGCGCACGCGGCCGGGATTGACCGCGCTCGCGCGGTCACGCACCGACGGCACTGTATCGAGCACGCCGAAGAAGTCGGCCAGTCGCGGCGCATCGACGAACAGCCGGTTGGCGAAGCTGACCGCCTGCTCGAGCCGCGTGATCAGAAGCGCGGCGATGCTCATGAAGCTGACGATCTCACCGACCGTCGCAAGCCCGACCAGCTTGAGATAAGTCCCGACCAGGAGGATCACCAATAGCGTGAGCGTGGTGCCGGCGCGCGTGAGCACATTGGCCACCGCCCACCACGACAGCACCGGCATCTGCGCCCGCAACAGCGAGTCCACCAGGCTGCGCAGCAGCGATACTTCAAGCTCGACGCGCGCGTAACTCTGCACCAGCGCGACATTGCCGAGGGCGTCGGCGGCAGTCTCGGCAAGATCCGAATAATGCTGCTCGACCGTGCGCTGCATCGCGTAGGCCCGCTGCATGACCAGCACTGTCAGGGCCG
>Ga0208604_1000050_pt1 | contig 16534 bp, 16 predicted proteins | sample MicForSoSWNH22_M_FD_188009 | JGI IMG/M metagenome (GOLD analysis project Ga0208604, IMG submission 188009) | Forest soil microbial communities from Harvard Forest Long Term Ecological Research site in Petersham, Massachusetts, USA - MetaG HF016... | ecosystem: Environmental > Terrestrial > Soil... | reverse complement strand
CGAGCGCAGCGGCAGCCAAGCCGAGGCTCAGCAGCGCAACGGCCAGCGCCTGAATTCGGTTGAGCATGCCGGCATTCACGCCAGTAACATTTTCCATTTCGCACCACGTCTTGGAGGAAGCCAACACGGACCACTTGCAGGGATTCCGATTGGAACAAATGCCCGCGGCACAGCGTTATTTCATCGCGCGGCCTTCGGCAACGGCATCGTTTGCAGGAGGCCATCGTTGGAGAAGCGGGATGTCTTTTGCCATGTCTCACGACGCGGTTCCGCCCGACCGTCCTACAGAGGCGTCTGAGCCGTCTGCCGCGAAGCAATTGCGCGTGTCGACGAGCGCAACCCTTTTGGCTGTGGCGGTCTGCGCGATCCTGGCCAAGGGACACCTGCTCGAGGCGACAACGCCATCGCACAACGCGGCGGTGGCACAGAATGCCGGCACGGCGCCGGTCACCATCGTCGCTCCGGAATTCTGCAAGGACCAGACATGGCCCTATATCGACTCGCGCTGCCTGCGGCGCGTCGACAACCCGCCGCCGCCGGCCGACGCTCATCAGGCGATTGCTCCACCGGCCACGACCGCAGCGGCAACGCCCGCTCCCGATGGCGTGAGTGCCAATGCCGTCGCGGCGCCGAAGAATACCGAAGCCGCCGCATCAACGAGCACGCCGCCGGCCGCGCCGGCGCCGAGCTCCCCGGACACGCGGGCGCAAGTCATCCAATCGGTATTTCCAGCGGCTGAATCGACCGTACCGCGCGATGACAATTATCAGCGCGGCAACGCCAACGCCGCAACCGATGCGCCTGCCTACCAGCGCACCAGCGACGATTCACAGCATCGTCGGTCGCGGCATTGGAACAGCCATTCCGGCTTTTTCGGATTTCGCTTCTAGCTGAGCATCGGCTTTGTCGGCTCGGGCTACGCCCGCTACCCTCCCGTCCCTGTCTTACGTCCGTCCGTGGCAAATCGGCGCTCACGGCTGTATGACGTTGCATGCCTGTTCGGAGCGGGCCGGTCATGATCCATCGCCCCAGCCGCCGCGACATCGTGAAGACGACAGCGCTGACGGCATTCGGCTCATTGGGCCTGCGCAACGCGACGCGCGCGCGCGCCGAGGCGCCGACCAAGCCCGAGCCTAGAACGGTTTTCCAGATCGATTCGGCGCTCCGCGCCGCAACGAGCGCGGGAGAAGTGCCTGGAGTCGTGGCCTTGGCGGCGACTGAAAATGCCATCCTCTATGAGGGGATTTTCGGCAAGCGCCGGCTCGGCGAAGGCGCCGCCATGACACGCGACACGGTGTTTCGCGTCGCCTCGATGGTGAAGCTGATTACGTCGGTGGCCGCGCTGCAGCTTGTCGAGCAGAACAAGCTGTCGTTGGACGCGCCGGTGCCCGATATCGAACCCGCGATCGGCTCGCCGCAAGTGCTCGATGGCTTCGACGCCAAGGGATTGCCGCAACTGCGTCCGGCACAGCAGCCGATCACGCTGCGCCACTTGCTGACCCATACGTCCGGCCTCGCTTACCGGCTCTGGGACGCCAAGGCGGTGCGATATGCCAAGTCGCTTGAGCTGTTGCCTAAGGCGCAAAGAAAATTGGCGCCGCCCACCCCGTTGATGTTCGATCCCGGCACGCACTGGCAATACGGCACCAGCATCAATTGGGTCGGCCGCGTCGTGGAGGCGATCAGCGGCGAATCGCTGGACATTTATTTTCGCAAGCACATTCTCGATCCGCTCGGCATGAACGACACCGCCTTCGTGCTTAAGCCGCCGCAGCGCGAGCGCGAGGCCGGCGTGCATCGGCGCGGGCCGAACGGAACTCTGACGGCGGAACCGATGGAGCGGAATTCGCCGCGGCAAACCTTCTCGGGCGGCGGCGGGATTTATTCGACTGCGCCGGATTATCTGACGCTCATCCGCGCGCTCTTGGCCGGCGGCGCGCTGGACGGCGCCCGCATCCTTCGCCCCGACACCGTCGCGCTGATGGGCCAGAACCAGATCGGCGACATCGACGTCGGCGTCCTGAAAACCACGGTGCCGGCGCTCTCCAACGACGTCGATCTATGTCCCGGCGTTACCCGCAAATGGGGTTTTGGCCACATGATCAACATGCAGGCTTTAGCCGGCGGCCGCAGCGCCGGCAGCCTGACTTGGGGCGGCCTCCTCAATACGTATTATTGGATCGATCCCGGCAGGAAGATCGCGGCCGTCTTCATGACGCAAGTATTGCCGTTTGCCGACGGCCGGGCGTTGCGCCTTTACCGCCAATTCGAACACGGCATCTACGCCGCTTTGAAAGAAGGCTAGGGCGTGGACTCATAAATCCAGATTGCAGCGAATGTCCGCTATGGGCCAATAGCCGACATCAACCAAGTCCGCCACCTCATTAGGCGAAGTCGACGATGTCGGTCACATAATGGCCAAGAACCACTGGCCACAGCGCCTCAGATCGCTGCAAGAACAGCATTAAAAGTACGCCAATCATGGTTGCCTCGACGATATTCCCAACACCTGTCCACCAATGATAGGCGCCGAACAGGAGCGACGTGACGAAAACCAAAAGACGGCCATTGCCTACATAGGTTTGGAATACATGACGCGCACACCGGCGGAAAACGATTTCCTCGCTGTAGGCAACAAGGGCAACGCCGAACACAACGTCGACCAAGTAAAGCCAGCCGCCAGGTTGCGGGTAGACTCCAAGCATGGTTGCGGGCAATGCCGTATTGATCGTGCGTCTGGCCCAACCACCCAAATAGTGATCAGCAGCCACAATACCGGCAATCCACAAAACAACTTTCCACAGGGCCATTCGAAGTCTCTCGCTTCGGAACGCAACAATCCGTGCGGAAGGAATAATGGCTAATAGCGACAACCCACCGAGCCGTCCGGCGTAGTCCCAGAAAATCCAAGTTCCCGGATCGTGTTGATGCAATCGCACAATTTGCGACGCCACCATCGGCAAGAGGGCGGCTGCAAACCAAACCGGTCCTGGAATAGCGCGCAGCGACATCACGACCGTCTAGCATGGTTCGGGCGAATACGCGCGGCACGTCCGCTATGGGTCAATTTCTGCCACGCCATCCCACGGAAGGCGCGCCTGTTTCACGGCCGCAAATGCATCGCTGTCGCAGCGGACAGCGCCGCCAAAATAAAAAATACCAAGCCGGGCCCATTGGCCATCACCGCAACAATGACGAGCCCAATGCCGTACCCGCCGGACGCGGCTTCGATGGCAAGGGCGACGCCAACGATGAGGAACAACGCCGCTAGGATCGCCTGAAGCAAAAAAAAGAACTTGCGTCCTTCACGCTCTGACATTTGTGCAGCCCCCGAAAGAACCCGACCGGCTTTAAGCTTCGCATTGAAGAGGCCACGCCTAATGCAGCGGCGTCGGATCCTCGATCACCGGATTGGACAGCACGCCGAGCCCGTCGACTTCCACCTCGCAGACATCGCCGGGGCGCATGTGCAATTGCCCGGCGACGATCACTTTGCCGACCGGCTTTTCCGGCGCTTCACCCGGCCGCAGCGGCAAGGCGCCGGGCGACCCGGTGACGATCACGTCGCCCGGCTGCAAGGTGTAGCCTTCCGAAAGATATTCGATCAGCCGCGGCACGTCGTGCAGCAGCCCCGAGATTTTCGCGTTCTGCCGCTCGATGCCGTTGAGCCGCGTGATCAACGTGTGATCGGCCGGGTCGCCGAACTCGTCCGGCGTCATCAGCCACGGCCCAAAGCTGCCGGAGCGCTCGAAATTCTTGCCCAAGCCGAATTGGCGGTTGTGGCCCTGATATTCGCGCACCGAGCCTTCGTTGTAGCAGGAATAGCCGGCGACGTGATCGAAGGCTTCCGCGCGCTTGATGTGGCGGCCGGGCTTGCCGATGATCACCGCAAGCTCGCCTTCGTAGTCGTAGGCCTCGGCGATGTTTTTGCGCGGCGCCCACAGCGGCTGCTTATGGCCGACCTGGCAGATCGGCATGCGCAGGAAAATCTGCGGATAGGTCTGCGAGGTCGTGAGCCCGGTCTCTTCGATATGGAGCTTGTAGTTGAGCGCCAGCGCCCAGGTAGCATGCGGCTCGCGGATCACCGGATCGAATGCGATGTCGTCGAGGGCAAGGTCGGCAGATTTTCCCGCAGTGGCCGCGCGTACTTTTTCGAGCGCCGGATCGATCTGCAATATCTTGCGTAAGTCGTCGGGCAGCCCCGGCGCCACCTTGGTCAAGGCGACGATGCCGTTGCCGGCGACGACGCCGACACCGTGCCTGCCCCGGTGAGAAAAGGAAACGACTTTCAAGACGCCCTCCCCCAACTGCTTTGCCGGTATTGTATCATAGGGAGAAGACCGTCGATCGTGACATCCCGGGAGGCAGACATGCGCGGCGTGACATTCCTTGGCGAACGCAAATTGCAACTGATGGAATTTCCAGACCCGACGCCGGGACCGCACGACGTCGTGGTCGAGATCAAAGCCTCGGGCATGTGCGGCAGCGACCTGAAGTTCTATCGCGCCTCGGGCGGGGCCGCCTCGCTCGGGCTCGGCAAGGTGTCGGGCCCGGTGATCGCCGGACACGAGCCGTGCGGCCTCGTCGCCGCGCTCGGCGGCGCTGTCGACGAACGGACCGCGCGTATCGGCGACCGCGTCATGGTGCATCACTATGCGGGCTGCGGCACCTGCCCGCATTGCCGGACCGGCTGGTCGCAGATGTGTTCGAGCGGCTCAACCGTCTATGGCGCGACCGGCCACGGCGCGCACGCGCCCTATATGAAAGTGCCGGCCTATACGCTGGTGCCGCTGCCCGAGGAGCTCGGCTTTGCCACCGGCGCAGCGATCTCCTGCGGCACCGGCACCGCCTATCAGGCGCTGCGGCGGATGAATCTGACCGGCGGCGATACCATCGCCATCGTCGGCCAGGGACCGGTTGGCCTGTCGGCAACGCAACTCGCCGCCGCCATGGGCGCCAGAGTCATCGCGCTCGATGTCAGCGCCGAGCGGCTCAAGCGCGCCAAGGAATTCGGCGCCGATGCGCTGATCGATCCGAAGGCCGACGACGCGGTCGCCGCGATCCGGACGCTGACCCACGGCGCCGGCGCCGACCGTACGCTCGACACCTCGGGCACGGCGGACGGCCGCCTGATCGCGGTGCGTGGCGCGCGGCCTTGGGGCGTCGCCTGTTTCGTCGGCGAGGGCGGCGACGTGACCATCGACGTCAGCCCGCAGATGCTGCGCAAGCAGCTCACCATCATCGGCTCGTGGACCTTTTCCACGACCATCCAGGCCGACTGCGCGCGCTTCGTCGCCGACAACAAGATCGATGTCGAGCATCTGTTCACGGATCGCTGGCAGCTCGCGCAGGCCGAGACGGCCTATCAACTGTTCGACCGCCAGACCAGCGGCAAAGGCGTGTTCTTGATGTAGGTTCGCAGGCGCCCGGCGTTCGTTCGCCAGGTAGCCCGCATGAGCGAAGCGACATGCGGGAGAATTGCCCGAGAGGCAGACCCCGGATATCGCTACGCTCATCCGGCCACGGTGCTACTATTCGCACCCGAGCGTTTTCGGCAAGCTAATGGGGCTCTCGCAGAAGTCGCAGGCGTGCGATCAGTCGTGCGGCGAGCTCTGGGGTACCTGAAAAGCAAGGGCCGATGGAAAAAACTACTCGGATGTGGATGGCGATTTGCGCAGCAATTTGCGGCCTCTTGGCCGCAATTGGTTGGTTTGTGGCAATCTATGCCTTCGTCACGACACCTTCAATTCACGAGTTAGTTCTTCCATCTGCACACGGAGAGCAAGTCATTGAGAGCAAGCCAGTCTTCTTGTTTATACCTGCGGTGGTTCAGACGTGGCTATTTTTGATGATTGTGTATCCCACTATTGGCTGGAACCGTTTTCTCAAACACGCAGCAAAGGCATGGGCGCCCTTTGATCTTTGGCAGACCAAAAAGGTCGGAATGACTTTTGCAACCCATTGCAAAATTAACAGCGTCGCAGTGTGCGTACTGAGCATGGCGAGCCTGTACTGGGGTTTGCAAAGAGTTGTTCTTCTATTCAATGAACTTTAGTTGCTGCATGGCTTCGTCTCGACATCTAGCAAGTAGCCGACATGAGCGAAGCGCCATGCGGGATAAGTGCCCGAGAGGCAGACCCCGGATGTCGCTACGCTCATCCGGGCTACGCTTGCTGGCGCATCGCGCTCAGTGCCGCCGCAGAAAATCCAAGACCTTGTCGTTGAACGCGCCGGGCTGCTCCCACGCCATGGCGTGGCCGGCATCGTGGATGACGGCCCATTCGTGATGTTTCAGATGCGCCGCCCAAATGCGCATCAAGGCCGGCGGCGCCAACAGATCGGCGTCGGCGGCGATCACCAGCGCCGGCGCGGTAATGGCCGCGATCTTGGCAAACGTGTTCGGCGTGCGCAGCTGCGGCTGAAAGCCTGAGCCCGGCTGGCGCGCATGCTCGTCGATCTCGATCCAGCGCCTGGTGCCTTCCGGATTGGCGCCGCGATAGGACGCGCCGATTTCGCGATAATGCGCCGACTGTTTCCTGATCTCGGGGATGGCGATGCGGGCGATGAAATCGGCGATCGCCTTGTCCTCGAAGCTGCCGGTCGAGCCGCCGACGACCAGGCTGCGGATTCTTTCCGGGCGCCACGCCGCATAATCGAGCGCGATGAAGCCGCCGCCGGCGACGCCGAGCAGGTGGAATTTTTCAAGCTTGAGATAATCGGCGAGCGCATCGAGATCGCCGGCGATGCTGCCAGGCTGCGCCCCGGACGCCGGATCGGCCACGCTCTTGCCCCAGCCCTTGCGATCGAAAGCGATGACGCGGTAGCCGGCCGCCGCAAAGGCGGCGATCTGCGGCTGCCAGATTTCGACAGTGCCGGTGTTCGGATGGAGCAAAACGATCGGCACGCCGGTGCCGCCGCTGTCGGTGAACCATAATTTCACGCCGGGGAGCTCGGCATAGGCGCCGTTCGGGACAATTTCGGCGGCCGGCATGTCATGCTTCTCCCGTTTGAATTGATCGAGGGGCGGCATGCCCCGGCAAAAAGCCCGATGACATGACATCACGACATGTCGTAACGTCCAGGGTCACAAGCAAGCAAAGCAAGTAGTAACAGGGAGAACGCGCCATGGCGAATTACACGTGGGATCACATCCACCTGCGCACCACCAATCCCGAGGCGATGGCGCAGTGGTTCGAGCAAAAACTCGGCGCCGAGGTGGTCCGCACCATGCAGCAGGGCAAGACGCGCATCGATCTCAAACTCGGCGGCGCCAATATCTTCATTGCGCCGGTCGAGACCGGCGACGGCGTCAATGCCGCGCCGACGACGCCGTATCGCGGCCTCGATCATTTCGGGCTTGCGGTGAGCGGCATCGACGCTATCGCCGCCGATCTCAAGGCCAAGGGCGTCGAGTTCACCCGCGAGCCGACCACGGTGCGGCCCGGCGTGCGCATCTGCTTCATCCGCGCGCCGGAAGGCGTGTCGATCGAGCTGCTCGACCGCAACGTCTAAGACATGATTTAAGGAGAATTCCACAATGCTGATGCTTTATTACGCGCCCGGCGCCTGCTCGATGGCGTCGCATATCGTGCTCGAGGATAGCGGCGAAAAATACGAGCCGAAGAAAGTCGATCTCGCCGGCGGCGAGCAACGCACCGAAGCCTATCTGAAAATCAATCCGCAGGGCCGCGTGCCGGTGCTGCGCCTCGACAACGGCGAGCCGCTGGCGGAGAACACCGCGATCCTGCCCTATCTCGGCAAGCGCTTCGATCTGTGGCCCAAGGACGCGGTGGCCGAAGCGAAAGCGCTGTCGACGATCGGCTTCTTTGCCGCCAGCGTGCATCCGGCCCACGCCCATGTCGGCCGGCCCGAGCGCTACACCGCCGACACCTCGGCCTATCCGGGCATCAAGGACGCCGGCCTAAAAACCTTCCACGGCTATCTGAAGCAGATCGACGGCATGCTGGCCGGACGCGAATGGCTGTCCGACAAATATTCCGTGCTCGACCCTTACGCCTTCGTCTTCTACACATGGGGCGTGCGTCGCGAGTTGCCGATGGGCGAGCTTAAGAACTACACCGCGCACAAGGACCGCATGCTCAAGCGGCCGGCAGTCGGCCGCGTGGTTGAGGATGAGAAGGTCAAAGTCTAAGCGGCCTGTCGATCAATTGGCGATGTCGAAGCCGACCGTGATCTGCACCCGCAAGGTATCTTCGCCGGGCGCGATCGGCACCGGCGCCGCCATGCTCGCCTGGGCGCGGAACATTGGCACGGGAACGGGCGGCATCGCCCCGGTATCCTCGGTGAGCCAAACCACGCGCCCGAGCGTGAAGCCTGACGCATGGGCGTACAGTTCGGCCTTGTGGCGCGCATCGGCGACCGCGGCTTCGCGGGCCTGGTCGAGCGCCTTGGCGGGATCGGAATGCAGAAATGCCACGTTGCCGACATCGGTCACGCCGGCGTCGACCATGCGATCGAGAATGTCTGAGACCTTGCCGAGCGCGCGCACCGTCACGGTGACCTGGTTGGAGACGTTGTAGCCGACGAGCTTCGGCTCCGCCTGCGGCTGCGGCGGCGCGTAGACCGGCTGGATCGAAAATTGAGCAGTCTGGATGTCGGCTTGCGCGATGCCCGCATTCACCAGCGCCGCTGTGACGGCAGCCATCAATTTCGAGTTGGCGTCGGTTGCTTCCTTGACGGTCTTGCCCTTGGTGGTGACGCCGCCCCTGATCTGCGCATAGTCCGGCGCGACATGGACGCTGCCTTCGCCGACGACGATCACGCGCGCTTGCGGCTGGGTCGTCGGCTGCTGCGCCCGCGCGCAAGGCGCGACGAAAATTGCCGCGGCGGCCAAGGCTGCGCCCGCCAGAAAGCGGCGTGGCGCGGCGTGAAGCGCGAATTTTCCGCAGCGGCGCGCGGGCATGACGACCTCCATCCAATTGCGCGCGATTCTACCGGCCTTTTGGCATTTTGTTTGTGCCCGCAATGGCGCAATCGGGGCGCCGCGCCAGCACAGCTGCCTTCAAAGCGCGTTTAAGGCGCTACGCAACCGCCGGGAAACGGCAGTCACGCCGGTGTCGGTTCCTCGAACTTGAAGCCGACCTTCTGCAAACCTTCCAGCGCCGACTTGCCGTATTCGTCCTCGATTTCCTTGGCGAGGCTCGGCGCGTAGGAAATCGGATCGGCCTGCTCGGCGGTTTCCGGCACGATCATCACCAGCAAACGGCCAGTGACACCGGAGACGTTGCGGAAGCTGCGGTTCTCGCCGCGCGGCACCGAGATCATGTCGAGCGGATCGAGCACGAGCTTGTGCTCGCCCTGGTCGCCCCAGGCGATCTCGAAGCGGCCGGCGAGGCACATGAAATTCTCCACCGTGTTGAGGTGGCGATGCAGGCCGGGCCCGTTGCCCGGCTCGCATTCGGCGATGCTGACGATCAGGCCGCGCGGGCCCTTAACCGGCGCGCCGGCGCTGCGGCCCTGGTAATCGGCTGGCGCCATCACCGGATAAACTTTGCGCGCCGTTATTTTTTCCACCGCGCCGGCCGGGATGCCGTGGGTGGCGAAATTCTGCTGCTGGTAGGTTTGCAGCTTATCGAAGCGGGCGACGCGTTTTTCCATCTGCTCAGGGCTGAAGGATTTTGTCGTCACGGCAGTTCCTCCGATGTGTGGTCTGGTCGCATTATTCTCCGCGCACGGCAGATTGTCGAGGCGGGATCGGGTTTGTTCAGCGCCTGGTCGCAAAAATCAGCCAGACCGCCACCAGCACCAGCGCCACGGCCAGCACACGCCGAACCAGCGTTCGGCGCCTGCCCTGAAGCAGCCACGGGCTCAGCTGCGCCGCAAGCATCACGATCGTTGCATGCACCGCGGTAGCGATGCCGACATAGATCAATCCGAATATGGCCATCTGGACGCGAAAGTCCGGATGACCCGGCGAGAGCCCGACAAAGGTCGGAACGACAGAGACGAAGAACAGAGCCGACTTCGGGTTAAGGACGTTCGACATAAAGCCGCGAAGGACCAACGGGCCCGGTGTCGATTTCAAGTCGGAGCCTCTCGGCGAATCTTCAGCGTCCTGCCATCCTTCCCAGGCAAGGAACAAAAAGTAAGCAATGCCGATCCAGCGCAGGCCTTCATAGAGCCACGGATAAAGTAGCAGCAGCTCTCCGGCGCCGAGCGCCGCCACGATGGCGTGCACGCTCAAGCCAAGCGCCACGCCCAGAACCGCGATCAGGCCGGCACCGCGGCCTCGCGCAAATGCAAGCGCCGCCAGGTACGCCATGTTCGGCCCCGGCGTCAGCTCCACGAGAAGAACTGCCAGAAGGAATTTTACCATTGCGATCTGCGCCGCAACGCTCCGACTGAAGGATCACATCTTCTGCGACGGTCCGCTCACGGCTTCACGTTCTCGCTCAACCATTCGACCGCCGCCTGAACACCGCCCTTGCCGTGGGCGACGCCGAGTGCGTCAAGCGCCATCTCGATGACGCCGAGCGTGCCCAGCACCATCGGCGCATTGAGGTGGCCCATATGCGCGATGCGAAACGCCTTGCCGTTCATTTTGCCGATGCCGCGGCCGAGGACGACACCGCATTTGGTTTCGCAGTAGCTGCGCAGCAGGTTGGGATCGTAACCATCCATCAGCACGGTGGTGACCGCGTCGGAGCGGTCGCCCGGTTCGGCGACGTTGAAATCGATCACGTTGCCTTGCTTCCACACCGCGACGGCGCGGCGCACCGCCTCGGCGAGCAGCCGGTGGCGCAGGAAGACGTTGTCGAGCCCTTCCGCGAACAGCATGTCGAGAGCTTTGCGCAGCGCAAACAACAATTGCATCGGCGGCGTGCCGGCATATTTCTGATAATGCGACTCGCCGTCGCGCGTCGTCCAATCCCAATAGGGCGTGCGCAAACCGGCCGTGCGGTGGGCCTCGCGGGCGCGCGCGCCGGCGGCAACGAAGCTCAAGCCCGGCGGCGACATCAGGCCTTTCTGCGATCCCGAAACCGCGACGTCGACGCCCCAGGCATCCATGGCGAAGGGCACGCAGCCGAGCGAGGCGACGACGTCGACCATATAGAGCGCGTCGTGCCGGGCGGCTTTGATGGCGCCGCCGATCGCCGCGATATCGTTGGCGACGCCGGTAGAAGTCTCGATCTGCACGGCGAGGATCGCCTTGATCCCCCGGTCGGCGCGCAGCCGGGCTTCGACATCCGCCGGCCGCACGGCGCGCCGCCAGTCGCCCTCGAGGACTTCGATCTCGACGCCGAGCCGCGCCGCGGCATCGCCCCAGGCCATGGCGAATTGGCCGCTTTCCAGGACCAAAATCTTGTCGCCGCGCGACAACACATTGGTCAGCGCCGCTTCCCACGCGCCATGGCCGTTGGCGATATAGATGTAGGGACGCGTCGCGGTAGCGAACACTTTGCCGAGATCGCGCAACAAGCCGTCGGTGAGCGCAATCAGCGGCTCGGAATAGATCTCGACCGCCGGGCGATGCATTGCCTGCAGCACTTCGTCGGGAATATTGGTCGGGCCCGGGACCGCCAGGAATTCTCGACCCGCGCGAACGGTCATGGCGGCCTCACATCTTGCCGTGGCCGCGGCTCACGGTGCGCCGAGGCTGCGGGGCGACGATCGGAATGTTTTGCATCACTATTGCTTTCGTCCGGTTCGTGGATGGATGGGTCGATCGCGACGTGGTCCCGTACCCTCACCGTGCGCCGAGATAGCGCGAGGTGGTTTGCTCCCACCAATCGCTATGGATGGCGGCGAGAATGGCCACGCCGACGGATTTTCGCAGCGGGCTGTTGATCGGCACCGCGAAGGCATATTCCTGCGGCTCGAAGATCGTCTCGAGCAATTCGACCGAGGATGAGAAGTTTTGCCGGATAATCCAAGCGAGCAGCGGCTTGTCATAGACGAAGGCGTCGACCCTGCGCGCGCGCAGCGCTTTCAGGCCATCCTGCGGACTTGAGAATTTCCGGTATGTTATCTGCATGCGCGACAGCGTGCTCTCGGTGGAGGTTCCCGAGACTACGCCGACACGAACCGCCGACAGATCGCTGCTGCCGTGCACCGCGCCCTGCAAGTGCTTGATCGTCAGCACCGAGGTGATGCCGGCGGTGAACACGGCGATGACGACGATCGAGCCGATCATCCACAGCACCGCCACGATGCGCCCGGGCAGCGTTTGCGGGCCGAAACTTCCGGCGCCGCGCTGCGTCATGGTCATGGCCGACCACCAGACGCCCGTGCTGATGCCCCGCGCCACGCCGCCGCTGAAGTCGTCGTTGTGGCGCCGCTCGAACAGCCAGACAACAAAGCCGACGACCAGCGCCAAACCCACCAGCGCCATGATCGCCTGGGCGAAGCCGAACGAGGTCAGGGTGCGGATGATCGGCCGCCAGCTTGCCTCGCCGGCGGCCGGCACCGCGATGCCAAGGCCGGTCACGTAGAAGGCTTGCGTGAAATCCAGCACCCGTTCGCGCTCGGCCGTCACCGTCAGGGCGCCGACCGCCACGTCGAACCGTCCGGCGGTCACGCCGTCGATCAACGCTTGTACGTCGGCTTCCTCGGCGAAGCGGTAACGCAGATGCAGTTGGTCGGCGATGCGGCGCCACAGATCGATGCCGATGCCGGACCAGTTGCCGTCGGCTGACTTCATGGCAAAGGGCGCCGCTTCCTTGGTGCCGATCACCAATTCCCGTTGCGGCACGGCCGCGGCATCGGCCGCCTCGGGCGTTTGCGCCCCGCTCGGCGCCGCGAACAGCGTCAACGCGCCGGTCAATGCCGCGATCGTCGCTGACATATGCATCGTCGCGCGCTCCGGGACGCCGGTCACCAGGGAGAATTCAATCGCCCATTCGCGGGTTGGGCATCGTATTGCCCGCACCACCTCTCTGGAAGGGGACTTAAGGGTCGCTCGGCCCGGTGAGTCGCGGCGCAAATACTGTGCAGATCCTGGGTACGCCGCCGCGAACGGCCCGCGCTTGACTGAATGTCGCCATCGTTTGCGCTGAATATCGCTACAGCTGAGGATTTCGTTCCCGCGGGCGCGTCGGCAAATATTCAGCCGAAACGGAACGATGCTATACTGCCGCGAGCGAGATCGAGTCCTTTTTGTGGCGACCACGGCGAGGCTCTCCGCATGACAAGCGCGGCAACCGGCAAAGCTCGATCGATCGGTCTGCATGGAATCCTCAAGGCTGCGACCTACGCGCTCGAACTGATCGCCGTCGCCGTGGCCTATTTCGGCCTTGCCGTATCGGGCCCGCTGATTCCCTGGATCAATCCGACCGCGACACCGCTGTGGCCGCCGACCGGCTTGGCGCTGGCGCTCGTGCTGCTACGCGGCTATCGGATCTGGCCGGCGATTTTCGTCGGCGCGTTTTTCGCCACGCTCGCGGGCAGCGGTTCGCTCTCGGAAGCCGCCTGTATCGCGCTCGGCACGCCGATCGCGGCGCTGGCCGGAGCCTGGCTGATCAATCGCTGGTCGCACGGCCGCGAGACCTTCGCAACGCCGCTCTGCGTCGCAAAATTCGCTCTCATTGCCTTTGCGCCGACGGCGATGATCGGCGCCACCATGGCCATCGCGGGCCTGGTGCTCGCCAACGACGCCGGTCTTGCGAGCCCGGTTGCCAAGTGGACGGCACGCTGGCTGGCGGACGCCGGCGGAACGCTGATCATCGCTCCCGTGATCGTGCTCTGGGCAACCAAGCCGTCGCGAGCCTCTTCGCGATGGGGCCTGTTGGAAACTGCCGCCGTCATTATCGTCACGGCTGCCATCGGCGTCGCTGCCTTTAGCCCGCAAGTCGGCAGCGCGCTCATGGACAGCGACTTCTACGCGCTGTTGCCGTATCGGAGCCTGCTTGCATTCCTGGTCGTGCTGCCGCTCTTGTGGTCAAGCTTGCGCGGTAATCCGCGCGACGCTGCGGCGGCGGCGCCGGTTTTTTGCGCGATCGCGGCGTGGGGCTTCGCGACCAGCTTCGACTTGAACGGTTCGCCGGTCCTGCTCTTCGCGCTGGTCCTTGCCACCGCGCTGCCACCGCTGATTTTGGCCGCCGCGATCGCCACCCACCAGCAAACCACGGCGCGCCTACAGTCCGCGCAAGACCAATCGAATCGGCAAATCGTGGAGACCAAGCTCGCCTTCGAGCGATCCAAGCGCCATTTCCAAATCCTGATCGAAGGTGTCGTCGATCACGCCGTCTTCCTGCTCGATCGCTCGGGAAGGGTGGCGAGCTGGAACTCTACCGCGCAACAGATCATCGGCTACACCGCCGACGAAATCATCGGCAAGCATTTCGGCGTGTTTTATCGGCCCGACGAGCGGCGCTCGGGCGAGCCGAACCGCGTGCTCGAACTGGCGGTCAAGAACGGCAAGCACGCGGTCGAGGGCTGGCGCATCAAAAAGAATGGCGCGCTGTTCTTCGTCACCGGAACCATCCGGGCGATCCACGACGACGCCGGCAATCTGATCGGCCTCGCCAATGTGCTGCGCGACGCCACCGAACGGCGCCACGCCCAGGAGAAGCTGGTCGAGGCGCGCGAGCAGCTCGCCATGTCGCAAAAGATGGAGGCGATCGGCAAATTGACCGGCGGCATCGCCCATGACTTCAACAATCTGCTGATGATCATCGGCGGCAACGCCCAGACCTTCGAGCGGCTGCTCGACCCGAAACTGCCGCGGGCCATCGAGGCGATCCAGACGGCGGCCAAGCGCGGCGAAAGCCTGACCCGGCAATTGCTGACGTTTTCGCGCCGCCAGCATCTGACCCCCACGGTCGTCGATCTCGATGCCAGCATCAAGAACATCCGGCCGATGATCGAAAGCTCGCTGCGCGGCAACATCGTCTACAACGAAGCGATCGATCCCGAGGTGCGGCCGGTCAAGGTCGACCTTGCCGAATTGGAGCTTGCGATCGTCAATATCGCCGTCAACGCCCGCGACGCCATGCCGAACGGCGGCACCTTCACCTTGACCGTCGGCAATGTGCCGGCGGACGACAGATCGGGCGACAATGCGGAGAACGGCGACCTCGTCGCCATCCAATTCAGCGACACCGGCGTCGGCATTCCGCCGAATCTGCTGTCCAAGATTTTCGATCCGTTCTTCACCACCAAAGAAGTCGGCAAGGGCACCGGGCTCGGCCTGTCGCAGGTCTATGGTTTCGTCCACCAGGCCGGCGGCACGATCAACGCGGAAAGCAAGGTCGGGCAAGGCACGACCATCACCGTCTACCTGCCGTGCTGTCTCGAGAAGGACATCGCCAAGGACATTCCCGCCATGGACGCGCCGCGTTCGCAACGCCCAACGGTGCTCATCGTCGACGACAGCGCCGAGGTGGCGGAGGTGACGTCGTCGCTGTTCGAACGCCTCGGCTATGACACCGACTATCGGGATTCCGCCGACGCGGCGCTGAAATATCTGGCGGAAGGCTCCAAGATCGATCTGGTGTTCAGCGACATCGTCATGCCGGGAACGATCGACGGCGTCGGCCTCGCCCGCGAGATCCGCTCGCGTTATCCCGATCTGCCGGTGCTGCTGACGACCGGCTATAGCGATGCCGCCCAAGCCGCGCCCGCGGATTTGAAGATTCTGCGCAAGCCGTTCGACACCGTCGCGCTGCGCGGCTTTATCGCCGACACGATGGCCGTGGATTTGGCGTCCTAAAGATTGCTAACGCTCCGGCGGCGGCGCGCTGCGCGCGGCGAAAACCGTCTCGATCTTGGCTTTCAGCGTGTGGGCGTTAAACGGCTTGACGATGTAATTGTCGACGCCGGCCTTTTTCGCCGCGATGACGTTTTCGGTCTTCGATTCCGACGTCACCATGATGAACGGCGTGCGCTTGAGCGCGGGATCGTTGCGCAGCTCGCGCAACAGCTCATAGCCGCTCATCGGCACCATGTTCCAATCGGAAATCACCAGGCCGTAGCGTTTGCTCCGCATCCTGGCGAGCGCCGAAGCGCCGTCATTGGCATCGTCGACGTCGTTGATGCCGAGATGCTGCAACAGGCCGCGGATGATGTTGATCATCAGCTTGGAATCGTCAACCACAAGCACGGACATCGACGGGTTCAAAGCCATGGCGCCGGTTCCAACCAATGCAGGATGCGTAAAGCCGGCAGATGCCGGCTTAAGCTCGTCGAGGCCGCTGATTTGATCCCCAAACAGCCGCCAATACTACTACCGGCAGTTGAACGAGCGGTAAATCGCCAAAAGCCGCATTTCTCGCATTGCACAATTGCTTGCCGCTCATGGCGCAAAAATTAATGCCCCTAAACAGGGACTTAGACAAATCCGCCATCTGCTGCTGTGATTGCGCCGCGACGCAACCAACGGCTAGTGGCGCGCGGCCAAAACAAGCCAAGACGGCCTCGGCACCGCGGCCAATTACCTGACAGCCGGCGAACGTGGGCCTGAATTGGGCGGCGGGCCTGCGGGCTGGGCGGCTTGAGGGTGCACGATGGTGCCGGGCTCGTCTTCGACTTCCTGCTGCGGCTGCTCGACGGCCGGCTGGGGCGCCGTGGGCTTCTG
>Ga0208604_1000049_pt1 | contig 16604 bp, 12 predicted proteins | sample MicForSoSWNH22_M_FD_188009 | JGI IMG/M metagenome (GOLD analysis project Ga0208604, IMG submission 188009) | Forest soil microbial communities from Harvard Forest Long Term Ecological Research site in Petersham, Massachusetts, USA - MetaG HF016... | ecosystem: Environmental > Terrestrial > Soil... | reverse complement strand
CGTTGCGCCGCTCCCTGATCGCTGCCGCTGTCGCGGCCGTCGTCTCGGCACCAGTCGTGGGCCGGGCGCAGACGCCACAACAACAGATTCCCAATGCCGGCGTGCTGACGCCAACGACCGGCATGCTGGCGGCGGCAATTGCCGATCCCAACGCGGCGCTGCTGCAGCCGTCGCCGCTCGGCAATCCGGCGAGGCCGCCAAAATTTCGCCGTCCGGGCGACGTGGTGCAGGACCAGGCGCCGGCCACGGGCACGTTCACGGCGCCGTCGCGCATCGGCGCGACGCCGGTTTACGGCAGTCCGGCAGGGTTCGGCGCCGGCGACACCGGCTTCGATTCCAGCAATACGCCGAAGAATAAAAAGAAGGCGCTGAAGGCCAAAGCGCCGCCTGCGCCCGGGCCGGGCGTGAACGTGCCGCAGACCACCTTCGATCCGCTATCGACGACGCAGTTCAGCGCGCCCGCCAAGCCGACGACGATGCAGCCGTTGGCAGGGACCGCGCCCGCGCAGCCTGTTGCTCCTCAGGTCTATCCGGCCAAAGCCGCGGGCCGGACCGGCGCCGTGCTGCCGCCACCGCCGCTGCCGGTGCCGATCGGCAACGTGCCGCCCGAAGTCTATCCGTTGACGGCGGCGAAACGGGCCGGCGGCAGCGTGCCGGTGCCGCCGCCGGTCGACGCCGACGCCTCGGTCGCGACGCCGCCGCCCGGAACGCAGCCGATCTCCACCTTGCCGCTCGGCACCCGCGCGCAACGGCTGTTGCCGCTCGGGGTGGGCGATGCCTATTCGCCGCTCGGCATCCGCGGCGGCTCGTTCCTGTTTTTCCCGGCGGTCGAATTGGCGGCGGCCTATGCCAGCAATCCGAGCGCCGTACCGCACGGCGCCGGTTCGCCGTATTTCGTGGTGGCGCCGGAATTGCTGGTGCAATCCGACTGGTCGCGGCACGCGCTCACCGCCAGCATCGTCGGCTCCTACACCGATTACACCAATGGCAGCTTCGTGCCGTCGCTCAATCGCCCGTACCTGAATTCGAAAATCGACGGCCGCATCGACGTCACCCGCGACACCCAGATCGTGCTCGAAAACCGCATCCTGGTGTCGACCGACAATCCCGGCAGTCCCAACCTTCCGGCCGGTCTCGCCAGCCTGCCGATCGATACTACGGTCGGCGGCACGCTCGGCGTGGTGCAGAATTTCAACCGCCTGATCGTGTCGCTCAAGGGCACCTTCGACAGGGTGCAGTACCAGAATTCCACGCTGACCGACGGCGAGACCGCGAGCAATGCCGACCGCGATCTCAACCAATATGCCGGCATCGCGAGGGTCGGCTTCGATCTCGACGCCGGCGTCAAGCCGTTCGTGGAAGTGCAGCAGGATGCCCGCGTCTACGATCAGCAGTTCGACAGCGGTGGCCAGCAACGCAGCTCGCTCGGCACCAGCGTGAAAGCCGGCGCCACGGTCGACCTGTTCGGCACGCTCAGCGGCGCCATGGCGATCGGCTATCTCGATCGCACCTATCAGGACCCGACCTTGCCGAAGCTCTCGGGCGTGATCGCCGACGGCGCGTTGATCTGGCAGGCCACCGCGCTGACCTCGGCGAAACTGACGGCCGCGTCGCTGGTGAGCGAATCGACCGTGCCCGGCGTTTCCGGCGAGCTCAGCCGCGATGTCGCGATCGAGATCGATCACGCCTTCCGGCGCTGGCTCGTCGGCACGTTGCAAGTCGGCTACGGGCAGGACAACTATGTGGGCGAAGGGCGTCTCGACAACCGCTACTTCGCGTCGGTCGGGATGATCTACAAGCTCAACCGCGACATCTGGCTCAAAACCGAGGTGCGGCAGAACTGGCTGCAGTCGAACTTCAGCGGCGCCTCCTACCAGTCGACATCGGTGCTCGCCGGCGTGCGCTTGCAGCGCTGACCGCTCAGGCCCGACCGTTCTCAGCCGCGACCGTTGCGCGCAGTCGGGTTGTCGCTGTTGGCCGTCGCGCCCTTGCCGCCCTTTGGGGCTTTCTGGGTTTCATTGGCTATCACGCCGTAGTCGCCTGATTTCGTAGCGCCATCCGAGACCGCGAAGCCTTCGGCGCTCAATCCACGGCGCAGCAATTCGCGCACCGCGGCGGCCCGGCTCGGCATGCGCCGCCCGAATCGCCAATTATCGACGGCCGTAAGCTCTTCTTTGGTCAGCATAATTTGCAGACGTTCGCCACGCGGGTCCGCGCTCATGAGTGCCTCCTGCGCCAATTAACAAACCTGCTGCACTTACTCATAATGTGATCCTTGCTAGCAGTTGTCAAGTTGGGCAATGACGGCCGCTTCCGTCTCTTTAGCCAAGTATTTCACTGACGCTTTTAAAGTATTGAATGCAACCGGCGCAAACAACGTAAGTTGAATACGAAATAAACCTAACCACGAGGAAGAAATTACGCAACTATTCATCTGTGGGTTTACTTGTCGGGGTGAGGTTATTGTGGATCAGGCCATGTCAAACGCGCTGCAAAACGGTCGCCAAACATCCGACGGTTTCACATCGAGTCACGAAGCCGATCATCGCATCGCCAACAGCTTGGCGGTGATCAGCGGGCTTGTTCGGGTGAGAGCAGGGGCCGATCGAGGGCATGCGAACGAGACTTTCCTTTTGGAAATCGCCGATCGCATCGACACCGTTGCCAATCTGCACCGCCTCATCGCTCACCCGAATTCGGATACCATCGAACTCCACATCTATCTGCAAGAAATCTGCCAGAGGCTGGGCAGCGCGCTTGCAACAACGGCGGCGCCTTCATTCTCGGTTTCCTGTCCCCTTGATCAAACAGTGCCGTTCGACGTGGCGATGCCGCTCGGGCTGATCACCGCGGAACTGTTTTCCAATTCGTTGAAATACGCCCACCCCACCGGCCTGCCGGCCAAGATTTCCGTCTCTTGCAATGCCAACCCCGCGGATGCGCCGATGGCGCTCCTTTTTACATATGAAGATGACGGCGTGGGGTTTCCCGAAGATTTTGACATTTCAAATGATGAAAATTTGGGGATGCGGCTTATTCGATCCCTGAGCGATCAACTTCAAGGGACGCAAAATTGGATCAGCGATCCGCTGGGCATCCATTTCGAGCTGTCGTTCCGTTGCGAACGCTCGGCGTGAAAGAGGATTTATCATGGCAACCATCCTTCCCTTCGTGAAAGACGGCGTGTTCGATCAGGAGGCCATTACGGCGATGTCGATGGCACTGGACGATGTGTGCAACATGCTGAGCGTGCGGGACGATCATTCAGCAAGAGAAATCATGGCGTCCCGCATCGTCGACTTGGCGAGGGCAGGCGAGCGCAATCCCGCGCGCCTTCGCGACAGAGTACTCCATGAGGCGGATTTGGCGCGTCAGGTCGGCTTGGATGAAGTTCGCCCGGCTTAAGGCTCGGAGCGGGATCGACGGCGAGAATTTGGGGCGAACATGGACGAGATAGCGCAATACAGGAAATACACCGACGAGTGCCGAGGTTTGGCCGCGACGGCAAAAAACCCCGAGCGCAAAAGGCAGCTCCTGGAAATGGCTGGGGCTTGGGAAACCGTCGCCAGACAGCAAAAGAGCGGGCTTGCAAAAACGGCCGATCAATGAGCGGCGCGTTACGAACCGCCGTTGAGCTCGTCGAGAATCTTCTTGATCTCGGCGCGAAAGCCCGGCGCGATGTCCTTGCGTGCCAGCGCGTAGGAGACGTTGGCGGCGAGAAAGCCGATCTTTGAGCCGCAGTCGAAACTGCGGCCTTCGAATTCCAGGCCGTAGAACGGTTGCGTCCGCGCCAGCTGGATCATGGCGTCGGTGAGTTGGATTTCGCCGCCGGTGCCGCGCTCCTGGGTGCCGAGCAGATCGAGGATTTCCGGCTGCAAAATATAGCGGCCGGTGAGGATGAGGTTCGACGGCGCGCGGTCGCGCGGCGGCTTCTCCACCATGTTGGTGATGGCGAACATTTTGCCGATGCGCTCGCCGACGCCGACGACGCCGTACTGATCGACGCGCTCATTCGGCACTTCCTCGACGGCGACGATATTCGCCGCCGCCGAGAGGCCGCGCGCCGCGTCCATCATCTGCGCCAGGCAGCTGCGCTCGTGCTGGACCAGGACGTCCGGCAGCAACAGCGCGAAGGGCTCGCGGCCGACCAGTTCGCGCGCGCACCACACCGCGTGGCCGAGGCCGAGCGGCTCCTGCTGCCGGGTAAAGCTCGTCGAGCCCGGGATCGGCAGCTCCTTGGTCAAGAATTCCAGGGCGCCGTGCTTTTGCCGCTCGAGCAGCGTCATTTCCAGCTCGAACTGGCGGTCGAAATGGTCCTCGATGACGCCCTTGTTGCGGCCGGTGACGAAGATGAAATGCTCGATGCCGGCCTCGCGGGCCTCATCGACCACGTGCTGGATCAGCGGCCGGTCGACCACCGGCAGCATCTCTTTCGGCATGGCCTTGGTCGCCGGCAGGAACCGGGTGCCGAGGCCGGCCACGGGGAAAACCGCCTTGCGTACGGGCTTCATGCGGGGCCGTTCGATGTCGGGGGAGACATGCTCAGGGAAGACATGCTCAGGGAAGACATGTTCAGGGAAGACTTGGTCAGGGCAGATCTGGCAGGCATGGAAATCGCTTTGTTGCCAAAATGCTTGTTCAAATAAAGACGACGCATCGTTTTTGAGCACAATCCTCGGTAAAGTTTAGCCAAATCTCGTTGCCGCTCTATGAATGCGGGCCGCCGGCATCGGGCGCAGGCGGGCGTTAAAGTTTCGGTAACCTAACGCGGGCCCATTGCGGCGGCCCGCCATCGAGAATTTTCGCCATGGTCGTTTCCAAGCCTGTTCGGCGCCTCGCAGCGGCTGCGCTGCTCACGGTCGGGTTCGCCGATTTGGCCGACGCGCAGGACAAGCCGGACAACTTTCTGATGCGTCTGTTCCAACCGCCGGCAAGCAGCTCGGTTCCAGCGCCGGACGGCAGCGGAACGGGCGATTGGAGCGGGCAACCGGGCGCCTCGGGCGATTCGCGCATGACGGCAGAAGCCATCCGCGCCGCGGCCGCCGATTTCGGCAATTGTCTTGCAAGCCTGTGGCCCGATGCCGAGCGACGCGGCGTCAGCCGGGAAAATTTCCAGCGCTTTACCGCGGACCTGACGCCCGACCTGCACATTATGGATCTGCTCGATGCGCAGCCGGAATTCACCAAGTCGACCTGGGACTATCTCGACTTGCTGGTGAGCGACGAGCGCATCGCCCGCGGCCGCGAGCTGTTGACGCAATACGCCTCGACCTTCGCCGCGGAAGAGCGCGCCTACGGCGTCGACCGCACTATCATCGCGGCGATCTGGGGCGTCGAGTCGAACTACGGCACCTTGGGCGGCGATCGCCCGGTGCTGCGCTCGACGGCGACCTTGGCCTGCGTCGGCCGCCGCCGCGATTATTTCCGCGAGGAGTTTTTGTCGGCGCTCGACATTTTGCAGCGCGGCGATATCGCGCCCGACCGCCTGGTCGGCTCCTGGGCCGGCGCGTTCGGCCCGACGCAATTCATGCCGACGACGTTCAAGCGCTATGCCGTCGATTTCGACCGCGACGGTCGGCGCGACGTCATCGACTCGGTGCCGGACGTGATCGCGTCCACGGCCAACAATCTGAAAACCGACGGTTGGGTCAGCGGCCAGATCTGGGGCTACGAAGTCACCTTGCCGCAGAATTTCGACTATTTGCTCGCCGACCGCTCAAAGCAGCTGACGGTGCGCGAATGGCAAAATCTCGGCGTGCGGCGCGCCGGCAACAAGCCGTTTCCCCATGGCGACGATCGCGCCTTTCTCTTGCTGCCCGCCGGCGCCCGCGGGCCGGCGTTCCTAATGCTGCAAAATTTCCGCGTCATCATGAAATACAATCCGGCCGAAGCTTACGCGCTCGCCATCGGCTATCTGGCCGACCGGCTGCGCGGCGGCGCGCCGTTCGTGCACGATTGGCCGCGCGACGAGCACGTGCTGACGATGGACGAGCGCTATGAGTTGCAGCAGCAACTCGCCCGCCACGGTTTCGATATCGGCACCCCCGACGGGCTCCTTGGCCCGCGCACCCGCATCGCCATCCGCAATTTTCAAGCCTCGGTCGGCCTTGTTCCGGACGGTTTTGCCTCCTCCAGCGTGCTCGACCGGCTGCGCCAGCCGTAACCACGCTGAAAATCGGGCCATCTTCAAACCGACATTTTTGCGCTAGAATGAAGGGAACGAGCGCCGTGCCGCCTGGTTAACGGCTGTCCCGGGCGCGATCGGCTGAACGAGCGTTCTATGGCAAAGCGAAATCGGCAGATGCTTGGGCGGCTTGCGATCGCGCTCGCGATCGCCGTTGCCGCGCTGCCGTTGCCGGCCGGCGCGCAGTTCTTCGGCTCGAACAGCAATTATTACGGCCAGCGCGCGAACCGCCCGCCGCCGTCGCGCGGCTTCTTCTCGTTTCCGCTGTTCGGCAATCCCGGCGGCGGCGACCAGTACAATCCGTTCTACCGGCCGACGCCGCCGCCGGTCGAATCCTACAAGCCGCCGCCGCCGCGCAAGCTCGAGACGCCGCCGACCACGACCGTCATGGTGATCGGCGACACCATGGCCGATTGGCTCGCTTATGGGCTCGAGGAAGTGCTGTCCGATACCCCGGATGTCGGCGTGGTGCGCAACATCCGGCCGACCTCGGGGCTGATGCGCTACGACGCCAAGAACGATTCGCTCGAATGGTCGGGCATCGTCAAGGACGCGCTGGTCAACGAAAAGCCGGCGGCCATCGTGATCATGCTCGGTCTCAACGACCGGCTGCCGTTCCGCGACAAGGTGCCGCCGAAATCGTCGCCGCAAGCCGCGCAAGCGGCGCAGCCGCAAGCCCAATCGCAGAACCAAGACAAGACCGCGCAGCCCCCCGCCGACGCCGCCAAGCCGGACGGCGAGCAGCCGTCGATCGCCGCCAGCGAGCCGCCACGCCAGGGCCCGCCCGGCAGTTATGATTTTCACACCGACAAATGGGCCGAGCTCTACGCCAAACGCGTCGACGACATGATCGCAGCGCTCAAGAGCAAAGGCGTGCCGGTACTGTGGGTCGGCCTGCCGGCGGTCTATGGCACCAAGTCGACTGGCGACATGGCCTATTTCGACGAGATTTTCCGCGCCCGCGCCGAGCGCGCCGGCATCATCTATGTCGATATCTGGGACGGCTTTGTCGACGAGAGCGGCCGCTACGTCACGCAAGGGCCGGATTTCGAAGGCCAGATCCGGCGGCTGCGCACCGGCGACGGCGTGCACTTCACCAAATTCGGCGCGATCAAGCTCGCCCAATACGTGGCGCAGGATTTGCGCCGCGTGATGTCGAGCCACGTCGTGCCGGTGGCATTGCCGGCGCCGGAAGGCGCGCCGGCCAAGCCGGGCGCCGGGCCGCGGCCCGCGGTCGGCCCGGTGCTGCCATTGACCGCCGATACCAGCGTCGACGGCACCAATCTGCTCGGCGACGGCGGCCGCAGCGCGCCGGCCAATGCCGATCCCGTCGCGGTGCGCGTGCTCACCCACGGCGATCCGATCCCGGCGCCATCCGGCCGCGCCGACGATTTCTCCTGGCCGCGCCGCGGCGGTGACGCCAACGCCGAAGCGGCGCCGGCGCCGGAGCCGGTCACGCCGGCGGCGCCGCCACCAAAAGGCGCGCCGGCAAATCCGAAAAAAACCGACGACACCAAGCCCGATCCCAAGACCAAAGTCGCGCCCGCCGCACCCGCTGCGCCGGCCGCACCGGCGCGACGACCGAGCGCATCGCTCGACGGCGGCCCGCCGCGGCCACCGGCACCGGTCGGTGGCAGGTGATGGGTTTGGAAGTGGAGCTACGTGAAGAGTGCATTCAACAATAGTTATTTAAGCACGTTCGCCGTCGGGTTCAGCTGCGGAATAGGCATCCCGACTATCGCCACGGGTTGTTACGCCATCGCAGGCGGCCGAAATTTTGGTGTTGCCCTCTCGATCGATGCAGCGGTGTCGTTTGCCACCGCCGCCGTGGGGATATGTGGCGCATATTGTACACGTCCGAACGCCACGCACCCACAGCCGCCCACCCCTGAGGCGACCCCCGGGGAGCGACCGATTTATTTTCGGCTTCGCCCCGGACTTGACCTTCTCCTGAAGTGCCCGATCAGCTAGAATATTGCTTGGAAGCCCGCTTCACGCGAGGTGTGGCCCATGATGGACAGCCTTCGCCAAAGTTTTCGGTCACGCGCTGTCGCCACGAGACAAGGGCTGCGCGGGATGTTCTCGCAGTGGGACTTCCGCCATCATTGGGTGTTTGTCGGTTTGTTCGGTACCATCGGTGTCATTGTCGGCATCGTCGCTCTCTGCCTTTTTCTATTGGACGACACCAAGGTAGTGATCGTGGCTGCGCTCGACGAACAGCAGAAGGCAACGAACAAAGAGCTTCGCGGCATCCATGAGGACATCCGTGGAATAAAAGACGATGTTCGACGGTTTGCGTCCGTGCCCGATGCCCCGGTTCACGCGGATAGTCCACACCCGAACTCGGACGCTGGGAGTAACGTCAAGATCACGGATGCGAGAAATGGCGGCGCCTTCGAATCAGCCGACCCTGCGACGGAAGAAACGCAGAACCTTCCGGTTCGTAGGGCGAACCCGCCCGCAGCCGCTCCGGTTGTCGCACCAAACGGTTCTTTGCTTGGTGCCGCCGAGCAACCGAATTCGGAGATGCCGCCAGCCGTGCCAATTGTATCCAATGACCCTTCGAGACAAATAGGCACGGCGGCGGTCCATCCACCCGAACACCATGCACAGGCGACGGCTTCCGGAGGTCCGATGGGTGGAGACACTCCTCCCCTGATCGCTCCGGCTCCTCAGGGGCCAGCGAACCCCGCCCTTAGGCCCAGATTGGCCGGGCGGCTTCTTCCGAAACCAGATAAACCCGTCCGGAAGGTGACGGCTGGTGCAAATCCACGGCCCTACTTTGTCGGCGGGCCCGAGGGTGGCCAGGGATACTTCAGCGTGTCAGACAATTGAGATTGTCATAGGAATGTATCCGCTAGCTTCGAAAGGAACGGGCAATGCGCGCGGCCATGGCAGTGTGTTTTTGCTTACTGGGAACTAATGGCGCTCAAGCCTGTCATGTTCGACCGTACGTCTGGTCATACAAATTCGTGTCGACCGCTTACCTTACTGTTCAAAAAAATGAGCAAGATTGCATTTCCAGAATGTACGTCGCCAGTACACGCATCTACCGTGTCCGGGTTACAAAGAATGGTACGCACGGAACGGCGATTATTGTGCGGCTATCTCATTGGGCGTATCGCCCCCAACCCGGTTTCGTAGGCAACGACACTTTTTCCCTGGAAATAAATTATGAAGCACCCGGCTTGGGGCAACCCGTTAACGCAACGCTTAACGTTGATGTTGAAGTCGTTGATCATTGAGACTGAACACGTCTGAAGTCGCGAAGACGCCGGTAGCCGATGATGCCGGTAAAGTCCGCAGCATGCTCCAGACAAATCTGGCGCACGTCACCTGCCTCAGCGGGAGAGTTTTCGGCGGATGGTTGTTTTTGCAAATTTTTTGGGTCCAAACCCCTGTGTCGTCATGCCGGGCCGCGAGTTGGCTTGCTCGGCGGCAAGATGGATGATGCGCTTGTCGTGTATGTGGGCATACAGAAATCTTTCCGCGTGGGACGCACGAGCCCTGTTCCAGCCCTCGGCGGCTTCCCGCCGCGCGGCCAGATGAGGGCGCGGTCTTTCGGCCCAAGTCATAAGCAGCATGAGCTTGGGCGAAAGCGGAAAGGTGACTTCGACGGTCTTGTTGACGAAACCTCCATCACCGTAAAATGGCGACACTGTTTTGGGATTGACGGCCTTCGTAACCGCGTTGTCGCTGGTGATGAAGTAGCCGTGAGCCGGATGCACCAAAGTCCAGCCCATATCGAAAAACATAGGCGCCAGTTTGTCCATCACGCCTAAGCAGCGCAGCGTGCTTTCCCGCGAGACCGCGATCGCGAATTGCGAAGGATCGATAAGCGCCTGTCTTAATCGCTCTTTGCCTTTTTCATCGAGCGGAGGACGGCCCACCCCACTGCGCTTGAGGAAGGATTCAAAGGCTCTGTCATTGCTGCCGTAGGCGGAGCACCGAATCTGAAGAGCGCGGCTTTTCATCTCGCCGAACATGCGGCGCATAGAGGGCGAACGCGCGTACATTGCGGCGACGAAATTCGAAAAATCGGCCTTCGCTTGATCCTCCGGAAGTTTGCCGCTGAGCAAGTCTCGATATACAGGCGCGGCCTTGCTCTCAACATCGGCAAGGAATTTCTCGATGGTCGTGTCCATCGTCCCGTCATCTTTCTCGACGGAATGAAAATGTGTCTCAAAGCCCGTTTCTTCGGGCCTCGACGATCGCGATGCGCCGCCTTGTTTGTCGTAGGTCCAGACATGACCCGCAGGCGCGTCGCCTACAAAATTGCGCAAATACAAGACCGGACTGTAATGGTGTCTCTTTTCCATCGAGCGATCTATTCCAAGCTTCACCACGTCCTAAGATTCGGTAGCTCGACATCGTTTGTCAGAACGATTCGGTCTTTTCGAGGGCGACTATTTACCCCGCAACGTGCAGGCGCATGCCCGCGCGCTTTTGCAGATAGCCAATCACGCTGAACAGATTCTTGGCCTGCGGATTGCCGCGCGGGCCGAACATGCGGATCAGGCTCTTGGGCGGCGCGCCGGTCGCCGCGCCGAGTTTTTCAAAGCCTATGGTCGCCTTGATATAGTCGCGCAGGATGATCTTGCCGGTCTTCACGTCGCCGGAGAGCATCGCATCGACGCCTTCGCGCAGCAGGGCTTCGGCGAATTTCTTGTCGCGCTTGACGTGGCGCTCGACCAAGCCTCTAAAACTTGTTGTTTTTGCCATTACTCGGCTCAATTTAATTCCAAGTACTCACACAAGCTCCATCCGCAATTCGCGGCCGACGATGCGCGCCGCCCGTATGAGAGTTTCAAGGGTGGCGCTGCCGTTCTCGGGATCGAGGAGGCGATCAACCTGGGCGCGGCTTGTCCGCATCAACTCGGCCATGCGCGCCTTGGTGATGCGCTGCTTTTTCATCTCGCCGGCGATTTGCCGCGCAATCACCGATTTGATGGCGGCGGCGGTGACCTCCTCGCGGATGCCGGCTTCACCAAGCCAACTCTCGAAAGTCGAACCGATATGCGGATTTTTCTTCGTCATGATAGCACCTCCTTCAATCGCTGACGCGCCAGCGCCAAATCCTCCGGCGGCGTCTGCTGCCTCTTTTTGATAAAGCTATGCAGCGCGATCAGCATTCCGTTGTAAAATCCGAACAAGACGCGCGCCTCGCGTTTGCTCGGAAGGGATGATCGCACCTCCCATAGACCTTGGTTCAACGGCCGGCATACCGGCAGCCCGATCGGCCAGCCGAATTGCACTTTGGCAATGTCGCGGCCGATCTTGCGTTGATCCTCGCGGGGCAACTCGTTCAACCACTCGCGCACTGGTTCGCGCCCGGCGCTCGATCTCCAGAATACGAGCGGTATGGGTTTGGGATTTTCCGTCATTCAGACATTCAGTGTACCAAAAAAGGTACAGCGATGCAAGACCCTTATGAGACGGCAGCTTTCTTAATTCGCACGTGGCTTTGACATGTTCATCGCGGTAGCAGCGTCGAGCCCATCAAAAATTTATCGACCGCGTGCGCGGCTTGGCGGCCTTCGCGGATGGCCCAGACGACGAGCGATTGGCCGCGTCGCATGTCGCCGGCGGTAAAGACCTTGTCGAGCGAGGTGCGGTAATCGTCGGTCGAGGCGGCGACGTTGCCGCGCTGGTCGAGTTTTAGCCCGAGGTTTTTGATCAGGCCGTCGTGCACCGGATGCACGAAGCCCATGGCGAGTAGCACCAGGTCGGCCTTGATCTCGAACTCGCTGCCGGGGATCGGCTTGATCTTGTCGTCGACCCGCATGCAATGCAGCTTCTGCACGGCGCCGTCCGTGCCGGAAAAGTGCGTGGTGGTGACGGCGAAATCGCGCTCGGCGCCTTCTTCGTGGCTTGACGAGGTGCGCAATTTGAGCGGCCAGTTCGGCCAGGTCAGCGGCTTGTTCTCCTGCAGCGGCGGTTGCGGCATGATTTCGAAATTGGTCACCGACGCCGCTCCTTGCCGAAACGAGGTGCCGATGCAGTCGGAGCCGGTATCGCCGCCGCCGATGACCACGACGTGCTTGCCGCTGGCCAGGATCGGCGCGCCGTCACTGGCTTTCTCGCCGCTCACCCTGCGGTTCTGCTGCGGCAAAAAATCCATGGCGAAATGGATGCCCTCGAGCTCGCGGCCGGGCACCGGCAGGTCGCGCGGCGCTTCGGCGCCGCCGGTCAGCACCACCGCGTCATAGTCCTTGAGCAGCGCATCGGCCGGCACGTTGACGCCGACATCGGCGCCGTAGTGGAACACGACGCCTTCCGCCTCCATCTGCACGACGCGGCGGTCGACGTGGATTTTCTCCATCTTGAAGTCGGGGATGCCGTAGCGCAAAAGCCCGCCGGCCTTGGCCCAGCGCTCGTAGACATGGACCTCATGCCCGGCGCGCGCCAGCTGTTGCGCGCAGGCCATGCCTGCCGGCCCCGAGCCGACGACCGCGACCTTCTTGCCGCTGCGCGCCGCCGGCAACTCCGGCTTCAAGCCTTGCGCGATGGCGCGGTCGGCGATGGCGCATTCGATCGATTTGATGGTGACCGGGTTCTCGTCGATGTTGAGCGTGCACGACGCTTCGCACGGCGCCGGGCAGACGCGGCCGGTGACCTCGGGAAAATTGTTGGTCGAGTGCAGGTTGCGCGCCGCCTCGTCCCAATTGCCCAGATAGACGAGGTCGTTCCAATCGGGAATCTGGTTGTTGACCGGGCAGCCCGGCGCGCCGGGCGCGACGCTACCCGTGCCCATGCAATAGGGCACGCCGCAATTCATGCAGCGCGCCGCCTGGGTGACGTAGTCCTTCTCCGGCAGCGGCAGCACGAATTCGCCCCAATGGCGCACGCGCTCGGCGACCGGTTCGTAGTCGCGGTCCTCGCGTTCATAGTCGAGAAAGCCGGTGATCTTGCCCACGTCGCGCTCTACTTTGGCACTTTATGCCTGGTGCTTCATTCCGCGGCGATCTGCGCCGCCTTCATCTCGTTGAGCGCGCGGCGATACTCGACCGGCATCACTTTGCGGAATTTCGGACACCAGGTTTTCCAGTCGCTCAGGATTTTGGCGGCGATGAGCGAACCGGTGAACCGGGCATGACGCGCGATCAGATGATGCAGCCGGTAGGCGTCGAACCGGCTCATGTCGGCCATGACGTCGACCATGCCGTGGCTTTCGAGATCGCGGGCATGATGGAAGATCTTGGCGTTGATGTCTTCCTCGTCCGGCATCGGCTCGAGCGCCACCATGGCCATGTTGCAGCGTGATTCGAAGGTGCCGTCGTCGTCGAGCACATAGGCGATGCCGCCCGACATGCCGGCGGCAAAGTTGCGGCCGGTGCGGCCGAGCACCACCACGACGCCGCCGGTCATGTATTCGCAGCAATGGTCGCCGGCGCCTTCGATCACCGCCACCGCGCCGGAATTGCGCACCGCGAAGCGCTCGCCGGCGACGCCGCGGAAATAGCATTCGCCCTCGATGGCGCCGTACAGCACGGTGTTGCCGATGATGATCGATTCCTCCGGCACGATGCCGGACTGCGCCGGCGGGCGCACCACGATGCGGCCGCCGGAGAGGCCCTTGCCGACATAGTCGTTGGCGTCGCCGTCCAACTCGAACGAAACGCCGCGGGCGAGGAACGCGCCGAAGCTTTGCCCCGCGGTGCCCTTGAACTTCGCCACGATGGTGTCGGGCGGCAGGCCGTCGTGGCCGTAGCGCTTGGCGATCGCGCCCGACAGCATGGCGCCGGTGGTGCGGTCGGTGTTGCGGATCGGCAGCTCGATGCGCACCGGCGCGCCGGTCTCCAGCGCGCCTTGCGACTGCGCGATCAGCTTGCGGTCGATGATGTCGTGGATCTTGTGATCCTGCCGCTCGCGATTGTATAGCGCCACCTCCGCCGGCACCGGCGGCTTGGTGAACAGCTTTGAGAAATCGAGCCCGTTGGCCTTGGCGTGCGCCAGCACGTTGACCCGATCGAGCATCTGCATCTGGCCGATCATGTCGTCGAAGGTCCGATAGCCCATCTCGGCCATCAGCTCGCGCACCTCTTCGGCGACGAAGAAGAAGTAATTGATGACGTGCTCGGGCTGGCCGGTGAAGCGCTTGCGCAGCACCGGGTCTTGCGTCGCGACGCCGACCGGGCAGGTGTTGAGATGGCACTTGCGCATCATGATGCAGCCGGCGGCGATCAAGGGCGCGGTGGAAAAGCCGAACTCGTCGGCGCCAAGCAGCGCGCCGACCACCACATCGCGGCCGGTGCGGATGCCGCCGTCGACTTGAACGGCAATCCGTCCGCGTAGACGGTTGGCAACCAGGGTCTGATGGGTCTCGGCGAGCCCGATCTCCCACGGCGAGCCGGCATGCTTGATCGAAGTCAGCGGCGAGGCGCCGGTGCCGCCCTCGTAGCCGGCGATGGTGACATGGTCGGAGCGCGCCTTCGACACGCCGGCGGCGACCGTGCCGACGCCGACTTCGGAGACGAGCTTGACGGAGACGTCGCCGTCGGGATTGACGTTCTTCAAGTCGAAGATCAGCTGCGCCAAATCCTCGATCGAATAGATGTCGTGATGCGGCGGCGGCGAAATGAGACCCACGCCCGGCGTCGAATGGCGCACCTTGGCGATGGTCTTGTCGACCTTGTAGCCGGGCAGTTGGCCGCCTTCGCCGGGCTTGGCGCCTTGGGCGATCTTGATCTGCATCATGTCCGAGTTGACCAGGTACTCGGCGGTGACGCCGAAGCGGCCCGAGGCCACCTGCTTGATCGCGGATCGCATCGAATCGCCATTCGGCAGCGGCTTGAAGCGGTCGGCTTCCTCGCCGCCTTCGCCGGTGTTCGACTTGCCGCCGATGCGGTTCATGGCGATGGCGAGCGTGGTGTGCGCCTCGCGCGAGATCGAGCCGAACGACATGGCGCCGGTGGCGAACCGGCGCACGATGTTCTTGGCCGGCTCGACCTCCTCGATCGGCACCGGCTTGCGCGCGTCCTCGTCCGCCGACTTGATGCGGAACAGGCCGCGGATGGTGTAGAGGTGCTCCGACTGGTCGTTGATGATGCGGGCGTATTGCCGGTACTTTTCGTAGGAATTGCCGCGTACCGCGTGCTGCAAAGCCGACACTGTCGCGGCGTTCCAGACGTGTTCCTCGCCGCGGACGCGGAAGGCATATTCGCCGCCGACGTCGAGCATGGTGCGATAGACCGGAGCATCGGAAAACGCATCGCGATGCCGCCGCACCGCTTCCTCGGCGATTTCGGCAAGTCCCACGCCCTCGATGCGGGTCGCGGTGCCGGTGAAATATTTGGCGACGAAGTCCGACTTCAGGCCGACCGCGTCAAAGATCTGCGCGCCGCAATAGGACTGGTAGGTGGAGATGCCCATCTTCGACATCACCTTGAGCAGTCCCTTGTCGATCGACTTGATGTAGCGCTTGAGGATTTCCTTGTCGTCGAGCTTTTGCGGCAATTCGCCCTTCATCGCCACCAGCGTCTCGAAAGCGAGATAGGGGTTGATGGCTTCGGCGCCGTAGCCGGCGAGGCAGGCGAAGTGATGCACTTCGCGCGGCTCGCCCGATTCCACCACGATGCCGACCGAGGTGCGCAAGCCCTCGCGGATCAGGTGATGGTGCACGGCGGCGCAGGCCAAGAGCGACGGAATCTGGATGCGGTCGGCGCCGGCGCGGCGGTCGGAGAGAATAATGATATTGATGCCGTCCTTCACCGCGACGTCGGCCTCGCTGCACAGCGCGTCGATGGCGGTTTCCATGCCGGCGGCGCCGGCTTCGGCCGGCCAGGTGGTGTCGAGCGTCAGCGACTTGAAGTGCGATTCGGCGACCTCGGAGATCGAGCGGATTTTTTCCAGATTGGCATTGGTCAGGATCGGCTGATGCACTTCGAGCCGCTTGGTGTTCGACATGCCCTCGAGATCGAACAGGTTCGGCCGCGGCCCGATGATCGAGACCAGGCTCATCACCAGTTCCTCGCGGATCGGATCGATCGGCGGGTTGGTAACTTGCGCGAAATTCTGCTTGAAATAGGTGAACAGCTGCTTCGGCCGCACCGACAGCGCCGAGATCGGCGTGTCGTTGCCCATGGAGCCGACCGCTTCCTCGCCGGTGGTCGCCATCGGCGTCATCAGGATTTTCAGATCTTCCTGGGTGTAGCCGAACGCCTGCTGGCGATCGAGCAGCGCCAGGTTCGAGATCGGCGCCGCTTCGGCAGCCGTCGGCAAATCCTCGAGCACGATCTGGGTGCGGTCGAGCCACTCGCGATAGGGATGGCTCTTGGCCAGCGTGGCTTTGAGCTCTTCGTCGGGAATGAGCCGGCCGGCCTCGAGATCGACCAGCAGCATCTTGCCGGGCTGCAGCCGCCACTTGGTGACGATGTCTTCTTCGGGGATCGGCAGCACGCCGACTTCCGACGCCATGATG
>Ga0208604_1000046_pt1 | contig 17129 bp, 19 predicted proteins | sample MicForSoSWNH22_M_FD_188009 | JGI IMG/M metagenome (GOLD analysis project Ga0208604, IMG submission 188009) | Forest soil microbial communities from Harvard Forest Long Term Ecological Research site in Petersham, Massachusetts, USA - MetaG HF016... | ecosystem: Environmental > Terrestrial > Soil... | reverse complement strand
CCGCATCAGGAAGGCAACCGCGATCAGCGCGCCGGCGCCGAGATAGGCAAGCAACGGCGCCGCTGCACGGCGCAACGCGATCAGCCCCAAGACGCCGGTCGCAATCGTCGTCGTGCTGCCGGTGAGGCTGTCGGTCAGGACCGTTTGATCGACCATGAATTGCATCGAGGTCGCCTGTGCCGCGACAACGGCGAGGCTCATCCAAACGCTCAGCCGAAACGCGCGCGCCAAGCGATAGACCATCGCGGTCGCCCACAGCGACACGGCGAACTGGAAGAACACGACGGCCCAGGTCCAGTGGTGTCCAGCCAAAATCTTTGCCGCCGCGATGACCGCGGGATAGCCGATCATTCGCGTAAGCGTGACCGGCATCGGATCGTTCGCCAGATCAACATGGTGGAATTCGCCGCTCGTGATCGCATCGGCATATCTGAGATAGCCGAAGCTATCGGGCTGCGTCGCCGGGCCAAACACCAAGAGCACGCCAAGTTTGACAATGACCAGAACGGCAAAGGCGGCGAGCACCGGCTTCGGCACCGCGTTGAGGCGCTTGGCAATCCGCTGCGCGATGGCGCCCGTTCTAACGGCCTCAGGCCCCAAGGCCACATGCTCCTGCAGTCTGCGGCTTGGATGCGGCATGCCGACAGAATACGCACGATATCTGCCTCTAGGGGCGCTACGCAACTTGGGCTCCGCCGGAACCGCTCTACCATTGCGCTTGGCCGTCGCCCCTCATGGTGCTCGAGGACTAATCGGTCGTGGTGACCGATTGCAACAAAATGGCAGTATCGCTTGAATTTATCCGTAAAAGTTGTATGTTCGGCGTCGGGGACGTCGGGATGATTAACTTGATGCGCTATTCACCACGCGTATGGGCGATTGGGATCCCGTTAGCCGTCGCCTGCATGCTGACTACAATCTTAGTGGGCACTGCGATCTTGGCGACCATCCTAAAGGACGTCCGGGATTTTGTGAGCCCCAGACAGGCCAAAATCAGTTCTATTGACGTAATACGGGCCGCCTCAATCAGCGGCCCGTCGTTCGTCGACCGAGAAAACTGAATCCCAACCGGCATCACTGAAGAGGTTCTTGCGGCTCGCAAAGTATTTCTGCGATCATATTGCCGCGCGGAGCAATTCAAAATCTACATGCATTGGGTCGATACTGTTGAAAAAGGTTTTTCGGGAGGTCGAACGGATTTTTTCAGAGGCACCGGTACGGTAGTCCGAAAATGATGTAGGGGGGCATATAATCAGTCCGATTTCGAACCAGCAGCCTTGCTAAGCTCTTTGTGATGCATTGGATTACGAAAATCCGGTTTCGGCGGGCGCGCAGGCAAAAATTTTGATCGGTTCATTTTGGCCTTTTTCAACGGCATCGACCCGAAGCGGACATCGCCCGGCCATTCAACAATCTGTGCCTGGCGTGACTGCTTGTCCGGCCGCGGGCTCCCATTTAGGCTCAAACGATCGGTGGCCAGATTGGGGGCGAACCGCAACCAACGCGCCAACGGATCGAGACAAGGGAGATTTCGTCATGCGCAAAGTTGCATCTTTGCTCGCCATCATCGGACTGGCACTCCCGGTTCTAACTGTATCGCCGGCGCAGGCTGTTACGCCGACGGAAACGTGGGTTTCCGGCAACGGCACTAATAGCGGTAACTGCGCCCGCTCCGCCCCGTGCGCGACCTTCGCCTATGCCTTAACGCAGGTGGCTGCGGGCGGCGAGATCATTTGCGTCGATGGCGGCGACTTCGGGGAAGTAGCCATTACCGTTTCGGTTGCGATCTCATGCGGGGCCGCGAACGGTAGCGTTCTTGTGTCGAACTCCAACGGAATCGGCATCAGCATCAACGCGGCCTCGACCGACGTGGTGACCTTGCGTGGCCTGAATATCGACGGCTTGGGGGTCGGCGGAGATGGAATCATTATTCAATCTGCCAAGGAGGTGCACATCGAGAATTGTCAAATTCGTAACTTCCGCGGCACCCCCGGCATGGGCATATTGTTGAATGGTAACTCCACCATCTATGTTTACGTCGTGGACACGGTGATCAGCGACAATTCGAATGGAGTCGAGCTTGTAAGCACTGGCGGTTTTAAAGTTGCGTCGCTGAAGAATGTGGTCATCACCGGCTCGACCAACGATGGCGTACAACTCGGCAACAGCAACATCTACGTCAACATCACTGAGTCGATTATTTCGGGCAACAGCGGCAATGCCGTGAACGTTCTCGCTTCCGGTAGCACCGCGAACATTGACCGCACCACAATGGCCAACAATGCTGTGTCCGCGCTGAATGCGGCGAGCGGTGCAACCATCCGAACGATTGGCAACAACATCTTCAACAACACGGCCGCCTTCTTGATCGCAGCCGGCGGGACGATTGCGACCGACCAACAGAACCGAGTCGACGGTAATGGTGGCGCACAAGTTCCCAATGCGGTTTTAACGTTGCAGTAGCACGGCAACACGGGGGGACGCCTCCTTCTGCCCCGTGGACGGTTGTACTTGCTTGCAAGATTTGGCGCGGCGGGGTTCAGGCAGAGGGTTCGCTGTTTCCTCGAATGTACGTCAGTTCCGCTTTCCACGAGATGGCCCCGGCCCCCCGTCGGTCCCGATTGCTAGCCGAGACCCGTCGGCGCGGATCACCACCCGCGCACCGTCGGCCCCGGTCACCACCTGCTCACCGTTGGCCCCGGTCACCACCCGCCCACCATCATCGGCCCCGGTCACCACCCGTGGGCCATTGGTCCCGACCGGGACCACCCCGGCGCCAGCATTCTGGCTCTTGCCCACGACCACGACACTCATGCTGCCAGGAGCATGCTTGACGACGTAATCGTAACCGTTGAGGACCTGCGAGATCACGGAGTCCAGCGAGCCTCGGTAAGTCCCGCTGGTTCGCCGGTCGAGAGTGGCTGCGGAGCGGATGCGCAGGTCGAACGCTCTGACAAGCGCGGCGAGGACCTCGTCGACCGACGCCTCGCGTACCTCGATCCGTACGGCCAGCGCGTCGCCTTCGACCGTAACCTCAGCGTGAGCGATAGTGGAACCGACATAAACGTGCACGCCAGCCAAAATGGCGAGAATGATGCGCCAGGAACGCCTGCGTAGGCTCGACATTTTTACTTGCATGTCCGCGCCGGCAACGAACTGTGGGGCTAGCGTCAATTTTCGTTCATCACGGCGAACAGCGCAATGCCATTTGCTCAGACCGATTGTCCGCTTTGGGGTGGACATGGCGCGTCTATGAGTGCGCGCCCGAGAACCCACCCACCTGGTAACCTAGTGGTGTACCTGTAGCGATACCGTTGCGCGCGCTCACGAGTACTGTGGTGATACCGTAGAGCGGGTTTCGGGGGCGGGGTGGTATTACGTCGAGACCCGCACGGTACCGTCTCGAAACCCGAAGTCTTTCGTCGCAAGTGCGCCGGTTACGTCGTCGCCGAACTCGGTCAAGCGCCACTCGGTCGCGTGGCGCTCTTTCAAAGAAAAGGCACCACGCTTCGTCTCGACTATGAAGCCGCGCTGCTGCAGCGTGTGGAGCGCGCGTCGATGAAGCCCGGCGCGATGGCGACGAAGCGAATACCCAATGCCCCCAGCTCCTTGGCCCAGGCGGTGGTCATGGCAGTTACGCCAGATTTGGTAGCCGAGTACGCACTCTGGCCGGCATTGCCGACGCGGCCACTCAACTGAAGTTGACCACGACGCCACTTGTGCGGCTCGACACCATCCAATCTACGATATTCACGGTGGCCACGAACACTGCCGTGAGATTGATGTCGATGACGCGTTGCCAAGCCTCCAGGCTGTGCCGACGGCCCGACCGCGTGGCGACGTTGACCAGAGGGGCGCTGTGGACGAGCCCGACTGCATTGATCAGTATCGATATTGGGCCGCGTTGGTCCAAGGCTTCGCCAAGGCAGCGCTCGGCGGCATCCCCGTCGAGCAAGTCACACGCCATCTGTGGATGCCCGTCTCGGACGCGATTACTTCCAGGCCGGCGCACACCCGAAGTACGCAAGCGTTCTAACCTCGAATGAAATCGAAGAAGGGTTCTCTCTCATTTACTCCAAACCGCTCCGGATCAAGGTCCGGTAGGATCTGGGCGTGCGGCACTAGGCGGCCGACGAAACCTGCCGCGGCAAAGTATTGTTCGATATCCGATCCAAATAGCCGCACGTGGTCCTCCTGTCCATAGAAAAAAAGTCTGTCATCCGTCGATTGGAGACTCGGGTCCTCGAAAGTTTTCGTCAGGCGCGGGGAATACGGGGTTTGGCAGATCGCTCTTCCGCCCGGCTTGAGCACTCTGCGCATCTCGCGTAACGTAAGCTCGGCGTCCGCGACATGCTCCAGCATGTGGTTGCAAATTACGAGATCGAACGTCTCGTCGGGATAGGGAATTTGTTGGAGATCGATTTGCTGCACGCCCTCGGCCGTGGGCGTGAGGTCGCCTGTGATATAGGAGCCTAGGTCGTAGCTCTCGATATATCCGCGCAGCCGGTACTCTGGCGACATATGAAGGACTGCGCCGCCTCGGGCGCGCTCCATGATATTGAGTCGGTCGAGGAAGAGACGAAGATGGCGCTCACGATCTATGGACGAGCAGTGCGGACACCAGAAGCGCTCGACGTTCGAGCCGATGGTCTGCAGCTTTTTCAGAAAGGCGAGCCGGTCGAATTCTTTGATTCGAAACGGCAGCCAAGCTTCGACCATTTCCTTGCAAAATACGCACGTTCGCGCCGATAACGGACTGAGCTCAGCCGCACCGCCGCTAGACTCTTGCGATAGTTTGGCTGGTTTCTCCTCCTGAACTTCTTGAAGCTCAAGCCGCAGCGAATCGCGCTCTGCGATCAGCGCGGCTCGCTCGGCGAGCAGAATGTCGAGTTCCTGCCGAGCAATGTCCCGCTGGTAAAACGGCCTTCTGATCAACGGAAATCTTGCCAATAGGGGATGCATGCACATTCTCCGGCGTGCGCTATAATTCCCTTGCAAATTCGGCGTCGAGTCTAGGAGCGCACCAAGTCAATACATAACATAAGTGGCGCGCTGCGGGCTTGAAGCGCGGCGCATTTATCACCGATAGTCGGGGCAAGGGTAGCATGGATCCGGCTGTCGCGAGCCGGTGAACGCGAAGAGGCGGGTCACTACCTCTTGATCTGTGGACGCGCAGATGCGATGCACTGCTTCGCCTAGAGGATGCTTTCACCAGTCTCATGACGCATCCATATTCAACGATTGAGTACGGCGGAAGTCTGCGCCATATCGGCGAGCCGGTATTCATACCTGAATGGGGAACGACGGTGCTTCGGCGCAAATGCGGGATGGGGTATCATGATGCGATCGGCACCTATCCGATAACCGTGTTCAAACCGGATTGCGATCTCGCTGGCGGACTTGATCGGCTGGCGCGACTCGGTCTGGTCTCGGTCGTAGTTGTCGTCGAGAATGCTTTGCGTCCTGAATTCGCCGAACTTGAGAGAAATTTCGATTATATCCGAGCTTTCAAGACTCATTACCTTTATGACCGAGCCGTATTGCCGATCCGTCACTCAAGAAATCACCGCGATAAGGTGCGCCGCGCCGCTCGCGTCGTGCACGTGGAACAATTTGATCTGGCCGCTCGGCTCGATGAATGGAATAGCCTCTACGAATGTCTAGTCGCGCGACTTAACCTTGTGAACACAATGCATGCATTTCCTCGCAGCCACCACGAGGCATTGGCGAGGCTACCCGGCACAGTCGCCATCGGCGCCTTTGCGGATGGGCGCCTAGTATCCTGTCACGTTTGGGTCTGCCATGGCGACCATGCAATGAGCCATCTTGTGGCGTCGAATGAAGACGGCTATGCGTACCGCGCGTCTTACGCGGTCAATGCTGCTTCGATTGATTTGCTCGCCAACTGCCGGACCTTGAATTTTGGTGGGGGCGCCGGTACGGGCAACGAAGCTGCCACTGGATTGGATCGCTTCAAGCGTGGCTTTGCCAACACTACGGCACCTTCATTGCTTTGCGGCAAAGTGCTCGACACGGACGCCTATTCCAAGCTTTCACGCCAGGCCGGTGTGAGGGACGATGCAGTCTATTTCCCGGCTTATCGACAACCATCCGGGTGAGATATCATCCCGCTTTCTGCAAACATACTTGGATTGGGGCGCCCCGAAGTCGTGTGTGGCGGGACTGCGCGTCCGGGCGTCGATTGCCCTTTGCCTAACGGGTCAAGGCGCACCGATGACGAACTCATGGGTGCTCACGCACCGCTAGCCAGACTCAGGTTGGCTGATTAGCGTCTCTTTATTTGCAGCTTGGAATTTCCCGCTTGAAACGCTCTAATGAAGCATGACCCAGGAGCGCACCATCTCAAGTATGCAGCCGAACTCCGACGCCTGGCGCATAATTACCGGACACTACGAAAAGTGTCTCAGGAAGCATGGTGCCACGCCCGCCGGCGTCGATTGGCCGAGCGGTGCGGACCTTGCTAAGCGTTACGGCGTCATGCTTGAACTGCTAGCCGAGGCGGGGAGACGGCCGCAATTGCTCGATCTTGGATGCGGGCCAGGCCTCATGCTCGATTATCTCGACGCGGCGGGACAGATCGATCGGGTAAATTATCATGGTATCGATCTTTCGCATGAGATGGTCGACGCGGCCCGCGCGCGCTGGCCAGGACACGCCTTTTCATGCCGAGACGTTGTCTCGGCACCGTTACCCGATCAAAGCGTCGACGTTGTCATCATGAATGGCGTGCTCACGGAGCGCGTCACTCTAGACGTCGAGACGATGATGGCGCTAGCCAAGTCGCTTGTCGCCGCAGCGTTCCGCGCCGCGCGCACGGGAATAGCATTCAATGTGATGAATGCGCATGTCGATTGGCAGCGGAATGATCTTTTCCATTGGTCATTCGATTCACTCGCTGATTTTCTTAGAAGCGAAGTCAGTCCACACTATGTGCTGCGTGCCGACTATGGACTTTACGAATATACCTGCATCGTTCGACGCCAGCCGCAGGTCGTCGCCGTTCCCATGGAAGCAGGGTGGTGGGCAAAATGAGAAACCTGTTGATCTTTGGCACGCGGCAGATTGCCGAGGTCTGCGGCTTCTATTTCGAACATGACAGCGAATACCGCATCGTAGCTTACACGGTCGATGGTGCGTTTCTAACTGCCGATCAGTTTCAGGGCCGTCCGGTTATTCCTTTTGAGGACGCGGCCCAGCGCTTTGCGCCCGACGATCACGATATGTTCGTGGCCGTTGGCTATGGCAAGATGAACCGGCTGCGCGCGGAAAAGTACTCTGCGGCCAAGGCGCTTGGCTACCCGCTCGCCCGCTACGTTAGCACTAAGGCGTTCACTTGGCCGAGCCTCGCGATCGGGGAAAACTCCTTCGTCATGGAGGCAAACGTGATCCAGCCCTTTGCCTCGATTGGTGCCGACACGATTATTTGGTCCGGTAATCACATCGGACACCATGCCATCATCGGCGATCATTGCTTCCTCGCCTCGCACATTGTCGTGTCGGGCAATGTCGAGATCGGCGATCATTGTTTCGTTGGGGTCAACGTGACTTTGCGCGACGGCGTCAAGGTTGCGCCACGGTGCCTGATCGGTGCCGGCGCGTTGATTACGAAGGACACCAAGCCGGATGAGGTCTATGGTCCGCCGGCAACTGAGGCTAGTCGCGTGCCGAGTTCGCGCATATCTCCGTAAGTGCACGGAGGGCGCAGCGTTGCAACGATAAGTTTCCTTGAAGGTACCGCGCGTTCGCTCGATCGCCTTGCACGTAACGGATTGCGGTCTGGGACGATCTGTCCTCTCTTCCAGGAACTCGTTTTGGAGAGTTTTTATCCGAACTGGACAAATGCCGGTGGTCCCTCGTAGTCATCATTGGCATTTATCTACAACATCAACGGTGACCATTGGGAGGAGTATTTGATGGGTCTAAGCCAACAGTGGGGTAGCGTGCGTTAGCGCTGATATCGCTTATTGAATTTACCGTAAAATGCGGCACCGACTCTCCGGATAAGATGGAAGATGGCTGAAAACGTCGAGCGCCATTTTGTTTCGGTTGAATCGCAAGGCACTCCAGTGACGCGAGATATAACAATACGTTGTAGGGCGAATTCAAGTTGACGCTGATCGGGACCGACGCTCGCCTCCGGCGGAGTCTTGCATCGATTGATTCCGATAATGATATCCAGCTGCTGCCTTGATCCCTCGGACATCCTCACTTCAATGGGCGAAAGCTCGACATCGACGGATGTTTCCGTTGCTCGCACTTCGTGTTCAAGCAACGTCCGTGATCCGATCTTCACACGGACGTTCATGGCTCTTGGAGGCGAGAAGAGAATGCCGATCAATTGAATCGTCAAGGAACCGCTGAACATTGCATCAATGGGAAACGCAAGTTCCGATCGTGCCCCGAGCGACCGCACACCCCAGGCCTCGATGTAGCTCCATCCTCGTCGCAAAATGTGAGCGCCGTTGCCGCGTAAAGTGAAATCAAACGCAACAGAATCATCGTCGCGAAAAGCAAGTGGGTGGATTTGTGCAGGATCGGCGGCGAACTTTGGCGCGTTCACCGGGGGAAGCTGGGCTGCGAGAAGTACGCTGGCGTCGAAGACATTTTCGACGGCGAGGGAGGCGCCGTCGATATCGAGACAAAGAAAGTCGAAATGGATTTCCCGCAGGTTTTGGTGGGGGGTCTTCTGGCTCTTCGGGCGCGGCAATCGTGGCGGCAAGTCACTCTCGTCAAACTCTATGGCGTTTCTTTCTGCAATCGCACGGCAATCGGCGAGCACCGCGTCGTATTGTTCGGGAATTTCGTTGATCCTTTGAGCCGCTTCCGCCAACATTTCCGCGTAGCCGAATTGCGGATCGTCATGAGGAAACAGTTCTTGTTTCGCAATGAGCAGCTCATTGGCGGTCGCGAGCGTGGAATCGGCACTCTCAACCATCGTCGGATGAACCTGAAGTTCGCCGAACGCCGCGGCCAACGCATTCGCCCGCAAAGCCGGATTTCCGCTTCGCAGGAGCGCGGTGCCGGTGCTGTGGTGAGAGACGCCGCCTATCGAAAGCGGTCGATTGCAGTAGAGAAAATGGTCGGAGAAGCAAAGGTTGACCACGGCCGACGTCACGTCCGGCGCCGAGCCGAGAAAATAGCGACCGCGCGAACCGCGAACATGCTCGATAAGCTTTCTCGAGACGAACGAGTTGTATATCATTGGAAACTTGCCATGATCCAAGCGGATTCGATACATCAAATCCAGCACGGAGCGTGAGCTCTTCGACGTGCACGTCAATTTCAGGCCGCATGTGGCGGTCAACTTGTTGGCAATTTCAGGATCAATATACCGCGGCCAAAGATAGAATGCAGGAAACCACGACAATACGTCGACTGGGCGAGTTTTCAGAATACTGCGGGCTATTGCGCAAGCGTCCGGAAGTAGGCCATCATCGTCACCTATGACCAACACGAAGTCGCCGCGGGCGTGGCGAAGTGCGCGCTCCCAGTTTTCCGTCATCCGTACCGGCTCGATCGTTTTAAAAAAGCGAATGCGCTGATCGTCAAATTCAGCTACTGCCGCGGCCGTCGCCGGATCGTCTCCGCTCTCATGAACGATGACCTCGAAATCGCGATCCGTCTGCGCGAGCACCGTTCTCAGCGCATGGCGCAACGTATCCGCCCGCGCCCGCGTGGGAATCACGATTGAAAACATCATGATGACTTCCTCGGAACTAAGCGTGCCATATTTCCGCAAACCCGGTCCAGCCGCAGAGCGTCCGTCCGCAAGTCGCAGTGCCGGCATGGCTTCTCAAGACGGCGAATATGCCAATTCTCTACGCGCGCGCAAGCGTCCATTGTTATGCTAGGCTGGGCCGCCCATTGCCCGCAGCAGTGGGAATATCACCGTCTTCGATGCTAAAGGTAGTCGCTTCTTCAAGGATGCCAATGACGTCGCGCGCGACCCGCTGACCAAAATTCGCCGGTTGTATCCGGAATACAGGTGACGCTGCGGGGCCAGCGCCGCCCACTCCGCGGAAGAATGCCTCACGGTTATCGGCTCGCCAGGGGCGCCGTTCCTCCGTGACCGAGTTTTCCCTCCTTGAGAAACTCCGCACGCGCATTCTCCATCCAGGCAAAACCTGATCCACCTCGGTCATGAATCGTCGCTTCGGTCATGCATCGTCCCTTCGTGTTCGGCAAAGTCGAAGTCGTGGCGCGCTCGTTCGGCATCGCGGAACACCTGATCGCTGATCACTTCGAGGAAGTCGGCATGGAGAGTGACAATCCGTCGGAGCGCCGTACTTGATTGCCACTAATGCGTCTCTGAGCTATAGATCTTCACGCCGTGAACGCGGACGCGGCCCAATGTCTCACGATAGTGCGCCGATGAGGCCACGAGCCGCGCGCGACGGTCGCGAGTCGGGTGCCGAGTTCGAACGCATTTTTCTGAGCATGGATCATGCACTGGCGCAGGCTCGGACGAGTGTTTTGCGGAGAAGGGCAATTTCCCTGGATGGCGTCGCATGCCCAAATTCCGTTCGCGGAGCAGATTGAAGGCGACCTGTATCGGATTTATTTCACGTCACGCGACGCTCAAAATCGCTCACATGTCGGGTGGCTCGATCTCGACATCACCCAACCAGACCGGATTTTGCGCGTTGGCGATACTCCACTTCTTGCGCCGGGTGAAGTCGGCGGCTTTGACGACGATGGCACGATGCTGTCATGGATTCTCCTGCATCGCGATCGACGCTACATCTACTATGTTGGTTGGAATAGACGTGTGTCTGTCCCGTTCCACGTGTCAGTCGGATTGGCGATTGGCCAAAGCGGGCACCAGGATCGGGTTCTTGAACGCCTTCCAGGACCCATCCTCGAACGCAGTTCGGTTGACCCATATTTCTGTTCGAACCCTTGCGTGCTCATCGAAAATGGGCGATGGCGGATGTGGTATCTGAGCGGGCTTGGTTGGTCCGCTCTCGCGCACGGTCTGTCCGCGTCCTACGACGTACGCTATGCGGAATCCTCGGATGGCATCCAATGGCATCCGAGCGGACAAATAGCGATTGGCCTCGACGGAAGAGACGAGTTCGCTATTGCTCGTCCGTGCATACTGCGCGAGGATGGCGGTTACGTCATGTGGTACTGCGTTCGATCCCGCGCCCGGCCTTATCGTTTAGGCTTCGCCCGCTCGACCGATGGGCTCGCATGGACGCGACATAATGGCGATGCTGGCCTGGAGCCTTCGCAGGAAGGCTGGGATTCGGAAATGATCGCATATCCGCATGTTTTCAATCACGGCTCGGATCAATACTTGTTGTATTGCGGAAATGGATTTGGCAGGACCGGATTTGGGTTGGCGGTCAAAATGTGATTTGAACGGGCCTGCCGCAGACGCTAGAAATAGAAGACCACCTATTCAATGTTTGGTTCAATCGGCAGAATGCCGAATAGACTATCCCTCTCTGCCTTCGCGCTTGAGCTGTTATCCCGCGTTGGCACCGAACCGCGGTGAGGTCATGATCGGAGCAGACTATCGGCGGGACGGTTTTGCCGTTGCTGCGGACGTGCTTGCGGAAGCAGAACTCGACGCGGTCGCCGACGATATCCGCGGCATATTTGCTCGTCGCGCCCGCGCCATCGGGTCGGTCGTGCCGGATGGTCGCGACCACGGCGCCTTCTCGCAACTCCTGCTCGACCTCTTTGCAAGCGACCGGGCGTCTTACTTGGCTGCGGCGCGTCAGACTCAGTATCTTGCCAGCGTCCACCGCCTTGGCCTTTCTGAGTCGATCCTGCATCTGCTCAGAGATATTGGCGTCGAAGTGCCATCGCAATCGACGCGCCCCGTCATCCATTTCATGGCGGACGGTCTGCGCATTGAGGGCGGATATCACAAAACTCCTGCACATCAGGATTGGCGGAGCGTGCAGGGAAGCCTTGACGGAGTCACCCTCTGGCTACCCATTTATGATGTCGGTCCGAACGACTACCCGCTGGAACTCGTTCCTGGCAGCCACCGACGAGGACTTCTGCCGAGTATTGATGATCCATTCGGCCACCGAATCGCAGATGGCGAGGTGCTGGACGACGCATTCCATCCTCTAACGTTGAGGCGCGGTGACATCGTCGTTTTTTCCGGGTTTCTCGTGCATCGCACGGGCGCATCCGGCGGCAGCCGGGTTCGGATTGCGCTGAGTTACCGCTTCAACAATGCGGCCGAGCCATCCTACATCAAAAGAAACTATCCAAATCCCTACGTGTACCGCGCCGACATGTGTCTCCTCCATGAGAACTTCCCTACGGCGGCGGATTTGGCGCAGTATTTTCCGATAGATATTGCTCGGTCCGACCAGTGAGCACTTCGATGCTCGATAACCCGCTGATATCGATTATTTTACTTTGTTACAATCAGGAAAATTTTGTCGAGGAGGCGATTGAGGGCATCTTTTTGCAAACCTACTTACCGCTTGAGATCGTGATCGTTGACGACTGTTCGACAGACAATACGGCCGATATCATCGAGGCTTGCATCGCGAGACAACGCTGCGGGCTGGCGGTTCGATTCGTGCGAAATACCAAGAACTTTGGGAGCTGGGCTTCAGCCAAGCTTGGCCTCAACATGACGCAGGCCCGCTTCGTCATAATCGCTTCCGGCGATGACATCATGCTGCCGGAGCTGGTCGCGGAAATTGTCACGGTGTGGATGACGGACAACGTCTCCCTTGTCACCGCAAATGCAAGCTATATCGATGAACGTTCGAATTCGCTCAATCGGACGTTCCGCGATCCAAACATACCGGCCGACGATACGTTTGAGACGCTGGCGCGAGACGGCAGCAATGCCTGCTGCTTCGGACCCGCGATTGGCTTCGAACGCGCGATTTATACTACATTTGGCTGGCCGCCTGCTTACCTGAACGCCTACGATATCATGTTGCCGTTCTACGCCTACCTGTTGAAGGGTGCGCGATTCATTTCCAAGCCGCTGCTAAAATATCGCGTACATGGGCAGAATTCATCGCTTTCCTTGCGTGCGGAAAAAGCAAATGCGCTGGAACGAGTGCTGATCGAGGAGCGCATGTATTTAGATCATCTCGCGCATGGGACCTTGATGGAGGAAGTACTAGTTCGGCTATGTGATGAAGCACCGCAGCAGTACAGTGCCATAGCGGGGCGAATCCTGCCTCTTCTGACCATCCAGCTGTCGGAAATGGCCAAAAAACTGGTCAGGGTGTCGCGGCAGTCTGGTACGTTGGCTCAAAGCACCATGGATGTGCCAATTTCCGGGGCTCAGGCAAGCATCTATCACGATGGCCAGCAACGCGGCAGTCGGCAGCAAATTGACCCTACAGGATTCTGAGGGCGAGGCAGCGCATGTCCATGCCACCATTTATCGAATCCGCCGCAAATAACCATCCGGCCAGTAGGTCACGCGCGAATCGGCGATGCCCTCGTTGAACTGCCGGGGTGGCTCGGAAATCACGAAATCCGGATTTTCCCCGACGAACTGCAAAGCGGCTCGGCGCGGATTATTCCAGGCCCAGTCCGCTCCGGTGCGCGGCGCGCCGGTAAACTGCTCCATGATGCCGTCCGCGGCGATGATATAGGAGCCGACGGTTACAAAGCGCGAATAGAGCCTGAGCTCGGCAAGCACGTGGTCCTTGCTGTGCTTGCTGTCGAGAACCACCAGCACCGGCCCTACTGCTCCGATCTCGGCCGCCACGCGGTCTGCGGTTGCGGGCAGGATCGAGTCCGCCTCAATCAGAGTGATGCGGGAGTTCAGCGGATGCGCTTCGATCGCTGCACGGTTATGCGGCCGAATCTCGATGTCGACGCCGATGACTCGCCCCCGACCCATCGCCGCCATCAGCGATGCGTAGAAAACCAGCGAGCCGCCGTGCGCGACGCCGATCTCAATGATGACGGCCGGCGCGACGCCATAGATCACCTCTTGAACTCGCATCAAGTCGTCGGGCAATTGAATGACGGGCCTGCCGAGCCAGGTGAAGCCGTAGACGTATTTCGCATCCCAGCCGGCGCGCAGCCAAGCGCGCGACACAGCGGCGAACGCCGCGGCGCTTTGCAGCGGAAAATGGGCTTCCTTGGCACCGTCGCGGACGATCACCTCGCCGGCTTCCTCGTCAACGATGGTGATCATCTGTTCCGCTCACGCGAAGAATGCTCGCACGCCGTCGATGACGCGGTCGAGCGTGACATCGCTCATTTTGGAATGCAATGGCAGCGACAGAATCTCATGGCCGACTCGTTCCGTCACCGACAAGTCGCCTCGCCGACAGCCCTTAAAGAGCGTGAACCAATGGCCAGGCTGCCAATGGATACCGGTGTCCACCCCAAGTTCACCCAGAAAGCCGCGCAAGCCATCACGGCTTTCGGCGGGCACGCGGATATAGTAGAGAAACGGTGTGATGTCGGTGAAATCGGTATGCGGTTTGCGCACCGCCGGGACCGCGGCCAACCCGCTATTGTAATAGCGGCACGCGTTTCGCCGATTCTCCGCAAAGGCTTCGAGCTTGCCGAGTTGAGCGAGCCCAAGCGCGGCGTGAAGATTGGCCAGATGATAACGGAAGCCGAGCGTCCGGATGTCGTAAGTCCAGGCGCGCGCATCGGTGTACATGACCTTGGCGGGCTGGCTCATGCCGATCAGCCGCATCTCGTGCAGCCGCGCGATGTCGGCCTCGTCGCGCACCACGAGCGCGCCGCCGTCGATACAGGTCACGGTCTTGACCGGATCGAAGCTGAACATTGTCAGGTCGGAAAAACTGCCGACTCGGCGGCCTTTGTATTTTGAGCCGAGCGAATGCGCCGCGTCGTGCAGCACCCGTAGTCCATGCCGTTCGGCGAGCTCGGCAATGCTATCGTGATCGCAGAGGAGACAGTCATAATCCATGACGATCATGGCCCGCGTGCTCGGCGAGATCAGCTCCTCCGCCTTGGCGAGATCGATGCAGAGCGTGTTGTCATCGATGTCGCAAAACACCGGCTTGGCACCGGTCGCCAGTATCGCCTGAAAATCGGCGGCGTTGTTGAAGGACGGCGTGATGACCTCGTCGCCGGGACCGACACCGATCAACATGAGGCCGAGATGCAAGGCCGCATGGCCGGTGCTTACCGCCACCACGTGGCGATCCGGCGCGCCGATGCATTCTTTCAGCTTTGCCTCGAAGGCAGCGACATAACTGCCCATGCCGAGCCAGCCATTTTCAAGCGCTTCGCGGCAAGCGTCGAACTCTTCGCGCTCGAGAACAGGTTGGTACATCGAAATGCGAGGCTCTGCCATGAGTGTCATTGTTCACGAACTGCTCTCTTGCATGCGAAGGCCAGCATTCGGTCATTGGCAGTAGCCCGCGTCAGTTCCGGCAGGGCGGTGTAGACTTTTATGTCGCGAAAGCCGCCCTGCTGCAGACAATACTCGATTTCCTGCGGCGTAAAGAGAAGCAGCTTATGGACAACCTTGAAGTTTCTTAGTTTCGCACTGCCAGCGCCGGCTTCGTAAACATCCACATTGTACTCTAATTCGAGCCGCTGTCGAAAAAAATCCGGAAATGGTGTTACCTTTCTGACGATCCTTTGATCCTCGTACTCATAGATCCTCTCCACGACCGTGGGTGGCGCTGCGATCACGGCAATCGGGTTCCAACTCTCCACCAAGAGCGTTGCATTTGCTAGCAAGCGGTTGGCAATGCCCTCGAAGAAGGCCGTAAGCTCGCTTATCGAGTTGAAGCAATTGATTACGTTGAACAGCGAATACGCAAACTCGAAGTCCGCGCGTCTTAACTGAGATACTTCAGCGCAGCAAAATTGCACCTCATCCGTTTTGCATTTTGCAACCCGGATCATGTCCGGAGACACGTCGACGGCCGTGATATCGTATCCTTTGGTCGCCAACAGCATTGCATGCTGGCCGGTGCCACAACCGACATCCAAGATACTTGGCCGCAAGGATTCCACGTTGGTGCGGATGAATTCATCGAGCTTGGAGACTTCCCCCGCGTAATCCTTGTGCCCGTTCAGCCGATCATAATAGTTGGCAAAGTCCCGGTTATAGGTGCTGTTCGAACTTGGGCCGTTCGGCATGATGCGGGCTTCTGCTCGTCAGTTATCCAATGAGCTCCGGCCGATAGCTGCTCACAGCCATTCGGAGCCGTTCCAGATCGTGGGCATGCAGCAAGCGTCCAAGCTGATCCTTGGCTATGGAGGGCACAACCTCAACCTTTGTGTTGTTGTAGTTGACGTAGGCACAGTCGAAGGGCGGATACCAGAATGCGCGGCTGTACCGATCAATCGTCTCTGAATCAGCACCATCGGGTATCCGCTTGAGCTCCTCCATCTGCTTGCGATTGAGGTAACGCATCTCGTCTTTGTTCTGTGGGACGGATGGAAGATTCTCCGTATTTTCGGCAGTATAGCAAACGTCGACGAACAGGCGCAACATCTCCTGCTGGGCGCGCGCCTCAAGACTATATGCAGTCTCTTCCTTCACATTGATTGGAAACCACCGAACTTTAAGCAAAGGACCGGTGTCGAATGACTCATCCATGTGGTGGCAGCTGCAGCCATAGAGCGCCAGATTCTCGAGGATGGCGAGATTGTAAAACGCCCAACCGCCGTAGGCTGGTAGCGGAGCGGCATGGAAATTTAGCGCCGCGCGCTGCGCCATTGCCAAGACGTCGGGCTTTACCAGATTTCTGAATTGATAACTGACGACAAAGTCAACTTTTAAATCGCGCGGGAGTTCCGCCTGTGTGAAAACCCTGATGCCCCGCTCGGCTGCCAGCTGTTCAATACCCTGCCCGCCATACCAGGACAGATCAATGTTTCGAGCTACGATCACTGCTTGAATGTCCCAACCGCGCTCAACAAGAATGGCGAGGGCAACCACAGCGGCAGGCTTCGAGCCCATAAAGACGATGCTCGGTTTCCTCATTGCAGACTGCTCCGAATTTGAACCGACCGGCTTTACGGTCCTGACGCCAAAGCCGACATTTTATTTTACCGCCACGGAATCGAATGCAGGCAGCTGCCGATCCCGTGCCGAGATGGTCACACCCACTTTGATCGGCCAGTTTATGGCGACACCGGGGTCGTCCCACCGGATGCCGCGG
>Ga0208604_1000045_pt1 | contig 17272 bp, 19 predicted proteins | sample MicForSoSWNH22_M_FD_188009 | JGI IMG/M metagenome (GOLD analysis project Ga0208604, IMG submission 188009) | Forest soil microbial communities from Harvard Forest Long Term Ecological Research site in Petersham, Massachusetts, USA - MetaG HF016... | ecosystem: Environmental > Terrestrial > Soil... | reverse complement strand
CCTCCCGACCCCCCACCCTGCCCTCCCCCACAAGGGGGGAGGGAAAAAATAACAAGAGCACGCTCATTGGAAATTGTCCTTGGCGTGGCCCATCAGATCGATGAAGACGTCTTCCAGCGACGGCACGGCGGGCTCCCAATCGAGCTCCGGCCGGCCGCGGTAAGGCGCGATCGCGGCTTCGAGCGCCGCGCCGTCGCGGCCGGAGACGTGCAAGCTGGTGCCGAACGGCGCCACCATGTCGACGCCGGGGTGTTGTTTGAGCTCGTCGACAAGCGCGGTGAGATTTTGGCCGTTGGTCGTGTTCACGGTGAAGGTGGTGAGATGCGAATGGGCGATCACGTCGTGGACCGTGCCGCGCGTGAGCACTTCGCCAAACGCGATATAGGCGATCTCGTGACAGCGCTCGGCCTCGTCCATGTAATGGGTGGAGACCAGAACGGTGAGCCCTTCGGCCGCGAGCTTGTGGATCTCGCCCCAAAAATCGCGCCGCGCTTTGGGATCGACGCCGGCGGTCGGCTCGTCGAGCAGGAGAAGTTTTGGATTCGGCAAGGTGCAGGCGCCGAGCGCGAGCCGCTGCTTCCAGCCGCCCGATAGCTTACCGGCGACCTGCTCCTCGCGGCCTTGCAGGCCGAGCCGCTCGATCATCGCTTTCGCCGCGGCCACCGGATGCGCCAGGCCGTAGATGCGGGCGATGAATTCCAGATTCTCGCGCACCGAAAGGTCTTCATAGAGACTGAAGCGCTGCGTCATATAGCCGACGCGGGTTTTGATTTTCGCCACTTCGGTGCGGATGTCGTAGCCGAGACAGGTGCCGCTGCCCTGATCGGGTGTGAGCAGCCCGCACAACATGCGGATGGTGGTGGTCTTGCCGGAGCCGTTCGGCCCGAGAAAGCCGAAGATCGTGCCGCGTTTGACCTGCATCGACAGGTCGCGCACCACTATTCTGCCGCCGAACGATTTGGTCAACCCATGCACGTCGATGACGACGTCGGGCGTCGTGCCATGGACCGCTTCGGCGGCGATGGCGGCGGCGCTCATCGCGACGCCTCGGGCCGCGGTGTTTGCGCGGTCGCTGTCGGCTGAACCACCGATACGTCCACCGGCTGGCCGACCCGCAACGCGCCCGGCTTTTCCGGCAGCGCCTCGACCAAAAATACCAGTTTTGAGCGCTCTTCGACGCTGTAAATCACCGGCGGCGTGAACTCGGACTGCTTGGCGATGAAACTCACCCGCGCGGTGAGATCTTTGGCGCAGCCGTCGCAGCCGATCTTGATGGTGTCGCCATAGGCGACGCTCTGCAGCGCCGTCTCCGGCACGTAGAAGCGCACCTTGATATTGCCGGGCGGCAACAGCGCCAGCACCGGCCGGCCCGCCGGCACCATTTCGCCGGGACGGTAGTAGACCTCTTGCACGGTGCCGTCGACCGGACTGAAGACTTTGCGGCGCGTCAGCCGCGTCTGCGACGAATTCAATCGCGCTTGCGCGTCGCGCAGCACCGCCGTCGCCTGGTCGAGATCCTTTTGCGTGCCGGCGCCGGTCTTGGCGAGCTGCGACGCGCGGTCGAATGTCTGCTGCGCGTTGATCAGCGAGGCTTTGACCTGGGCGATGTCGGCTTGCTGCAGATCGTCGTCGACCGTGAACAACGGCTCGCCGGTCTTGACCGTGTCGCCTTCGCGCACCGACAGCGCCTGCACCCGCCCCACTTCGTCGGGCGCGACGAAAATAAGATTGGCCTCGATCCAGCCCTGATAGGTGGTGTCGGCTTTGTTGCAGGCCGCGAGCGTCAGCGCGAGCAGGCAAGCCGCGGCGGTAAGGGAACGCGCGTTCATGCCGCCCTCCCCGCGCCGCCCGCGCCGAACAGATTGTCGAAATAGGCGCGCATCATGGCGCGCACGTCGAGCGGCTCGAAGCGGTCGAACAATCCGCTCCAGACGATGGCGATGATGCCGGGCGCGCCGAGCAGCATCGGAAAGCGCACCAGCGCGTCGCTTTTGAGCTCGCCGCGCTCGTGGGCGTTGCGCAGCATGCCGCGCAGTGCCTTAAGCAGGCGCGACAGCACCTCGCGATAATAGAACTCGGCCAGCGCCGGAAAGCGCGGCCCCTCACTGATCATGAGCCGGATCACCAGCTTGCGGCGGGTGCCAAAAACCTCGCGGACGAAAATCTCGATCGCCTGCTCGACGATCGCGCGCAGCGGCAGGTTGGTGGCCAGCGCCAGCTCAAGCGAGCCGACCACGGGCACCATTTTGGCTCGGATCAGCTCCTGGAACAGGGTCTCCTTGTCGGCGAAGTACAGATAGATCGTGCCCTTGGCGATGCCCGCGCGCTTGGCCACGTCCTCGAGCCGCGCGGAGGCAAATCCCTTGGCCGAAAACTCGTCGAGCGCCGCTTCTAGGATCGCATCGCGCCGCGCCGCCGCCTTGGCGCTACGCGCATCCTGGCGCGTCGCCGCAATGGTCCGACCGGCGCTGCCGCCGGTTTGACCCGAGCCGATTTTGTCCGGGCGAGCCAAGGCCGCTTTGGCCGGCCGTTTTGCTGCTTTTGCCATGCTTTAAAATATGACTGACTGGTCAGTCAGCGTCAAGCCATATCTCGCGACCTGTGTGCGACAGCGGCTTTGTGCCTTCGGCTCGGCATTCGCGGTGGCGCGCCAAACTCTGCTACGCTTAAGACGACAGCGCCTTGAGGCAGATCAATTCATGGCCCAAATCATGGCCGAAGTGACGGATGAGGTGCCGATCAGTCACCTGCAGCGGCGCCGCATCGAAAGCCGCGTGCTGATCCCGTTCATCGCGGCGTGCCGGGAAAAATTCGGCGAGGCCGCGACCAAGGAACTGGTCGTTGCCACCATCCGGCGGCTCGCCGTTGAAGACGGCGCGCGCTGGGCCGAAGCGTTTGGCCGCGACATGGGTTCGCTCAAAAATGTCGCGGAGAAAGTCTGGGCCGGCGGCGGCAGTCTCGATATCGACATGGTCGCGGCCGGCGACGACCGGCTCGACTTCAACGTCACGCGCTGCCGCTACGCCGAGTTCTACAAGGAGCTTGGCCTCGCCGATTTGGGCTATCTCGTGCACTGCAATCGCGACCACGCCATGATCGACGGTTTCAATCCGGATCTAAAACTCACGCGCACGCAAACCGTGATGGAAGGCGCGAGCCATTGCGACTTCCGCTTCGCCAAGAAATCCTAAGCGCCATTACAGGGAAGACCATGCACGGCAAAAAGCGCTGGTTCATCGCGGCATCGCTGTTGGCGCTGCCTCTTATCGGTTTGGCCGCGAGCGCAGCGCACGCCGACGACTATCCGACCCATCCGGTGCGGCTGATCTCCGATTCCGCGCCCGGCAGCGCCATCGACGTCACCATGCGCATCATCGCCGACGGCTTGAGCCGGGTGTGGGGCCAGCAGGCGGTGCTGATCAACCAGCCGGGCGCCGGCGGCGCCATCGCGGCGCGCGCCGCGGCCACCGCCACGCCCGACGGCTACACGCTCGGCATGATGGCGCTGTCGGCTTTCGTCGCCGTGCCCGGCGCGGCCGATAATCTTCCCATTCAAGTGCCGCGCGATTTCATCGCCGTCGGCAGTCTCGGCGGCGCGCCGATGTTCATCACCGCGGCGCCCTGGCTCGAGGTCAAGACGCTGCCGGAACTGATCGCGCTGGCGAAGCAGCGGCCGGGCGAGCTCGCCTATGGCACCAACGGACCGGGCCGGCTCACCCACCTCACCGGCGAATTGCTGCAAAGCCGCGCCGGCATAAAGCTCCTGATGGTGCCCTATTCAGGCGGCACCCCGCAGGTGCTCAACGACATGATGGGCAAGCGCGTGGCGCTCGCCTTCGATTCCTATTCGGGCATCGCCGGCGCGGTGGAAGCGAAAAACGCCATCCCGCTCGCGGTCGCGGCGCCCAGGCGCATGACCATGTTTCCCGAATTGCCGACGGTCGCCGAGACGCTGCCCGGGTTTCAGTCCGCGGGTTGGCAGATGCTGGTGGCGCCGGTGGGCACGCCTGACGCGATCGTCAAAAAGGTCAATGCCGATCTGATCAAGGCGCTCGCCTTGGCCGACGTGAAAAAACGGCTGACCGCTCTCGGCCGCGACGATTTACCGTTATCGCCGGCCGAAACCTTGGCGTTCATCCAGCACGAGCAGGCAACGTGGGCGCCGATCTTGGCGCAGATCGGGCCGGTGAAGTGATGTAGCCCGGATTGAGCGAAGCGAAATCCGGGGGCGGCGTTCGGACCGAAAGTTCGTCCCCGGATTTCGCTAACGCTCATCCGGGCTACGAACCTAGCCCTTCTCGTCGCAGGCCCAGGCGCGCACCACGCATTCGCGGCCGCCGAATTCGGAGCAGCGGCGCATCGAGGTGTTTTCCGCCCGGCCGAGATGGGACTCGATGGCCCAGCCGAAACTGCCGCATGGGTTCTTGGCGTCGACCGCGATCGCCGCGCAGCCCTTGCGCATGTCGCCGACCAGCTTGCAGGTGCCGCCGGTGCACTTCTTCATCGCCGCGGCGCGGGCCTCGGTGACCTTGTGAAAATCGAAGCCGTAGCCGTAGGCGCCGCAGACGCCGACCGCGAAGGCGCCGGCCGCTTCGGCGGCGCCCATCAAGGCAATGGTGAAGCACACGGCGGCAATGGTGAGCGCCGAATTGCGCCGGAAACGATACGTGACAGGCATGGACCTGGAAAACATGGCAGCCCCTTCCCCTCAAGAACTGTCGCAACGCTAGCCGGGAAGGGTTTCCAGACGGTGAATAGGCAAGATGCAGGCTCATAAATCGAGGTCGATGGGCGGGAAAGACCGGCCAACGGCGGACGTCGCGCCCCCTTCCACGCGGCGCGACAACCGGTGTAACGTCATTGCAGAGCTGCCAGCGGGACTTGCCGACGTCTCGTGAAATGCAAAGGCAGCGGTAATGCCGCCGGCAGGCGAGCAATCCGAAACCTATTCGACCCCTTGCGATCTTGGCTCGGAAGCCTTCCGCGTTTGCGGGAAGGCATTGAAGCTCGTGGGGCGACGCCATGACACTTGCCCGCCGCCGGTTGCTGCGCCTCTTCGCCGGCGCCGCCGTATTGCCGACCGCCTTGCGTATAGCGGGGGCCGGGGCGGAGACTTTTCCGTCGCGGCCGATCTCGATCGTCGTGCCGTTCCCGGCCGGCGGGCCGACCGATACGCTTGGGCGCATTCTCGCCGATCGGATGAAACGGGCGCTCGGCCAATCGGTCATCATCGAGAACCTGACCGGGGCCGCCGGCACCGTCGGCAGCGCCCATGTCGCGCGCGCGGCGCCCGACGGCTACACGCTCATTCTCGGCCACTGGCAGACCCACGTCGTCAACGGCGCCACCTTCGCGCTGCAGTTCGACGTGGTGAAGGATTTCGAGCCGGTTTCGCTGATCGCGGACTGTCCGATGTGGGTGGTTGGCAGTGCCGCCGTGCCGGCGAAGAATCTCAAGGAACTGATCGCCTGGCTGAAGGAAAATCCCGGCAAGGCGACCGTCGGCATCGGCGGTGTCGGCGGCGGCGCCGACGTCGTCGGCACTTACTTCCAGAAGAATACCGGAACGCGATTCCAGTTCGTGCCCTATCGCGGCGCCGCGCCGATCATCCAGGATCTGTTGGCCGGCCACATCGACCTGACCTTCACCCAGGTGGCAAGCGCGCTGGCGCAAGTGCGGTCCGGTCAGCTTAAGGCCTATGTGGTCATGGCCAAGAGCCGGTGGACGGCGGCGCCCGATACGCCCACCATCGACGAAGAAGGCGTGCCGGGACTCTACGCGTCGTTCTGGCATGGTCTGTGGGCGCCCAAGGGCACGCCCAAGGATGTCATTGCCAAGCTCGATGCCGCGGTCGTCGAGGCTTTGGCCGATCCGGCCGTGCAGCAACGCTTCGTCGAGATCGGTCAGGAAGCCTGGCCGCGCGACAAACAGACGCCGGCGGCGCTTGCCGCGCAGCAGAAGGCCGAGATCGAGAAGTGGTGGCCGATCATCAAGGCGGCCGGCATCAAGGCGGAGTGAGGCCCGGGCCGCTCTATGATCTCCCGTCAGCCGACTATGGCTGCGCGTCGAGGATCGGCGATCCCAAGATGAACCAAGCGTTGGCTATCTTGTCGTCTTTCACTTCATAGATGGCGATGACGTCGACGCGGCCGGTTCCTTCGGGGAAGGTGCGCGTCACGACTTCCTGGTCGATGACTTTGTTGCCGACGACCATGCGCTTGATAAGGCGGCCGAACAGATTTGGTTCTTTGAAGCGGGCGATGTGACGTGCCTGTATTTCCGCGGCCCCGCTCGCCAGCAATTTCGCGGGATGTTCAAAATACTGCGCGTCGGCGGCCCACACAGCCATGAACCCATCGATATCCCGCGCGTTGTAAGCATCGAGTTGTCTTTGCACGATACCTTCGGCATCGATGGAGGCGTCGTCTGTGGTCATGGTAATCGTCCTTCACGGCGGGCAAATATAGCAAGATCGCGTCGACCTCCAATGGTTGCCTCGGGCCGCCAATGCATCGTGCCCCCTTTCACGCACCGCCGCGACCGGTGTAGCTTTATCGCGAGCTGCCAGCGGGACATGCCGACGTTCCGTGAAATCAAAGGCAGCGTTTGTGCCTCCGGCGGGCGAGCATCCGAGAATAATCCGCTTGGTTCGAACGCCCTGCGCATGTGCGCAAGGCGCGTGGGGCAATGCCATGAAACTTCCCCGCAGAGATTTCCTGCATCTGGCCGGCGCCACGGCTGTCGCTTCCGCCATGCCGCGTGTTGCATCGGCGCTCGATTATCCGAACCGGCCGATACACTGGATCATTGGATTTCCGCCGGGCGGCGGCGCCGACATCGTGTCGAGAATCATGGGCCGCTGGCTGTCGGAGCGTCTGCGCCAACAAGTCGTCATTGAAAACAAGCCGGGAGCCGGCACCAATATCGCCACGGAGGCGGTGGTCAATGCGCCGCCCGACGGCTACACGCTGCTCTGGGCCGGCATCAGCAACGCCATCAACGCGCAGCTGTATCCCGATCTTTCTTTTGACTTCTTAAGAGATATTGCCCCGGTTGCCGGGCTCGTCAATTATGCTCTGGTGATCGAAGCTCATCCTTCCGTTCCGGCCAAGAGCATCGCCGAGCTGGTCGCGCTCGCCAAGGCCAATCCCGGCAAGATCACGTTGGCCTCCTACGGCACCGGAACGATCTCTCACGTGGCGGGCGAATTGTTCAAGGCCAAGGTCGGCGTCAACATGGTTCACGTGCCGTATCGCGGCGGCGCGCCGATGGTCAACGACCTCCTCGGCGGACAAGTGCAGGTCGGCATCGACGTCGTGGCGGCCTCGCTGCCGCACATCCGCTCCGGCGCATTGCGCGCGTTGGCGGTGGCGACGGCGGCGCGGCTGGAGGCCTTGCCCGATGTCCCGACCGTTGCCGAGACCATTCCGGGCTACGAGGCGTCCGCCTGGACCGGGGTCGGCGTGCCGCGCGGCACGCCGGAGGACGTCATCAAGGTGCTCAACCGCGAGGTCAATGCCGGCTTGATCGACCCGGCCATCAAGGCGCGGTTTGCCGAACTCACCGTTACGCCATTGATCTTCAGCGCCACCGAGTTCGGCGCCTATATGGCGGCTGAAACCGAGAAGTGGACCAAGGTGATCAAGGTCGCGGGCATCAAGGCGGGGTGAGCGAACTGGAAGTTCCGTATTCAGTCATTAATCGTAAATCTTCCTGCGCGGTTCGAGAACGAATAAGAAAAAGCAAACGCCAGCCAGAGCCGCCAGGGCGAGCGCGATAAGAAATGTTTCCATGACCTAGGCTCCAAAAAATATCCAATGCTGAGAAAGATTGTGCCGACCGACGGCAACAGCTGCCTGTTATTGAGCGGCGCGTTCGGTAGGTCGCCGCTTTGCTGGCAGCTCTTGGCGGGACATGGTCCCAGCCTGTCTTCAGGCTGAAGGCACTGGACGCTCTATTCGTTCGAATAGCAAGCGTAGTGTCTCCTCCCGGCGCGCCTGTACGTGCGTCAAATCGTGACGTCTGCGCTCTACGTTCTGGATCAGCGCGCGGATGTCTTACGTCCGTTCCAGCTCCGCCCGCACCGCTTCAAGCGCTTCCGGCGTGTCGACGTCGGTCAGCGCGGCGGTGCCTGTGAGCGGCACTTCGGCGACGGCCTCGGTGTAGCGGCCGATCAAATACCGTGCCCCAACATCGCCTTCGACCGCCATCAGGTCGGGGAAGAAGCGGCGCGACCACACCACCGGATTGCCGCGCTTGCCGTCGATGGTCGGCACCACGACCAGCGCGCCGTGGTCGGGATCGAAGGCGCCGATCAAGCGGTCGATCAGGGCTGCATCGACCTGCGGCATGTCGCCGAGACAGACGATGGCGCCGTCGACATCCGCCGGCAGCGCCGCGATGCCGGCTTTCAGCGAGGTGCCGAGCCCGTCGGCGAAATGCGGATTGTGCACGAATTTAACCGGCAGGCCGGCGAGCGCCGCCTCGACCTTGTCGCGCTGGTGCCCGGTGACGACGACCACCGGCCGCGCCCGCGACGCGAGCGCCGCGTCCACCACGTGGCGGATCAGCGGCCTGCCGCCGATCTCCGCCAATAATTTGTTCGGCCCACCCATGCGGCTCGAGCGGCCGGCGCCGAGCACGACGGCGGCGATGGCGCGGCCTTTTTCCGGCGCCGGCTCGGTGCGCGGCTGCGGCCGCGTGACGATTTCCATGAGCAGGCCGCCGACACCGAGGCCGGTGATGTCTTCGCGCGGCACCGGCAACCCGGCAAGCAGCCGCATCAGCACCCAATCGAATCCGTTTTCCTTGGGGCTCCTCGCGCAGCCCGGTGCGCCGAGCACCGGACGGCCGTCGGCGTCGCCGATCATCAGCAAGTTGCCGGGATCGACCGGCATGCCGAAATGCTCGACGTGGCCGCCGATCGATTCGAGCGCGGATGGGATCACGTCGCGGCGGTCGGCGATGGCCGAGGCGCCGAACACGATGGCCAATTCCGCGCCGGCCTTGAGCACTTCGTCGAGCGCGCGCGCCAACGTGGCACGCTCGTGCGGCACGCGGCGCTCGGCGACGATTGTTGCACCGGCCGGCGCCAAACGCTCGGCGGTGATCTTCAAAGTTTTCTCGATCACCTTTGGCGCCAGTCCCGGCAGCAGCGTCGACACCACGCCGACCTTGCGGATGCGATAGGGCGCGACGCGCAGCAGCGGTTCTTTCACACCGGCCAGCGCCGCGTCGCGCGCCGATTTGACCACCGCGAACGGAATGATTTTCACTGTGGCGATCATCTCGCCGGCGACCACCGGCTTGAAGGCCGGCAGCGTCGCGAAGGTGATCGCCTCGTCGACCCGATTGAGCCAGTCGACGGCGTCCTTGTCGACGACCAGTACGCCGGCGGTTTGCGCGAACAGATTGGCGCGGCCGGTAAAGGCGCGGTCGATATGCACGCCGGGGCCGGCGACTTTATTGGCAATCTCGGCGGCGGCGACGTCTTCGGCGACGTCATCCGGCTCGAGCTGCGCCACCACCACGTCCTTGATGCCGGCGGCTTCCAGCGCCGCGATCTCCGCGGGCCCGATCAGCGTGCCCTTCTTGAGCACCAGATCGCCTTGGCGGATGGTGTGTACGGCGGTCGCGCCGCGCGCGTCCTTCGGCGCTACCGCCCCGAATTTCATGACGCCGCCTTTATGGCCGGCTCGGCGTCAGCCTCTTCACGGAGCTTCTCGGTAATCTGCGCCATGATGGCGACCGCGATCTCGGCCGGCGACACCGCGCCGATGTCGAGCCCGATCGGCGCATGGATGCGCGACAGATCGGCGTCGGTCAGCCCCTGTTGCTTGAGCCGCTCGATGCGGCGCGCGTGGGTTTTGCGCGAGCCGAGCGCGCCGATATAGAAGCAGTCGCGCTTGAGCGCGTGGGTCAGCGCCGGATCGTCGATTTTCGGATCGTGGGTGAGCGCAACGAACGCGGTGTAGCGATCGACGTTGAGCGGCGGCAGCGCCTGCTCCGGCCACTCGGCGACCACTTTCACGTCGGGAAAGCGCTCGGGCGAAGCGAACGCCGTGCGCGGATCGACGATGGTGACGTCGTAGCCGAGCAGTTTGCCGATCGGCGCCAGCGCCTGGCTGATATGCACGGCGCCGGTGATGACCAGTTGCGGCGCCGGCACGTAGACGGTGAGGAAGGCGCGGCCTTCGGCGGTGTCTTCCATGCCGCTCTTGCCGGTCCGCAAGTGCTCGGCGAGCGCGGCACGCAGCGGATCCTTGCCGACGTCGGCGGCTTTCACCAGGCGCTGCTTGCCGCTTGTCACGTCGGTGACGACGATGGCGGCGCGGCGCGCTTGCCGCTCGGCGTTTAGCGTAGTGAGGATGTCGAGTTTCATGGCGATTCACCGAGGACAGACGACGGACAACAGACGACGGATGAAATAGGAAAAAACGGAAGGACAGTCCATCTGTCGTCCGTCATCTGTCGTCCGTCGTCTCCTATTCCACCTTCTCGACAAAGACCCGGATAGTGCCGCCGCAGGACAGGCCGACCTTCCAGGCGGTCTCGTCGGCGACGCCGAATTCCAGCATTTTTGGCTTGCCGCTCTCGATCACGTCGAGCGCCTCGGTGACCACCGCGCCTTCGACGCAGCCGCCGGACACCGAGCCGAGGAAATTGCCCTCCTCGTCGATGACCAGGTTGGAGCCGACCGGCCGCGGCGCCGAGCCCCAGGTCTCGACCACGGTGGCCAGCGCCACCGCCCTGCCCTTTTTGCGCCAATCCTCGGCGGCCTTGAGGATGTCGTTGTCGGTCGAGAGCATGGTGGATTCTCCGTCTGCTTTGGGCGCGAATGGCGGGCAACGATTAAGGTAATGATTGTCTGCGCTTTTCGCTACTCGCAATTTCGCCAGCCGCTATATACGGTAAAATATAGCGCATCTTACAGCCTTTTGCATCCAGGCCGTGAGGTCGCCGCGCTGCAGTGCGCCTGATGTGCAGTCTCGACCGACCTGCGTTCCGTTATTTATACAATGAGGCCCGGATCGATTTTTCGTCAATATTGAACACCAATTGCACAGCGGCCACAGCTTTAGCGAGGATGCCGACGACGAGCGTTATGCTATATCCTCCAATGAGCGGCAGAAAAAGTGACCAACTATCGATGGTCGGCGGGGTAGTACCGGAGTGGGCAATGAAGCGAGCGACATAGAGGACATATCCCAACAGTCCGCCCATCGCGATCCGGACCACGTTGTTGGCAATATTTTCCGCGTCCAGACCGGCGACGACGTTGAGCCTGCCGTTAGGCAACATGACGTAAACGATCGCCCCGACTACTCCCAGCGTCAGTGGCAAAGCCGCCTCGGCAAATCCAGCGCAATGCCCGTCGTGCTTGATGACCCAGGCGAACCAGCCGGAGATGAATGCCGCAATCAGCCCTACCCCAAGCACGATGTAGACAAAGGCAGTAATTTTCCCGCCGTCGCGCACCTTGGAAACGTTTGAAGTCGTTACCGGGTAAGTGACTTGAGAAAGCTCGATCGTCAGCCGATCCAAATTGCCAAGATCGGTGGCATCAAATTTGGACGTCTCGACGTCCTGTAAATATTTATGCTCAAATGCGGCGATATCGCCGATCAGCTTCTCCGGAATACTGTAGGCGTTCTCGACGGCAAAACGTTTTAGATCCAGCAGCGACTGAAGCCGCTCCCGATCAGTTGCCCGCTCCATGACGTCCTCCCCCACCTCGCCGCACAGTACAATCACCAGTAGAAAAAGCAATGTCGGAGGCAAAGGCAGGAAAGGGCGCCGGGTCTCACGCGACCTTTTGCATCCAGGCTTTGGGATCGCCGGCGCGGTCGCCGCCGCGCCGCAGCGCCGCCACCAGGCCGGCCATGGATTCAAGGTTATGGATCGGTCGGAATTCGTCGACGTGCGGCAGCATGGTCTTGATGCCGCGGGCACGGGCCTCAAAACCTTCGAAGCGCAGCAGCGGGTTGAGCCAGATGAGGCGCCGGCAGGAGCGGTGCAGCCGGTCGATCTCGAAGGCGAGCGAATCGTCGGCATCGCGCTCGAGCCCGTCGGTGATGAGCAGCACGATGGCGCCTTGGGTGAGCACGCGGCGCGCCCAAAACTTGTTGAAGGCATGCAGCGACGAAGCGATGCGGGTGCCGCCGGACCAGTCCGGCACGCTCGCCGAGCAGGCCGACAGCGCGTCGTCGGGGTCGCGCTCGCGCAGCGCGCGGGTGACATTGGTGAGCCGGGTGCCGAACAGGAACGTGCTCACGCGTTTGCGTGCGTCGGTGAGGTCGTGCAGGAAATGCAAAAAGATGCGGCTGTATTGGCTCATCGAGCCGGATATATCGAGCAGCGCCACGATCGGCGGCGGTTTTGTCTTCGGCCCGATGAAGCGCAGGTCGATGAAATCGCCGCCGCCTTTCATGCTGGCGCGCAAGGTACGGCGGATGTCGATCAGATGACCGCGCGGATGCGGCGCCAATCGCCGCGTGCGTATTTCGGCAAGCGGCAGCACCAAGCGCTTCATCGCCTCCTTGGCGGCGGCGATCTCGGCGGTGGTCATCTGCGCGAAATCTTTCTTCTGCAGAATTTCGCGGTCGGACACGGTCATGCGGGTGTCGAGCTCGATCTCGCGCTCTTTCTTGAGCTTGTCGTCGAGCCCGGAGAACAGCGCCTCGTGCACGCGCGTGGCGCCGGCCTGCGGCGGCTGCGGCGGCCCCGACGGCGCCTGCGGCAGCATCATCGCCAACAGCTGATCGATATAGCCGCGGCGGCGAAAGAAAATGCGAAACGCCTGGTCGAACAGCACCGAATGCTCGTGCCGCTTTACGAACACCGCGTGGAGCGTCCAGTAAAAATCATCCCGCGTGCCGACGCCCGCGGCCATGACCGCTTCCAGCGCATCGAGCACCGCGCCGGGGCCGACCGGAATGCCGGCGGCGCGTAGCGCGCGCGCAAAATAGACGATGTTCTGAGCGAGGCGGCCTTCGGCTTTTCCTCCCCCGCTTGCGGGGGAGGACGATCCGGCGAAGCCGGATCCGGAGGGGGCCTGTGTTTCAGTCATAAGCCAGCCTTCACTGCCGCTTGCCCCCTCCCTACCCTCCCCCGCAAGCGGGGGAGGAAAGAAAGAAATCACTCCGCCGCGCGTAAATCCGACTTCATCTCGTCGAGCATTTCCTTGACTTTTGAGCCTTCGAGCTTGGCGATGTCGTCCTGGTATTTGAGCAGCACGCCGAGCGTGTCGGACACGGTCGCCGGATCGAGCGCGACCACGTCGAGCTCGGACAAGGCCGCGGCCCAATCCAGCGTCTCGGCGACGCCGGGCGACTTGAACAAATCCTGCTTGCGTAAGCCCTGCACGAAGGCGACCACCTGCTCGGAGAGTTTTTTGCTCACTCCCGGCACCTTGGTGCGCACGATGGCAAGCTCGCGCTCGGCGCTTGGATAGCCGACCCAGTGGTAGAGGCAGCGGCGCTTGAGCGCGTCGTGCACTTCGCGAGTGCGGTTCGAGGTGATGACCACGACCGGCGGATGCGCGGCCTTCACCGTGCCCATTTCCGGAATGGTGATCTGGAAATCGGCCAGCACTTCGAGGAGGAACGCCTCGAATGCTTCGTCGGTGCGGTCGATCTCGTCGATCAATAGCACCGGCGCGCCGGCAGTATCGGGCTCGAGCGCCTGTAAGAGCGGGCGCTTGATCAGAAAGCGCTCGGAGAACACGTCGTGTTCGAGCGATTTGCGGTCGTGGGCGCCTTCGGCTTCGGCGACACGGATGGCGATCATCTGCGCGGCGTAATTCCATTCGTAGACCGCCGCCGCAACATCGAGGCCTTCGTAGCATTGTAGCCGGATCAGCCGGCGGCCGAGCGTTTGCGACAGCACCTTGGCGATCTCGGTCTTGCCGACGCCGGCTTCGCCTTCGAGGAAAATCGGCCGGCCCATCTTGAGTGCGAGGTAGAGCACGGTGCCGAGCGAGCGGTCGGCGAGATAATCGGCCTGGGCAAGCAGATCGACCGTGGCGTCGATCGAGGCGGGCAATGGATGGGAGGAAGAAACCGTTTTCATGCCAACTGGATATAGGCCTTCGGCATAACGATCAAATGCCCATTCGGCGCCGCGGCCCGGCGGGCTTTGCAACCCGTTATAGGATATCAATCCCAATTATGTGGTTGACAGCACAGACACCATGACTTGCGGATACAGTGGGCGACTAATCACTGAATTTCTCGTACTTCAATATTTTCAATAGGTTATGAAGCGTCCCCTTCCCGGGTCACCGCGCTAACGGCCGTTAGCACGTTAATAACTGATGAAATGGGGAGGAGCTTATGGTAAACCCTGATTCCATGGCCAAGGTGATCGCTAATATGACGTACCTAGAACGCGTGGACGCGATCACGCGCGAATTGCATTCGCCGACCGGCGTAAAGCGAGCGGACGAGACGCTTGAATCGCTGGTCAACGAATATTCGGCAATACTCGGCATACGCGAGGCGGCTGCGGCACGCTTTGGCATCGCCACACCCGCGCCGAGTCTGTCTGCCGTTCAGCCCAAGCCTGCCGACAAACCTGCGGAAGCGCCGATCAAGGACGATGTCAGTGGCACTCTTGCGCGGCTACTCGATCTTATCGACCGCTACCGAACGGACGAGGAGTCCCCCATAAAGAAAGTTCGCTTTGCGACGCAGCGATACTACGAAGCGAATTTGAGGCGGCTTGTCGAAGATTGCGGCGATAGGCGTCTCGATCAGATCAACGCACAGATCATCAAGGAATGGCACAAGGCTTGGGCCATCAACCGCGGTGTATCGATGGCGCGCGCACTTATCACGATGCTGCGGATGCTGTTCTCCTACGGCCTCACGCGCCATGAAGACCAGGAGTGCGTGCGCCTATCGCTCATCATGAGTAAACTGGAATTTGAAATTCCAAAGTCTCGCAACGAGACGCTGAGCGAGGACCTAGCGGACGCAATTCGCGTCGAAGCCCATAACCAGAATCGCGGATCGATTGCTCTGGCTCAGGCATTTCAGTTCAACACTGCATTGACTCAGAAAGAGGTCATCGGCGAATGGGTCCCCATCAACGATCCTGAGCAGTCAAGGGTCATCAACGGCAGCGGCGACAAGAAATGGGTGCGCGGGCTCCGCTGGGAAGAGATCGACGCAGATCTGGTTTTGCGTCACCCCGCGAGCAACGGCAAAGGTGAAATCGTATTGGAGCTGAAGAAGAATCGCATGGTGATGGAGGAGTTGCAGCGTTGCGGCTCACATCCGGCGACCGGACCCATCATCATGAACGAGCACACAAGTCTTCCTTGGTTGGGGGACGATTTCCGCTGGTATTGGCGCAAGATTGCTACGGCGGTCGGAGTTCCGAAGACGGTGCGCAATGCCGACAGTCGCGCCAAGGAAGATCACACTTCGCCACGCTATCGTGACCCCACGCGTGGCAAGCTTTATGGGGGAACAAAAAAGAAGCGGGCTGCGAAGGACGATCCCTCCGCAACCCGCGTCCATTAGTTTGGGACGTTTAGTGTACTGGTGTCACGGTTCGGGTTCTCAAGACCGCCGGTCGCTCCGGAGGGCACCCCGAACAGGGACGGGTCGAAACCGTGGCGTCCCGCCACTCGATTCCTAACGGCTCTAAGATACATCAAAAATGCGCCTTATAAAATGAGCCTGAAGCGCGACCGATATTTCGGCCAGACCGAGCAGGAGCTGATAACAGGGTGGGTCGAAGAGCTCGCCAGGGACGCGACGTCGCTTTGGCATATCATAACGGCCGGCCGCGACGGGTTCGAACTCGACGGACCGGAACTGATCGACTTCGTGCGCAGAAGCCTCACGGCCCTGTTTGCCGCCGGCGCCAAACCGGTGCAGGGCAAGATCGACCCGAATTACCTGTGGGGTCGCGTGACCAAATATGGCGACGATCCGCAACAGATGACTGACGCCATCATCGCCGAATGGCAGAAGTCGGGGCGCGATCCCGACGCCGGCGGCATCTGGTTCGCCACGCCGAACGTTTACGGGGAAAGGCGCAGGGGATCGCCGCGCTGAAAATACGGCACAGCGGCGATCCGGACTTTAATTGGACGGACGCCTGGCTTACATGTGTCGGACGAAGCTGCCGCCAGCCAGGATAAGCGCCATGATCAACTCCGACACGCTTGAAAAAGAGGCCCTGCGCTTTCCCACCATCGACGACGGGGTGAAGATCGGCCACGTCCACCTCAAAGTCGCCGATCTGCAGCGCGCGCTCGATTTTTATTGCGGCGTGCTCGGCTTCACGCTGACAACGAGCCGGCCCGGCGCCGCCTTCATCTCGGCCGGCGGCTACCACCACCATATCGGGCTCAACACCTGGGAGAGCCGCGGCGGCGCGCCGCCGGCGCCGGGCACCACCGGCCTCTACCATACCGCGATCCTCTACCCGACCCGCCGGCTGCTCGCCGACGCGCTGCGCCGGCTGATCGTGGCAAAGATCCCGCTCGAAGGCGCCTCCGACCACGGCGTCAGCGAGGCGCTCTATCTGCGCGACCCCGACGACAACGGCGTCGAGCTTTACTGGGACCGGCCCAAGGAGATGTGGCCGAAGCGCGAGGACGAGGGTTTAAGGATGTTCACCAATCCGCTCGATTTGCGTGATCTGTTGGCGGAGCTTGATAAGGCGCAGGGCTAACGTTTTGCTCATCCGCCCCCGCGATAGCGGGGGCGGAAAGTGTCTACTTCCCGATCGCCTCCGCCACCGCCCGGCGCGCCCACCAGCAAGTAGCCCGCATGAGCGCAGCGACATGCGGGGCTCTCGTCGGACGGACTGACCCGGATATCGCTTCGCTCATCCGGGCTACGGCCGCGCCAGCTACTTCCCAATCGCCTCCGCCACCGCACGTCGCGCCAGCACGCCGACCAGATGCGCGCGGTATTCGGCGCTGCCGTGGATGTCGCTGTTGAGGCCGTCGGCCGAGACCGTCAGCCCCTCGAGCGATTTCGGCGAAAACCGCTTTTTCAGCGCCGCCTCGAAGGACGGAACGCGGAACACGCCGTTTGCGCCCGCGCCGGTCACCGCGACCCGGATCTCGCTGCCGCGCTTGCCGACGAAGACGCCGACGAGCGCGTAACGCGACGCCTGGTTGCGGAACTTCTGATAGGCCGCCTTCTTGGGCAGCGGGAAGCTGATTTTGGTGACGATCTCGGAGGGTTCGAGCGCGGTCGAGAACATGCCGGTGAAGTAATCATCGGCCTTGATGCGGCGCTTGTTGGTG
>Ga0208604_1000044_pt1 | contig 17372 bp, 15 predicted proteins | sample MicForSoSWNH22_M_FD_188009 | JGI IMG/M metagenome (GOLD analysis project Ga0208604, IMG submission 188009) | Forest soil microbial communities from Harvard Forest Long Term Ecological Research site in Petersham, Massachusetts, USA - MetaG HF016... | ecosystem: Environmental > Terrestrial > Soil... | reverse complement strand
CCTCTATCCGGGGCCGCTGGTCGGCGCGGCGAGCGCGGCCGCGCGTTCCCTATTCTGATGCGGCTTGATCCCGCGGCTGCGGCGGCTGGCTTTCGTCTTTCGGCCCACGACACGCTGCCGTCGACCAACACCGAAGTTTTGGCGCTGGCGCGGCGCGGCGAAACCGGGCCGCTCTGGGTGACGGCGCGGCAGCAAACGTCAGGCCGCGGCCGGCGCGGCAATGCCTGGATTTCCACGCCCGGCAACCTCTACGCCACGCTGCTCGCCTGCGATCCGGCCGCGCCCGAGAACGCGCCGCAATTGTCGTTCGTCGCCGCGCTTGCCGTTCACGACGCCATCGTCGACCGCGCCGCCGCGTTGCGCGAAAAACTGGCGCTGAAATGGCCGAATGACATTCTCTGCGGCGGGCAAAAGCTCGCCGGCATCTTGATCGAAAGCGAGACTATCGAAGTCCGACTTGCCGTTGCCATTGGCATCGGCGTGAACTGCATGCATCACCCGGTGGATACCGCTTTTCCCGCCACCGATCTCGCCACCGCCGGGGCGGCCATTGCCGCGGACGATCTATTCGGCGCGCTGTCCGCCACGATGGTGCGGCGGTTGGCGCAGTGGCATCGCGGCGCGGGTTTTCAATCCATTCGTGCCGATTGGCTCGAGCGTGCCGCGGGAATAGGCGACGAGATGCGGGTGCGGCTACCGAAGAATCGCGAATTTGTCGGCCGTGCCGAGGCGCTCGACGAACATGGCCGCTTGCTGTTGCGCTTGGCCGACGGCACGTTACAGACGATCACGGCCGGCGACATCTTCCCGGTGGCGCAGAGCGAGCGAAACTGATGGCGCAGAACGAACTGGTCTTTGCGCCGCTCGGCGGCATCGGCGAGATCGGGATGAATCTCTCGATCTATGGTTTCGGCGACGGACGCCGCCGGCAATGGCTGATCGTCGATTGCGGCGTGTCGTTCGCCTCCGAGGAGCAATTGCCCGGCGTCGATCTGATCCTGCCGGACATCCGCTTTCTCATCGAGCAGCGAAAGAACATCGTCGGGCTGGTGATCACGCACGGCCACGAGGACCATATCGGCGCCCTGATCGATCTGTGGCCGCGGCTCAAAGTGCCGCTCTATGCCACGCCGTTCACCGCCGCCTTGTTCGAGGCCAAGCGGCTGTCGGAGCCCGGCGCGCCGCAAATTCCGGTCAAAGTGGTGCCGCTCGGCGGGCGCCTAAACCTCGGGCCGTTCACGGTCGATTTCATCAATGTCGCGCATTCGATTCCGGAATCCAATGCGCTTGCGATCCGGACACCTGCCGGCATCGTGCTGCATACCGGCGATTGGAAGATCGATCCGACGCCGCTGATCGGTGCGCCGACCGACCAGGCGCGTCTGACCGCGCTCGGCGACGAGGGCGTGCTGGCGCTGGTCGGCGATTCCACCAACGCGGTGCGCGACGGCCGCTCGCCGTCGGAATCCGACGTGGCGCGCACGCTCGCCGAACTGATCCGCACTGCGCCGGCGCGCGTCGCCGTGACCACCTTTGCCTCCCATGTCGGACGCGTCCGGGCGGTCGCCGACGCGGCGCGCGCCGTAGGCCGCGAAGTGGTTTTGGTCGGCCGCGCCATGGAGCGCGTCGCCCAGGTGGCGCGCGAGACCGGCTATCTCGACGGCGTGCAGGATTTCCGCAGCATGGAGAGCTACGGCTACCTGCCGCCCGACAAGGTTTTGGCGCTGTGTACCGGCAGCCAGGGCGAGCCGCGCGCGGCGCTGTCGCGCATCGCCGAGGACGAGCATCCCGAGGTCACCTTGTCCAAGGGCGACCGCGTGATCTTTTCGTCGCGCGCCATTCCGGGCAACGAGAAGGCCGTGGCCCGGGTGATCAACGGCCTGGTCAGCCAGGGCGTCGAGGTCATCACCGACCGCACCCATCTGGTTCACGTCTCGGGTCATCCGCGCCGCGCCGAATTGCTCGACATGATCGCCTGGGTGCGGCCAAAAATCCTGATCCCGGCCCATGGCGAGGCGCTGCATCTGGCCGAACATGCCGAGCTCGGCCGCCGCGCCGGCGTGCCGCACGTGCTGGTCTGCCGCAACGGCGACCTGGTCCGCCTGGCGCAGGACGGCGCCCAAATCATCGACGAGGTGCCGTCAGGCCGGCTCTACAAGGATGGCGCGCTCTTGATCAGCGCCGAGGCCAAAACCGTGGCGGCGCGCCGCCGTCTGAGTTTTTCGGGCATCGTCACCGTGGCGCTGGCATTGAGCGAGAAGGGCGCGCTGGTCGCCGACCCCGAAATCGAGCTGATCGGCATTCCCGAAACCGATGCCGGCGGCGCGTCGATGAACGACATCGCCCGCGACGCGGTCGAGGAGGCGTTCGAGTCGATGCCAAAACCGCGCCGGCGCGATCCCGACGCGGTGGCCGAAGCGGTGCGGCGCGCCGTGCGCGGCGCCATCGCGCAACGCTGGAACAAGAAGCCGATCTGCCACGTGCATGTGCTGGCGGTGTAGTGTGCTGAAGCTTTAGGCGGCCTGATGCCGCCGATAATTTTGGCGCCTCGGCAAAAGGTCCGCTGCGCGCCCGCGGCAAATTCAGCCAACAAGTTCGTCCGGAGGCCGCGCGAGCGGGGTATTGCGCGCGCAATTGTGGCCATCACAGATCCGCCGCGAGTTTGCCTACGCAAATTGCCAAACTGGGCGAGTTTGAGCCGCGGTGATGCCTTGTCCCTCCCGCACCGTCACGCCCGTCGGGATTCGTTCGAATCAGGGGGACACAATGTACAGGCCGCTTATAGAAGCCGATGCGCCACTCGCGCTTATCTTAGCGTTCGCTGTCGTCCTGTTCGTGGCCGGAATAGTCGCGCGCGCGCTGCGATGGCTCGCCACGGCGGAGCACGATAAATCGGACGTACGCCGGCCATCCGCCGAAACAATCTGACCATGATGGCGGCCGGCAGCACGGCGCTGCATGTGCCTGCGGCGCGGCGCGGTGCAGACTCGATCCGGAGGCGGCGCTTAAGTCACCCAACCTGCCAAGGGTTTTGGACCATGACGATCGCGACGATCAGCGCGGTTAGCTTTGTGCTTGGTGCGACGGTGGCCTGCGTGGCCAATCGCTACCCTGGATATCGCGAAGCTGTCGACGCCGTCGGCGGAGCGCTGCTCATCGGCTGGGCTTTGCTTTCAAGCTTACTCAACGGGCGCGACACGAGCAGGCGCGGTCGACCCGAACGCAATCTTTTGACAGCAATCCGTCGCGCACAAGCCGGGCAATCGCTCGACGACTATTCGGTCCTGGCCGAACGGTGAATCGACGTCGGTTTTACCCGGTGTGACGCGCGGCACAGCGGCTCCGTCCGGCCGCTGCTACCAGTTACCATTCGGCGATAGAGGCACGTATGTCATGTTGATCAAAAGTGTGTCCTTAGCGCGCGAGCGAATTTACCCCCTCGCTTTGCTCTTTGCGGGTTTGATGCTCGCGGCCAGTTCGATTGGGGTTTTGGGCTATGCGCTTCTGGTACTCACGGGCCATTGATCGGCTCGCACGGGGTCGGGTTTTTCCCGGCGCAGATGCCGGGGTTCAATCAGGAGGAACGGACGCCTGCGCCGGCTCGAGGCTGAGGCAAAAACGGCGTTCTGTCGCGACGCTCTCGGCGCCGCGGTTTCGGCGGTGCTCTAGGCTGCACTCACGATTGTTGCGCCCGCTCGCGAACCTTAGTGGGCGGCAAATCTCCAGTTCAGCCGCAATGTCACCTGATCGGTGGTGAACTTCACCCGGTCCATGATCGGATTGCCGGCCACGTCGGTGCCAAGCAGATAGTTGTGGCCGCCAAAATCGTTGTGGCGATATTCCGCCGCCACGCTCCACGCTTTGCTGAATGCCCATTCGGCGCCGCCGCCGACCGTCCAGCCGACAAGCCCTTGCGAACTGCTCGCGCCGGTCGGAGGCGGTATGAACGGAGGTATTACGAACCCCCCAAACGTCTCGCTAAAGGACGTGTTCACCTTTGCATTGGTGAATGCGGCGCCACCGGTCACATAGAGCAAGCCGCGTTCCGCGACGACCACGCCGGCGCGCGCCCGCGCCGAAGCGATCCAGTCCATGGTGTCGGTCGACGTTGCCTTCACGGCGACCGGGAACAAGAGAGCAAACGGCGGGATCACGCCGCGCGTCAAGCTGGCATGGATATGGGTGCCGTCGATATCGCCTTCGACGCCGAGCACGATCTGGTTGACCTGCCAATTGTAGCCGGCCTGGACGCCGCCCATGAAACTCGTGTCCCGTGCGCCGCCGCCGGGAAGGCCGGAGAACGCGCCCGGAATGACGAGCAAGCCGATGCCGGGAATATTCTGCAGCGTTGGAGGGATCAGTACCGGGCACGCCGCCGTAATGGCACCGGGGCAGATCGGATCGTAATTCGCATTGCCCCGCACTGCGCCCACATTGACGCCCACATAGGCGCCGGTCCAGCTGAAGGGCACCGCAACTATTGGCGGCGCCTTGAGCGGCATGTCGGCGGCCTGTGCCGCCACAACGGTGCCCGCCAAAACGGCGCCGGCTACCGCTAGCCTGCGGGAAAGTTTCATGATGCCCCCTCCGCACGACGAGTCCCCACACGCGTGCTTGAGTGATCCTATCAACTGGGGCGGGTGAAGGCTGTTGCGGAAATAGAACACCGCGGCAAATTCGTGGTTTTTGCACATTCGGGTGAGGGCGCCTCACGACGTTGCGCCGCTCGACGCGTGCTGGAACAAAAAAACCGCTCTGCCGCGTGCAGGTGTCGACGGTGTAAGATGCTTCTGCCGGGATGCAGGAGATTTCAAATGATCGGCAGGCTCAATCACGTGGCGATCGCGGTGCCCGATCTCGGCAAGGCGGCGGCGGTCTATCGCGATGTGCTCGGCGCCAAAATTTCGGCCGCGGTACCGCAGCCCGATCATGGCGTGACCACGGTGTTCATCACGCTGCCCAATACCAAGATCGAGCTGTTGGAGCCGCTCGGGGAGGGCTCGCCGATCGCAAAGTTCCTGGAACGCAACCCGGACGGCGGCATGCACCACCTGTGCTACGAGGTCGACGATATCCGCGCCGCCCGCGATGCGCTCAAAGCCGCCGGCGCCCGCGTGCTGGGCGACGGCGAGCCCAAAACCGGCGCCCATGGCAAGCCGGTGCTGTTCCTGCACCCGAAGGATTTTTCCGGCACTTTGGTCGAGCTGGAGCAGGCCTGAAATATGCCCGTCACCACCGCAGTAGCGATCTTTTTCCTGATCTGGTGGATCGTGCTGTTCGCGGTGCTGCCCTGGGGCGTCCGCAGCCAGCAGGAGGACGCGGAGGTTGCGCCCGGCACCGATCCGGGGGCGCCCGCGATCCCCAATTTGCGCCGAAAGCTGGTTTGGACGACGCTGGTCTCGGCCGTGGTTTTTGCCGCCTGCTACGTCGTCTATGTCGAGCACCTGATCACTTTGGATGGCCTGTTGGCGCCCTTTGGGCTGCGCATGACTCCCTAGATCGCGGCAAGTAATAAACAATGAAAACAGAGGCTTATGAGGTCATTTTAACATGACAGGCGCGATTTCGAACCCTTTGCGGCGCCTGCTTTGAGCTCATCGGCAAAAGAAAAAGCAGGGCAAAAGCCCTGCTCGAGAATCCTCATCTAAACCCTTAAGTTCCGCGTACTTATTTGATTTTACGCGCCCGCACCGTGGCAGTGAAGCCGCATTACGCGTCCGGGTATTTATCCTCCCAAGACTTGGACCGCTTTCCCGAAATCTCGTTACCGAGATGGCGGTTTCGGGAATGCGCAAAAACATTGGTAATCGATCCGTGGGCTCTTGTCACGAGGCTGCCCACCGCAAACGGCAAAAAAATACCTCCCTAAATTCCTGCCCAAATTCCTGGCCAAATTCCTGCCCTTGTGTTTCCGGCGCGGTTCCGGTTTCACTGCCGCGGCCACTTTTGCGAGACTCCATGCGCCTTTCCCGGTTCTTCCTGCCCAATCTGCGCGAGACCCCGAAGGAGGCCGAGATCGCCTCCCACCGGCTGATGCTGCGCGCCGGCATGATCCGCCAGGAGGCGGCCGGGATTTATGCCTTCCTGCCGTTGGGTTTGCGGGTGCTCAAGAAGGTCTGCGAGATCGTGCGCGAGGAGCAGGACCGTTCCGGCGCCATCGAGCTTTTGATGCCGACCATCCAGTCCGCGGATCTCTGGCGCGAAAGCGGCCGCTACGAGGCCTACGGCAAGGAGATGCTCCGCATAAAGGACCGCCACGAGCGCGACATGCTCTACGGCCCGACCAACGAGGAAATGATCACGGCGATCTTCCGCACCTACGTGCGCTCATACAAGGATCTGCCGCTCAACCTCTACCACATCCAATGGAAGTTCCGCGACGAGGTGCGGCCGCGCTTCGGGCTTATGCGCGGACGCGAATTTTTGATGAAGGACGCTTATTCGTTCGACATCGATTTCGCCGGCGCCAAGCACGCCTATAACCGCATGTTCGTCGCTTACCTGCGCACTTTTGCGCGGATGGGTCTGCGCTCGATCCCGATGGTGGCGGAGAGCGGCCCGATCGGCGGTAATCTATCCCACGAATTCATCATCCTGGCCGACACCGGCGAGAGCGAAGTTTTTTGCCACAAGGACTATCTGGATTTCGTGGTCCCGGGCCCCGACGTCGATTTCACCCATGTCGGCCGCTTGCAGTCGATCGTCGACAAATGGACCTCGCTCTATGCCGCGACTTCGGAGAAGCACGACGTTGCGGCCTACGAGGCACTCCCAGCCGACAAGCGGGTGTCGGCGCGCGGCATCGAAGTCGGGCATATCTTTTATTTCGGCACAAAGTATTCCGAGCCGATGAAGGCGGTGGTGACCGGGCCCGACGGTGCCGACCACCCGGTGCATATGGGCTCCTACGGCATCGGCCCGAGCCGGCTGGTTGCCGCCATCATCGAAGCCTCCCACGACGAGGCCGGGATCATTTGGCCGGAGCCGGTGGCGCCGTTCAAAGCCATGATCCTCAATCTCAAGCAGGGCGCGAGCGATACCGACGCGGCCTGCGAAAAGCTGTACGCGGAACTTTTGGCAAAAGGCATCGACACGCTCTACCACGACCGCGACGAGCGGCCCGGCTCGAAATTCGCCATGGCCGACCTGATCGGCGTGCCCTGGCAGATCCTGGTCGGGCCGCGCAGCCTCGCCGAAGGCAAAGTCGAGGTGAAACGGCGCGCCAACGGCACACGCGAGCTCATGACGCCGGCCGACGCGGTGATGCGGCTTAGTTCTTGAACTTGCGCGGCAGCGGCTTGCCGGACGGCTATTCCGTTGCTCGACCCAGCACCCAACAAAAGCGAGTTGGCCGGCTAGGGCCCTGCGAGCTTGTAGGAGAAGCCGAGCAGTGCCGTGTGGGTGCGCAGCCTGATGTCGAAATTGTCGACGACGACCGGCGCAGCCCGGGCGAGCTGGTACGAGGCGGTGCCGAAATCGGCATAGCGGTATTCGCCGCGGGCGAACCAGTTGCCGACGAGCTGCGTCTCGATGCCGCCGCCGACCGTGTAGCCGAGCCTGGTGTCGCTGATGGTGATCACGGCCGGCGGGCCGAATATGCAGCCGCCGGCGGCTACTAACTCCGCGCAAGTCGAGGTCACGTCGTAGTGCTGCCAGGCGGCGCCGCCGGTCGCATAGACGAGAGCGCTCGGCGTGACCAGAAAGCCGAGGCGGGCGCGGGCGCTGCCGTCCCATCCGGTACGGAACGCAAAATTGTCGCCCTGCAGCGCAAGCGAGAGCGGCGTTACGCCCGGCGTGAACGTCACACCGTTGAGATTGGTGGTCTGCGAGCCGAAGCCGACATCGGCTTCGACGCCAGCGACCCAGCGGGCGGCAAATTGTCGGTCGTAGCCTGCATGCAAACCGAATTGCGGGGCGATGCCGTCGAGCGGATCGGAGGCGGGGCCGCCGGCGAGATTGACCGGCGGGCCGGCGCTGAACGCCGACGTCGTGGTCAGGTCCGCGCGCGACGAGCGGAAGCCGGCGTCGAGACCGGCATAGAAGCCGGTCCACGAGACCGGCGGCGCGGCGGCGGGACGGGCTTTGACGAGCATTGGCGAGGGGTCGCCATCCGGCAAGGGTGCGGACGGACCGAATTCGTAGGCGAGGCCCAACGCGAACAAGCTGTTGTGCAGATGGATGCTGTAGGTCGGCGTGTTAGTGACCAAGATCGGCGGTATCAGTGCCAACGGCAGCAGCTCGGTCCCGGTGGCGGAGAACGATTTATAGTCCGTGTAGCGATATTCGGCGCGCCCCACCCAGTTGGGCGCGAGCTTCACCTCCATGCCGCCGCCGACAGTGGCGCCGGGCCGGTTTGTCGCGGTGGTAAACGAGAACGGCGCGTTGGCGCCCACGGCGCCGCTGCAGGTGATCGGCGAGCTGCACGAGAACGTCGCCTCCTGATGCTGCCAGGCACCGCCGCCGGTCGCATAGATCAAGGTGGTCGGCGTGACCAGAAAGCCCAGACGCAGCCGGGCGCTGGCGTCCCACGTGGTTCGCAGGCTGAGATCGGCCCCGGTCGGGAAGGCGTTGGCTCCCGTGCCGAGGAAGCCGAAGCCCGGCAGCTTCCCGGTGTGGCCGGTCCAACCCAGGTCGCCTTCGATCCCGACCAGCCAGCGCGGCGCGAACTGCCAATTGTAGCCGAGATAGCCGCCGAGCCGCCCCGACTGCATGTTGAGTGGTTCCTGGGACACGAGCGTCGGGTTCAAGCCCGCCATGGTCCCGACCGGAACGCCGGCAACGAGCAGCTGCTGGACGAAATTCGTCGCGGTCCATTTGGCATCGGTGGCGCTCAACCCGGCATCGGCGCCCACGTAAAAGCCGGTCCAGCCGGAAGCGGCTGGCGGGGGCGCAGGCGGCGCCTTGACCGGTAGCGTCACGTCGGCGGCGATAGCTGGGGCGGCTATAAACGCAGCAGCCGACGCAACAACAACAATCGCTTTTTTCATGGCGCCCCCCAGCGCGACGGAACCGACCGCGGTTGAACCTTACTCCATCCACTCGTTGAAAGTGTTGCATGCGGGACACTGTGTACAAAAAACGGTGCGGGGTGAGTGCCATCAGAACGGCTTGAGCGCCGCCAAGCTTGCCGACCGCGTGACTGAACGCGCCGGCCCCAAAGAGGATCTTCCGCGACCTCGGCCGATAGTTCGCTTTCGATGTCACGTGGACATCGTCACGTGGACATCATGAGTTGCCGCGCCCATGTCCGCTAACGATCCTGAGCCGGCACATATTTGGCACCTTCGCCGATGTGGTAGGCTGCAGTCCTCGACAGGGGGGCACATGCGACGGCGCGACGTCATCAAAATCATTGTCGGCGCGGTTGGCGGATGGCCGCTCGCGGCCGGTGCGCAGCAGGGCGAGGCCATGCGGCGGGTCGGGATATTGCTGCCATATCGCGAAGGCGACGCGGAAGGGCAGGCCGTCGTCGCGGCGTTTCAAGAGGGACTCCGCGGTCTGGGTTGGACGGCGGGCCGCAATGTCCAATTCGATATCCGCTGGGCCAGTGGCGATCCCGACAAGGCGCGGACACTCGCCAAAGAGCTGATCGGCATGACACCGGACGTGATCGTGCCCAGTTCAAACCTGGTCACGACGATCGTGCAACAGGAAACCCGCACCATACCAGTCGTATTCATCCTGGTCGGCGATCCGATCGGCAGCGGTTATGTCGCGAGCATGGCGCAGCCTGGCGGCAACCTCACCGGTTTCGCCGTTTTGGAGAGTGCAATCGCCGGAAAATGGGTGGAGATATTGAAGGAGATCGCGCCTCAAGTCCGCCGCATCGGATTCATCCTGCATCCGGAAACGCCCGCGAATGTTGGATTACTGCGTGCGGCCGAGGCTGGGACGCCGTCGGGGCTCAAGCTGATCGCGCTCGGCGTGCACGACATCGCCGAGATCGAGAGCGCCGTCGCCGGCTTCGCGGCCGAGGCCGATGGCGGCCTGATCGCCGCGCCGCATGCCATTACTTTTGCAAATCGCGACGCCATCGTCGGATTGGCGGCGCGCTATCGCCTTCCGGCCATCTATGCATTTCGTACTTTCGCCACCAGTGGCGGCCTGATCTCCTATGGGACCAACCCGATCGTGGTGTGGCGCGAGGGAGCGTCGTATGTCGATCGCGTTCTCAAAGGCGCAAAACCCGCCGAATTGCCGGCGCAATTTCCAACGAAATATGAACTGGTCATCAATCTCAAAACCGCCAAGGCGCTGGGTCTCGCCGTACCCCCACTGATGCTCGGGCGCGCCGACGACGTGATCGAATAAAGATACATTGGTGGATGCTTTTTGCCGCGGGCCGCAAGCGGCCAAGTCGGCTATTTCGCTTCGACGTTGACTTGCTGCGCGACGTTGACCGGGAGCGTGAAGGCAAACGTCGAGCCCTGGCCGAGCTGTGACTCGACCCAGATCTTGCCGCCGTGCATTTCGACGATGCGCTTCGATATGGCCAGCCCCAGGCCGGTGCCGCCCTTCTTGCGGGTGATCGCATTGTCGGCCTGTTGGAATTCCTGAAACAGTTTTGCCTGATCGGCCGCGGAGATGCCGGGTCCGGTGTCGCACACCGAGAGACGGAACGAGCCGTCGATCGCGGTGGCTTTGATGACCACTTCGCCCGCATCGGTGAATTTGATGGCGTTGCCGACGAGATTGATCACGACCTGCGCCAGGCGCCGCCCATCACCATGGCCGGGCGGCAGCTTCGGCGCCACCTCGATCTTGAACGCAAGCTTCTTGTCGGCGGCCAGCGGCTCGAGCGTGCTGCGCACGGTCTGGGCGATATCCTCGAGCGAGTAGTCGGACAGTTCGAGCACGAGCTGGCCGGCCTCGATCTTCGACAGATCGAGCACGTCATTGATCAAGCCGAGCAGGTGCCTGCCGTTACTCTCGAGCCGCTTGAGCACGCCCATGGTCTTGTCCGGCAGTTCGCCGTAGATGCCGTCCGCCATCAATTCGGTGTAACCGAGAATGGCGTTGAGCGGCGTGCGCAGCTCGTGGCTCATGTTGGCGAGGAATTGCGATTTGTGCTGGCTCGCGATTTCGAGCTGGCGGCTTTTGTCCTGGATTTCATCGAACAGCCGCACGTTCTCGATGGCGATGACGGCCTGGTCGGCAAAGGTCGTGAGCAGCTCGATCTGCCTGTCGGTGAACGGCTTTACCTCGGTCCGCGTCAACGACAGCACGCCGACGGGAATGCCCTCGCGCATCAGCGGCACGCCGAGCATGGTGCGATATCCGCCGCGCTGTTGCGACTCGCGCCATGTGTATTCGGGATCGTTCAGCGCATCCAGAATATGAACGACCTTGCCCTCGATGGTCGTTCGACCGATGAGAGTCTCCCGTCCCGGCGCGATGGGACGCTCGACCATGTACTCTTTGTACTCGGGCGAGAACCCGAATGTAGAATCCAGCCGGTAAGTCTGCCCGTCGCGCCGATAGATGAAGGCGTTGCTCGCGTCGCACAATCGCGCCGCCGATTCCACCAGCGTATCGAGCACGGCCTGGAGATCGAAAGTCGAGCGGCTGATGACCTTGAGCACGTCGGCGGTTGCCGTTTGCTGCTGCAACGATTCGCTCAGTTCCTCCGTCCGTTGCTGTACTTCGGTGAAGAGCCGCACGTTCTCGATCGCGATAACCGCCTGGTCCGCGAATGTGGCCAATAGCTCGATATGTCTGTCGTCAAACCGCCGTACCGTCTTTCTGCTCAACAGAAGAACACCAATGGGGTGACCTTCGCGCAAAAGCGGGACGCCGAGATGCGTGCGATAAGCACCCCGCTGCTGGACTTCGCCAAGACTGTATTCGGGATCGGCCAAAACATCCGCAACTTGAATGGGCTTGCCTTCCATCAGGACACGTCCCGACACCGATCCGCGTCCAACGTTAAACGTCATGCCTTTGATAAATTCGCGGAATTCTATCGTGTGGCCGTAGCTCGCCGCAGTCCGGAAACCGTCATCTGCGGGGCGAAGGATTTGAGCCATATCTGCTTCGCACAGCCGCGCGGCCGATTCGACGAGCGTATCGAGCACGGTCTGCAACTCGAATGCCGAGCGGCTAATGACCTTGAGCACGTCGGCGGTGGCCGTCTGCTGCTGCAGCGATTGCCGCAATTCGTTGAGCAGCCGCGTATTCTCGATGGCGATGACGGCCTGGGCGGCGAAGTTCTGCAACAGTGCGATTTGCTTGTCGGTGAAAGGGCGCACTTCCTGGCGGTAGATGATAATCGCGCCGATCAGTTCATCTTCCTTAAGCATTGGGACGATAACTTGGGTTCGTGCGTCGGCCAGTCTTGCCGCGATACCGGGTATTACAGACGCGGCGTCATCGGCTGTGTGACTCACACCTTTGGTGTGCATGACGCGTTCGAGTTGGCCGCCCGGTATCGGCTGAAAAGGTCCACGGCGTCGATTGAATTCCGCGTAGTCGGGCGGCGCGCCAACCTCCGCTGCGAAATGGAAGGCTTCACCATCAAAACGGTACAGCACGCCAAATTCGGCTTCGCAAATACGTGTGGCGTTCTCTAGCATCGCCTGGAATACGGGCTCCAGTTCGCCGGGCGAACTGCTGATGACTTTCAGCACCTCTGACGTTGCGGTCTGCTGCTCCAGCGATTCGCTCAAGTCATCGGTGCGCTGGCGCAATTCGTTGAGCAGCCGCGTGTTCTCTATGGCGATGACGGCCTGGGCGGCGAAGTTCTGCACCAGCGCGATCTGCTTGTCGGTGAACCGCCGGACCTCCTGCCGATAAATGGCGAGCACGCCGATCACTTCGCCGTCCTTGAGCATCGGCACGCCGATCAAGGTGCGCGCCCCCGCAAGCTCGATCGTTGCAATGCGCAATTTGTCGCCGGACGTCGGCGCGGCCCTGACGTCGTCGACCTGATACACTTGTTTGGTATTGGCGATTTGGCCGAGGCCGATGTCTGGGCTCGGGCGGAACAGCGCTTCGCGCCGAACAAAGTCTTGGAATTTACGCGGCGCGCCGTGGGTTGCGGCGATGCGAAAGCAGTCGGCGTCGCGAAGCCATAGGTTGCCAAAGCCCGCGCCGCATATCCGCACCGCTTTTTCCAGCATCGCTTCGAACACGGAATTCAAATCGCCGGCAGAGCTGCCGACGACCCGAAGAACCTCGGACGTGGCCGCCTGCTGCTCCAGCAGTTCGTCCCGTTCCCGTGTTAGCTGGGCAACCGTTCTGTTGAGATCGTCGGCGGCAGGCTTACGACGGCGAGCGACCTTGGGCGCATTGCGACGCTTCGGCGCGGCCGTCTTGTGACGTCGCTTTTTCATGGCTTTGCTGCCCGCTGCGCGAGTGCCGCGAGCGGGTATGCAGTCATGCCGTTGCGCAGATCGAGATAGCTTTGTCGTCTCATGCCCGCCCCCAGGCTTTGGACAAGCCATCGTACGCCCTCGAGCTGGACCGCAGGAAGGGGCCAGGGGTGATTCACATGGGTCGTCGGGTCGCAGCCGATGTCCGCTGCGGGCGATAAACCGGTATCGGGGTAACGCACTCTACGGTACACATGAGCGACCGGTCCGGGGGGAAATCATGCGCCTGAAGCATTGTCATAATTTCCATGATTTTCGCGAATTGGCGCGGCGGCGGCTGCCGGGGCCGATCTTCAACTATATCGACGGCGCCGCCGACGACGAGACGACGTATCGGAGGAACACCCGCGCCTTCGAGGACTGCGATCTCGTGCCGAATGTCCTCACGGGCGTCGAGCAGGTCGACATGTCGGTAACCGTGCTCGGTCAAAAGTTGAAAATGCCGTTTTATTGCTCGCCGACCGCTCTGCAGCGGTTGTTCCACCATCAGGGCGAGCTCGCCGTGGCGCGCGCCGTGGAAAAATTCGGCACGATGTTCGGCCTTTCGTCGCTGGGTACGGTGAGCCTGGAAGACATCGCGGCGAATTTTTCATTTCCGCAAGTCTATCAGTTCTACTTTCACAAGGATCGCGGGCTGAACAAAGCCATGATGGAGCGGGCCAAGGGCGCCGGCGTCCGCATCATGATGCTGACCGTGGATTCCATCACCGGCGGCAACCGCGAGCGCGATCTGCGCACCGGGTTCACCATTCCGTTCCGGTTGAACTTGCGCGGCATGGTTCAATTTGCCACCAAGCCGAAATGGGCGATCGATTATCTCACCCATGAAAAGTTCCGGCTGCCGCAATTGGACAGCCACGTCGACATGAAAGGCGGCACCACCTCCATCGGCGATTACTTCACCAACATGCTCGACCAGTCGATGAACTGGCGCGACGTCGCCGACATGGTGAAGCTTTGGGGCGACAAATTCTGCCTCAAAGGCGTGATGAGCGCCGAGGATGCCAAAAAAGCCGTCGATATCGGTTGCGCGGGTATCGTCGTTTCCAATCACGGCGGGCGGCAACTGGACGGTTCGCGCAGCTCCTTCGATCAGCTGGCTGAAATCGTCGATGCCGTCGGCGACAAGATCGAGGTTCTTTTCGACGGCGGCGTGCAGCGCGGCACCCATGTGCTCAAGGCGCTGTCATTGGGCGCCAAGGCGGTGGGCGTCGGCCGGCTCTATCTTTTCCCCCTCGCTGCCGCCGGCCAGCCCGGCGTCGAGCGCGCGCTCGGGCTGATGCGCACGGAGATCGAGCGCGACATGAAGCTGATGGGCTGCACGTCGATCCGGCAGCTGTCGCGGTCGAATCTGAGATTCCGCAATTAGAGCGGCCCGAAGCCGAGGCAATGAGGTTCCGGCCTGGGGAACCGTTCAATTCAAGGCCCGGGCACGATTGCGCGCGAATCATGCCATCCTTCCAAATCAATGGTTTGCGACGGGGTGTGTCGCCTTTGGCGACGGGGAAATTCGCCAAAATGATCGGTGGGAAACCATTGATTTTCATGGGTGACTCCGTCATTCCGCCAGAATCGTGTGAAACTCCGAGTGTTCGCGGGGACCAGACCTGCGGGGACCTGACCTGAATGTCCGAGCCGACCGGCACGCACCCTTTCGCCCCGTTCGAGTGGATGCTGTCGCTGCGCTACTTGAGGGCGCGGCGCAAAGAGGGATTTATCTCGGTGATCGCCGGGTTCTCGTTCCTCGGCATCATGCTGGGCGTCGCCACGCTGATCATCGTCATGGCGGTGATGAACGGCTTTCGCCAGGAGCTGTTGACCAAGATCCTCGGGCTCAACGGCCATCTTTTGATCCAGCCGTTGGAATCGCCGCTGACCGACTGGGAGGCGGTCGCCGACCGCGTCTCCAAAATCGACGGCATCAAGCTTGCCGCCCCGATCGTCGAAGGCCAGGCGCTGGCGTCGTCGCCGTTCAACGCCTCGGGCGTGCTGGTGCGCGGTATCCGCTCCGTCGACCTGACCAAGCTCACCTCCATCGCCAAGAACATCAAGCAGGGCACGCTCGACGGTTTCGACCAGGGCCAAGGGCTCGCCATCGGCAACCGGCTCGCCGAGCAGCTGTCGGTGCGGGCAGGGGACAATCTCACGCTGGTGGCGCCGCGCGGCGCGGTGACGCCGATGGGCACCACGCCGCGGATCAAAGCCTACAAGATCGCCGCCGTGTTCGAGATCGGCATGTCGGAATACGACGCCGCCTTCGTCTTCATGCCGCTCACGGAGGCGCAGGCCTATTTCAACCGCACCGGCGACGTCACCGCCATCGAGGTCTATACCAACGACCCCGATCACATCGACGGTTTCCGTAAATCCGTCACCGACGCCGCGGCGCGGCCGATCTACATGGTCGATTGGCGGCAGCGCAACGCCACCTTCTTCGGCGCGCTGCAAGTCGAGCGCAATGTCATGTTCCTGATCCTGACCCTGATCGTGCTGGTGGCGGCGCTCAACATCGTCTCCGGCCTGATCATGCTGGTGAAGGACAAGGGCAGCGACATCGCCATCCTGCGCACCATGGGCGCCACCCAAGGGGCGATCATGCGGGTGTTCCTGATCACCGGCGCCGCCATCGGCGTCGTCGGTACGGCATTCGGCTTCGTGCTCGGCACCATCATCTGTCTCAACATCGAGTCGATCCGGCGCTTCCTGTCGTGGCTGACCAACACCAACCTGTTCCCGCCGGAGCTGTATTTCCTGTCAAAGCTTCCGGCCGACATGAGCGTGCGCGAAACCACCGCCGTCGTCGTCATGGCACTCGGGCTGTCGCTGTTGGCGACGCTCTACCCGTCATGGCGGGCGGCGCGGCTCGATCCGGTCGAAGCGCTGCGTTACGAATGATTGATCGGGCCGCGATGGACGACACCACCACGATCAGCGAGGCTGCAACGTCCACCGCCGACAAAGAGGACTATCCGCTCGTCTTCCTGCACGGCATCTGCCGGCAATTTCACCAGGGCGACGCGACGCTCGATATTCTCAAGGGCGCGGAGCTTGCGGTGTGGGCGGGACAATCGGTGGCGCTGGTGGCGCCGTCGGGTGCCGGCAAATCGACGCTTTTGCACATCGCCGGCCTCCTCGAACATCCCGATTCCGGCGAGGTCTATATCGACGGCGCGCCGACCACGAATTTGAGCGACATCCAGCGCACCCGGATCCGGCGCAACGACATCGGCTTCGTCTATCAATTCCATCACCTGTTGCCGGAATTTTCCGCGTTGGAAAACGTCATGCTGCCGCAGATGGTGCGCGGCCTGGGGCGCAACGCGGCGAGCGAGCGCGCCGCCGAGCTGTTGAGCTATCTTGGGCTCAAGGACCGCCTGAACCATCGACCCGCGGAGCTATCGGGCGGCGAGCAGCAGCGCGTGGCGATCGCGCGTGCGGTCGCCAACGCGCCGCGCGTCCTGCTTGCCGACGAGCCGACCGGCAATCTCGACGTCCACACCGCCGATCACGTGTTCGGCGCGCTCAGGCAATTGGTGCGCGCGACCGGGCTTGCCGCCGTCATCGCTACTCACAACCTCGACATCGCCGCGCAAATGGATCGCCGCGTCACCATCCGCGAGGGGTTAGTCGTCGAGCTCGAATAATCCGGCGTTAGTGCAAGCCCTCGCGCGGATTATACTGGGTGTTCGCCCGGCAATCGGCACCGGCGCCCATGGCGGTTTGCATGCACTGTTGGTAGCTGACGAAGCCGCAATTCCTGGCGCCGCCGGTGCCGTTCCAATACACGCACCATGGGTAGTTCTGCGCCTGCGCGCGACTGCCGAACGCGGCGACGGCAGAGACAATTCCAAGCGTGAAGATTGCGATTTTCATCGTGGTCTCCTGGGTTGTTCCGAGAGCCCCCGTAAACGATCAGGAATTCTTGTGCGCCTTGTGCCGCGCCTGATGCGGATGGGCGCCGGTCACGGCCGTAGATCCACTATGCTCGCCCGGCGGCGGCAC
>Ga0208604_1000043_pt1 | contig 17442 bp, 29 predicted proteins | sample MicForSoSWNH22_M_FD_188009 | JGI IMG/M metagenome (GOLD analysis project Ga0208604, IMG submission 188009) | Forest soil microbial communities from Harvard Forest Long Term Ecological Research site in Petersham, Massachusetts, USA - MetaG HF016... | ecosystem: Environmental > Terrestrial > Soil... | reverse complement strand
GGACTGCGAGGTGCTCGCTGCACTGGTGCCGGAGAGGGTCCTCCCGTTTGCATCCGGTGATTCCAGGAAGCGCGGCCCGGGCCGAGTTGGGAGAAATCCCGGCGCATGACCGCGGAGGAGCGCCGAAAGGCGAGCGGTCCGCTTATTTATTGGGCCGCGGCCGCGCCTGCGCATCGAGGCGCGGCAACCGTTGGTGCGCCGTTCGGCGCTCCGCCTCCCTCTTTGGGGAGCAAAGACGTCTTGGGAAGCAAAGACTTCGCCTCCCGTCCGTTCGAGGCAAGCTTTCTTGGCAAGCGTGAAGGAAGACCCGGATGCTGTTCGCATCGCGGCAATGCAGTTCCGCGTCGTCATTGTCGGGCTTGCGGTGGTGGGTGCGTCGCTGTTTGACATTGTGGATCGGAAAATGAAGACGCCCGTCGCGATGTCGGCGCGCTCGATCCGGGCTACGCACGCTGCTTACTTCACAGTGATGACCAGGCCATTGAGATCCGCGCTGACGATGGCGCCGACCGAACTGCCGGTGAGCTCCAGCACCGCGCCGTGCTGGTTGGTGAGCACAATGGCCTGTGCGCCCCGCCCCAGCGCCGCGCCGACGTTTCCGGCGGCATAGACGCCGGTGACATCCCCCGGGCCGCTGATGTGGCTCACCGTGCCGCGAAAGTGGGTCTCGGAAGCGCCGAAGGTGAAGCCGTAGCTTAAGCCCCCGATCCCGAGCGGGTACTGTCTGCCGTGAAAGGTGAGGGTGCCCGAGCCGGCCGAGCCGCCGATGACAATGCCAGCCTTGATGACGCTGAAACTGATGCCGCCGCCGTCGGCGTCTGCCGCGGTCGTGAACGTGACGCCGGCCAGCGCCAGCAATGCAATCAGGCCGGCACGGAATGCGGATGCGGTGCGCATGAGTTTTTGCTCCCGAGGATGATGTGTGAAGACGCGAATCAGCTTTATCGCCTGCGACCATATCGTGCGGACGGCCTAGTGTGCTAATTGTCATGGTCCGCGCAGGCGGACCATCCAGTAATCGCAGGCGCTGGGGGGATTGCCGACAAAAGCTGGCGACTACTGGATGCCCCGCCGGAGCTTGTCATCGGGCCGGCCACTTCGGGCCGGACCCGCTGGCGGGGCATGACGGTAACCTTCTAAGACCTCACCCGCCCGCCATCCACGTTCAGCGTCTGCCCGGTCATGAATGCCGCGTCGTCGCTGGTGAGGAACGACAGCGCCCCGACCAGATCCTCCGGCACCTCGACGCGCTTGATCGCCTGCAGGCCGGCGACGGCGGTGAATTCCTCGTCCATGGTGGCAAAACCCGGGCGCGGCTTGCGCACCAGCGTGCCCGGCGAACGGGTCAGTCCGGGCGCGATGGCGTTGACGGTGATGCCGTCGGCGGCGACGTCGCCGGCGAGCCCGCGGGTGAAGCCGATGATGCCGCCCTTGGAGGCGACGTAATGGGCAAATCCGGTGGTGACCGAGCCGAATGTGCTCGAGGCCAGGTTGACGATGCGGCCCCATTTGCGCCCTCGCATGCCCGGCACGAAGGCCGCGGTCACGAGGAACGTGCCGTCGAGATTGATGGACATAACCTTGCGCCAGTCGGCAAACGTCATGGCGGCGAAGTCGAGCTGCGGGTAAATTCCGGCGCAGTTCACCACGATATCGGCGCGGCCGAATTTTTGCTGCACCGCTTTCGCCATCGCCGCGACCGAGTCGGGGCTCGACACATCGCAGACCACCGCCAGCGCATTGCGCCCCGCCGCTTCGACGAGGTTCACGGTTTCGCGCCCGTCCGCCATATCGACGACGGCAATGTGCACGCCGTCTTCGGCGAGACGTTTCGCAAAAGCTTGCCCAATACCATTGGCGCCGCCGGTGATGACGGCGACCTTGTCCTTGTGGCCCTTTCCCACGCGTGATCCTCCCGTAGCCCGGATGAGCGGAACGACATCCGGGACTTACCTTGCCGTGCGCAACCCCGCATGTCGCGGAGCCTGTCATCGGGCCGGCCACTTCGGGCCGGACCCGTTGGCTCATGCGGGCTACTTGCTCAATCCCCAAACACCCACCGGATGATCCGCGCATCGCGCTGATACCCGCCATTCCTGGCAAACGGCTCGTTATTCCAGAATGTGTCCGCCGCCGCGCGGTCCGGCAGTTCGAGCAATAGCGCGGTGCCGATATTGTCGGCGCCATCGGCGGAGCGGATCGGGCCGCGGAAGATGAAGCTGTCGCCGTAGGACGCGAAATAGGATTCGTGGGCGTGCAGGTGTTCTCGAAAGAATTCAGGCGTGCCGGTCTTGGGTCCGGTGCACAGGAACTGCTGCAAACCCTTGCGGCGATAGTCGGCGGCGCGCTTGCCAAAACTGTTCGACCAGCGGTGGATTTCGACGCGATGATAGACGCCGGCTTTGCTCAGCGGTTCGTCGGCGACGAACGTGTCCGCCGCCGCGCGGTCGTCGAGTTGCATGAAGAACGACGTGCCCAGAGGATCGCGGCCATCGTCGGACACGAAATGGCCGTAGCCGATGACGCGCTCGCCGAAATTTTTGACGTAGCTTTTCTGCGCCGCGAGCAACGCGCGCCGGATCTCCGCCATCCCGGGCTTGTCCCAGCAATAGATCGCCCACTGCGCCGGCTTGGTGCGGTAGTAACCTTTAAGCGCCTCGCCCTGCAATCCGTAGCGCGGATCGCCCGGCAAATATCCGCTCGGCTTGCCGTCTGACATGTCGCCCCCAAATCGCGCAATCCGCATCAGCGGATAATCCAGCGCTGAGTTTCCGTTGGCTGAACTGCCGGATCAAGCATGCTAAACTCGAAGCAAGCACATGCGAACAGCGATCTGGATCGGAATCCTCATCGGCTCGACCATCGGCGGGTTCATCCCGGCGCTTTGGGGCGGCGATCTGTTGTCTTATTCGGGGCTATTGCTGAGCGGCGCCGGCGCTTTTGCCGGGCTGTGGGTCGGCTACAAGATGTCGACCTGACGGAAAAATTTGCCGGCGGCAAACGGGGGCGGGCAGGCGCCGCTATCGCGAATTGCGTCGGTCGAAAGCCGTCACGCGACGGCTTTGAACGTGATCAAAGTGTCGAAGCGGTTGTCGCAAGCGTCGCACTGCCAGACGTGGCGGATTTCGACGCCGCTGCCGCGTTCGGCGAATTCCGGATATTCCGGCACCGTCAGCAACTCGCCGCAGCGCGGGCAGGCCGGCCGCCCGCAATAGCGCTCGTGCAGATAACGCATGGGCATGGCGACCTGGAGCGTCATGGCGATTCCTCCGTGCTCGGGAACCTTGTAGCGGCCCTCTGTGTCATCCTCGCGGTGGCGGCTTCAATAAACCGTGACATTTACCGGCAGCATTTGACTGAACTTTCGGCGTTTGGTGACAAAGTCGTCACAAAGCGGGGCTGAGCCGGCCAGGTCCACTAACAAGTCCACTAATAAGTCCGCCAACAAGCCCGCCAATCGGCGCTGCTCGAAGTACGCACCCGCAATCTGCTTTATCTGGTTTTAATCTGCGCCGGATCGTTCAGGATGGTCTCAGGCCTTCCTTTATAGGCATGCACCTGGCCGGTGATATCGACGACTTTGCCGGTCAGCGATTCCACATTGGGAAATTTGCCGGCGTCATCTTTGAAGATGACCCCGGTAAAGGCCTGGTCCGGGTAGCGGCCGCCCATGTCGATGAACGTTACGCCGGAACGGGGCTCGGTATGGACCGCGCTGACGGTCCCTTCAACGGTCACGGTTTCGCCGACATGCTTCGGGGCGTCGGCCGCCGCAATGATCGTCTCCGCGTGAGCGGACGCCGCCGCCAGGGCCAGCCCAAGAGCAAAAACGAGTGCGCGCATGGTCCGTCTCCGCATCGGCGGAAATTATAGCAAGCGCGCGCAGCGCGGGCTACGCTCGCTTGTTGTCGGCGTGATTTTGATGGGATTCGCTTTGCTCTCGCCATCCTGCGGGCCGGCACTTCGCTCCACCCACACGACGCGCCGGCCGGTTTGTCAGCCGCGGACTGCCGTGCTACCGGCAACGCGCTTGCGGAGACTAGACCATGCCCGACGCCCTAAAACTCCTCACCACGCGGCGCTCCTTCAAGGCGGTCGAGCTCGCCGGTCCCGGTCCATCCGATGCCGAGATCGACGCGCTCCTGACCGTCGCGTCAAGGGTGCCCGATCACGGCAAGCTCACGCCGTGGCGCTTCATCGTGTTCGAGGGCGAGGCGCGGCGGGCGGCCGGTACGGCGATCGCTACCGCCTTCAACGCCAAATACCCGGACGCCAAGCCCGAGCACGTCGCGGCCGAGCGCGAGCGTCTCATGCGCGCGCCGCTGGTGATCGCCGTGGTGAGCCGCGCCGCGCCGCACGTGAAAATTCCGGAATGGGAGCAGGTGCTCTCCGCCGGCGCCGCCGCCATGAACCTCGTGCTCGCCGCGCACGCGCTCGGTTATGGCGCGAGCTGGATCACCGAATGGTACGCCTACGATCGCGGCGTGCTCGACGCGCTGGGGCTGAAGCCGCACGAGCGCATCGCCGGCTTTGTTCACATCGGCCGGCCGCCGGGTCCGCCCGAGGACCGACCGCGGCCGCCGCTCGACGAGATCGCCACCCGTTTTTCCGCTTAGCCGCTGTTCCGTGGGGAGTTGTTCGAAGCGGCCATGCCTCGTAAGGTTGTTGCCGCGCTTACTGTGAGGAACATTCCGTGCAATCCACAATCGGACAGGTCGAGATTTTCGCCTTCAACTTCGCGCCGGTCGGCTTTATGGCCTGCCAGGGGCAGCTGTTGCCGATCATCCAGTATCAGGCGCTATTCGCCCTGATTGGCACACAATATGGCGGCAACGGCGTCACCGATTTCGCGCTGCCGAAATTGGCGCCGGTCACGCGTGAAGGTCCGTTCTACTACATCTGCGTTCAGGGCGGGGACGAGCCGCGCCGGGCTTAGTGACCGTAGCCCGGATTGAGTGACCCTCCTACGCTCGCGCGGCGAGCTTCGGAGGGTTTGAGTCCACCGAAGCGCGAAGCGCGTAGGTGGAAACGAAATCCGGGGTAAGCCTTGCCGTCCATCCCGGATTTCGCTGCCGCTCAATCCGGGCTACTTTGCCTTAGCCAATTCAGCTCTGGCGGCCCTCTTTGGCCTGGCCGTCCAGCCAATCCGACAAGCTTCCCGTGCTTTTCTTCGTCTTGGCCTTGCGTTTCGGCGCGGCCGGAGCCGGCGGCGGTGCGGCGGCGTCCCTGGCCAAACGCAGTGCTTTGAGCCGCTCGGTCTTTGCGCGCAGCGCCGCGGCCGTGGATTCGTACTCCGATGTCGCCTTTTTGGCGTCGTTGGCGCGCTGGATTTTGGCGAATTGCGCGCTCGCCTCATGCTTGCTGGGTTTTTCGGCCATTTCGCCATCCTTTTCCATGAATGCTCAAAGTCTGCATTGCCATAGCAGCCTGCGGGGCAAAATGGCGAAGATTCGTCCGGCATTCTAACTGCCGCTCATCGGGGCGTTGCTGTCCAATTTGTAATTTTGCGCGTCGAACGGCGGCCGCGGCCGCCCGCGACCAATAGGGGAGGGCGATTGTTGCAAGCCAAGGAGGATTGCCATGACACGCATGGTTTTGATCGCCGCGCTGCTCCTTGGCACGGCCTTGAGCGCGCACGCCGATATGGTCACCTACCACAACATTTTGAAGGCGCCGCGCAACGACGACCAGCTGCACCAGGATGGTTACTATTGCGACGCGCAGGTCGGACCGGACAAAAACGGCGTGCCGACGGCGGCGGCTTACAAGCGATGCATGCTCGGCCGCGGCTGGCGCTATCAGTCCATCAAGCGCGAGCCGGCGCCGAAAACCTGGATCGATTCGGACACCGGGCCGACCTGCCACGAGATTCTCAACGGCTTCGGCTCTGAATGTTTGAATTTCTAGCGCGGTGCTGGCTTGAGAGAAGTCAGCGCCGTGTTCCGGACGACTGCGGAGACGTAAGCTGGGGCACTAACTCTCCGGGATACATTTGGACGATGCATGCGGCGCGAACGGCGCATTGAAACGCAACTTCATATCGGCGCGCGCATCGTACCCATCGTGCAGCGCTTTGAGCATGAAATCGGCAATAGCGTTGAAGTCTGGCGGATTGGCGACATCGAACCAGATGCGAAAGTTTCCCGCCGAATCGTCGGTGGAAAATCCGAGGCGTCCGAGCGCGGCAATCGCCGTGGCGGGCAAGCGGTAAGTACGCGGTTTTTCGGGCGCGTCGTAAAAGAAGCCCGACGAGGCCTCGCACAGCATTTTAGTCCGGCTGTCGAAGACGCACTGCACATAATCTTGCGGCCGGTTGGGAAAATCGATGATCAGGAACCGGTCCTGATCGTCGGCAGGTCCGTCGGCTTCGTAGATGCGTTGCAGGCGGTCGACGACGGGGCACCGGTACTGAACGAGCAGATCGTGAAACGTGGTCGACGTATCTTGCGCCCACGACACGGTCGAGGCGGCAAGCATGGCGGTTGTCATCAGGAATGTGCGGCGGTGCATTTGCATGGCTGCCGATTTAGCCCCAGAGCCAGAATGAAGGTCCGCATCACTCTTTCTCCCTTCCGCAAGGCCATTGACTAATGGGAACATAACAAGAACAATTGTCGGCGGCAAGTCCCGTCGTATTTGGCGAGGTGAGGGACATGCGTGGACAACCTCAGATCGACGTCGAAGGCTGGCGGCGTAGGCTGACCGAGGCCGGGGTCGAGCAAACACTCGCGGCTGCTCTGGCGGAATTGGTTCGCCCGAGCATCGCGCTCTTGCCTGGGGCCGCGGCCGCCGACAGTGCTTTGCTTGTCGGCAGTACGAGGCTCGGCGGCAGCCCCGATCTCCCGGCCGGCATGCCGTGGCCGGTGCGGCGGCCTTACCGGCTCGTCGTTCCGCGCGGAAATCGAACGCCGATGCAGCGGGAGCGTCCCCTCGCTTTCCTGGCGCAGATCGCCATGTCGGACGCGACCGCAGTCGGCGGCACCGATCTTGGTTTGCCCAAGTGGGGTCTGTTGAGTTTTTTCTATGACGCTGAAAGCCAGCCATGGGGCTTCGACCCCGGCGACGCAGTCGGATTCAGACTCATGTGGTTCGACGATCGCGGTTTGCAGCGTCGCGAGCCGCCCGAAGCGCTTGAGCGACGCTTCAATCCGGTGCCGTTGGCGGCGCAGGCCCGCGAATGCACGCCTCCCGTCGAAACATTCGTCGTGTCGCAAATACTCACGAGCGCGGCCGATGCGAAATCCACCCGCCGCCAACTCGTCGATCTGTTCGCTGGTGAGGGACGCGAAGACTTCTTGCACGCGGGCCACGCCCTCGGCGGTTGGCCTTGTCCCATCCAGGGCGAAATGGAGACGGAGTGCCAGCTTGTTGCGAACGGTGTTTTCTGCGGCGGCCCGGAAGGTTTTTCCAGCGAGCGTGCGGCGCGCTTACGTCCTGGCGCTGCGGACTGGCGCCTCATTCTGCAATTAGACACCGACGAGCGCGCAGGATGGATGTGGGGAGACGGCGGCAAAATCTACGTTTGGATGCGCGAACAAGATGTGCGCGCCCGTCGCTTCGATCGATGTTGGACGATTTTGCAATCCTATTAGGCAGAAAGCGGTCTCCACCTCGGTGAAGTCCCGGGCGGCTTTTTCCGAATCATGCTCTAATGGCTATGTCCCGCGGCCTGCCGGTTCTTCAGCCATTCCGACAACGAGACCGCCGGGCGCTTTTCCTTGCCGTTTTTCTTGCTGTTTTTCTTACCCTTCTTAACCGCGATAGCCGGCGCCGCCTGCTCGGCCGCGTCTCGTGCCAGGCGAAGCTCCTTCAGGCGCACGCTCTTGGCCGCAACGGCGGCAACGATGGCTTCGGATTCCGTCATGATGGTCTTGCCGTCGTCGACGCCGGGCAGCTTGCTGAAATGAGCATCAGCCCGCCGCTTTATCAAACCGTCCAACATTGTGATCTCCTTCGAGCTGCAGCTCGATATGGCAGTCTCCTTCGAGCAATAGTACGATGACACAACGAGCGCTGAGCCGCAGCGCAACTGCTATCGCGCCGGCTGCGGATTTCGTGTTATCGGGCATTTTCCCACTAGACCGAGACCCAGACTGGTCGAAATTGACCACAATCGAAAATGAATCGCGCGCCTTGCGCCTCGCCGCGCCATCGGGCGAAGAACACATTTGACACGCGGTGGGACCACTATCGAGGTGCCGGCCGCCGAGATTTTTCGGCCAACAAGAGAATTCAACACGAAAGACGCACACAACAAGGCAGCGGAACATCACGAATCCGCTGCGAAGTCGCCAACGCGCGGAAACCCGGCCAAGAGCGGTCGGGTTTCCGATTAAGTCCGCAGACGCGGAGTTCCGCAGAAGCGCTTTAGCGCTGCGCGCCGATGCCCATGCCGCCGCCGGCGCCGACGCGCGGGCCGGGGCCGCCGCGTTGGGTGTTGTTTTCGTACCATGCCGGCGGCGAGCCGTAATAACCGTAGCCCGGCGCCGCGCCGTAATAATAGCTGTAGCCGGGTGCGGCGTCGTAGCTGACGCCGGGTGCGGCGTCGTAATAGCCATAGCCAGGGGCGCCATAGACGTACTGGGCGAACGCAGCCGAGGTCGCCGTCAGGACGAACGCGGCCGCAAGGATGACTTTCTTCATAGTCTGATCTCCGTTGTCGCTCGTTGACGACAACCGCCCAGCGGCCCGTTTGTTTCATTCACAAGTCCTTGCGTGGCTCGCGGCGCTGAACCATCGTTGCTATGCTGGCTTAAGGCCTCATTCACAAGGATCAGCAATGCCCGGGCTTTTGCAAAACCACATCGCGGTCGTGACCGGCTCAGGGTCCGGGATCGGCCGCGCCATCGCGCTCGGCTATGCGCGCGAGGGCGCCATGGTCGCCGTGCTCGACATCAATGGCGAGGCGGCGGCGAAGACGGCGGCGGATGTCCGCGGCGCCGGCGGCAAGGCGCAAGCCTTCACGCTTGACGTCACCGATCGGATGGCTTGCCGCGCCATCGCGGCGCAGGTCGCAAGCGACGTCGGCGCGGTCTCGATCCTGGTCAACAATGCCGGCATCAACCGGCGCAACGCCTTTACGGGCGATCCCGACGCCGTGATCAAGGATTGGCAGGACATCATGGCGATCAATCTCAACGGCGTGTTCAACGTGACGCACGCATTTCTCGGTGCGCTGCGCGCCAACAAGGGACGCATCGTCAATATCGCGTCCATCCAGTCGTTCATGCATGTGCGCACGCCGAACTCGCCGGCCTACACCACCTCAAAGCACGGCGTGCTCGGCTTTACCCGCGCGCTCGCCGCCGAGCTCGGCAAAGACGGCGTGCGCGTCAACGCCATCGGCCCCGGCTTCATCGAGACGCCGCTGAACGAAAAGGTGCGCGCCACCAATCCGGAATTGGTCAAGATCTTCCTCGACCACACCCCGCTCGGCCGCACCGGCAAGCCCGACGACATTGTCGGCCCGGCGATTTTCCTCGCCTCCGACCTTGCGGCCTATGTGACCGGCTCGATCGTCATGGCCGACGGCGGCTACCGCGCGATTTGACGTAACGTAGCCCGGATTGAGTGACCCTCCTACGCTCGCGCGGCGAGCTTCGGAGGGTTTGAGTCCACCGAAGCGCGTAGCGCGTAGGTGGAAACGAAATCCGGGGCTAAGCCTCGTCGCCATTCCCGGATTTCGCTGGCGCTCAATCCGGGCTACGGCATGGCGCTCTAATTTGCCTTCAGCTGATCGGCGGTCTTGAGGATGATCTCGGGCCGATTCTGGTAGAGCACCACCTCGCCGCTGATCGCCACGGTCTTGCCTTTCAGATCGCTGGCGTGCGGAAACTTGGCGCGGTCGGACGCAAAGATCACGGCCGCGAAAGCATTGTCGGGATAAGCGCCGCCGATGTCGATGAAGGTTACGCCGGCGCGGCCGATATGGACGTCGCTGACGGCGGCCTTGACCGTCACGGTTTGCCCGACATGGGCCTTGATTTCGGCCGGCGCGATCGTCTGCGCCCGCGCCGGCAGCGCCGCCACGATTAAACCCAGAGCCAAAATGAGCGTTCGCATCGCTGTTTCTCCTTGCCTCAACACACTTGACAGACAAGAACATAACATGAACATTCACCCGTGGCAACTGCGGCCTGTAGGATGGATTGAGCAACCAGCCTATCGCCCGCGGAGACGCCATGCTCACGCTCTACTCCTATCCCGAACTGTTCGGCGTTGCCGACAACAACGGTTACGGGCTGAAGGTGTTTGCCTTCCTGCGGCTCGCCGGCGTGCCGTTCACGCACCAGCATATTTTCGATGCGTCGAAGGCGCCCCGCGGGCAATTGCCCTATATCGTCGACGACGGCGAAACCATTGGCGACAGCGAGACCATCATCGCCCACGTCACCGCCAAATACCGCCCGACAATCGACGCCGGTCTGACCCAGGCGCAGCGCGACAGCAATCTCCTGATCACGCGCATGCTCGACGACCTTTATTGGGTCATGTCGTATTCGCGCTGGAAGGACGAGCGCTACTGGCCGGCGTTCCGCGACGCGCTGATCAAAGAGCATCCGAGCCTCGACGAAGCGGGCCTCCTGAAAGCGCGCGAATTCAATTTCCAGCGCTACCACTTCCAGGGCATCGGCCGCTATGCCCCCGAGGCCGCTTACGCGCGCGGCCTTACCGATTTGACGGTACTGGCGCATCTCATTCCCGCGGACGGCTATGTGCACGGGCCGAAGCCGACCAGCATCGATGCCGGCATCTACGGCTTCATCGCCAATATCCTGTTCTTCGACATTGAAGCGCCGCTGAAGCAATTCGTCGTGGCGCACGGCAATCTGGTGCGCCATTGCCACGCCATTCACGCGGATGTCGCGCCGGCGGGGCGATCGAAGCCAGCGTGAGGGCCGCGGAAGCACGGGTTGCCTGCGGCCAGTGAATTTAGGCAGCGCCCTATGGAACCGTTCCGCTGAAACTCGGTTCCTATCTCCGTGAACGGCGTGGCAATTGCGCCGACCGCACGGAACTCGCCGCATGACCAAATCAGCGATCTGGATCGCGGTCTGCACAGTGGTCGCGGGGTTGGCATCGCTCGCCGTGCCGGCCGTCGCCGGCGACAAGGGGCAGCTCGCCACGATCTGCACCCAGGCCGGCAAGACCGCGAACGGCGAAACATTCTCGCCGTCCAGGCTCACGGCCGCGCATCGCACGCTGCCGTTCGGCACCATGGTGCGCATCACCAACCTGCGCAACGGCCGCACCGTCATCGTGCGCATCAACGACCGCGGGCCGTTCACCAAGGGCCGCATCATCGACGTGACGCCGGCCGCGGCGGCGGAGCTGAAGTTTTCCGACCTCACCCCGGTCGCGCTCGAAGTGGTCAAGCCGCAATAGCGATCGAGCCGCGCGCTATTTGCCCGCCGCCTTGCGCAGCGCCGCGTTGATGCGGTCCTGCCAGCCCGGGCCGTCCTCCTGGAAAAAATCGAGCACGTCGCGGTCGATGCGCAGCGACACCATTTCTTTTATGCCGGGCGGCGAGAGCGGCGCTTTCGGCGGCGCTTCCACGGGCTTGGTGGTCGCGGCCTTGAAGGCTTTCTCCGCCGCGGTGCGCGGATCGTAGGTCGGTCGTCGGCTCATGCCGGGTTTATAGCACGTCCGGTTCCGCAAAGAAGACAGTGTGCCGGTCGTGCCGCCGGCAATCCGCCGCGCGACTGTGATCGTTTTGCATCATCGAATCTTAAATCACTGCGGCATCGCGGCGCCACGTTACCGCCGCGCCATTGCCGTGATCGCCAGTCATGTCGCCGCCTCCCGTCAGTAGACAAGGATCGTTGCATGAAGTTCCATCTCTTACCCGTCGCCGTCATTCTCGCCGCTATCGCTACCCCGCTGACCGCCGCGCAGGCGCAAGGCATTGCCGATGGTGCCGCCCACGGTGCTTACGTCGGCAACAATGCCGCCGGCCCGATCGGTGCCGTTGTCGGCGGCGCGGTTGGCGGCGTCATCGGCGGCGTTGAGGGCGGCGTCGCCGGCGTTTTCGGCCTTCACCCCGTCGCGGCCTCATATCCGGCCAACCAGGCGCCAGTGTATCGGCACCATCATGTGCGGCATTCCTATCGCCACGGCTATCGCACGCACGCGGCCAGCTAAGCGCAAAACGACCCGCTACGTTCCGGCCGCATCGCTGATCGCGCGCAAGAGCGCCAAGAGCGCGCGATTGAGCGGCGTGGCGATGCCGTGGCGCTCGCCGGCTGCGACGATGGCGCCGGTCAGCGCCTCGTGCTCGAACGGGCGGCCGGCGAGGCGGTCGAAATACATCGAGGTGCCGAGCTCGCCGGAAAACGTGAACAGCGTCTCAAGCGTGCGCGCGGCCTCGTCGGCGGCGAGTTGCGCGCCCTCGGCGCGGCCGACCGCGATCGCCTCTTCGAGCACCGCGAGGCAGAGCGTTTGGATGTCGGGGCGTCGCAGCACCGCCTGCCGCTGCAGCGTCAGCGCGGTGACGGGGCTGGCGACGGCGTTGACCAAAAGCTTGCGCCAAACCAGCGTGACAAAATCATCGCCCAAATGCACGCGCAGCGGCGTGGCTTCGAACAATTGCGCGAAGGCACGGCCGTCGTCGTTGTCGGCGACGACGAAATCCTGATCGGCGCCGCGCCGCAATCGCACCCGGTCGGCGGCAAGCCGCTCGCCGTTGTAATAGACGATCACCGGCAACACGGTTGCGCCATCGGCGAGCGGCGCGACGCGGGCGACGTGGTCGATACCATTCTGCAACACGGCGACGCGCGTCGCCGGCGTGCATAGCCGCTTCAGCCACGGCGCCGCCGAGGCGGTGGCGTGAGTCTTGGTGCACAGCAGCACCCAGTCGGCAGGTTTGGCCTGCGCCGGATCGGTGAGCGCGGTGAGCGGCAGCTCGACCGTGCCGTCCGGGGCGTCGAGCGTCAGCCGCGCGATCGGTGTGCGCACGCAGGCGACGACGTCGTGCCGACCGGCGGCGACCAGACAGCCGGCGGCGACGCCGCCGATGCTGCCCAGCCCGACCACGGCGACCGTCGAACGCTGCCGAGTTTTTTCAGAAGACGCGGTCATCTTGCCAAGCGTGGTGCGAAAGCAACGGCGTGGCTTCAGCGCCGCGCATGCGCCGCGGCGGAGAGCGTGGATGGGTTTGAATCGCTGGCGTCGATTTCGCGGCCGCCGCCGCCGCCGCCATTACCGCCGTTATGGGCGCCTTGCCCGCCGGCACTGCGGTAGCGCGCATGCCCATAATAATGCCCGCCGCTTCTCGCGGCCGCGGTGCCGCTAAAAGGTGTGCCGAAATTGCCGCCGCTCTGGCTTTGCGCCCAACCGGCCGACGTCGCGCTCAACAAAAGGACCAGCGCGGCGATGAACTTCGTCATGGCTCGATCTCCCTCACCGGCCATTCTAGCCGACAACCACCGGTGCCGCACGCCATAACAAAACCCGGCCGCGACGGCCGGGTTTTGTCGATGTTTCGCGCTGGTGCGACTTAAGTTGCGATCGCGCTCAATAGCGGTGGTGCCAGTGGCGATAGCCGTATCCGCCGCCGCCCGGGCACCTCGATGCCACGGCGCCGCTATAGGGTTCGCCGAAGCAGTCGAATCTGGACGGGCCGTTCGGGCCGAAATTACGCTGGCTTTGCGCCAAGCCGATCGACGTCGTGCTCAACAGCAGCGCCAACGCCACAATGATTTTTGTCGCGCTCATGGTGCGATCTCCCTTCGCTAGCGATAACCGCAATGACGCGATGAAGTTCCTTGCGCGCGGCCGCTCAGTACAGCCGCTGCCACTGCCATTGCGGCCGCTGCGGGTATTGCGGGTAGGGCGGCTGTTGCGGATAGGGCTGATACTGCTGTGCCCACGGTCCGGCTTCGGGGGTGCCGGGGCAACTGGACGCGACGGTGCCGGTAGAGAACGAGCCGTAGCAGCCGTAACTGCCCGGTCCGTTGGCGCCATAATTGCGCTGGCTTTGCGCCGCCGCGAGTGCGGTCGCGCCGACAAGGAGCGCGAACGCGAGCATGATCGTCTTCCCGGTCATCTGACGTCTCCGTTAGCCGCGACGCGGCGCTGCATCATTGCCTGAAAGCACAAATCGGGTGGCTAGCGGCTCAAGCGTAGCACAGATTGCGTGCGACACAGAGGAGTACCGATCATGCACTTTCGTATCAAGGGTCTGCCGACCGAGCCATTCGCTCCGCTGTTTGCTATGCCGGACTGGGCGCTCGAGAAACGCGGCGCGGTGCGGCGAATTGCCGACAAGGCGGGCTACCCCTGCCGCATCAGCCTCACCGACGCCAAAGCAGGCGATGAATTGATCCTGGTTAATTACGAGCACCATGCGGTCGCCTCGCCTTACCGGATGCGCTTCGCCGTCTACGTACGCAAAGGCGAGCAGACATTCGACGCGGTCGACACGATCCCCGACCAGTTGCGCAACCGAACGCTGGCGGTACGTGGCTTCGATGCCGGTGGGATGATGACCGGCTGGGAACTCGTCGAAGGCGCGCAGGTCGAAGGCGCGATTGAGAAACTGTTCACCGATCCGCGCGCGGCCTATCTGCACGTGCATTTCGCCGCGCCCGGCTGCTATGCGGCGCGGGTCGAGCGCGCCTAGACCATGATCCAATTCGATTGAATCGGATCATGGTCTAGCATCCTTATTGGAGCATGATCTTGTCCGAAAACCGGTATCCACTTTTCGGGATCATGCTCTAAGCGCCGTTGGCGTGAAGCGCGCCGCAGGCTAGGGTCGGTGCGGTCGTCACGCGAGCCGCACCATGCCCGACTATCTCGAAATCGATCCGGCGACCGCTGAGAAGCGCCAGATCTACCGCATGCTGGTCGGCTCGGTGGTGCCGCGGCCGATCGGCTGGGCCTCGACCGTGAGCCAGGCCGGTGTCACCAACCTGGCGCCGTTTTCCTTCTTCACCGTGGTCTGCGTCATTCCGCCGATGATCTCGCTGACCATCGCGCGCAATCCCGACGGCAGCGAGAAGCATACGTTGAAAAACATCCGCCAGACCGGCGAGTTCTGCTTCAACGTGGTGACGCAACCGGTGTGGAAGGAGATGGTGGACAGCGCCAACGGTTTCCCGGAAGGCGATTCCGAATTCGCCGAAACCGGGCTCACCCCGATCCCTTGCCTGAAGATCAAGCCGCCGCGGGTCAAGGAGGTGCCGATCCATTTCGAGTGCAAGCTTGAGCGCGTGCTCGAGCTCGGGCCGAACCGGCATCCGCTGGTGATCGGCGAGGTGATCTACATGCACGTCGATCCGGCCTGCATGACCGGCAAATATATCGACATGCGCAAGCTCGACCCGATCGGGCGCCTCAACGGCTTCTTCTATGCGACGATCGGCGAGATCTTCGAGCGCGAATTCGTCGACGGCCAGCCGCGCTAGCGCCATGAACACATTCGATGCCGTTGTTGCCGTGGCGGCCGTTCTCGCCATGGTGCTAGGGTTCAGCGCGGGCTTGCTTCGGAGCCTGGCGACGATTCTCGGTTATTTGATCGCCGCGCCGCTTGCCGTGGCGATCACGCCATACGTGACGACCATTGCGCTGGGCCGATCGACATCGCCGGACAATGCGTGGCCGATGCTGGTCATCGTGTTCGTCGCCGTCGGTGCCGGCATCAGCGCGCTGCTGCGCACAGTGGTCGGTGAATTCGTCGGCCCCGAGGTCGGTGCCTTCGACCGTCTCGCCGGAGCGGCGCTCGGCGCCGTCCGCATCGGTCTCATCGCCGTGCTGATCGTCGTCGTGTTCGATCGCGTCATTCCCGCCGACCGCCAGCCGCAGTTTCTGGTCGGATCGAAACTGCGTCCGTATCTGTCGGCGGCCGGCCGAGCCGGCCTGCGCTCCTTGCCGCCCGAGGTCGAGAGCTACATCGATCGGCTCAAACGCGAGCGCGGTTTGTAAGATCGGATTGCTATTTGCGCTTGCCGAACACGTCGAGCCGCAGCGGCAGCACGGCGCCGAACCACGCGGCGTGTGCGGAGTGATCGGTATAGTCGTCGCCGGTCTCCGGATGGAGCAGGATGGTCAGGCCGTCGCGGTTGAGCATCAGCCAGGGTACGAAGCCCGCCAGCATCGGAACCGGAAACGCGATCTGAAACATCGATTGCGGATGCGGCCCGACCAATTCGTCGTGCCAGCGACCGAGTTTTGCTTGCGGAAATGCCGCGGCGACGCGGTCGCGCAGCCGCTCCGCCTTGCCGCGCGTTTTCGCCGGATCGTAATAGATGTGGGCGTGGTAATCCGTGATCGCACCCGGATCGCGGCTCGGCAGTTTTGGCGCGCTCGATTTGTCTGGCATCGTCGTCAGCCTCGGTTGGTTTCCGCTTGCCGCGGCCGAGCATAAAGGCTCGCCAGCAGCACGGCGAGGATGCCGGTGAGGAAAATGCCGTCGAACGTTCCGGCGCCGCCGATCGAAGCGACCGGGGCGTGGAGGCCGGCCACCTTGTCGAGATTGGTGATATCGGCGCCGATCAGGGTGCCGAGCCCGCCGCCGATATAAGCGAGCGGCGCCGCTTCCTGGCGCGACAGCAGCACCGCGACGATGGCGGTGATCACCGCCGGCATGAACACCGGCACGGCGATGCCGAGACCGGGAACCGGATTGGCGAGCCAGTGAATAATCAGCGCGACGATTGCGGTCGCGATCAGTCCCTGGGTCCACAGCCGATATTTGACGAGCAGGTAGATCGACATCACGGTCGGAATGACCGCGCCGCCGACATTGACCGCGATCACCGTGCCGGGCCAATTGACCACGACTGGCACCGCATATGCCATGCCGAAGAAGTTGACCGTCTGGTCGGACATCACCTGTTGCGCCGGCAGCACCGCGACGGGGATGTTGAAATAGCTGCCGATTAGCGAGCCGATCAGGAGCCGCATGGCGGCGCCGGAGCTGATGCCGAGGCTCAGATAGGCGTAGCGCAGCGCCCCCAGCTGAAGCAGCAAAAACACGATGCCGAAAATGCCGACCAGGATGGAAAAGAAGCCGGGGGTGAGCGGCAGATAGTGGAATTGGCTCATTTCCATCGGTTAACTCTCCCAATCGCCCACCGATCCTTAAATATGGTGCCGCCTTGCCGTTCCAACGCGCGAGTCTATAATCCGGCGCTTCCTTCGCGCAGGGGGATTTTCGGTGGCGCCGCTGGGAGCGAAATCCGTAGCCATTATCATGGGCAGCCAGTCGGACTGGCAGACCATGAAGCATGCCGCCGACACGCTCGATGCTTTGGGCGTGCCCTACGAGGCGCGCATCGTCTCGGCGCACCGCACGCCGGAGCGGCTTTATGCCTTTGCCAAGGGCGCCAAGGCGGCCGGTTTCAAGGTGATCATCGCCGGTGCCGGCGGTGCCGCGCATCTGCCGGGCATGACCGCGTCGCTCACCAGCCTGCCGGTGTTCGGCGTGCCGGTGGAATC
>Ga0208604_1000042_pt1 | contig 17550 bp, 19 predicted proteins | sample MicForSoSWNH22_M_FD_188009 | JGI IMG/M metagenome (GOLD analysis project Ga0208604, IMG submission 188009) | Forest soil microbial communities from Harvard Forest Long Term Ecological Research site in Petersham, Massachusetts, USA - MetaG HF016... | ecosystem: Environmental > Terrestrial > Soil... | reverse complement strand
CGCGCATTGCGCGACAAGGGTGTGCCGCCGCCGGGCGCCGACAATGTCGAAGTTTTCCGCGACGCGCGCGGTGGCTACTTCGTCAGCGAGGACGCGAGCGGCTGGCAGGACGCCTATGCGGCGCAGCTGGCGATCGCCTCGCGGCCGCCCGCGACCGCTGCGCCATCAGGCGGCGGCGGCTAAGGCGGCCTTGGTGTCCTCCAGGATCATGTCCGCCCCCTTTTCGCCGATCATGATCGTCGCCGCATTGGTGTTGCCGGACACGACCGCCGGCATGATCGAGGCGTCGATCACGCGCAGCCCCGTAAATCCGCGCACGCGCAGCCGTTCGTCGACCACGGCCTTGGGGTCCTGGCCCATGCGGCAAGTGCCCACCGGATGATAGGTGGTGGAGCCGCGGTGGCGGATGAAATCGAGCAATTCGTCGTCGTTGTCGCATTGCGCGCCCGGCTCGATCTCCTCGGCGATGTAGCGCGCCATGGCGGGCGCCTGAAAAATGCGCCGCATCGCTGAGACGCCGGCCACGATGGTCTCGCGGTCCTTCGCTGTCGCCAGATAGTTCGGGTGGATGGCCGGCGCCTCGTGCGGATCGGCGGATTTGATTTTCACATAGCCGCGGCTCTCCGGCCGCAGCAGCACGCAATTGCCGGTGACGCCAGGGTATGGCGACAGCTCGCCGCCGATGGTGCCGGCCGAGAACAGCGAAATCGAGCATTGCGAATCGGGCGTTCCCGACGACGGCAGCGCGCGCAGGAAAACCGCCGACGACACCGCCGGGATGGCGAGATAACCGCGCCGCGTGAGGACGTAGTGCAGGCCGTGGGTGAGCTTGCCGCTCCAGTTGCGTACGGCGTCGTTGAGCGTGATCGGATCCTTGCAGCGCAAAATGATGCGGCCGGAAATATGGTCATTGAGATCGTCGCCGACACCCGGCGCATCGGCGACCACCGGAATTCCCAGCGATTGCAGGAGCGACGCCGGTCCGACTCCGGAAAGTTGCAACAGTTGCGGCGTATTGAAAGCGCCCGACGCGACGATCACCTCGACATTGGCCCGCGCACTGCGTTTGTCGTTGCCGACCAGATACTCCACGCCGGTGGCGCGCCGGCCATCAAACAGAATACGCGTGGCGAGCGCTTTGGAAACCACCTTGAGATTGGCGCGCCGCCGCGCCGCCTTGAGATAGCCGTGCGCGGCCGAGGAGCGCACGCCGTTGCTCATCGTGGTCTGGTAATAACCCGCGCCTTCCTGCACCGGGCCGTTGAAGTCGTCGTTGCGCGGATAGCCGCATTGCACCGCCGCTTCCACATAGGCCACGGCGAGCGGATGGCGGTCGCGCAGGTCCGAGACGCCGAGCGGCCCGCCGGCGCCGTGGAATTCGTCGGCGCCGCGCTCGTTGTTTTCCGCCTTGCGGAAATAGGGCAGCACGTCGTCAAAGCTCCAGCCGGCATTGCCGAGCTGCCGCCAGAAATTAAAGTCCTCCGCCTGGCCGCGGATATAGATCAGGCCGTTGATCGAGCTCGATCCGCCGAGAACTTTTCCGCGCGGCGCGATCACATTGCGGTTGTGGCATTCGGGCTGCGGGATGGTCTCGTAGCACCAATTGTAGCGGCGATCGCTGAACAGCCTGCCGAAGCCGAGCGGAATATGCAGCCACGGATGCAGGTTGCCGGGGCCCGCTTCCAACAGCAGCACGCGATGCCGGCCCGACGCAGTGAGGCGATCGGCCAGCACGCAGCCGGCGCTGCCGGCCCCCACGATGATGAAATCGAAGCTTTCCGAATCCGGCACGCGTTGTCCTCCCTCGCCGCGGTCCGCGACCGCTTCCCGCCGCGCCGCCATTGGATCGCGGTCGCTGCAAGATGGAAACGATATCACCGACGCTTGCGACCTGCACCAAATGCGAAGAGCCCCGGACCAGGTCCGGGGCTCCCGAGGCATGTGCGTGGCTGCCTGCAACCGTTTATTCGCCGTAGCGAAAGTCCCACTGGCGGCTTAACTGGGTGCGAATCTGCGCATCGGGATCGGCGCCCACGATTTGGCCGCGGACGACCACTTTCGACTGATCGACCGGGTACTGATCGGCTGGCTTCTGCGCAAGGGCGGGGCCCGAAAGCAGCGCAAAGCCGAGAGCAGACAAGAAGAGCTTCGTATTGAGAGATTTCATCGTTGCATCCTCTATGTTCGGCACTGCGCCTTGCTGGGAAATTTTCGGTGCTCGGCAGTGCACGGATGCGAAAATTGGCCGAGAGGCCTTCACAATTTGGCTTTGGCAATCGACCAATTGATCTAAATATCGCCGACGAATTTATCCGATACTGTGCGCAATGGACGCGATATACTGTCGGGCTTAAGCGCGACAAAACTTGGTATCAGGGAGAGAACAATGAGGGCAGGGATCATCGCCGCCGCAGTGCTGGCGATTGCCGTCGGCGGCGCGGCGCAGGCGGCCGATAACGTGAAGATCGGCGTCATCTTTCCGTTGACCGGCAACGCGGCGAGCGCCGGCCAGTCGGCCAAGGACGCGGTCACTCTCGCAGCCGACATCGTCAACACCGCGCACCCCGAGCTGAAAAACCTGCCGCTCGGCGCCACCGCCGGCCTGCCCAATCTCGGCGGCGCCAAGATCGAGCTCGACGAGGCCGATCACCAAGGCAATCCGCAGGTCGGTCAGCAGCAGACCGTGCGCCTGATCACCCAGGACCACGTCGCCGCCATGCTCGGCTCCTATCATTCGTCGGTGTCGCTCGTCGCCACCGCGGTCGCCGAGCGGCAAGGCGTGCCGTATCTGGTCGCGGATTCGGTGGCGGCCAACATCACCGGGCGCGGCTTCAAATGGACGTTCCGCACCACGCCGTTCGCGCCGGATTTCGCCAAGGCCTATGCGGATTTCCTCAACGAGCTGAAGAAATCCGGTCGTAAGATCGACTCGATCGCCATCGTCAACGAGAACACCGACTACGGCACCTCGGTCTCGGCCAGCGTCATCGATGCGGCGAAAACCGCCAACATCAAGGTGGCGGCGCAAATCGCCTATAACGCCAACAGCTCCGACGTCTCGGCGCAGGTGCTGCAGCTCAAAAGCCTGCAGCCCGATGTGGTGATCTTCATCAGCTATACCCAGGACATCATCCTCTATTTCAAGACCATGAAGAATCTCGACTACCTGCCGCCGATGATCCTCGGCGACGATGCCGGCTTCTCCGATCCGAGTTTTATTCCCAACGTCGGCGATCTCGCCCAGGGCGCGCTCAACCGCAGCGCCTTCGACATCGGCAAGCCGGGCGCCAACAGTTTTATCGTCAACCAGATGTTCAAGGCCAAATACGGCCGCGATCTCGACGACACCAGCGCGCGCTGGATGCAGGGCTTCTTGGTGCTGGCCGACGCCATCAACCGCGCCGGCTCGATCGAGCCCGACAAGATCCAGGCGGCGCTCAAGGCGACCAACCTGAAACCCGATCAGCTCATGATCGGCTACAATGGCGTGAAATTCGACGACACCGGACAGAATATTCTGGCGTCGACCTTCCTGATCCAGCTCAAGGGCAAGGAATATGTCTCGGTGTGGCCGGCGGACCGCGCCACCAGCAAGCTCGAATGGCCGATGAAGGGCTGGCACTGAAACAAAAGATCGTACGCAACTAAAACAACCGCCCTGGACAGGATCCGTGGCGGTTGTTTTGTAGCCATCACCGCCAGCGGCGGTGCAGCCACAGCCATTGCTCGGGATATTCGCGCACCCAGCCTTCGATCACCGCCGTTACCGCCTGCATGGTGCCGGCAACGTCGAAATTGCCGGCGGCGTCGCGCGCGGGCTTCACTTCTTCGCTGATCTCGCCCCAAAAGCTGTTGCCGTCGGCATTGCGCACCACGCGCAGGCCGTGGATCGGCGCGCCGGTTTGCTGGGCGAGCTTCGCGATCAGCGGATTGGCGAGGCAAGGGCGGCCGAAGAACGTCACCTCGACGCCGCGGGTGTAATGCTGGTCGGCCTGCATCCCGACATTGACGCCGGACTGCAGCAATCTGGCGAGCCGCACCGGTGCGTCCAATGTGGTCGGGATCATCTCGCCCATCAGCGGCGTGCGCAACTTGATGATGAGATTGCTGATCGCGGGGATTGCCGGCCGCCGGAAAAGGAGCGCGGACTTGACGCCCATCTTGGTGGCGGCGACGGCCGGAATTTCCCAGTTGGCGAGATGGGCGCTAAAGCCGATCATCGCCTGTCCGCCGCTTATGATGCGCTCGAAGCGCGCGGCCGTCTCCGGCGTGTAAGTGACGACGTCGCGCGTCTGCGGAGCGAAGCCGGCGATGGAAAAATCGTCGAGATGGGCGAATTCGATGGCGAGACGGCCGAGATTGTCCCACACCCCGCCGAGGATTTTTTCGATCTCGGCGTCGGTTTTTTCCGGGTAGGCGGCGCGCAGATTTTCGCGGCCGAGCCGGTGTTCCTTGAGCAGCGGCCCGGCCTTGCGCATGAAGGCGCCGGCGAAATTCGCCGAGCGCCGGCGATCCATCCAGTGCACCGCGCGCAATAGCCCCACTGCGAGCGCGCCGAGGGCCGGGTCGAGCACGGGCTTCAAGCGGATGCGTCCTAGAAATTGACGATGATCTTGCCGAACACCTGCCGGCTTTCGAGCCGGGCAAGGCCCTGTTCGAAATCGGCCAGCGCTACCTCGGTGTCGATCACCGGCAGCAAACCGGACGCCATCTTGGCGAGGCTGTCGCGGATATTGCGCAGCGAGCAGCCGAACGAGCCGGTGATGCGGTATTGCTGCAAATAGAGCTGGAACAGGTTCATGGTGATCGACTGGCCCGAGGTCGAGCCGCAGGTGACGAGCCGGCCGCCGCGCTTGAGGCAGAGCAGCGAGCCGTTGAACGTGTCCGGTCCGACATGCTCAAAGGCGACGTCGACGCCTTTTTTTCCGGTGAGCTTGCGCACCAAGGTTTCGAAGCGCTCGGTGCGGTAATTGATGACGTGATCGGCGCCGAGCGCCTTGGCCTTTGCAGCCTTGGCGTCGTCGCCCACGGTGGTGATCACGGTGCAGCCGATCGCCTTGGCCATTTTGATGGCGGTGGTGCCGATGCCGGAACCGCCGGCCTGCACCAGAATGGTCTCGCCCGGCTCGAGCTTGGCGTTGTCGAACAGCATGTGCTGCACGGTGCCGAACGCCACCGGCGCGCAGGCGGCGTCGCGGAAGCTGACGTTTTGCGGGATCGGCACCACCAGCCGCGCCGGCATGTTGATCAAATCGCGGGCGAAGCCGTCAACGTGGAAGCCCATGATGCCGGCGACGTTCTCGCACAGATTATCGCGGCCCTCGCGGCAGGCCTTGCAGTGGCCGCAGGTCAGTGCGCCGTAGGCCACCACGCGGTCGCCCACCTTGACCCCCGCCTTATCCTCCCCCGCTTGCGGGGGAGGGTAGGGAGGGGCCCCGACCGCAACAATCTCGCCCGCCGCCTCGACGCCGACGATCAACGGCAGCTTGCGCTTGGCAAAGGCCATGCCGCGCCAGCCCCAGACGTCGATGTGGTTCAGCCCGATCGCCTTGATGCGCAGCTGCACTTCGCCGGCAGACGGAGCAGGGGGCGCGGCGACGTCGAGCAACTCGATCTTGCGGTCGCTGACCAGAGTGAGCGCACGCATGCCCCCTCCCTTCCCTCCCCCGCTTGCGGGGGAGGGAAGGGAGGGGGCGGCCGCGCGGTCGCCCACGATCGTGTCCGCAGCGCCGGTCACGCCGGCTCCCGGGTCATGACCAGACAAACGTTTTGCCCGCCGAAGCCGAACGAGTTGGAGATGGCGCGCCGCACTTTTGCGTCGCGTGCCTTGTTCGGCACCACATCCAACGTAATCGCCGGATCGGGTACGCTGTAATTGATGGTCGGCGGAATACGCTGGTGCTCCAGCGTGAGCAGGCTGAACGCCGCCTCCACCGCGCCGGCCGCGGTCAGCGCGTGGCCGATCATCGATTTGTTCGACGAGATCGGGATGTTGCGGACGTTCTCGCCGAACACGGCGGAGACGCCGAGATATTCCATCTTGTCGTTCTCGGGCGTCGAGGTGCCGTGGGCGTTGATGTAGTCGACGTCTTCGGGACCGACGCCGGCATCGGCCAGCGCGTTCCTCATGCAGGCGATGATCGGTTTGCCGTCGGGGCTCGAGCGGGTGCGGTGGAATGAATCCGATTTTTCGCCGCAGCCTTCGAGGATGCCGAGAATGCGGGCGCCGCGCGCCTGGGCATAATCGAGGTCTTCCAGCACCAGGGCGGCGGCGCCTTCGGCGAGTACGAAACCGTCGCGGTTTTTCGAGAACGGCTTTGACGCCTGGCCCGGTGGATCGTTCTGGGTCGACAGCGCCGAGAGCAGCGAAAAGCGCACCAGCGATTCCGGCGTCAACGAACCGTCGGCGCCGACCGCGAGCGCAACTTGGCACTCGCCGCGGCGCAGCGCCTCGACGCCGAGCTGGATGGCGCTGCCGCCGGAGGCGCACGCGGTGTTGAGCGAGATCGGCGAGCCTTCAGTGCCGAAATGAGCGGCGAGGCGTTCGCTGAGGATGCCGTATTTCATCGACGCGTGAATATGCGCAAATCGCGGCTCGCGGGCTACTGCCGTCAGTTCCGCATAGCCGGCGTCGTCCTTGAGGCCTGCGGCGTTGGCGATGGCGATGCGGTAATGCCACTCGATCTCGAGCGGCGGCGCGGCGAAGAACAGCGGCCCGGGAAAGCGCGCCTTGCTGCCGATGCCGGCTTGGGCGATGGCCTCTTCGCCGGCGACGATGGCGATGCGCTCCGACAGTTCCGCGGGCGACATATAGTCTTTGTAGACCTCGTTGACGGCGCCGGCGATGGTGGTGCGCAGCCCTTCGGTCGGAAAACGCGTGATGGCGCGAATGCCGGACTGCCCGGCGGTCAGTTTCGCCCAATTGTCTTCTTTGCCGACGCCAAGCGCGCTGACGACGCCGATGCCGGTGACGGCGACGATGGGACGGCCAGCTTTGTCACGCTTTGCCATACTGTTCCCTTCAACCGACCCGCTCGACCAGTGCAAGACCTTCGCCGCGCCAATTGCCGACGCTGGTCACGATAACCTGCGACAGGCCCGGGGGACTATCGCCGGTATCGCCGCTGCCGGCTGGCGCGAACAGCTTGCCGTGCTCGATTGCCGCGCAGGCGATCCCCAGATTGGCCAAAAACTGGGTCTCGACCCCATGCCCGATATACGTACCGGTATTGCGAACCGGAAGGCCAAATTCCTTCAGCGCGCCTCGTTCCGCTGCGGTCGCGGGTTCGATGCCACTGGCGCCGGAAATGACGCCGGCATGCGCCCGGTCGACTTTGCCGGCGATCGCCTCCCATTGCCGGCGCAGCGCCGCCTCGGTCTCGCCGGGCCCGCGCAAATTGCGGTCGGAATGGATTTCGGCAAGCCGGGCTCGCGGTTTTGCGCCGCGCGCTTGGGCGTGTTCGGGGCTTTCCAGCACCAAAAACGCCCCCATGGTCGCAAAGGCGATGCCGCCGTCAGGCCCGCGATCCCAAACCGGCGCAAATTTGCCCTGCAGCAAAAAGTGGCCAAGCTCGAAGGCCAGCAGCACGTCCCAGCGCGCGCCGTTATAGGAGCCGCCGACCAGGGTCAGCTCGCTCTGGCCTGAGGCGACGCGCGCCTGCGCGACGCGGACGCTGTCGACGCCCGCGGCCTCTTCCCCCATGAAGGTGCGCGACGAACCGACGACGCCGTGCACCAGCGAGATATTGCCGGCGAGCAGATTGGGCAGTTGGGCGAGAAACAGCGTCGGGCGCAGATCGCTCATCAGCCGCTCGTTGAGAAAAACGTCCGGGCGATTGGCCTTGCGCACGCCGGCGAGGATCGCATTGTCGGCGGCGACATCGCGCTCGCCGCCGCCGGCGGCGACGATCATGTCGGTGCGGTCGAGGAGTTCGGCCTTGCCGGCAATGCCGGCGTCGCTGAGCGCCAGGCCCGCCGCATAGGTGCCGGCGCGCTGCCACAGCTCCATCTGGCGCTGATCGGCCTTTTTCGGGATCTGCTTGTCAAAGCTCATCGCCGGCAGCGGATGCACGATATAGGGCGCGAAGGTTTTGTCGTCATAGGGCGGCGGATCGCCGCGCTCGAGGCGCTGCCAATTCGCCTCCATGCCCTCGCCGAGACACGTCAACAGCCCGACGCCGGTGATCCACACCTCGCGGCGTGCGCTCACTTCACCGGCTCCTTGAACGGAAACTGCAGCCGCTCCGCCCAATCGCGGATCGCCTGGCGGAATTGCGGGTTCGGGTAGGGCAGCATGCGATAGGTGATCTGGGCGTCGCATACGCCTTTGCCCTGGCGGCGGCCTTTGACTTCGGCGACGGTGAAGCCTGAGCCCTCATGGATCACATGGCCTTCGAATTCGAGCTCATCGCCGGGAAACACGGCGCTGCGCATCTTGGCTTCCTTGACGCCGGCGAGGATCGGCATGATGTCGAAATTCGCCAGCGCGCTGGCAAGCCATCCCGTCGTCTGCGCCATGCATTCGATCAACAGCACCCCGGGCATCAGTGGATAGCCCGGGAAATGGCCTTCGAACACCGGGCTCTCATTCGCTTGGGGGATGGTGCAGGCGGTGCGAATGCGGCGCTCGCCGACATCGACGTCGACGATGCGGTCGAGCATCTGAAAATATTCAAGGCGCATGATGGCGCCTCAGGCGCCCTTGGCGGCGATCAGTTCGTCGATGCGGTCGCTCAGGTTCTTCAGCACGAAATACTGATCGGTCGTCGCCTTGCCGTCGTTGACTTCCTGCGTCCATTGTTCGAGCGGCAGCTTGATGCCGAACGCCTTGTCGATGGCAAAGGCGATGTCGAGGAAATCGAGGCTGTCGATCTCGAGATCGTTGATGGCGTGACTTTCCGGCTTGATATTCTCACGCGGAATGTCGCAAGTTTCCGCAATGATTTCAGCCACTTTATCAAACGTGGTGGACATCAGACCTGCTCTTTTCGGCCACGGCGAGGATGGACGCCGGCCCCGGTCCGGCGCATGCAAGCCCGACCGTGCCGGGCCCCCTTAGGACGCGAACGCCCCGTATAGCGAAGGATGCCGGCAAGTTCAACGGCGAGCGTCCGGCGGCAAAATCGCGCCGGTGCCTGGAGATAAGCCCCTGTGCCGGCTATGGGATTGCAGCCGGCGCGGCGGCGATCCTCGCCTTGTTCGGGGCTATGAAAAGCGCCACCATCGCCTCTCGACCGCCTCGGCCGGATTGCACCGGAACATAAGCGGCAAAGCGGAGGGAACTCATGCGGTACGCGCTCGGGCTTGCCGGATTGGCAGCGCTGACCATGGTGCTTGCGCCGCCTGCGGCGGGCGTCGCACAGGTGCTCATGCAGCGCGACGTATCGCTCAAAATGGCGCTGACCATCGCCGAGATGGCGGTCGCCGAATGCGAAAAAGCCGGCAACAGCGTCTCGGTGGCGGTGGTCGACCGCGCCGGGCGGCTGCGCGTCTTCCTCCAGGGCGACAAGGCGGCGCCGCACAATATCGAGCTGGCGCAGCGCAAGGCCTATACGGCGCGCACGTTCGGCCGGACCTCGGCGGAATGGGCTTCGCGCACCGAGCCTGGGTCGGAGCTTGCCGGCCAGCGCCAGCTCGAACATGTCATTGCGTTGCGCGGCGGCGTGCCGATCAAGGTCGGCGACGACACCATCGGCGCCGTCGGGGTGAGCGGCTCGACCTCGGGCGGCGACGAGGCCTGCGCCATGGCCGGCGTGGCGCGGGTGGCCGACCAACTGAAGTAGTTTATTTCTTCGTCACCGGGACTTCGATCGGCGCGCAATTCTGCCGGCCTTGCAAGGCGCAATCCTGGGCCTTCTGCATGGCGGCGATGGTATCGGCGATCCACACGCCGGCGCTGATGAGCACCGACACGATCACCACCGCGATGACGTTCATCAGCATGCGGTGCCGATAGTCGATGTGGCCGTCCTCTTCCTCGAAGGCGGCGAGATCGTCGACCTGTTCGTTGCCATCCGGCGCGATCGGCGCATGGCGCGGCGCCGGCATGCCAAAGCGACGGCGCATTTGGAAGCTCAGGATCTGCCCGGAGCCGTCGTTCGGATTTGGCTGGTCTTGGACCACGTAAAGGTCACCGTGCGATATGACGACAGAGGACGGAGGACAGATAGATCGCCGCCCCTTCTTTCCGTCGTCTGTCCTCCGTCGTCCGTCTTCTGATCTAGAATAGCGCGTTGCCGGGCGTTTTCTAAGCACAGATTATCCGCTTATCCGTGCGCCAAGGCCCGGCATTGCGTTCTTTGCATTCCAAGGCGCCGGGAACTGGCCTAGAATCGATGAGCAGGGCGCGACAGACTCGACGGAGAAATTTCTATGACAAGCATCGCTAGGAGAAATATTTGGCTCGCCGCCGCCGGCGCACTCGCCCTGACGCAGTTCTCGGCGTCGGCCGCCCAGGCCACGGACTATAATGTCGGCCCGATCCAGATCACCGCGCCCTGGGCGCGGGCGACGCCGAAAGGCGCCAGCACGGGTGCCGCCTATATGACGATCACCAACACCGGCAAGACGCCCGACAAGGTCAGCTGCGTATCGAGCGACGCCAGCGCCGAATGCCAGATCCACACCATGGTCACGAGCAACGGCGTGATGCAGATGCGGCCGGTCGAAGGCGGCCTCGAGATCAAGCCGGGTGAAACGGTGACGCTCAAACCGGGCGGCCTTCATGTCATGCTGGTCAACCTCAAGCACCCGCTGGAGCAGGGCAAGACCGTGAAGGCGACGCTGAAGTTCGACGCCGCAGGCTCCGTCGACGTCGACTATCCCGTTGCCGCCATCGGCGCCGCCGCGCCCGGCGTTCCCGCCGGCGGCGGCACCATGCAAATGCAAGGCGGTGGCGGCATGCAGATGCAAGGCGGCGGCATGCAGATGAACAAGCCGTGACGCGAAGCTACTTGGCTTCCTTGAACGGCGCCTTCATGCCTTGCGGCAGCGGCGCCTTGAAGGTGTTGAGCGTCATCGACACCATGGCGTAGTAGCCGAGGATGCCGACCAGCTCGACGACACCGGCGTCGCCGAGAATTTTCTTCACCTTGTTGTAGGCACCGGTGCCGACGCGCTTCTTGGCGTAAAGCTCTTTGACGAAATCATAGATCGCCATTTCGTCCTTCGGCGCCTTTTTCGGTGCGCGGCCGGCCTGGATGGCGGCAATGGTTTCCGGCTTGACGCCGGCCTTCTCGGCCATCGGCGCGTGCATCGCCCATTCGTATTGCGCCTTCCATTGCTGGGCGGTGCACAGAATGGCGAATTCCGACAGCCGCGGCGACACGCTGGTCTTGAAGCGCAAATGCCCGCCGAGCTTTTGCGCAAGCTCGCCGAAGGTCGGCGAATGCAGATAGATCGCGAACGGCCCCGACATCTTGAACTGACCGCGCGGACCCGACGCGATGGATTGCGCCAGCGCCCGCTGGTCGGCGGTCAGGGTGTCCTCGCTGAGCTTGGGCAGGCGGGGCGATTGCATGTCGGCCATGGATGTTTCCTCTTATAAGAACGGACGGGCGGCGCCGTCCTTGGTGATTGTTCTATGGTGAAGGCTGAGCGGGCAGTCGGTGGGGGTCAATTCAATATATAATGGACGAGGCGCCGGCTATGCGCTACCGCAATCGTGAACCACGATTTGGCACGTAAGCCTCAGGCATGGAGGAGCAAGTGGCCTCGAACTATAGCTTCTCGGTGATTCTGGAGCCGCAGGAAGAGGGCGGCTTTAGCGTGCTTGTCCCAGCTCTGCCGGAAGTCGTTACGGAAGGCGACACCGAGCAGGAAGCCCTGGCCAATGCCAAGGAAGCAATCCGCGCCATTCTTTCCTTTCGGCAGGATCACGGGATCGCGATTCCCTCGGATGCGCCACCTGAAATCCGCCGTATCACCGTAGCCGCATAATTATGAGTGGGGGCGGCTTGCCGGTCGTCAACGGCAGGCAGGTCATTCGCGCATTAATGCGAGCAGGATTCGTGGTTGACCGGATTGCAGGCAGCCACCACGTGCTCACGTATCCACAAGACCCGCGGCGAACCGTTACTGTCCCAGTGCACGCAGGACGCGATCTTAAACGCTGTACGCTGCGGTCGATTATTCGGCAGGCCGGCCTTACAGTGGAAGAGTTCGCCGATCTGCTTTAGCGGCGTTTCCGCACTTTGACCTTTGCCGGACTTTTCTTCGCTGGCTTGGGCGCGGCGGGTTTGGCGGCCGCCGCACGCTGCGCCGGCATCAAACCGGCCTTCTCGACCTGGCGTACCCAATAGTCCCAGGCGCGTCCCATGGACGGCGGCCGCAATTGATGCGCCGAGGTGAGTCTGGCTTCGCCCGGAGAGAGCGAATCCACGTGGCCGTGGGCGATGGCCTGGCTCAATAGCTTGGCGTTGTCGCAGCCGAACACGGTGCGGAACGTCAGCTCGCGCAAGCTCAAGCCGGCGACTGTGGCGCCATGGCGGCGCATCAGCACCATCCAATGCGGCCCGAGCGCACGGGCGAGGGAGGCGCCTTCCTCCGGCTTGATCACCAGCATGTTGGTGTCGCCGAACTCGTCGCGCTGGTCCCAAAACGGCACCTGGCCGATGACGGCGCCGAGATGAAACACCGGAACCATTTCGCGTCCGGAAATGGCAAAAGGCAGCACGGCATGGGCGTGGTGATGGACCACCGCGTTGACCTCGGGCCGCGCCTTGTAGATTTCGCCGTGGATCACCCGCTCGCTGTAGAGGCGAAACTCGGTCGGCCGGATCGGCTCGGAATCGAGGTTGAGCTCGACGATGTCGGAAATTTCCGCCAGTTCCGGCGCGCGGTGGCGCGGGATGAAATAGCGTTTCGGATCGCCCGGATGGCGCACGCTGACATGGCCGAAGGCGTCCAGCACTTTCTCGTTGGCCATGATGCGCGTCGAGACGATCAGCTCGTGCAGCAGTTCGGCAATTTTTTGATCCGGCATGGTTGGCTCCGATGTTTTTCCCGCAAGCTTTTCGACGCTTGTTTTGGCATCATGGCGCCGGTCGCGCCAGAGCATGATCCCGAAAAGTGGCGACCGGTTTTCGGATAAGATCATGCGGCAACGAAAAATCGAGAACATGATCCAATTCCGTCGAATTGGATCTTGTTCGAGGAGCATGCAATGGCCGTTTCCGTGAAAGCCCTGTTCTTCGACGTGTTCGGCACCCTGGTCGATTGGCGCAGCTCGATCGCGCGCGAGGCCGAGGCGATGCTCAAACCGCTTGGTTTTACGCTCGATTGGACCGCCTTCGCCGACGCCTGGCGCGGCGAATATCAGGGCGCCATGGACGAGGTGCGCTCCGGCCGCATACCGTTCTGCAAGCTCGACATACTGCACCGGCGCAATCTCGAGCTCGTCCTGCCGCGCTTTCATGTCGGCACGCTCAGCGAGGCGCAGCGCCGCGACCTCAATCTGGCGTGGCACCGGCTCGACGCCTGGCCGGACGTGCCGCCCGGGATGGCGCGGCTCAAACACAAATACGTGCTGGCGCCGGTGTCGAACGGCAATATTTCGCTGATGGTCGATCTGGCGCGGCGCAACAATCTGCCGTGGGATGCCATCCTCGGCTCGGAGATCGCCGGCGACTACAAGCCAAAACCGCGGGTCTACCTCGCCGCCGCGCAAGCGCTCGATCTAGAGCCGCACGACTGCATGATGGTCGCCGCCCACACCAAAGATCTCATGGCCGCGGCGGCGCTCGGGCTTCGCACCGGCCACATCGCGCGCCCCAACGAGCACGGCCCCGGCCGCGGCGAAACGGCGCCGAGCGAGAAGGTCGATTTCGCCGCCAAGAGTCTCGAGGATTTGGCCGGGCAGTTGGGGACGTGAAGCGTTCTCCCTCCCCCTGAAAGGGGGAGGGCGGGGTGGGGGTCGCGGGCCGCCAACTGGTATAAAAGACATCGCGCCGGCCTCACCGGCTGACGGCGTTGCTTCACGCGTGGAGCATTCGGCAAGTCCGCGGACCCCCACCTATCCTCCCCCTTTCAGGGGGAGGAAGAGCCAGGCCGCTCGGGCGGCGCAAGCTACGAAAGTTACAGCGCCGGATAATCCGTATAGCCCTTGGCCGCCCCGCCGTAGAACGTCTTGCGGTCCGGCGGATTGAACGGGCCGCCCCTGCGGAAACGTTGGTCGAGATCGGGATTGGCGAGATAGAGCGCGGCGAACGACACGAGATCTGCGGCGCCATTACGCAGCACCGCGTTGGCGCGTTCGAGATCGTAGCCTTTGTTGGCGATGAGCGGCCCGCGCCAGATTTTGCGGAAGAAACCGATGTCGGGCATTTCGCCCGCGGCCACCGGATCGCCCGGCCCCGGCTCGACGATGTGCAGATAGGCGATGCCGAGCCGGTTGAGCTCGCGCGCCGCGGTCGCAAACGTCGCCGCCGGATTAGAGTCGGCAATGTCGTTATATGGATTGGTCGGTGACAGCCGCACGCCGACCCTCTCGCCGCCCCATTCGCCGATCAGCGCTTGCGTCACCTCGATCAAAAAACGCGTGCGGTTGGACGCGCTGCCGCCGTAACGATCGGTGCGCTTGTTGGTGCCGTCGCGCAGGAATTGATCGATCAGATAGCCATTGGCGCCATGCAGCTCGACGCCGTCGAAGCCGGCCTCGCGGGCGAAAGCCGCGCCGCGGCGAAAATCCTCGACGATGCCGGCGATTTCGTCGGTCTCTAGCGCGCGCGGCGTGACGAAAGCTTCCATGCCGTTCATCGTCCACGCCTGGCCCGCCGGCGCGATCGCCGACGGCGCGACGGGAAGCGCACCGCCCGGCTGCATCGATGGATGCGAGATGCGCCCGACATGCCAGAGCTGCAGGAAAATGCGGCCGCCGGCGCCGTGGACCGCGTCGGTGACGAGCTTCCAGCCGGCGACTTGCTCGGCCGTGTGGATGCCCGGCGTGCCCGGATAGGCGACACCCTGCGGCGAGACTTGCGTGGCTTCGCTGATGATCAATCCGGCGCCGGCGCGCTGGGCATAGTAGGTGGCGTTGAGGTCCGTCGGCACATTGCCCGGCCCGGCGCGGTTGCGCGTCATCGGCGCCATCACCACGCGGTTCGGCAGGTCCAGGGGGCCGAGGCGAAACGGCGAGAAAACGTCCACGCCAGTCATTTCAATCCCACACTTGTCAGCCCCAGACTTGTCAGCCCCAGACTTGTCAGCCCCAGACTTGTCAGCCCCAGACTTGTCAGCCCCAGACTTGGCGCGCCGTCTCGAGAATGCGTTCGAATTTGCGCCACTGGTCCTCCTCAGGAATGGAAATGCTATCGAGGCCGCCAAATCCGCATTGCGGGCTCAGCGCCAATTGCTCGACCGGCAGATATTTGCTCGCCTCGTCGATCCGCAGCCGCAACAAATCGAGACTCTCCAGATCGGCGCGCTTGGTGGTGACGAGGCCGAGCACCACGATCTTCTGCTTGGGCACATAGCGCAGCGGCGCAAAGCTACCGGAGCGTTCGTCGTCGTATTCGAGCAGCAGCCGGTCGTGCTTCAACTGCGCGAACAGCCGCTCGGCTATGCCGTCATAGTGGCCCTCGCGGTGCCATTGCGGCATGACCTTGCCGGTCGCCGGATCGATGGTTCGCGGGTTGCCCTTGCACAGATGAATGCCGAAGGTGACGCCGTCGAAACCGGCAATGACGGCGTTGTCGGCCGCGATCGAACGCTTCATGTTTTCGTCCGGATCCTCGCCGCGGGCGCGCATGCGGTCGAGCGAAATTTTGTCGACATAGGCGGTATAGCCCGGCGCATCGATCTGGATGTAACGGCAGCCGGCATCGACCAATTCGCCGATGATTTGGCGCGAGATTTTGACGACGTCGGCAAGGAAGGCGTCCATGTCCGGATAAATGGCCTTGGACTGCTGCCAGTCGAAGCGCTGCGAAATCCGGTCGGGGCTCAACACCGTCACCTTGACCGGCCTTGCCGCGATCTTGCTGGAGAATTGGTATTCCGACAGCGGCACGTTGCGCGCGAGGCGCAGCCGCTCGACGACGCGGCGCCGGGTCCGGATCGCCGGGCCGGGCGCGCTGAAATTCTGCTCGGCGCGCGCATACGGCTGCAGGCTCACGCCTTCCATCGATTTGTCTTCGGCCGGGACCTCAAAGCCCGCGACCGCCTCGCTGAAGCTTTCCTGGAAATTGCGCCGCCGCAACTCGCCGTCGGTGAGGATCGGATATCCGATCGCCTCCTGCCTGGCGATCACGTGACGGATGGCGTCGTCCTTGGCGCGGTCGAGCTCGCTCTCGCCGGCGTCGGCGCGTTTGTATTCGTCAAAAACACGGCGCAGGGCGGCCGGCGCGCACAAGCCGCCGACTTGATCGACGCGAAGGTTCCGCAAATCCGTCATCGTTGCCGTCGTCGACATCACGATGCCTCCTCACTTGGCGATCTGCAAATTCAGCTTGCGCACGATCGCCGCGTAGCGTTCGGCATCGCGTTGGCGGAATTCGATATAATTCGCCGTGCCGTTCTCTGCCATCACCATGCCGAGCTGTTCCATGCGCGCGGCCATGGCCGGCTCACGCATGACCTTGGCGATTTCGGCCTGCAGGCGCGCCACGATCTTCGGTGAAATCCCAGCCGGCGCGAGCATTCCCATCACGGTGGCAACGTCGAAGCCCTTGATGCCCAATTCGTCGCAGGTCGGGATCGCCGGCGTCGACGCCGAGCGCTGCAACACGCTGATGCAATAGCCGCGCAATTGGCCGCCCGCGATCAGCGCCTGAACGTTGGGAATGCCGGACCAGCCGACCTGGATTTCGCCGGTCAGGAGGCCGTTCACCATGGCGGTGCCGGCGCGATACGGCACGTGCAGGACATCGATGCCGACGCGGTCGGCAAAGATCGCCATGGTCATGTGATGGATCGAGCCGATGCCGGCCGAGCCGTAGGTGATCTTGCCGGGCTCCTGTTTGGCAAGCGCAATGAAGTCCGACAGGGTCGCGGCTTGCACCTTCGGGTTGGCCGACAGGATGGTCGGCAAACCGACGAGCCCGGTGATCGGCGTGAAATCCTTCATGGGGTCGTAACCCACGTCGGGATTGAGCAGCGGGTTGATCGCCATGATGCCGGTGTCGCCCAAATACAGGGTGTAACCGTCGGGCGCGGCTTTTGCCGCGGCAATCGCCGACAGTGCTCCGCCCGCACCGGTAACGTTTTCGACGGCAAAGCTCTTGCCGAAATCGTTGCTCATCCGATCCGCCAGCAACCGCCCCAAAACGTCGGGATTGCCGCCCGGCAACGACGATACGATCAACCGCACCGCATGGGCGGGATAGGAATCGTCCTGCGCGAGCGCCGGGGAGACGAGACAAAGCGTGGCCGCCATCGCCGCAATGACGAAACGTGTGCACATGGTTCTGGTCCTGTATTGACCCGCGGTTGCGGCGTAACGCCCAGTTGAGCGCTCTAGCTGTGGAGCCTCAACAGGTTGTTCCCGGACAGACCGAGTCTGCTGATGGGTGTTTTAGCACCGATGCCGGCGTGAGGCCTGTGCCAATTGTAGCG
>Ga0208604_1000041_pt1 | contig 17553 bp, 17 predicted proteins | sample MicForSoSWNH22_M_FD_188009 | JGI IMG/M metagenome (GOLD analysis project Ga0208604, IMG submission 188009) | Forest soil microbial communities from Harvard Forest Long Term Ecological Research site in Petersham, Massachusetts, USA - MetaG HF016... | ecosystem: Environmental > Terrestrial > Soil... | reverse complement strand
TCGGCGGTTCCGCAGCAAGCGAAACCTTCGCCGCGTCGGCGGCGAGCTCGCCGTAGCGCAGCGTGCGGCTCGAAGGCGTATGGGTGACTACGCTCTGCGCCGCCGCGCACTCCGAGGCCGGAACGTTCCAGCGCGCCGCGGCAGCGGCAATGAGGCGTTCGCGCGCACTGGCGCCGACCTGCTGCATTCTTTTCTGCGACTGTCGTACGGACATGCTGCCGTGCGAGAACATGTCACCGTAGACTTTGTTCTCGCGGATATTGCGGTTGGCCGAGGCATATTCGATGCGTACCTTGGCCCAGTCACACTGCAGCTCTTCGGCGATCATCATCGGCAGTGCCGTCATGCTGCCTTGGCCCATTTCTGATCGCTGATAGCGGATCAGGATCGAATCGTCCGGATCTATGGCGATCCAGGCGTCGATGTCATTCGACGAATAGCCGTTGTCGGTGTCCCAGGGCTGCGCCGTAACGGTCGCGGCGTGTGCCGCGCGCGGGGCCGTGCTGATACCGATCATGAAGCCGCCGGCTGCAGTTGCGGCGATGAGGATGAAGTGGCGGCGGCTGAGATTCGAAGCGACGTGAGTTCCGTGCATCGTAGCCTCCCTCAAACTTTCATCATGTCGGCGGCGCGATGAATGGCGCGGCGCAGACGCTCATAGGTTCCGCACCGACAGATATTCGTGATGTTGGCATCGATATCGGTATCGGTCGGATTGGGGAACTCTTTCAGGAATGCAACGGCGGCCATGATCTGCCCTGACTGACAGTAGCCGCATTGCGGGACGTCTTCCGCGATCCAAGAACGTTGCACCGGATGGCTGTTGTCCGGTGAGAGCCCTTCGATCGTGGTGATCTTTGCGCCGTCGAGTGCACCGATCGGCACCGAGCAGGAACGCATCGGGCTGCCGTTGATATGCACGGTGCAGGCGCCGCATTGCGCGATACCGCAGCCGAATTTTGTGCCGGTCAGACCGATCACGTCGCGCAACACCCAGAGAAGCGGCGTATCAGGCTCGATATTGATTTGTCGGGTTGTTCCGTTGACTTCGATCGTGATCACCGTGGCTCTCCCGCCGCTTTGAAGAATAGCCTTACGCGCTCGGCTTAAGTCGTCACTGGCCCCCACGGTCCTTGGAATACCTGTTGTCAATGCTGATCGCGCCCGCGCCAAAAGCCACGATCTGAAGCAAACCGCCGGTCATGATCAGGTTTTTGATGAAATGGAACGTCTGGTTGGGATCGGCAAAATTTGTGTGAAAGAACGCCGCCGTAGCCAGGCAGAATAAGGCCAGCACGACGGCGACGATGCGGGTCTGATAGCCCAGAACGATAAGAAGTCCGCAACCGATCTCGACGATAACTGCTCCGGCGTATGCCAGCGGCAGCGGCAGTGGCAGCTTGGAAGACGCGATAAACGCGATCGTGGCGCTGTGGGCCGCAAGCTTGCTCAGGCCACTCACCATGAACGGCAAGCCGATGAACAAGCGGCCAATGAAGGGAAGATAGCGGCTGGCGTTCATGGTTGCGGCTCCGTTTTTCGGTGCACGTGGGCGGCTTTGGCAAGATAAACAGAGGCAGACAAGGCAGCCGGCGCGTCTTGCGTCTTTCCAAGGCGCAGCGTTGCCATCAAGACCCCACGCTGACTTCTTCGCCGGTTGCGACGCCGCGGAAGTGCCATGTGCCGGATGCACGGAAGCTGCTGGCAGTGCCGAACGTGTCCTCCATGAACTGGATGTAGCTGATCTTGTCGCCCGTCACCTTGGCGAGCAGCGCAAAGGGAGAGGTAATCTCCTTGCCGAGCGTGCGCGTTTTGTACGTAAAGCTCCCGAACATCGCGACGCTGTGTTCATTGGCGATCACGTCTTTGACCTCGAACGCCTTTGTCTCCCAGACCCTGCCAATGCCGTTGAAGACATCGACGATGCTCTGTGGGCCCCGGTTTATGCCTGTCCAGGGCAGCACCTTGTGCAGTTCGGGATTGTTGAAGTTCAGCGAAACATAGGTGACGTCTTCGGTGGTGAGGCCGCGCACGTGTTCGATATTCGTCGGGTTCGAGAGGAGCGTTTGTAATAATTCAAGCGGGGTCTTCACACGGACCTCCAGTGTCATGTGTAGGCGGTTCGATCGGTCCACGGGCTCGGGGCCCCCGACAATTCGCTCTATCTCGACCATGCCGGGGGGCGCGATCGTACGGCCGAAAGGCGCATCTTGGAGTGTTTTGGTCGGGTCGATCTATTGCACGCGAGTCATTCAGCATACGGATGTGGTTGCGTTGCCTAAACCTTGGTTCAGAAACCAGGTGGGAAAAGGCTTTCAGCCTCGGGGCCGGCCTTCGTAACTTCGGCAGGAGAGCCATGCGAACGGGCGTTCATCTTCCGCATCGCGATGCTGCGGTAGAACCGGACCGAAGCAGGGCCCGCGAGCCTGGCGGTTCTCACAATGGCGTGTAAACCAAGGTTTAGCGCACCCCAACCATGACGACATCCGACGCGACCTGCGACGAGTGGATCGCGGCCTTCAAAATCATCAGATTGCCCGATGAAACCGCTGGTTTGAGAGACGATGGAACCAACGGCAGAACGCCTCTGCCGACGCCCTTCAGGCAGCAGATCTGGCCCTTCGCTCCGCCGATTTAGGGCGCCTGGGTTGACGGTCTGCGTCGCGGGCTCAGTCGACGCTTCACTTCAACGCGAAGGAACCCGCAATGTCATTGGCATCCAAACATTCGCACCAGTCCGCCGCGATCACCGGCGCCGGCGGCGGCCTTGGCCGCGACATCGCCCTCGGTCTCGCAGCCAAGGGTTATATCGTTTTCGGTACCGCGATCTCGGCCGCGGAGGTCCAGGATCTGAAAGAGGCTTCGGGCGGCAACGTCAGCCTGACGGTCTGCGACATCACCAAGGAACAGGCCGTGAAAGCCTGGGCCGCCGGCGTGTCTGAAGCGCTTGGCGGTGGTGGCCTTGATCTCCTGATCAACAATGCCGGCATTCTCACCCCTGGGCCGCTCGAGATTTTGCCGCTCGACGCCATCCGGCATGAGTTCGAAGTCAATGTATTCGGCGCCTTGTCCGTCATGAATGCATTCCTGCCGGCGCTGAGGACAGCACGCGGTCGCATCGTACAGATCAGCACCTGGACCGCGAGCCTTCCCCTTCCTTTCAACGGGCCGTCCGGCGCATCGAAAGCGGCGATGGAGGTTTTCGCGACCGTCTACCGGGCCGAGTTGAAACGTTTTGGAATCGAGGTCGTGGTGGCGCCGGCGGGCAATATGAGAACTGGGGGGCCGGCGAAAACGGCCGCGGCGCTCGCACGGATCGCTGGCGGGATGACCTCTCAACAGCGCGATCTGTACGGACAAATATTCGAGACCTTCGCGACAGCTCTCAACGGCATGCAGAACAGCGGCCTCGATTCGGCGGCCGCCGCTCGGAGAGTCATCGAGCTGGCCGAGCAAACCCCTGCGCCGAGCCGCGCGCCGGTGGGACCGGACGCGGAAGAGATGCTGCGGTTCGTTCGCGAGAAGTCAGACGCCGAGCAGGATGCACTCCGCCTGCAGCTCGTCGGCCTGAGCTAAGCCATTCGACAGTTCCATATCCGACACGAGTGGGTTCCCAATGATCGTACTTGTCGATGCCAACGATAGCCGTGCTGTTCGCAACAAGGACAATGTCCTCGCCCTCTATGATTTGATGATAAACCGGAAGAAGTCAGAGGAAGCCACGGCCAAGTTTGTCCGTCCCGCCTATGTTCAGCACAATCCTCTGATCGCAGACGGTTCAGTCGCGCTGGGAAAATACTTCGGCCAGGTCACGCGCGAACGCGCCAAAGCTCGCGTCGTCGTCCACCGTATCATCGCCGTCGATGACTATGTCTGGGTCCACGTTAATTTTCTAAATCTGTTCAACGACGATCCAGAGGATACCGGGATCGCCGGGGTCGACATTTGGAGGATGGATGCCGAGGGAAAGGCGATAGAGCATTGGGACACGCTGCAGCTGGTCGGCGACCCGAAAAATTCGGCCCCTTGGGTGGCGCCCAGTGTGCCCCGCGCCAATCCAAACGGAATGTTCTGAGAGGGAGCTCAGAGACGAGCAAAGCGCTTGCCGATTTGATGGAAAGGAATCTGTTCGAAGGCTTCGGGCAGGTGGATTCCGCACGACGCGCGGCCGTGATAGCTGAGCTCTACACCGCAGACTGTACGTTTTTCGAGGCGGAGGACCAGGTGACTGGCCGAGAAGCGCTCAACGCAAAGGTCGGGAGTATTCTGAAGGATGCTCCCGGATTCGTGTTTCGCACGGCAGGGCCTGCGCAGGTCAATCACGATCCTCGCCGTTCTCGCAATGGCTTGTAAGCCAAGGTTTAGCGCACCCCAACCATGACGACATCCGACACGACCAGCGTCGAGTAGATCGCGGCAAGTAAAATCATCAAATTGCAGATGAAAGCGCCGCATCACCAAAGACGACGGCTTATCATATTCAAAAATTCCCCCGCTTAGCTCGGGAGCAGGCGACCAGTCTTTGTAGTCTCTGTGAGGAAATCGAGGAGTGCGCGCACCGCGGGAACCATTCCACGCCGCGACGGGAAAATAGCGTGCACGATTCCGGAGTGAGCCTTGAGCGAAGGCATTAGTCGGATAAGCGCGCCGCCCTCCAAATCGTTCGCAACGAGGAGGCGCGGGACAAGGACTGCGCCAATCCCTTGCAGCGCCGCATGCCGCAGCGTGAAGAGATCGTCCGTGGCAAGGCGCGGCGAGTGTGTCAGTTCGGCGGGCTCGCCGTTCATGTCGTGGAAACGCCAAGTCGAGCGTTCGTCGGAGCTCGCCATCGAAAGTGTTGGCATTCGGGCGACGTCTTCGAGCGTTTGCGGTTCGCCGTGCGCGGCGATCAGTTCGGGACTAGCGACCAGGATCACCTCGTCGGGCCCGAACGCGCGCATGGCGAGATCGGAATCCTCCAGCGGTGGTTTGCGTACCCGCAGGGCGATGTCGAGGCCTTCTTCGACGACGTCGACGCGGCGATTGGTGGCGTCAAGCGCGATACGCACTCGCGGATGCTTTGCGACAAACCGCGCGAGGATGTCGGCGACGCCGCCTTGCAGTAGGCCGGTGGGGCAAGAGATGCGCACGAGCCCCTGTGGCGAGGCAAGGATCTGGCTCATGGCGTCTTTCGCCGCCTGCGCTTCATCGAGCAGCGCCAAGCAATGCCGATGGAACGTCTTGCCCGCTTCGGTGAGCGACAGACGCCGCGTCGTGCGGTTGATGAGGCGCACGCCGAGCTCTGTCTCTAGCGCCGCGACGCGGCGGCTAAGTTTCGACGTCTGCAAGCCCAGTGCTTTCGCTGCCGCCGTGTATGAGCCGAAATCGACCACTTTGGCGAAGAAATACAGGTTGTTGAGATCGTGCACGGGGGTCATTTGGTGCTCGGATTATTCTATTTTCAGCAAATATGCGTTCCGTTTCTCGACCTGTCCAGTGGGTCATTGCGCGAATAGCTGTCTGACGTGGGCGTCACGGCCGGCGCCTCGGAAAGGCACGACATGAAGATCCTCCACTTGGATTCAAGCGTGCTCGGCGTGAAGTCGGCGTCTCGCGCAATAATCGACGCAGGCGGACTCCTCCAGATCGCGGCATTCGTGGCCGGCGCTCTCAGCGTCGACGATCAGCGCGAGAGCCGCAAACCGAGTCCAACTCGCGTTGTGGCCACCTAAGGAGGCAAGCCATGTCCTACAGCCCATCGACCCTGATACTACGCAGTCTTCGCGACGTCTTCGGTGAAAAAGATCCCGCACGTCGTCGTGCGGCCATTGACGAGCTCTACAACGAAGATGGCGTGTTCTACGACCCCAACAGCGGCGCCCACCGTGGCCGCGACGAGATCGACCGCGTCGCGGGCGTAATCAAGGCTACTCATCCTGACTTTCAATATCAGCCGATCGGCCAGCCCGAAGAGTTGGGCGACGCCGCACGGGTCCGGTGGGTGTCGGGTAGCCCCGGCAAGCCGCCAGCCTACTCAGGGACTGATTTTCTCATCGCCCGGAACGGCAAGATTGCCGCCGTCTATCTCTTTTTCGATGGCCCCGGCGATCCCACGGCCTCAAAGCAAGTCTTCAATACGCCCATCTTGGGCAAGGAGCGACCATGAATGACTCTCCCAATCCGCACGCCGGTATCGAAGCTTTGCTGACGCCGCAGAACAGCGTGCTGCTGCTGATCGACCATCAGGCGTTCCAGTTCGCTAATTTGCACAGTCATGAGCCAACGCTGATCGTGAACAATGTCGCGGGCCTGGCAAAGACCGCAAAGGCGTTTCAGGTTCCGACCATCCTGACGACGGTTCTCGAAGAGCGCGGCGGACTGCTGATCAAGGAAGTTCAAAGCGTCTTTCCTGATCAAAAGCCGATCAATCGCACCTTCATCAACGCGTGGGAAGATAAGCGCGTCGTCGAGGCGGTGAAGAAGACAGGACGTAAAAAGCTCGTCATCGCCTCGCTCTGGACCGAGATGTGTCTGGCGATGCCTGCAATACAGGCGCAGGGCGAAGGCTACGATGTGTATGCCGTAACGGATGCTTCCGGTGGGGTTTCCATCGAGGCGCACGACATGGCAATTCGGCGCATGGTGCAGGCCGGCATAACACCTATCACCTGGCTCGCCCTATCTGGCGAGTGGCAACGGGATTGGGCGCGCACTGAAACGTTGGGCGCGGTGGCCGAAGTCCTCGTTCAGCACGGCGGCGCCTCAGGCATCGCTTTTGCTTGGGAGATGCAGCTTCTCGGTAGCGCTGGAAAAGCGGCGTGAACAAACTGGCGCGAGGAGCCGAAATCGAACAATCACACGACGTCATCACCCATGAGAGGCTACGGGTCGGTATGTCCTGGCTTGCGCAGAATTTCGATTTCACGAGAGGCGATACGATAGTCAGGCTGATCGCAGGACTATTCCTGGTTCCGCACATTTACTCAAAACTTATTGGCTCCGGCACGGTCGGCTTTTTCAAGGCGGCTGGATTTAAGCCGCCGGCGTTCTGGATGTATGTCGCCTGCGTGATCGAAGCTTCGGTCGCCATGTCATTTCTGTCCGATATCTATGTGCGTTATTTCGGCGTCCTCGGAGCTGTCCACCTCCTGATCGCGGGCGCGGCCGTCTATCGCGTCAATAAAGGCAAATGGCTGTGGAATTTTGGCGGGTACGAGTACTGCGTTTTTTGGGCGGCGTGTTGTTTGGCGGTGGCGATCGACGCCTGAGGTGCGGCTTTGTTGAGAGGGAAGTATGACCGAGAAGCATAACGATATCGAGATGATTCAGGAACGCGACGTCGCGGTGAGAATGCGTGACGGCGTTCATCTGTCGGTCGATGTCTATCGTCCGACCGCCGCGGGAAAGTATCCGGCGCTCTTTGCGTCGGCGCTTCACAACAAGGATATCCAGCGGCCGGACATTTCCGAAGTCCTTCCCCCACAGCCCGCGTACGCTCCGCTTTGGTTTGGTCCCCTGGAGGCCGGAGACACGCGTCGTTTTGTTGCCAATGGTTATATCCATGTGATCGCCCAGCCGCGGGGTTCTGGCAAGTCGGAAGGCCAATACGGCGACGAAGAGTGGGACCATTACGACACGATCGAATGGATATCCCGACAGCCGTGGTCCGACGGCAAAGTCGGCATGGTGGGAATTTCAGGTTTTGCCGGTCAGCAGTGGCGCGCGGCGCTGCAGCACCATCCCGCCTTGAAGGCGATCTTTCCGTTTGATGCCTGCAGCGCCTACGGCGGGCCGTTCGGCTTTCGCGATTTCTATCCCGGCGGCGTGCTTCACACCTTTCCTTATCTTCTTGACGTGTTCAGCGTTGTTCACGAACCACGCGGCATCCCCGGCAAGCTGCCGCCGCAGCAGGAGGCGTATTGGAAAGCGGCAATGGCAAATCCGGACTACAAGGTCTACGCCAACCTCTACAACATCCTCACGCAAAAGGGCCAGCGAACCGGGTTGATGTACCAGGCGCTGACCGAGCCATGGGCAAAGGACGACGACGTCGCCAATGCCGAAAAGGCATTTAAGGACCTGAGCATTCCGTTCTATACCGGCTCCGGCGCGTACGCATACACTTACAAGCTTCATTGGCTGGGCGCCCAGCACTGGTTCCAAAACGTGAAGACGCAGCCGCGCAAGCTTCTGTTTGCGCCGCCCGCTCACCTGGAACGGCCTTTCGCGGTCTACCACGACGAAATCATCCGGTGGTACGACCATTGGCTGAAGGGCAAGGACACCGGCATCCTTGACGAGCCTCCCGTAAAATATTGGGTGATGGGCGCCAATGAATGGCGTACCGGCCAGGACTGGCCTCTCCCTGAAACCCAATGGACGAAATATTTTCTGTCGACATGGGAGCGGCTGACCACGCAGGAGCCCGCTCCATTTTCAAAGACGAACGCAGTCGCGCCCCAGCCCGACGTGTTCGCGCAGATGCCACTGACGCAAACGATGAAGATCGAGCGGCTGCGCTATATGACCGATCCGCTGCCGAACGATCTCCTTGTCGCCGGACCGATCGCGTTGACGCTTTACGCCTCCATCGATCAGACCGACACAAACTGGATCGTGGTGCTCAAGGACGTCGGCCCGGATGTGTCGGTCCGTACCGCACGTGAGGGCGAGCGGTTCGTTCCCGGCAATCTGCCGGAACGCGAGCTTACCCGTGGCTGGCTGAAGGCTTCGTATCGTGCGCTGGACGAGAAGCGCAGCAAGCCTTGGGAGCCTTTCCACAAGCTGACCCAGGATTCGATCGAACCGGTCGAGCCAGGCGCGATCGTAAAGTACGAGATCCAAATCTTGGCGACAGCCAACGAATTCAAAGCCGGACATCGCATTTGCTTGGATATCACCTGCATGGATAGCCCGACCGGCACCGGCGCGATGAGCGGCGTGGAATACATCCCTTACCACGTCGGCATCAGCAAAGCCGTGACCCACAAGGTCTACCGCGATGCAGAGCATCCGTCCCACTTGCTTCTGCCGATCGTTCCGAAGCGGTCTGAAGAATCCGTTGGCCGTTGAAGAACTGCCTTCCACCGCAGGGATAAGCACAACGGAATCGACAGGAGGCACACATGAAGACAGTCAGGTTCGAACAGGACGGCGCAATCGGCAGCATCGTCTTGGCCAATCCGCCCTTCAATAGGATCGATTCGGCCTACGCGACCAACCTTCTTGATGCGGTGCACCGGGCGAGCGAGAGCGGCATCCGCGCTCTGGTGGTCCGAGCGGAAGGTCCGAACTTCAGTTTCGGTGGTGAAGTGCGGGAGTGGCCGGGGAAAGACGTCAACTGGTTCCGGACATTCGTGGCGGAGGTGAACCAATCCTATCGGGCCATCGAAGCCTTACGTGTCCCGACGCTGGCGTCGGTGCAGGGCATCGCCATGGGTGGCGGCTTTGAGCTCGCGCTTGCCTGCGATCTGATCATCGCGGCCGATGATGCGGTATTTCGCAATGTCGAGGTGACTACCGGCATGGTGCCCATCGCAGGAGGCATGCAACGACTCGCGGCCCATATCGGCCGCGCCAAAGCGGCGCGAATGGCCATATTCGGGGACGGGGTGCCCGCATCGGAAGGTTTCAAGCTCGGTTTCGTGTCGCATCTCGTTCCAGCCGCCCGGCTCACGCAAGAGACAGACGCCGTGGCGCGCCATCTGGCGACCGGACCCACCCGGGCCTACGGCGCCGTGCGAGCACTACTGAAGACGTGGAGCAACGGCGGTGTCGCTGCCGCCGATGCCGTGATGCTGGACATAACGATGGACCTGTTCGATAGCGCCGACGCCCGCAAGGGATTCGCTGTCTCGGCAAAGGCGTTCGACGAAAACATCGAGCCCCCGCCATTGACGTTCGATGGTAGATGAGGCGCATCATCGCCAGCGAGGCCGGTACCTCGGCTTAGCAATAGCGAGGCACGACGATGAGTGCAGACCTTATCCTGCGGAACGCTCGTTTTACGACGCTTGATCGCGGCAATCCTATCGCCAGCGCCGTGGCGATCAGCGACGGCATATTCACCGCCGTTGGCCACGACGATGCGGTCATGGCGGTGGCGGGTCCGGACACGCGCGTCGTCGATCTCAAGGGCCGTCGCGTCTTGCCCGGGCTGATCGATAACCATCTGCACATCATCCGCGGCGGGTTGAACTTCAACATGGAACTGCGCTGGGACGGCGTGAAGAGTCTGGCCGACGCCATGGCGATGCTCAAGCGCCAGGTGGCGGTCACGCCGCCGCCGCAATGGGTGCGCGTGGTCGGCGGCTTCACCGCCCATCAGTTCATCGAGAAGCGCCTGCCGACCATCGACGAGCTCAATGCCGCGGCGCCGGACACGCCGGTCTTCGTGCTGCATCTCTACGATCGCGCCTTTCTCAATGCCGCAGCGTTGCGCGCTGTCGGCTACACCAAGGACACGCCGGAGCCGCCGGCGGGCGAGATCGTGCGTGACGCGCACGGCAACCCGACGGGGCTATTGTTGGCCAAGCCGAACGCCGCAATCCTCTATGCGACGCTGGCCAAGGGCCCGAAGCTGCCGTTCGACTACCAGGTCAATTCGACGCGTCATTTCATGCGCGAGCTCAATCGGCTCGGGCTCACCGGCGCCATCGACGCTGGCGGCGGCTTTCAAAACTATCCGGAGGATTACGCCGTCATCCAAAATCTCGCCGACGCCGGCCAGCTGACGGTCCGCCTTGCCTATAATCTTTTCACGCAAAAGCCGAAGGGCGAGAAGGACGATTTCCTGAACTGGACGAAGACCACGAAGTACAAGCAGGGCAGCGACTACTTCCGGCACAACGGCGCCGGCGAGATGCTGGTGTTCTCGGCTGCGGACTTCGAAGATTTTCGCCAGCCGCGCCCCGATATGCCGCCGGAAATGGAGCACGAGCTCGATGAGGTCGTGCGTATCCTGGCGCAAAACCGCTGGCCGTGGCGGCTACACGCCACTTACGACGAGACGATTTCTCGCGCGCTCGACGTGTTCGAGCGGGTTGACCGGGATATCCCGTTCGAGGGACTGAACTGGTTCTTCGATCACGCCGAGACGATTTCCGACAAATCGATCGAGCGCATCGCCGCGCTCGGCGGCGGTATCGCCGTGCAGCATCGCATGGCCTACCAGGGCGAATATTTCGTCGAGCGATACGGTCCGGGCGCAGCGGAAGCGACGCCGCCGATCGCGCGCATGCTCAAGGCCGGTGTCAAAGTGTCTGCGGGTACCGATGCCACGCGCGTCGCGTCCTATAATCCCTGGGTATCGCTCGCCTGGCTCGTCACCGGCAAGACCGTCGCGGGATTGCGCATCTACCCGTCGCAGAACTGCCTCGACCGGGAGACCGCGCTGCGGATGTGGACCGAAAACGTCACCTGGTTCTCCAACGAGGAGGGCAGGAAGGGGCGCATTCAGGTCGGCCAATTCGCCGATCTGATGGTGCCTGATCGGGACTATTTCTCGTGCGCTGAGGATGAGATCGCCGACACGACCTCCGACCTCACCGTTGTTGGTGGAAAGGTGGTTTACGGTGCAGGCGCATTTGCCTCCCTCGACCAAGGCGGGCCGCCACCGGCGATGCCTGAGTGGTCGCCGGTCCGCACCTTCGGTGGTTACGGAGCTTGGGCCGATTCGAAAAATGCCGGCCAGTCGGCGTTCGATCGCGCGCTTGCGATGACCTGCAGCTGCGCGAATGCATGCGGCGTCCATGGCCATAATCACGCAATCGCTTGGTCAGGCAAGTTGCCAATTGCAGATCTGAAATCATTCTGGGGCGCGCTTGGTTGTGCTTGCTGGGCGGTATGACATGTTCCGGTACGGCGGAATGAACTGCTCGCGTTTAATGGCAAGAGGGAAGGCAGTGATCGACAGGTCGACTTTGGTGTTGCTGATCGTTCTGATGCCGGTCGTTGCGCACGGCGCCGACCGGCCCGACTGGGCCTTTCCCGTCGCCGACAAAATTCAGCCAACGTCGCAAGATGAGGACCAGCCGAAAACCTTAGCGGGCAGCACCAAGTCATACACACAAAAGCAGATCGACGATTTGAAAAATCCGCCGGACTGGTTCCCCGACATGCATCCACCGATGCCGCCGGTTGTTGCACAAGGCACAGCGACATTCGCTTGCGGCTCCTGTCATCTGCCGGTCGGCACCGGTCACGATGAGTCCGCTTATCTTGCGGCGCTGCCTGCAACCTACATCGTGCGCCAAATGGCGGATTTCAAAAGCGGCGCCAGGAAGGGTTTTGGCAACATGCCGGCCATCGCCCAGGCGCTTAGCGACGCCGACGTTCAATCGGCAGCCGCATATTTTTCTTCGCTCCCTGCGCGACCGTGGATTCGGGTCGTTGAGACCGACGCCGTGCCCAAGACTTATGTCAATCCCGGCAACATGCGACTGGCGCTCGCCAACAGCGGCACCGAGCCAATCGGAAGCCGCATCGTCGAACTGCCCGAGAACGAAGCGGCGGCGGTCGCGCGAGATCCACGATCCGGTTTTGTCGCCTATGCGCCGCCGGGCAGCATTGCCAAAGGCCAGGCCCTTGTCACGACCGGGGGCGGGGAAACCACCGCCTGCGTCATCTGCCACGGTCCGGCACTGAAGGGCGTCGGTGCCACGCCCGCGATCGCCGGCCGGCACACCGGCTACATGGTACGCCAGCTTTACTTTTTCCAAGACGGCAGCCGCTCCGGACCCGCGGAGGCGCTGATGCACAACGTTGTGCAAAGGCTTACGATCGACGACATGCTGGCCATCGCGGCCTATGTCGCCTCGCGCGAACCGTAGTGGAACCCACGATGCCAAATAACTTAGTCAGACATGATCACGAGGGTTCAACCATGACACGCTCCATGACAAATCCAGTGCCGAGCAAGGACGAACAGGTGGCAGGCAATGGCCTCCTGCACCGGCGCGCGCTGTTGCGGCGCGGCGTCGCATTCGCCGGCGCTTTGGCAACGGGCGCGGGACTGAACACGACCGGCGCCGCTGCTGAGCCCCTTGCCGAGCCGGATTGGGGCCTCGCGCCGGGCGATCCTGTTCCCGCCTATCAGCTGCCATCGAAGTTCGCGAAGAACGTGGTGCGCACGCTGTCCAATCCCAACTTTGAGCCGCGCACTTCGCAGTCGCGGGCTCCGCATCAATGGCTTGACGGCATGATCACGCCGAACGGCGTGTTCTTTACGATCGTTCATGACGGCGTTCCGGCCATCGATCCGAGCGCGCATCAACTCTTGATTCATGGCCTGGTCAAGCGGCCGCTGATTTTCAGTTACGAGGCGCTGCTGCGCTATCCGATGACGTCGCGTATCGCCTTCATCGAATGCGGCGGCAACAGCGCGGGGCTGTTTTCGCCGCAGCCGCTGCAGGCGGACGTGCAGGCTTTGCATGGGCTGGTCTCCTGCGCCGAATGGACCGGCGTCATGCTCTCGACGCTCCTCGACGAGGCCGGCATCGATCCGAAAGCGAAATGGTTCATCGCCGAGGGTGCCGACGCGGCGCACGTGATGCGCAGCGCGCCGCTCGCCAAGGCATTGGATGACGCGATGATCGTGCTTTATCAGAACGGCGAGCCGCTGATGCCGGGCAATGGCTATCCGATGCGCCTGCTGCTGCCGGGCTATGAAGGCAACATGAACATCAAATACGTGCGGCGAATCAAGCTTTTGCCGGAGGCCGCGTTCAGCTATTGGGAATCGCAGATTTACACAGAGCCGTTGCCGAGCGGAAAAGCGTACCAATTCTACTTCGTCAACGAGGTCAAATCCTTCATCACCAAACCGTCGCCGGGACTGTCGTTGCAGCAGCCGGGAATTTACGAAATTTCCGGTCTCGCTTATTCGGGCAAAGGCAGAATTTCCAAAGTTCTGGTCTCCGCCGACGGCGGCCAAAGCTGGGGCGAGGCGGCGCTGCAGCAGCCGGTGCTGAGCATGGCATTCACGCGCTTCCGCATGCCCTGGCAGTGGAACGGCGGTCCGGCCATTCTGCAAAGCCGCGCTTGGGACGAAGACGGCAACGCGCAGCCGACGCGGGCGCAATTTGTTGCAGCGCGCGGCGAGTTGCCTTCGGTGCCGCCGCTGTTGGCCTTTGAAAACCATCATTACAACGGGATCACGAGCTGGGCCGTCGACCAGAAAGGGCAGGTCACACATGCGTATGCATAACGCCCTCCTTTTATCCGCGCTGTTCTCCCTCACGCTTGCCCCCGGCGCTGTATTCGGCGCCGGCCCGAACCTTGGCAAGCCGATCAGTCCGACCGACCTTGCGCCGTGGGACATCGATACCGAGCCCAGTGGGGCGGGGTTGCCCGCGGGCAGTGGCACGTCCGATCAGGGTGCCGCGATTTTTGCCGATAACTGCGCTGCCTGTCATGGCGATGGCGGCAGAGGCGCCACCACCACGACGAGCGGCGCACCCGCCGCCCCGCCGGTGGTCAGCGACGTCAAGCGAAACGGCATCGACGATACGACGCTCTCCATCGCCAATTACTGGCCCTACGCGACGACGCTGTTCGATTACATCAAACGCGCCATGCCGTGGACGTCGCCGCGAACGCTGACCGACGATCAAGTCTACGCGTTGACCGCTTACATTCTGGCGCAGAACAAATTGATCGATGCGAAACAAGTCATCAACGCGCAGACGCTACCTAAAGTGCAAATGCCCAACCGGAACGGATTTATCCCTCGCTTCCCTGAAAGGATGCCGCCTGGATAGCGGCGTGGCGCTATGAATACGAGGCCTTCACAGAATGCTTTGCGAAAGCTTTTCTTGGTTTTCCTGCTGGTTTATCCCCCCAAGCAGGCGATCGCACTTGGCGGAGCTTGATGACGATGGATCAGCAAGTGAGCCAGAACACGGAGGCATTGACCGACAAAAAGGTCGAGAACCGTTCCGCCGCGGCGAGAAAGCCAATTGCGTGGGCCGTCGCCGCGGGCCGGGTGTTTGCCGCCATCCGGGTCTTTGCCACCATCCGGGTCTTTATTCTCGTTCTGATCGGCGCCTTGGTTCTCGTCGTCGCTCGCGAATGGGACGGGTGGCTGGGATCGGCCGTACTGCAAAAAACCGACGATGCCTACCTTCAGGCTGATACGACACCCCTCGCTGCCAAAGTTCCCGGCTACGTCAAGCACGTGCGGGTGCAGGACTTCCAGCGCGTTCGCGCAGGCGACGTCTTGGTCGAGATCGTCGACGACGACTACCGCGCCCAGCTCGATCAGGCTCAGGCCAATGTCGACGCCGCCGGAGCCGCGATCGAAAACATCGAACAACAAAAGCACCTACAGGAAACTCTGGTCAAACAGGCCGAGGCCGAAATCGCGTCGAGCGAGGCTGACGTGACTCGCTATCATCTGGAAACCGTGCGCCAACAGAATCTTGCGGATAAATACGCCGGTACGCCGCAACTCGTCGAACAGGCTGTCGACAACGAAAAGCGGGCGACCTCCAGTCTTGCCCTCAACCAGGCCAAGCTGGATCAGCAGCGTCAACAGCTCAACGTTTTGGAGAGCCAGAAGGCGCAAGCTGCCGCGGCGCTGGAGGGACAAAGGGCTGCAAAAAATCTGGCGTCGATCAATTTGGGCTACACGCGGATAGTCGCCCCTGTCGACGGCATGGTGAGTCAACGCCTGGTGCGCGCCGGCCAATATCTCAGCGTCGGCACGCAGGTGATCTCGCTCGTGCCGCTGCCGAATGTATGGGTCATCGCCAACTACAAGGAAACGCAAATGACCAATATACGTATAGGCCAAAAGGCGCGCGTCACCGTGGACGCTTTCCCCGGCAAGGTCCTGCATGGTCAGGTCGACGGCTGGTCGCCGGCGTCGGGCGCCGAGTTTGCGCTGTTGCCGCCCGACAATGCGACCGGCAATTTCACCAAGGTGGTGCAGCGAATTCCCGTGAAGATCGTGCTGGACCATGATCCGTCGCTGGCCGACCTGTTGCGGCCCGGCATGTCGGTGATCGCAACGATCGACACCAGTTCGAAACTTCCCGATCCTGGCGTCAGCACCAAATAGTCACGGAGATGGGCGCAGTGCGACAGTTTGCCTGGCGCTTGGTTGGATATCGTTCGTCAACTCGCGCCGGCGCACCGCCGCAGACCCTTTGTCATCCGGACGATCGTGCGGCGCACGCGCGCCCAGTTGTTTCGGCGCGGCCGTTCATCGGCGTGCTCGCCGTGCTGTTAGGCGCCGTTATCTCGACACTGAACAGTCGCATCACCACCTTCGGCCTCGCCGACGTTCGCGGTGCGGTCCATGCCGGTTTTGACGAGGGCGCCTGGATAACGACGGCCTTCACCGTCGGGCAAATGATGATCGGGCCGCCTTCGGCTTGGCTGGGCGGCGTATTTGGTCCACGGCGGGTTCTGACAGTCTCGGTCGTCATCTTCGGGATTTCAAATTCGCTGCTGCCGTTGTCGCCGAGCCTCGGCTACGTCTTCGTCTTCCAGGCGATCAGCGGGTTGGCATCAGGCACCTTTATTCCGCTCGCGATCGGCTTCGTCGTGCAGAATTTGCCGGCACGACTTGTGATCTATGGTATTGCCGCCTATTCGCTGAACCTGGAACTGTCGCTCAATATTGCCGCTTCGATCGAAGGATGGTTCGACGACTATTGGTCGTGGCAATGGATATTCTGGGACACGGCTTTACTCAGTCCGCTGATGCTTGCCTGCGTCGTCTTCGGCATGCCGCGCCAACCGGTAAACCGCGCGCTCCTGAAGACCGCGGATTGGACCGGCATGCTCTACGCCAGTGTCGGTTTCAGCCTGCTCTATGCCGGCCTCGATCAAGGCAATCGGCTCGACTGGCTGAACTCGGGACTGATCAACGCGCTGCTGCTTGGCGGCACTCTTATGCTCGTTGTCTTCGTCGTACATGAGCTTACTTACAAACGGCCGTGGATCAATTTGCGCTTCGCGGCCAGGGGCAACATGCCATTGCTGTTTTTCTTTATTTCGTTCTTTCGTTTCACCATTCTTTCGACCTCGTACATCATCCCGCAATATCTGACGACGGTGCAGAATTACCGCGCGATTGAGATCGGTGGGGCGTTGAAGTGGGTCGCGCTGCCGCAATTCCTTTCCGCGCCGGCCGTGGCGACGCTTCTTCGCTTTGTTGACCCCAGATTGGTCATGGCGTTCGGCTTTGCGCTGGTAGGCTGCGCGTGCTTCATGGCCGGGCAACTTACCCATGACTGGGTCAGCGACGACTTCTTGCCTTCGCAGCTTCTTCAGGCGGTGGGGCAGTCGTTCGGTCTGACCTCGCTGGTTTGGTTCAGCTTGAAACACTTGGAACCGAGTGAGATATTTACCTTTGGCGCATTCCTGCAAACCGCACGGCTGTTCGGCGGGCAACTAGGCGCCGCCTTCGTCCAAACGTTCGTGCGCGTGCGCGAGCAGACCTATTCCAATCTCATCGGCCTCCACGTCGATGCCGGCTCGCTACTAACAAACCAGCGACTGGAGGAATATGCGAGATCCGTCGCCGGCCGCTCTGTCGGCGACCCGGAAGCTGCGGCGCGCGCGACT
>Ga0208604_1000040_pt1 | contig 17724 bp, 20 predicted proteins | sample MicForSoSWNH22_M_FD_188009 | JGI IMG/M metagenome (GOLD analysis project Ga0208604, IMG submission 188009) | Forest soil microbial communities from Harvard Forest Long Term Ecological Research site in Petersham, Massachusetts, USA - MetaG HF016... | ecosystem: Environmental > Terrestrial > Soil... | reverse complement strand
GCGGGCGCAACGGCGCACGCGGACGATCGCTATCCATCGCGCGTCATCACCATCGTCGTGCCGCTGACGCCGGGAACGGCGATCGACATTCAGGCCCGCCTCTATGCCGACGGCTTGGCGAGGCGGTTCGGCTACCAGGCCGTCGTCGTCAACCGCGCCGGCGCCGGCACGTTGATCGGCGCCGAGACGGTCGCCAATGCCACGCCCGACGGTTACACGGTTTTGTTGACGAATTCCGCGCACGCCATCCTCGGCGCGATGAACCGCAATCTGCCGTTCGATCCGGTCGCCGATTTCGCCGGAATTTGCATGGTGGCACAGGCGCCGACCATCGTCGCCGTTCCGCCGTCGCTCGGCGTCCACGATCTGCAGGGATTCGTCGCGCTGGCCAAAGCCAAGCCCGGCACGATCAATTACGGTTCGGCCGGCATCGGCACCGCGACGCATATTGCCGGCGCCTATTTTGCCTACAAGACCGGCACCGAACTGGTCCATGTCTCTTACACGGTCAGCCAGACCATTCTCACCGACATGCTGAGCGGCAATATCCAGGCGACCTTCGCGCCGCAAGCTTTCGTTTTGCCGATGCTTCAGGACGGGCGCCTGTTGGCGCTCGCCGTCGCCGACGACACGCCGGTGACCGATCCAGTCAAAATTCCGACCGCGCGCTCCGCCGGTATCGATTACGTCAATACGACCTGGTACGGCTTTCTGGCGCCGGCGAAAACGCCGCGCGCCGTGCTGCAGGCCCTGCACGACGCCATCGTCGAAGTCGGCAAGGACCCGGACATCCAGACAAAAATCCGTCAGCAAGGTTTTGTGCCGGCCAATATCGGGCTTCACGATTTCGACGCCCATATTCGCGGCGACATGGCGCGCCTGGCGCCGATCCTGGCAAAGCTCGGCGAGTCGAAATGATGCGGCGTATCAGGGCCGCAGATAGACGTAGCCCTGCGACTGCAATTCGGCCAGCCGCACCACGCCGCCTTTGTCGGCGACGATGAAGCCCGGCAGCAGGTCCTTCAGCGTCACCTCCTGCGCCCTCATCGAGTGGATACAGGCATTGAGCTCAAGGCCGGACTTTTTCATCTCGTCGGTGCGTTTGGTCATGTCGGGCGTGGCGCCCGCCGCGTGAAACGCCTTGAGCGCCGGCCCGTGCACGACCAGCGCGATCGTCACTTTGTCCGGGCCGCCCAAGCCGTTGTAGTGGTTGCGGATGTTGCCCATCACGAAATCGACCTTGTCGAGATCGGACAGGTGATAGACGACCTTCGATTGATCCGGCGTCGCCGCCTCGGCGCGCGTGGTCAGGAGCGAAATCGGCATGATCGCGCAGGCAAGCTGCAGCAATGAGCGTCGTTCCATAACTTTCTCCATTGGCTTTGCACGATATATAACACGTCATTCCGGATTGCCGCGCGGCGGCAAGTCCGGAATCCATAATCACAAGTCAGCGAGTATGAATTCCGGGCTCGCCACTTCGTGGCGCCCCGGAATGACCCTGCGGGTCACTTGTGCCGCATCGCGGCCAATTCCTTGCGGTCGGCGACGAGCGGCGTGCACTCGTCCAGTTTGGTCCGGTCGAGCCGGAACACCTTGTCGTCGGCGCCGGCGTTGAGCGCAGTGGCGGCCGACTCGTCGGGGTTCTTGCCTTTCCAGATGCGGATGCGGTCGATCGGCTTGACGATCACGGAAGCGTCGTTGTTGGCGAGGCTGACGGTGACGCCGCCGCCGTCGCAATCGACGCCGCATGCGATGTCGACTCCGGCCGGTATCAATGTCTCGGCATTATCCGGCACTTTTGTCACGGCGGCGTGGCCGCAATCGCCGCTGGAATCGAAATCGCCGGGACGGTCGCGAAAGTTCACGCCGAGCCGGAACGAGTATTCCAGCACCTTGTCGTCGGGCACCATTTCGGCGGTGATGAGGAGCTTCATCACCGTCACCTTCTGCTTCGGGTGCTGGGCCATATGCGCGGCATCGTAGCGCCGGACGAAGCAAGCAAAACCCTTTGGCTGCGGCGCGCTGCCGGCAAACATGCGCTTGGCGAAGGCGATATCGGGACTGTCGTCGGCCAAGCCTGTGTTGGCGGCAAAGCCCGGATTGCCGGCAAAACCCGCCGCCAACACGCCGGCGATCAGCATCATCGCGCGCATGGAAGGCCTTCCGTCCTCACGCAACAGTTGCGGTTGAGGCTTAGTCGCCACTGCAATGCCGCACGTTCATGGCCGCTTCGGGGCGTTCGGGCTGCGGCCGAACCGGTTGCGGCGCCATGAACGCCGATGGACCACAGCGTTCCGGCAGGTAAGATATGGCCGGCGGCCGGCGGCAAGCCGGAGAATGTTGGGAAACGCACATGGATGACCGGGCCAAAGTCGACTGCGTTGCCAATGCGCGGGCGCTGGCGCCGGTCATCGCCGCCGCGGTGCCGCGCATCGAGGCCGACCGCGAATTGCCCGCCGACCTGGTCGACGCCCTGCACGAGGCCCGCCTGTGGCGCATGTTGCTGCCGCGGTCTTACGGCGGCGACGAGGTCTCGCCGGTCGACTACGTGCAGGCCATCGAGGAAATCGCCAAGGCCGACGCCTCGACCGCCTGGTGCATCGGCCAGACTTCGGTCTGCGGCACCATTACCCGGAACATGAAGCCGGAAATCGCCGCGGAACTGTTCAAGAAAAATCCGCGCGGCGTGCTGGCCTGGGGCCCGACCAACAATGCCAAGGCGATTGCGGACAAGGGCGGCTACCGCGTCAACGGGGTGTGGCCGTTCGCCAGCGGCAGCAAACACGCCACCTGGCTTGCCGCGCACTGTTTCATCTACGAGGCCGACGGCCAGCAGCGCCGCGACGCGGACGGCAAGCCGGTGCAGAAGACGTTCGTCGTGCCGCGCGAGCGCGCGACTTTTCAAGATGTGTGGCACGTGATGGGGCTCAAGGGCACCGGCAGCAACACCTATACGTTGACCGACGTCTTGGTGCCGGAAGATTACGCCGTCGATTACCACGCGCTCGATCCGGCGCAGCGCCGCGAGCACGGCCCGCTGTACAAGTTCACCATCTATCAACTGTTCGGTTCGAGCTTTCCGGCGATCGCGCTCGGCATCGCGCGCGTCATGCTCGATGATTTCTGCGCGCTGGCGCAGGGCAAGACGCCGCAGGGCCAGACCTCGGTGCTGCGCGACAGCGCCGTGGTGCAGTCGCAGGTCGGCGTCATGCAGTCGCAACTCGCCGCCGCGCGCGCGTTTTTCCTCGAAGCCTGGCGGGAGATCTGGCAAGGCGCGCAAACCGGCACGCCGACGATGGAGCAGCGCATCCGGCTGCGCATGGCCTCGATCAATTTGAGCCAGACCGCGGTGCACGTCGTCGAGCAGACGTATCTGGCCGCCGGCGCCACGGCGATCTTCGAGGCCAATCCCTTCGAGCGCCGGTTCCGGGACATGCATGCGGTGTCGCAACAGGCGCAGTCGCAATTCTCGATCTACGAGGCGATCGGCCGGCACTTCCTCGGCCTGCCGCACGGCTCGCGGCTGGTGTAGGAAGATCAAACTTGAGGCGTGAGTCATGTTTTTTGCAGAGCGTGTTGCCGAATTGACGCGCAAAATGCTGCGCAAGAAGTTTTACGTCGTGCTGTCGAAGCCCGTGGTAGCGCCGGACAAATTGCAGCCCTTCCTCTCGGCGCATCTCGAATACATGATCGGCCTGGAAAAGCGCGGCCATGTCTTTGCCTCAGGCCCGCTGGCCGACGGCGCAGGTCCGCCGACCGGCGCCGGGCTCACTGTGCTCCGTGCCAAGGACTTGAACGAAGCGCGAGCGTTGGCCGAGGGCGATCCGTTCTTCGTCAACGGCTTACGCACCTTCGAGCTCAAGGAATGGACTGTCATGGAAGGCACGCTCGGCGTGCGGGTCAATCTCTCCGATCAGACCGTCGAAGTGACATAAGAAAAGACACCCAGAGGAAGCGTCAAATGGAGACCATCGGCTTTGTCGGAGTCGGCAAGATCGGCCTGCCGATCGCGGAAAATCTCATCAAAAGCGGCTATCGCGTGGTCGGGTTTCGCCGCTCCTCGCTCGCCGAATTCGAGAAGATCGGCGGCGTGCCGGCGCGGTCGGCAGCCGACGTCGGCGCGCAGGCGGATATCGTCTTCTCGTGCCTGCCCTCGACCGAAGCACTCGACGACGCCATGCAGGGCCCGACAGGACTCGTGCAAACGGCAAAGCCCGGGCAGATCGTCATCGAGCTCGGCTCGCATCCGGTGCCGGACAAGAAGCGCCAGATCGCGCCATTGCAGCGCAAGGGCGCGAAATTCATCGACGGCGAAGTCTCCGGCACGCCCGGCATGGTCGCGGCGCGCAAGGGCGTCATCTATCTTGCCGGCGATGCCGAGGCCTGCAAGCAGGCCGAGCGGGTCGTCGCCGGCTTTGCCGATTCCTGCCTCTATTTCGGCGAATTCGGTGCCGCGAGCCGGGTCAAGCTGGTCAACAATCTTTTGGTCGCGATCAATATCGCGGCGACCGCGGAAGCCATGGCGCTCGGGCTCAAGGCCGGCGTCGACTTGCCGCTGATGATCAAAGCGATCGCCACCGGCTCCGGCGGCTCGACGCAGTTCGGCATCCGCGCGCCGTGGATGGCGGAGCGCCGCTTTCAGCCGGTGCAGGGTCCGGTGCCGGCGTTGCAGCATTACTTCGATCTGATCGGAGATTTCGCCGACAATGTCGGCGTGGCGACGCCGATACTCGACAGCGTAATCCCGCTCTACGAGCGCTTCATGGCAATGGGTTTCGGCGGCGACGACGTCGCCAGAATGGTCGACGTCATCGCGGCGCTGCCGCGCGAGAAACATTAACCCTCCCCCACCCGGGCCGCGCTTGCGCGCCCGAGTGCAAGCTTGTTCGGGGGAGGGTAGGGTGGGGGGTCGGGAGGGAGTGCGCAGGCGTCGACGCATTCACACGACCTCACCACCCCCACCCCAACCCCTCCCCACAAGGGGGAGGGGCTAAATAAAAAAGGAGACACCGCATGATCCGCGTCAAAAAAATCGCCCACGCCAGCTACGACGTGCCCGACGTCGAGCAGCAGGCCGACTATTACAGCAACATCCTCGGCATGACGATCGCGGCCAAGGAGAAGGACGCCACCTTCCTCGCCAATACGGTCGATCATCACTCGGTCGTGCTGCGCAAGGGCACGCAGGCCGGATGCGGGCGCGTCGGTTTTCAGCTCGGCGAAAGCGACGACCTCGACGCGTTCGAAAAGCAGGTTCAAGGTCACGGCATCAAGACGGCGCGCAAGAAGGATCCGGAGCCGTCGATCTCGGACGTGCTCACTTTCGAAGATCCGAAGGGCACGGTGATGGAGGTGTTCAAGCGCGCCGATTTCTCGCACCAGAAATTCCAGGCCAAGGGCATCGTGCCGCACAAGCTCGGCCACGTCGCCTTTCACGTCACCGACGTCAAGCACACCACGAAATTCTATTGCGACGTGCTCGGTTTTCGCGAATCCGACTGGATGGGCGACTTCTTCTCGTTCCTGCGCTGCGGGCCCGACCACCACACCATCAATCTGATGCAGACCGGCTCGAACCGGCATTTCCACACCGCGTTCGAATTACGCGACTGGGCCCACATCCAGGCGGCGTGCGATTTCTTGAGCGTCAACGGCTATAAGCTGTTGTGGGGGCCGGGCCGCCACGGCATCGGCCACAATCTTTTCACTTATCATCGCAGCCCGGCCGGCCTGATCACCGAACTGTTCGCCGAGCTCGACCGCATGAACGAGGAGCTCGGCTATTTCGAGCCGCGGCCGTGGCACCGCGACAGTCCGCAGCGCCCGAAGGTGTGGGCCAAGGACCCGTCCGCCGCCAATCTCTGGGGCATCATGCCTGGCGACGAGATGCATCACTGACGCATTCTCTCGCGGATGAACCGCCCGCGGCCGCGCGGCGACAGATACCGGTAGAGCGCGATCGCGGAGGACGGCGGTCGCCATCTTGTGCCGCCTCTACGACGATTGCGCGCCGTCCGGACGGATCGCCGGGCGTTTATATTTCTCTTTCACGTCGGCGATCTTCTCCAGCATGGTCTTGAGCGCTTCGATCGCCTTGGTCTCGTCGGCGGTCAACGGCTTGCGCGGATGGAAGTGCTCGAGCAGCACGATCAACGCGTCGCCGATGCGGCCGAGCTGCTTGCCGTAGGTGGCGACGTCGGACAGCACTTCTTCCTCGACCTTGGGCTCGCTCGATTGGCCGAGATTGATGTTGACCAGGCCGAACTGGCCGCCGGTCATGAATGCCGTGAACGGATTGATCGATTGCACGACGTCGCCGGACAGCGGCAGTTTGAAGGTGGGCATGGGTGGCTCCTTCCTCGTGTCGGTTTCGGACACGCGCAGGGGTTCACCGGCCGGGCGATTGTACCTGTGGTAGAGCGGCCTGTGTAGGACGGGTTTCGTCCCGCGCCGTCGTCATTGCCGGACGTGATCCGGCAATCCATGATGGGCCCCGCCAACACGACGGAAAGGCCATCATGCGCACCATTACGCTTGAAGAACACTTCGCGCCGCCCGGCTTTCTCGACGGCGCCGGGCGGCAGCTGCGCGACAATATCGCCAAGACCGGCGCCCGCGGCGCCAAAATCCTCGAGCAGCTCGTCGAGATCGACGCCAAGCGGATCGCCGACATGGACGCCGCCGGCATCGACATGCAGGTGCTGTCGATCAACGCGCCGGGCACCGAGCAATTGGACGCGGCGGAAGCCGTGACCTTGGCGCGCGACGCCAATGAATTTCTCGCCGCCGCGGTGAAGAAGCATCCCAAGCGCTTCGCCGGGCTTGCCGCGCTGCCGACCATGGTTCCGGACAAGGCCGCCGTCGAGCTCGATCGCTGCGTGCGCGAGCTCGGCTTTCGCGGCGCGCTGATCAACGGCCACATCCGCGGCCGCTATATGGACGACAAATTCTTCTGGCCGATTTTCGAGCGCGCCGAGGCGCTCAACGTGCCGATCTACATGCACCCGACGCGGCCGCCGCAGGCGGTGGTCGAGGCGCAATATTCCGGCTTCTCGCCGGAAGTGAGCTGGGTATTCGCGACCTCGGGCTGGGGCTGGCACATCGAGACCGCCATTCACGTTCTTCGATTGATCCTGGGCGGCGCGTTCGACCGCTATCCAAAACTGCAGATCGTGGTCGGCCACTTGAGCGAAGGCCTGTCCTTCATGCTGCCGCGGCTCGACCGCAATTTTCAACCGCCGCTGACCAAGCTGCAGCGCACGCTCGGCGACTATCTGCGGCAGAACGTGCACTACACCTTCGGCGGCTTCAATTTCTCGGCGACCTTTTTGGGTCTCCTCCTCGAAGTCGGCGCCGAGCGCATCATGTTCTCGGTCGATCACCCCTACGGCTCGATGGCGCAAGCCCGCGCCTTCCTGGAGCAAATCCCGGTCAGCGCCGCGGACAAGGCGCGGATCGCGCACGGCAACGCGGAGAAGCTGTTCGGGCTGTAGGGTCGCTAGAGTGGAGCAAAACCCTCCGCGGGCGAGGCCGACCGGCGACGCCCGCAGCTCGATTTCAGTTGCGGGATATCGCGATTGCAACCAGAATGCCGGCCATCAGTCGGGCAAACGTGGGAGGCGATCGTGGCTGGCATCAAGGAGTGGTTTTATAATCCGGACGCAGAGCCGGACTTCAAACAAATCGTTGAAAAATCTCTCGCCTTGTTCGGCGTATTCACCGGCGCGACTCTGTCGTTCTATGTCAAAGATTTTTTGCTTGCGGATAAGGATCTGGCGGGTTTCAACGGATTTTCGGTGTGGACCAGGGCTTGTCTTGTCGCCGCCGTGATTGCGCTGCTCTTGCGTTACATCGTCGGCAGCGCCAGCCATCTCAATGCCACCTATGTGCCCAAGGTCACGACGAGTAATAAAGTGATCTTCGCGACAAACAACGCCGGCGATCAGGTTGCAGAGGTGTTCACCAGCGAGCGCAGAGAATTAGCGTCCGCGTCGCTGAACTGGCTGTTCATCGATATCGCGTTCCTGGTGCTGTTCGGCATTGTCGCGGTCTTTATCATCCAGGCATCGAATCTCGAAAAGTTCATGTGGTCTGCTTCGTCTTTCGTCGCGGTGGGATTTGTCTGGGGCGTCGTTGCTTACTTCTTGCGGCCGCCACGCGATGTCAAGTTCGCCAAGCGGTGGATGGCCATCGACATAGTTCAGGTGGCGATTACGGTCGCTTTGATCTATGGCCATCAGTGGTGTTGGTTTGGCGACTATGGGGACATTTGTGTCCCGGTGATCCTGGCCGCGGTCTATGTGTTCTGTCTTTACGTCGACTTTGCCGTGGGCTCCCGGCCGCCGAAGTGAAATGAGCGAATATGCGGGATGGCTTGAGCGCGGCGACGCCGCAGGTTCGCGCTTGCCTGGGGCAAATCCGGTCAGCGCCGCCGATAAGGAGCGGATCGCGCACGGCAATGCGGAGAAGTTGCTCGGGCTGTAGCCCCCATCCTCGTCATTGCCGGGTTTGACCTTACGGCGTCGCCCTCCACGCCGCATCTCAACATGGATGCGCGGGTCAAGCCCGCGCATGACGAGTAAGCGGAGCGCGTGTAATATGACTTGGCAAATATGATAAGAGCCCGATGGACGCTCTAAGGAATTCAAATGAACGCTCCCCTCACGTCCCACCCCGTTCCCCCCTACAAGCACACCCCGCTCTTCCCGCTCGGCAAAGACCCAGCGCCGTATCGCAAAATCGCCGACGGCGTGAAGGTCGAGCGCGTCATGGGAGAGGAGGTGCTCCTCGTCCCGCGCGAGGCGCTCCGCGCGCTCGCCGAGGCCGCGTTCACCGACATTAATCACCTGCTGCGCCCCGCGCATCTCGCGTCGCTCAAGCACATCGTCGAAGACCCCGAGGCTTCCGATAACGACAAATTCGTCGCCTACGACTTCCTCAAGAACGCCAATATCGCCGCCGGCGGCGTGTTGCCGATGTGCCAGGATACCGGCACCGCGATCATCATGGGCAAGAAGGGCCGGCTGATCTGGACCGACGGCGACGACGAGGCGGCGTTGGCCGAGGGGGCGCGCGACGCGTATCTCAAGCGCAATTTGCGCTATTCGCAGCTGGCGCCGATTTCCATGTTCGAGGAGAAGAACACGCGCTCGAACATGCCGGCGCAAGTCGAGCTTTATGCCGAGAGCGCCGGCGAGGCCGACGCGGCGTACAAGTTTTTGTTCATCGCCAAGGGCGGCGGCTCGGCCAACAAGGCGTTTTTGTTCCAGGCGACGCCGTCGATTCTCACCCGCGAGCGCATGCTCGCCTTCCTGAAAGAAAAAGTGCTCACGCTCGGCACCGCGGCGTGCCCGCCGTACCATCTCGCCATCGTCATCGGCGGCACCTCGGCCGAGCTGACCATGAAAACGGTAAAACTCGCCTCCTGCAAATATTACGACGCGCTGCCCGACCACGGCTCCGAGGACGGCCACGCGTTTCGCGACAAGGAGATGGAGCAGGAAATCCAGAAGATGACGCAGTCGCTCGGCGTCGGCGCCCAGTTCGGCGGCAAATATTTCTGCCATGACGTGCGCGTCATCCGCCTGCCGCGCCACGGCGCCTCGCTGCCGATCGGGCTCGGCGTGTCGTGCTCGGCCGACCGCCAGGCGCTCGGCAAGATCACCAAGGACGGCGTGTTCCTGGAAGAGCTCGAGCACAATCCGGCGAAATATCTGCCGGAGGTCGACACCTCAAAGCTCGGCGGCGAGGTGGTGCAGATCGACCTCAACAAGCCGATGAAAGAAATTCTCGCGCAGCTAACGAAGCACCCGATCAAGACGCGGCTGTCGCTGTCCGGCCCGATGATCGTGGCGCGCGATCTGGCCCATGCCAAGCTGCGCGAGCGTTTGGAGAAAGGGCAGGGCCTGCCGGATTATTTCAAGAACCATCCGGTCTATTATGCGGGTCCGGCAAAAACGCCGGAAGGCTACGCCTCGGGCGCGTTCGGGCCGACCACGGCTGGCCGCATGGACTCTTTCGTCGAGGATTTCCAGTCAGCCGGCGGCTCCATGGTGATGCTGGCCAAGGGCAACCGCGCCGCAGTCGTGCGCGACGCCTGCAAGAAACACGGCGGCTTCTATCTGGCCTCGATCGGCGGCGCGGCGGCCAACCTCGCCGAGCATTGCATCAAGAAGGTCGAAACCCTGGAATATCCCGAGCTCGGCATGGAAGCGATCTGGCGCATCGAGGTGGTCGATTTCCCCGCCTTCATCGTCGTCGACGACAAGGGCAACGACTTCTTCAAGGAATTGAATCTGGGGTAAACGACGCGTTGCCGCGCGCGAATAAAAGTGTGACACAGCGGCGACGCAAAAAACCCCCGGCCGAAACCGAGGGCTTTGGTTGCGAAACGGCAACGGAATTTACTTCATCGCGGTCGAAACCGACGAGAAGGTGGTGTTCAAGTTGGTGCCGAGAGCCTGGACGGTAGCGATGATCGCAACCGCAATGCCGGCCGCGATGAGGCCGTATTCAATGGCGGTGGCGCCTGTGTCGTCCGCGAAAAAACGCATAACAAGCGTCGTCATATGGATGTCCTCCGTGCTGACGGGGCATTTGTAGCGACGGCGGGTTGTGGCGAGTTTAACCTCTTCGATTGAACTTTCATCAAAAACCGTGATGGAGAAGCGAGGCCAGATATGCCGCAGCCTGCTACTGCCCGAGGCCCGCTGGTGTGGCGCGACATGGACCAAAAGGCGCTCGACGACGCCTACGACCAGGACGTTTATGCGCCGAACCGCCCGTTGATCGTCACCCGCCGCATTGCCGCGAGCGAACGGACGCGGGCGATCCTGGGGCCGCCGCAGCGCGTCGCCTACGGGCCGAGTGAATACGAAGGCCTCGACATATTCCGCGCCACCCCCTCCCTTCCCTCCCCCGCAAGCGGGGGAGGGAAGGGAGGGGGCGCGCCAATCAACGTGTTCGTCCATGGCGGCGCCTGGCGCCGCAACAAGGCGGCCGATTATGCCTTGCAGGCCGAGCCTTTAGTGCATGCCGGCGCCCATGCCGTCATCATCGATTTCATCAATGTCGAGCAGGCGGGCGGCGATCTTTTCCCGATGTACGAGCAGGTGCGCCGGGCGCTGGCCTGGACGTGGCGCAATGCTGCAAGTTTTGGCGGCGATCGCGAGCGGTTTTACATTTCGGCGCATTCGTCCGGCTCGCATCTTGCGGCTTGCTTACTGACCGACGGCTGGCGCGAGGAGGATTTACCGAAAAATTTCTGTAAAGGCGCGTTGTTGCTCAGCGGCATGTACGACCTCGACCCGGTGCGGCGCTCGAAACGCTCGTCCTACGTCGCGTTCACCGATGCGATGGTCGAAAAACTCAGCTCACAACGCCATCTCGACGGCCTGCATACGCCGCTCGTTCTCGCCTACGGCACCTGCGAGACCCCGGAATTCCAGCGCCAGACCGAAGATTTCTTCGCGGCCGTTCAGGCCGCGGGCAAGCCCGCCGAACTGATCGTCGGCGAAGCCTACAATCACTTCGAGCTTTTGGAGACGCTGGCGAACCCTCATGGCCTCACCGGCCGCGCCATGCTGCGGCAGATGGCGGTCGCCTGACCCGGTTCGGAAGCCCCGCCACGCTTGACTTAGCGTAACCGTTCAGTTACATATTGCGTAACCAAATGGTTACGCTAGAACATAAGCGCCACGCCGCGATATTCCGTGCGATCGCCGATCCGACGCGCCGCGATATTCTCGGCCTGCTGCGCCGCCGCCGTTGCTCGGTCAACGAGATTGCGAGCAATTTTCGCACCAGCCGGCCGGCGATATCGAAGCATCTGCGGCAGCTGCGCGCGGTGGGCCTCGTGGTGACCCGGCGCGAAGGCACTGCGCGCATCTGTCAACTCAATGCCGAGCCATTGCGCGCAGTCGGCAATTGGCTGCGGGACTATGAGCTGCTGTGGGGCGAGAGCCTGCGCAGCCTGAAGCGTTTTGTCGAGGAGGAATGATGAGTTCAGTCTCCAGTGACACGATCGTCGCCGAAATCGCCATCAAGGCTTCGGCCGCGCGTATCTTCGAGGCGTTGACCGACCCGGCACAACGCGTGAAGTGGTGGGGCGTCAAAGGCCGCTTCGAGACCACCGAGGTCGAATCCGATCTGCGCGTCGGCGGACGCTGGGCCATGCGCGGCACCGGCATGGGCGGCAAGCCGTTCAGCGTCGTCGGCACTTATCGGATCGTCGAGCCGCCGCGCGTGCTGGCGTTCACTTGGCTGCCGAGCTGGGACGAGGACGCGACCGAGACCTTGGTGCGCTTCGATCTCAGCGAGCAAGGCGGCATCACCACGGTACGCCTCACCCATTCGGGATTCGCCTCCGAAGGCTCACGCACCCGCCATCAGGGCTGGCCGCAAATTTTGTCCTGGCTGCAGGGCTACGTGGAAAGCTGAAAGACCGCTATTACACTTTGCCAAACGCCGCGAAACGGGCCCTCAAGTCGCCATCGTTGTTGTGCTAGTCTCCGTCGCCGGAGCAAAATCCGACAGCGCCAAATTCGCGGCAGCAGGCGGAAGGCGACGATGACCGACGTGAAATGGATGATCAGGGCGCGCGAATTCGTCAATTGCAACTGCGCCTATGGCTGCCCCTGTCAGTTCAACGCGTTGCCGACCCACGGCGATTGCCAGGCCGTGGCCGGCATGCAGATCGACCAGGGCTATCATGGCGACATCAAGCTCGACGGCATCCGGTTCGTCGGCATCTTTCGCTGGCCGGGCGCCATTCATGAGGGCAAGGGTGAAGCGGCGGTCGTCATCGACGAACGGGCGAGCGAGGCGCAGCGCAGCGCGCTCCTACGAATCCTCAGCGGCCAGGATACCGAGCCCGGCGCCACGATCTTTCAGGTGTTCCCAACGACGCTTGAGAAATTTCACCCGCCGATTTTCGCCGCCATCGACCTCGACGTCGACATCGACGCCCGCAAGGGCCGGCTGGTGGTGCGCGGCGTCACCGAAGGCCGCGGCGAGCCGATCAAGAATCCGATCACCGGCGCGGAGTATCGCGTCCGCATCGATATCCCGGATGGATTCGAATATTCGCTGGCCGAGATGGGGCGCGGCTGGACCACGGTCACGCAGCCGATGGCGATCAAGCTCGCCGATTCCTACGCGCAATTCGCCCACGTCAATCTCTGCCAGAGCGGCATGGTCAAATAAACAACCCCATGAGCGATACCGCGCTTGAAGCCGTGTTGCGGCGCGATCGCGCCGTCGTCATCGTTGCGCTCGCCGTCATCACCGCGTTGGCCTGGGCCGATCTGATTTGGCTCGCCGACGACATGGCGGTGGGCGGCATGGACATGACCGGCTATCGCATGATCCCGGCCGGCCGCGGCCTGATGATGCCGGCGGACGCGCCGTGGCAGCCGATCGAGTTCGGCTATGTCTTCGTCATGTGGGCCGTGATGATGATCGGCATGATGATGCCGTCGGCCGCGCCGATGATTCTGATCTATGCGCGCGTCGGGCGCCAGGCGGCGGTGCAGGGCAAGCCATTTGCGGGAAGCGCCTGGTTCGCCGGCGGCTATCTTCTGGCCTGGACGGCCTTCTCGCTGGTCGCGACCTCGGCGCAATGGGCGCTCGAGCGCGCGGCGCTGCTCACGCCGATGATGGAGAGCGCCAGCAACCGGCTCGGCGGCGCGGTGCTGATCCTGGCCGGCGTCTATCAATGGGTGCCGCTCAAGGACGCTTGCCTGTCTCGCTGCCGGTCGCCGCTGCTTTTTATCCAGCAGCATGGCGGATTTCGCCGCGAGCCGCTTGGCGCGCTGACGCTGGGCTTTCGGCACGGTATCTACTGCATCGGCTGCTGCTGGGCGTTGATGGCGCTGCTGTTCGTCGGCGGTGTCATGAATCTCTTTTGGATCGCCACGCTGACGATCCTCGTCCTGTTTGAAAAGGTCGTGCCATTCGGGCGCGTCGTCGCGCGCGCCGCAGGTCTCGTTTTCATCGCCGGCGGTGTATGGCTAATGCTGCAAAACTCCTGACTGCGAAACAGAGAAAGGCCCAGCGAATGACCACGAAGGCGATTTCCGTGCTCGCGATTGCCGGAGCACTGGCGATGACGGCGGCGAGCGATCGGATCATGGCGCAGAACGCCCCGGCCAGGGCCGGCACGACGCTGATCACGCTCGGCACCGGCGGCGGCCCATTGCCGCGTGCGGACCGGGCGCAATCCTCCAACCTGCTGATCGTCAACGGCACGCTCTATCTGATCGATGCCGGCGGCGGCGTCACCGGCCGTATCGTGCAATCCGGCAACAACTTTCGCAAAGTCGGCAAGATTTTCATCACCCACGTGCACAGCGACCATACCGCCGGTCTCGCGACCCTGCTGGTGTCGCAGTGGGAGCAGCAGGCCGAGCCGACCGATATTTACGGCGGCGGCGTCGAGGCGCTGGTCAAAGGCGCAATCGATTATCTCACGCCGAACGCCGAGATCCGCTGGGCCGAAGGCAAGAAGCGGCCGATGACGGAAACTTTCCACGCTCACGACGTCGAACCCGGCCTCGTCTACCAGGATGCGAACGTGAAGGTCACCGCGGTCGAGAACACGCATTTTCATTTCCAGCCGGGCACGCCGCCCTACGGCAAATACAAGTCTTATTCCTATCGCTTCGAGACGCCGGACAGGGTCGTATTCTTCACCGGCGACACCGGACCTTCCGACGCCGTGGTCGAATTGGCAAAAGGCGCCGATCTCTACGTGACGGAAACGACGTCACCGGAAGACGTCGTGGATATGTACAAAAAGAACGACATTTGGCAGGCCAAGACTCCCGCCGAGCAGGAAGGCTTCCTGCGCCACATGCACGAGGAGCACGTGACGCCGCAGGACATCGGCAAGATGGCGGCGAAGGCCGGCGTCAAGGCCGTGGTGATGTCGCACATCGGACCAACGATTGATCCCAAGGACGACTATCAGCGCTACGTCGATGAAGCGAAGAAATATTATTCGGGGCCGATCACGCTCGCCAAAGACCTGATGAAATTCTGACGTTCTCCCTGCGGCGTGGGGAGAAGAAGTCATCCGGCTTTGTGGCGGCGGGGACCGTGACTGTGTCCGTGCCCATGCTCATGGCTATGGGGCGCGCCGCGGCCGTGCGTATGCGCGCCGTCGGCCGGCAGATAGACCACGTGGCCGTGGCGCACGCCGCGCTCGGAAATGATGCGGTCGGCGAATTGCTGCACGTCGGCGCCGCGGCCCTTGAGCACGGTGACTTCCATGCAGCTTTCGTGGTCGAGATGCACGTGCAGCGTCGCCTGCGCCAGATCGTGACGGTCGTGGAAGTCGCGGGTGAGACGCTTGGGCAGTTCGCGCGCCTCATGGTCGTAGAGGTAGACCAGCGCCGCCACGCATGGCCGCGTGCCGCCGACTTCGGTCGCCGCCTGCTGCAGGCCGGAGCGGGCGAGATCGCGGATCGCCTCGGAGCGGTTGGCATAGCCGCGCGCTTTCATGAAGCGGTCGAGCTCGGCGTCGAGCTCGTCGTCGATGGTGATGGTCACGCGCTGCATCGCTCTCTCCCAGATCACGGTGGCGTATTCTAGCACTGATGGACAAGGCCGGCAGCGGCCGATAGCCTTCGCCGCCTAGACCACGATCCAACTGAATTAAATCGGACCATGGTCTAGAATCTTTGGTTGAGCATGATCTTATCCGAAAACCGGTATCCATCCCCGGATCAAGTCCGAGGACAGGCTTTTTCGGGATCATGCTCCAAATCGGCAACAACGGTCCGGCAATGACGGAACACCTCCGCAGCGACATCTACGGCAGCCGCGCCCGCATCGGCTACACCTCGCCGCCGCTCACCACCGAGGTCTTCCCTTATGAGTTCTACCAGATCGTGCCGAAAGGCGTGACGCTCGTGATCACCTCGCTCGCCATCGTGGTGCGCAGCAAGGACGAGGTCGACCAGTCCTACGACATCAGCATGCGCGCGGCGCGTGAAATGGCGGCGGCGGGTTGCGACATCGTCGTGCTCGGCGGCGTTCCGATCAATCTGTCGCGCGGCGCCGCCAATGCCGAAGAGATCATCCGCGACCTCGAGGCCGAGCTGAAGGTCAAGGTCTCGACCAGCACGTCTGCCCAGGCGGCAGCGGCGAAGGCGCTCGGCTGCAAGAAGGTCGTGGTCTGCCAGCCCTATGAGAAAACCGAGACCGACCGCATCGCCGGCTACGCCAAGCATTTCGGTTGCGAGGTGTTGGGCGCGACCGGCTGGGGCGCGGCGTTCAACCAGATCGGCCGCATCCCGCGCCATGCCGCCATCGACATGGGCCGCGCGCTGATGCGGCGGCATCCCGATGCCGACTCGATATTCTTCCCGTCGCCGCATTGGCCGACCGCCGACGCGCTCGACGTGCTGGAGCGCGAGTTCGGCATCAATTGCATGGCCGCGCACCAGGCGATCGTCTGGGACGCGTTGCGCCGCTGCGGTATCAAGGATCGCATCGAGGGTTTCGGGAGGTTGTTCCGGGAGTTCTAGGGGGAGACGACAATGCGAAATAAAAGCATCTTTGCCGCTGCGCTGGCCGCCTTGTTAATCGCCGGCGTGTTCAAGTCGGCCACGGCGCAACAGCCAGCGCCGATGGGGCCGCCGCCGCAGCCGCTGCGGATCAAGGCCGGCATTTCCGATCCGGTGAACACCGTGCTCGCCTGGTACATGGCACGCGCCGCCGGCCTCTACGCCGCGCAAGGGCTCAACGTCGAAATCCTCAACATGAACGGCGGCAGCCGCGGCGCCGAGGAATTGCAGGCGGCGCGAATCGACGTCATGCATGTCGGCCTGTCGTCGGTCGTCAAGGTCAATCAGGCCGGCGGCAATCTGCGCGTCATCGGCTCGCTGTCGAACGTCATCCGCTTCACGTTTTTCTCGGCGCCCGGCGTCAAGACCGCGGCCGATCTGAAAGGCGGCGTCGTCGGCGTCTCAACGTTCGGCTCGGAAAGCGATTCGACGGTAACGCTCGCCTTGCGGAAACTCGGCCTCACCCGGGACGACGTCACCATCAAGGAATATGGCGGCGGAACGAAACGGCTCGAAGCGCTGAAGTCGGGCGAGATCAAAGCGACGGCAATCAACGAGCCGACCGCGTCGCTGGCGCGCGAACAGGGCGTCAACGTGCTGGTCGACCTGGTGCCGGACCAGATCCCGTGGCTGTTCAGCGGCGTCGTCGTGCGCAAGGACGACATCGGCGCGCGCCGCGACCTGCTGACGCGCTTTCTTAAAGCCAGCATCGAAGGCAATTACATCGCGCTCAGCGACGCCAAGCGCACCAAGGAGGTGCTGGCGAAGGAGCTCAAGATCACCAGCGCCAAAATCCTCGACATCACCTACAACGATTTCAAGCAACAATCGCCGCAGAACCTCGAACCGTCGGTAGAGGGCGCGCAGAACATCCTCAAGCTGTTTCCCAATGTCAGCCAGAAGATCGGCGATTACATCGACGTGAGCCTGCTCGATGGCTTGAAGAACGACGGCTTCTTCGCGGCGATGGCGAAGAAATACGGCCTGCAAAACCCGTGACGTGAAAGCGCAATGGACCCTTCCGGCACGAGAGCATTGGTCGATTGGCTGATGGACGGCGCGCGGTCGACGCCGTTGGCGCAAGAGGTCTTGAGTGAAATCTGCCAGCGCTTGACGGCCTGCGGCCTGCCGCTGTGGCGGGCCGTCGTGTTCG
>Ga0208604_1000039_pt1 | contig 17768 bp, 20 predicted proteins | sample MicForSoSWNH22_M_FD_188009 | JGI IMG/M metagenome (GOLD analysis project Ga0208604, IMG submission 188009) | Forest soil microbial communities from Harvard Forest Long Term Ecological Research site in Petersham, Massachusetts, USA - MetaG HF016... | ecosystem: Environmental > Terrestrial > Soil... | reverse complement strand
GTGCTGCGCACTCCTCCTCTTCGTTTCGGTCGCAAGCGATGCACCCGCCTCGGCCAGCGCAGAGGCCTCCGCCAGAAGGCCGCGATTGGCGCGGCCGGAAAGTGATGGAGGAAACAATGCGCGTGCTGACACTCACCGAACTGATGCGCCTGACGCGGATCGAGCTTTGCGCTCTGCTCACGCGGATCACCAACGAACTGCCGGATTTCCCGGAAGGCTCCGCCGAACGCGACAACGCGCTCACGACCCTGCGCAACATCCGCTTCGTCCTGGCGCGGCGGCGCGACTACTCTCCGTGACGCGCACGGCAAAGGCCGCGCATGCGACGCAAGTAGAGCTTGTCTCGTAATGATTAGCTACCCCGCGGCGCCTACGGTGCAAGATCAGTCTCCCCAATCTCGACCATGCCCTCGGCCTGCATCAACTGCAAAACTAGATTGATCGCGTCGGCCTCGCGCTTTGTGAAACCATCGTCGTTATATCGCTCATGAAGATCAATGCTCAACTCTTCAATGAGCCCCAGGGTCAGCATCAGGTGCAGGCTAAACGATCGACGCGCCACGCCCTCGTCGAAAGCAGGGAAGTAGCGCGTTCCGCTGGTCGGCCCCGGTAGATCATCGCCAGAAACATCCCACTGGGTTGCAGCCCGGACGATGTAATGCTTGGAGACGTGTGCGGCATCAGAAAGACCGCCGTACAAACGCGCGAGCGATTTTTCTAACACGCCGACGTTCGGCGATTGCTTCGTGTTTCTCTTCCCGGCACTCACCGCCTTAAGCTGGGCCAGCGTTTCCATCTCTTGCCGCAATAGAGCCTGCGCCTGCAAATACCGTCCCTCGGCGATAGCGCTTTCGCAAGACTCTATCCCGATGACGAACGAGGCAAAGAGCGCGTCGCGTTCTTCACTGGTGGGGGTGACAGGTGCGATTTTGCCGTTAACGCGCAGCAAAGCAGAGGCAAGCACGCCCGTGGTCAGCAGATGCGCATCGACCAGTCGCCCATAGGCCTTCATTGTCTGCTCGCGGACCTTGTCACCATAGACCCGCTGCGCGGCAAACAGCGTGGCGGCTGGCTCTATGAGCTCACGTTGGTGGGCGTTTACAACCGTCTCAATGTCATCTGGCATAACCGTGCCCTGTGACGCGTCGAGGATAGAATTACGCGTTTATACCTCCGTTTGCTTGTTTTCCGCACCCAATCCAGAGCGCCACGGCGCATTGGGAGCGGGTGAGCCCTTCGCACCGGCGCATCGAAGCTCGATGCGAAACATCCGGCATTCGGGCTCAATCAAGAATCGCGCGGCCTCTTGCCCTTCGACTTTGCGGCTTCGTCCTTCGCCGACTCCGCGTTCACGCGGTCAGTCTCGGGCAGAATCTTGGGCGCGGCCGTGATCGGCTCCCATCCCGGCAACCCCTGAAGAATGCGCTCGGCATTCTTGACCGGGGTGATGTGGCCGTAGTGCTCCTCGATCATCTTTACCGACGTGCTCATCTGGTTGGCCAAGGAATACACATCGACCCCCTCCATAAGCCGGAAGGTCGCATAGGTATGCCGGAAGCAGTATGTCGAGCGGCGGCTGCCTGATGAACTTACGCGAAGGCCGGATTCCGTGAGCAATTCCTCGATGGGGTAGCGATAGAGCGACCCGGCCCGCTTGCCCTTGAAGGTCGTGAACACAAAATCATCCGGTCCAGTCGCCTTGGCAATGGCGCTGATGCGTTCGAGATATTCGGCGACACTGCTGACCGCTACCAAGCTGCGGTACTTTTTCTTGCCGCGCACGCTCAGGACGACAAACTTGCGCTCCTGCTTGTCGGTCCTGATCGCAACATCGCGCCGCCGCAGATTCTTGGCTTCGGTCGGCCGCATGCCGGTATTGCACATAATCAGCACGAAATTGTAGGCGACCGTGCGATACCAAGTTTGAATGGGGGTTTGCGCCTTCTTGATCCATCCCCGCGCAAAGGTGTGAAGTTTCCGGTACTCCTCGGGCGTGAACTCCTCGCGTCGCACCTTATCGAGGGAAATCTTGTCCCTGAAGACATGGCTTTCGGGAATATGCCGCTTGCTGGCGGCAAACCGCATGATCGACCGAAAAACCTCCATCTCGGTGCGGATCGAGGCGTCGCTCACGCGGAGGGGGCGTTCGACAGGCGCCTTTCTTTGTTTCTTGCGTTCTCCCTTTTTGTGGTCTTTTTGCTCACATTCTTCCTTCTTGCGTTGCTCAATTTCGCGCTCGACCTTCTCGCGCCAGGTCTTTTGCCGCCAAGCGGGAAAGTTCAACCATCGATCCTGCCCGACCAGCGTAATCTGGATCGAGCCGACATAAGGGTTGAGCTGCGCCTGAATCACAGACCTGACTACCCTGACGCGGTGGGGGGCAATCTGTCCCGCCTCCACACGTCGCTCTTGAAACTCAACATACTCCTTGGCAATCTGGCTGAAGGGGTGATTGAAAATGGGGACATCGTGTTTGATACGAAAGCGCACGTCGGCGTCTTGGTCGAAGGCCCGCTCTCGTGCCGCGTCAACGTCGGCGGTTTTTAAGGAAACCGTTTTGTATCGGTCCTCTTTGGGGAGCCTGACCCGGCAATACCAATTGCGGTGCTTTACGTCCGCTCGGCGGAAGATCACCAAGCCGGGCTTGAGCTCCTGGGTATCGACAAGGAAGGCCATAGGACACCGCGATCTGTGCAGAATCTGTGAAACTTTTTTCGCTAACCCCTTGAATTGTCTCAACCTGAGTAGGGGCTGTGTATGAAATATTGTATTGAAATCTGTAGAAAAGTCAATTACTTAATAAAATGTCATCCCCCTTTCGCGGGAATGGCGCGAAAATCAAAATGCCTTCAACACCTGATTGACATGCTCCACCTCCGGCGGCGAAGCAAAACAGTGGGCGACGTGCTTGCGCCATTCCTGGAAGTCGGCTGAGCCGCGGAAATCGACGGTGTGGTTCTCGACCGTGCCCCATTTGACGAATAGACGATAGCGGCTCGGTTTCTCGATGGAGCGCTGCAATTCCAGGCCGTGACAGCCCTTGGCGCGCTGGAACACTGGCGCGGCGTTTTTCACGCCGGTTTCGAATTCGGCTTCCATGCCGGGCTTGACGTCGATCTGGGCGATTTCGGTGATCATGTTTTTGGCTCACTTGCTGCGCTGGGGACGCGAGCCTAGCACGGCTGGCACCGCCGCAAAGCGCGCCGCCAGCGACAACATTTACGGTTTTCGATTGTCGGCGGCGGTGCAACCGGTGCCGAATTCCTCGGCATCGCCGAACACATGAGCGAATTCCGGATAGGCCTTTGCCGGAAAATCGCTCTTGTGCACGATGCCGTAGTGCAGCGCATGGCGCACATAATCGTCGATCTGCCGGTCGAGCGGCGTCGACCATTCCTGCTCGATGGCCGCGGTTGCGCGCGGGCCGCGCAGCGAAAAATTGTGTTTCTCGCGGCCGCGGGTGCCGTAATAATTGCGCACCGCCATCATCAGCAGGACATGGCCGCTGCCTTTGCAGAGCGACCAGTCCAGTCGCCCGAGCAGTGGCTTGAACAGCGCGCGATCCGACTCGGCCCAGCCGCGGTCGCGCTTGATCGCCGGCTCGAAGTCGGCCGGATCGTCGGAATCGGAGCGCGCCGGTAGCCGGAAGGCACCGTATGCCGGCTCGGTATCGAAGATGGTGTGCGCGCGGCCGGCGATCAGAGAACCGTCGGCGGCAATCGGATCGTTTGGATCGAGCACGCGATGCGGGCCGCGAGGTTCGAACACGTAGACAAATGCGACCGCGGCAAGCGCGATCATACCCGCCGTTCGGGCGGCGGCAGCAATCATTCAGCGCCCGCAATCTTGCCGCGCGGAATCGTCGTCGAGTTGGGCCTTGACGCGCCTGAACTCCGGCATCGGGTGCGCTGAATTGATGGAGCCATCGGCGGCCAAATTCGCGACCAGGTTAACGGTGTCCTTGGGAAAGTCGCCGGTACCGAAGGTGGCTCGGGCGTGGGCGGACCGCATTGCCTCGCGAACCCGGTTATCGAGGGGCGTGCCGAAGGCATGCTGCGCCCGCTCGAGCAGCGGCGAATCCGCGTTGCGGCAGGTTTGCGTGCCGATGCAGGGCACGATGCTGATCCAAGCCCGCGCATAGGCAACCACGGCCTTGATGTAGTTCTTCTTCAGGACCTCGTTGCACGGATCGTCATGGACGGCCTTGGCGTAATCGAGCACCTCGTTGCGCAAGCGGTCGCGTGTCGCGTCGTTGTCACTGACCGAAGACTGCTCGAGCTTGGTGCGCGGATCGTCAGGATCGACACGCTGAAAGGTCGGCAGCCGCGCATCGGGTTGCAGTGGCACCACGGTCGGGATGAGCAGCCATTTGCCGCCGAGAAAGACGGCAAGGAACAGGCCGACCGCGAGGGCGTAAAAGCGAACGCTATCCATGGCGCACTTCCCCTTGTCGGGAGAAACTTTTACGCGCGGAGATGTTAAAATACGCGTGACCGCGTTCGCGGCGGTCGGCCGAAGTTGCAACTCTTGGTTTCCGCTTTGTGAAGCGATTGTCCAAAATGCGCGATGCTGCCGGTTATCCGAGCGGCGCGCCAAAGACGCGAAAGATCGCGGGGCCGGCGATCAAAAACGCCAATAGCGCGGCGCGCCAGCGCGGGGCTTCGACGGCGGCGAGCAGCGACAGCCCGGCCAGCGGCACGATGGCGGCGAGCGGCAGGTAATAGCGCGGATAGGCGTCCATCATCCAACCGGTCGCAACATGACGGCCGTAGCTGTAGGTGACGTGGATCGCAAAGGTCGCGAGGAGCGCGATTGTTGCAGCGATCACGACGACGTCGAGCGCGGTGTCCTGCCGGCGCCACAGCCGGTGCAACGACAGCGCGATGCCGGCGAGCGCGCAGCCGAGCGCCGCCACCGGGATCGCCAGCATGGAATATTGCAAGGCGTTGCGCTCGCCGAGCGCCGGCATCCAATCGGCGACGAAGGCGATGACGAAATAAACGATGTAGGCGGGAAAGGATTTCCTTGGCAGATCGGCCCAGCCGGCGGTGCGGGCGCCGTCTTGCAGGAGCGCGATCTGCGCCGGCGTCTGCGGCGTCGGGCTGCCATATTGCACGGTGTATATAATGTAGGGCGCGGCGGCCAAAGCAAACACGAGCGCGATCGGCAGCAATAGGCTCCAACGCAATCGCTGCCGCCACAGCAGATAAGCGATGACGGTGCCGAGCATCGCGCCGGTAAGCAAAAGCCCGGTCAGTTTGGCCCAGGTCGCCGCGATCAAACCGAGCAGCGCAACGGCAAGCCAGCCGGCGCGGTCGGTCGCGACGAGTTGCCAGGCGCCGAGCATCGCTACGGCGCCACCGAGAAACGCCAAATTATCGTTGTTGATGGCGCCAGCGATCGGCACCAGCACGGGAATGCAGGCCAGCGGTACCGCGAAGGCGTAAAATTCATGACGCGGAAAACGCGCGGCGAGACCGAGGCCGAGCAGCGCGGCAAAGCCGAGCGATGCGATGGCGACGTCGATCAGGCGATGCGCCAGCAGCGCCTGCGGCCGGCCTTCGAGCCGCGGTCCCAACGCGGCGAGCAGGTCATAGAACGGCGGCGGGTGATTGAGATAATTGGCGGCGGCGGTGAATTGGAAAGTTTGTGGATTGATCAGCCGCATCGCTTTCAGGTCCGGCCACGCGTCGCCGGTGTGCTGGATGTGCGCCACATAGGCGGCGTGAGCCACCTCGTCAAAACCGGCCGTAATGCCTTTGCGTTCCGCGCTGAACGCCGCCGAGAGAACGAACAGGCCGAGGATCACCGCGGCGACGAAAAAATTTGTCGTCGCGGGAGCGGTCAGTGCGCCGGGCGTCGCATAGGCAGGGGTGCTGGACACGAGGGACACAAATGCGCCCGCAGGGGTTAAATTTTCGCTAGGCGATCGCTAAAATGGGCCCCTCACCACCCTCATCACCTAAAGGCTTGTCATGATCGACGTACATTACTGGACCACGCCGAACGGCCACAAAATCACGATTTTCCTCGAGGAAACCGGACTGCCGTACAAGCTCATCCCGGTCAATATCGGCAAGGGCGAACAGTTCAAGGCGGAGTTTTTGGCGGTGTCGCCGAACAACCGCATCCCGGCCATCGTCGATCACGATCCGGCCGGCGGCGGCAAGCCGATCGCGGTGTTCGAGTCCGGCGCCATCCTGCTCTATCTCGCCGACAAGACCGGCAAGTTCGCCGGCAACGATCTGCGCAGCCGCACCGAGGCGATCGAATGGTTGTTCTGGCAGATGGGCGGCCTTGGTCCGATGGCCGGGCAGAACAATCACTTCAGCAATTACGCGGTGGAGAAATTGCAATACGCCATGGATCGCTATCGCAACGAAGTGAACCGGCTCTACGGCGTGATGAACAAACGGCTTGCCGACCGGCCCTATCTCGCCGGCGATTATTCGATCGCCGACATGGCGTGCTATCCGTGGATCGTGCCGTGGGAGCGCCAGGGCCAAAAGCTTTCCGACTTCCCGAACCTGCAGCGCTGGTTCGAAGCCATCAAGGCGCGGCCGGCAGTGGTGAAGGCCTACGAGTGGACGCCCAAGATCAATCCCGGCCAGGGCGGCATCCGCACCGCGGAAGAACGCGCGATTTTGTTCGGCCAGACCGCGCAGTCGGTCAACACCGCCGCCCAGCGCGCGCAGTAAATCTTCTTCCGCCCCCGCGAAGCGGGGGAGGGGGACCACCCAAGCTCGCGCAGCGAGCGCAGGGTGGTGGAGGGGGCCTCTGACTCGTCGCTTCGTTGTCGTTGCAGAATGATGACGGGGGATGACGCGGCTCTTGCTTGCGACGTGAAGGAAGTCGCGCAAGCTCATAGACGGCGCTTTGTCGGAATCTTTATAGGCGCGTCGCGGCCGGCGCCCCTTCCACCACCCTGCTGCGCAGGGTGGTCCCCCTTCCCCGCTATCGCGGGGCAGGATGTTTTTAATTCTGCCGCACGATGACGTGGGTACCGACATTCACCCGGTCGTAGAGATCGGCCACATCGTCATTGACCAGGCGGAAGCAGCCCGATGACACCGCCTGCCCGATGGTCTCCGGCGCGTTGGTGCCGTGGATGCGGTACACGGTGTTGCCGAGATACATGGCGCGGGCGCCGAGCGGATTGCCGGGGCCGCCGGCCATGAAGCGCGGCAGATAGGGCTGGCGCGCGATCATCTCCGGCGGCGGATGCCAATCCGGCCATTCGGCTTTGCGCGAGATCTGCAACAGGCCCTGCCAGGTGAAGCCGTCGCGGCCGACGCCGATGCCGTAGCGGATGGCATAGGTCTCGCTCTGGATCAGATAGAGATGGCGCTCCGACGTATCGATGATGATGGTGCCCGGCGGCTGCTGCGAGCGGTAGAACACCCGCTGCTTCTTGTATTCATCCGGCACGGCAGCGTCCGAGTTGCCGTGGTCGACGCCGGGATCGACGTCTTTCATCGTCTCTTGATATTGATCGCCCGGCTGCGCCGGCACGCTCACCGACACGGCGCACAGCATCGCCACGCCGATCAGCGCCACCAAACTATGCCGCCCTCGCTTCAATCCCAGCCAAGTCATGATCGCACTCTGTTCCCGCCGCCGCGTCGTTTCAATACCCGAATGCGTGATCGCGGCTCAAGCGGCATGCGGGAGTAGTATTATGGTGCCTTGTAAGGTGCTTTGTAGGTTTTCCCGGGCGCGATGAAGCCCTCGCCTACTGGCTCGCGCCGCCGAAAAAGCCGGCAATTTTCCAGCCGCTTGAGTCCTTGGTGTAGCACATCTGGTCGCCGCCGAGCGGCGCGATGGCGTCCATGGCGATGAAGCCGGATTTGCCGGACGGCGTCGCCACGTGCAGGAAGGCCGGCGTGTTGGGATCGGTCGGCGCCGCGCTATCGGGCAGCACGTGCACCAGGTTCAGCCCGAGCTTTTCGACGACCGGCGAATTCGGCTGGGCCGCGGCGTGCACTTCGACGCCGTCCTTGAGCGCATAGCCCCATTCGGATGGATCGGTCTGCGTCGCTTTGCCGAGCGCTTCGAACGCCTGCGGATCGATGGTCGGATCGGCCGGCCCGCAGAACACGCCTTTGCGGTCGGGCAATTCGGCCGCGGTCGGCTCGTTGCCATAGCCGCCGAGCGTCGACCAACCGGAGCCGTCTTTGGCGGCAAGATCGATCGCGTTGGCGAGATTGTCGACGCCCGGCTTTTTCGGATCCGCCATGTCCTTGTCCTGGATCCAGAAGAAATTTTGCGCCACGACCAGCTTGGCGAGCGCGCCGCGATCCTTTTTCGCGGCGACATCGGACAATTGCTTGCGGAAGGCGACGAAGGCCGCATCGTCGTAAGCCACCGGCGGCTTGGCCGCGACCGGCGTATACGGCTTGATGGGCGGCGGTGGCGGCGGTTTGAGCGGCAGAATCTGCGGAGTTTGCTGGCCTTGCGCCAGAACGGGCGCGGTGCTCAGGGTGGCGGCGGCCAAAACGGCAAGGATCAAAGTCGGAGCGAAAGAATAACGGCGCATTGCAGGGCTCCCGGTTCGGTATCGGCGCAAAAACTTCAGCACAATGGCGGCGGCTTAGCGGCGAAATGCGACCGTGGTGCGGCAGCCCGCCGCGCTTCGTGGATTTTCGCCGCCGCTGCTGCCGTGTCGCATTGGCCTGGCGGTGCCGGCGAACCGCTACGGCAGTCGCGAGCGGCGCGCGCGGCGCGCGCGGCTCATTTCAGAGCATCGAGCATGACCTTGACGTCCTGCGCGTGCGGTCCGCCGGGAGCGAGTACGAGATATTGTTTCAGCGCGTCCACGGCGCCAGGCGGCACGACGAACTTGTTGCTTTTGTCCAACGCTCCCTCGCCGTACAGCGACGAGCCTTTGATGAAATAGGCATCCGCCTTTTTTGGATCGGCGGCGATCGCCTTGTCGCAAAAGGCAACGGTCTTCGCCGCCGGCTGGCCCATGTTGAACGTGACCGCGCAGAGATTGAAGTAGGCAACGGCCGGATTGGGGTCGAGCGCCGCCGCCTTGGTGTACGCCGCGATCGCCGCGTCGTTCTTCTTCAGCTTCAAGTTGGCGTTACCGATCGTCGTCAACATCGAAGCGATGGCCGCCGGGCTGGCGTTCTTCCCCGCCAGTTCGATTGCACGTTGAAAAGTCTCGATCGAATCCGCGTAGTGACCCTGGTTGAATTGCGCGACGCCTAAAGCGTCAAAATATTCCCAGCGCGGCTCGGATGCTGACAGTTGCTTCAACGCCGCTTCCGCGTCCGGCCATTGCTTGGCGTCAAGCGCCGCCTGCGCCTTGGCCACGAGAGCGCTTTGGTTCTCGCCTTGTGCTGCTGGTAACGGTGCGGCGACGCAAATCTGCGGCAAAGCCGCCGCGGCCAGCGCAACACTCATCAGTAGTACAAGAGCGCGAAGTCCTCGACGCATTGCTTCCCCCAAACCAAAGATCAGTTTTCGCCGTGACGATGGCACCGGCGACGGCTCAGGCTACCGCCGGCGATGCCCGCTCAGGCGCGCACGAACTCCTTGCCCTTATTGGCAGCCACGAAGCCGCTGAACACCTCATTGACCTGGTGCCACGACTTCAGCTTCTTCATATTGCCGAGCCAGCGCTTGATGTTGGGGTAAGCGGCGAAATCGCAATCGATCAATTCGCCGATCGACACGATGGCGGCGCCGAAATAGTCGGCGATCGTCAGTTGGTCGCCGCACAGATATTGATTTTTCGGCCCGATCCAATGGTCGTTGAGAATCTGCAGCCAGTTTTTGGCGCCTTGCTGTCCCCAGGCCACGGCGCCGGCATGGGCCTCGTCGCTACGGCGCTTGTGGTGCGGAAACAGCTGCGGGTAGACCAGCCCGTAACCGAAGTCGCGATAGAACTGGGTGTTGATCCAGTCCATCACCTCATTGACCTTGGCGCGTTTCTTCAAATCCTTCGGGTAGGACGGCAGGTCGTATTTGTCGGCGAGATATTTCAGAATCGCCGAACCTTCCGTCAGGCGTAAATCGCCATCCTCGAGCCACGGCACCATGCGGTTGGGATTGCGCGAGGCGTAGGGCTCCTGATAGTGGGCGCCTTGGAGAATATCGATCGTCTCCTCGTCGCAGGCGATGCCGTTCTCGGCGATGAGCAACCGCACGGGACGGCATGCGGTCGATACCGGGTGCATGTAGAGCTTCATGGTTATGTCCTCCCATTGTTCATCGTGGTCAGGTTGGCGCGAGCTTACCATTTCTGTTCGTATCATAACATGATGTCCGCTCTGATCGGGAGTGCGGCCTTGATCGCTTGGATGCTGAATTGTTCGCGTTGATGATCTTGTCAAGGACGGCCCGAAGGGCCGCCGCCTCCGGCGGTCTTCGATCCTTGACAAGATCATCAACGCGAACACAGTGCTATCCAAGCGATCAAGGCCGCTTTCTGGGCCTTCTGCTATCTAACGCCGATGCGCACACGTCATCCGCCAGCCGCGCCGCGCACGACCGGCGCGACCTTGGTGGCGAACAGCTCGATCACGCGGGCGACTTCGGCAAACGGCAGGCCGCCGATGTCGATCTGCGCCAGGAAGCGCTGGTGGCCGAACAGCTCGCGCTCATACAGGATCTTGTCGATGATCTGCTGCGGGCTGCCGACAAAAATCGCGCCATGGGGTGCGGCGCGTTCGTCATAATCGGCCCGCGTGATCTCCTGCGCGCGGTATTGCGAGGGCGTGTGGGTGAAAAAGTAGCCGGCATAGTACGGATAAAAGCTGTTGAGGGCGTCTTGCGAATTTTCCCTGATGTGCATGTGGGTGGCGATGCTGACCTTGAGCGCGTCCGCGGCGTGCCCGGCCTGCAGTCCGCTGCGCCGGTAGAGCTCGGCGAGCGGCGCGAGCTTTGCCGGCGGCACGCTGATGTTGGCGAGCGCCAACGGCAGACCGAGCGCGCCGGCCCGCGCGACGCTGTTCTGCGTGCCGCCGGTTCCGACCCAGATCGGCAGGCGGTTTTGCGCCGGCCGCGGCGGAATGGGCGCATCCTGCAGGGGCGGGCGGAAGCGTCCCTGCCAGGTGACCCTCTCGGCGGCGTTGAGTTGCATCAGCAATTCGAGTTTTTCCGCAAACAGATCGTCGTAGTCGGCGAGATCGTAGCCGAACAGCGGAAACGACTCGGTGAAAATGCCGCGTCCGGCGATGATCTCGGCGCGGCCGCCGGAGATCAGGTCGACGGTGGCGAACTCCTCGAACACCACGACCGGATCCGCCGTGCTGAGGATGGTGACCGCGCTCGCCAAACAGATGCGCTCGGTCACTGCCGCGATCGCCGCCAAGACCACGGTCGTGGTGGAGACCGCCATGTCGAGACGATGATGTTCGCCGACCGCGAAGACATCGAGACCCGCCGCGTCGGCAAGCTTTGCGGCCTCGAGGATTTCCGAAAGTCGTTGCTGGGCGCCGACTGCCTTGCCCGCTGGCGCGTTCGGCATCAGGTCGCCGAACGTATAGAGCCCCAACTCGAATGCCATTGCCGCCTCTTTGCCGGTCGCATGATAGGCGAGACGCCCGTCTACTAGTACGACTTGTTCTAGTAGGACTTGGGCAGCCCCAACACCTTCTCGGCGATGAAGCAGAGAATAAGGTGCGGCGTCACCGGCGCGATGCGCGGGATCATGCTTTCGCGGAAATAACGCTCGACGTGATATTCCTTGGCGTAGCCGTAGCCGCCGTGGGTCATGATCGCGGTCTGGCAGGCTTTGAAGCCGGCCTCGGCGCCGAGATATTTTGCGGCGTTCGCCGCCGGGCCGCACGGCAGGCCGTTGTCGTATTGCCAGGCCGCCTTGAACGCCATGAGCTCGGCGGCTTCCAGCTCCATCCAGCATTCGGCGAGCGGATGCTGGATCGCCTGGTTCTGGCCGATCGGCCGGCCGAACACGATGCGCTCTTTGGCATAGGCCGCCGCGCGCCGCAGCGCGGCGCGGCCGAGCCCGACGGCCTCGGCGCCGACCAGGATGCGCTCCGGATTGAAGCCGTCGAGAATATATTCAAAGCCGCGGCCTTCCTCGCCGATGCGGTCCTCGACCGGCACTTCCAGTCCGTCGATGAACACCTGATTGGAATCGACCGCCTTCCTTCCCATCTTCTCGATCTCGCGCACCTCGACGAAGCGGCGGTCGAGCGCGGTGAAGAACAGCGTGAGACCGTCGGTCGGCCGGCGCCCGTTCTCGATCGGCGCGCTGCGCGTGAGGATCAGCATCCTGTCGGCGACCTGCGCCGTGGTGATCCAGATTTTTGCGCCGGTGATGACATAACGGTCGCCGCGGCGCTCGGCACGGGTCTGCAGTTTTGCGGTCTCCAGCCCGGCATTCGGCTCGGTCACCGCGAAGCACGCCTTCTCCTTGCCGGCGATAATCGGCGGCAGCATGCGCCGCTTCTGCTCGTCGCTGCCGTAGACCACGACTGGGTTGAGCCCAAAGATATTCATGTGCACGGCAGACGCGCCGGAAAATCCCGCGCCCGACGCCGCAATGGTCTGCATCATCACCGCCGCCTCGGTGATGCCGAGGCCCGAGCCGCCGTAGGCTTCCGGAATACAGACACCAAGCCAGCCGTCGCTCGCCAGCGCGCGATGAAATTCTTCCGGGAATTTCCCGTCATGATCGCGGGCCAGCCAATAATCATCGCCAAAGCGCGCGCAAATCTTCTCGATCGCCGCGCGCACCGATTGCTGCAGGTCTGTGAGCGCGAAGTCGATGGGGGTTACTCCGGCGTCTGCGTGTCGGCGGCGAGCGTAGCCTGGATGGAGCGTAAGCGAAATCCAGGGACGGCGTCGTTGGCTCTACCTATCCTGGGCGCTGCATCCGCAACGCAGAATTTGACGCTATCGCAATCGAAAAGCTCTCCGATGCCTCGCCGTGAGAATTCCCTCTCCGGCGGCCTTACAAAGACCTTGACAATCATACGCGTTAAGATTGTGATGTAACGCCGTTATCCGCCGAAAGTAGTGTCGGCGGACGCCCAAAAATCAATCAGAACAGGCGCGCGGCAAGCCCCCTCAAATCAAAAAGTAAGGAACATGATCATGGCTAATGACCCTAACTTGATATTTCCGTTCAATCACACCGGCGTCTTCACCATCGGCACCGGCCAACCCGGCGCAGTGACGCTGAACGCGATCCTCACGGTGCCGAACAACAGCAGCATCGTCTCCGGCCATGGCACACTGTCCCAGGCAATCGACCCGCCGCTGCAGGGGAATACCTCGTTTAATGGCGTGGTCTATTCGCTGGGCTTCGGCGCAGCGAAGCAGATTTATGCTCTGGTGGGGACCCCCACGCTTCTGGGGCAGACAACGTACGTCACTTCGCTCTTTATCGTGCTCGACGGCGACTGGGGCACCAAGGGCACCGCCACTTATACCTACTTGAAGAACGGCGTTCCCCATGTGATCGCGGACGTGCCCGTCAAGGTGCAGTGGTTGCTGCAGGGGTAGCCCGTCGCACGATCATTCCGCATCGGCATGTGATTGCGACGTTATATGTTCGGCCTGGGGCAAAATCGCTATTTGTTGACTGGCGATTTTCACAAAGGCGAATTTTGCTCCAGGTCTGAATTTTGCTCCAGGTCATAGCGCTTCACCCTCCCCTGCCGGGGGAGGGTCGACCGCCCAACGGGTCCGGCCCGAAGTGGCCGGCGATGGCAGGCTCCGGCGGTCGGGGTGGGGTGCTCGGCGCTGCCTTAAGCCCAAGCGCCCTTCGACGCTGTCACCTCACCCGCCGCGCTTTGCGCGTCGACCTGGGCTTGAATTCAACCTATTTTGCGCTAGATATACATTCTTGAAGTATATCTAGGAGGCTACGATGCAGGTTGCGAAGTGGGGTAACAGTTTGGCCGTCCGCCTTCCCCAGGCCATCGTCGAAGCATTGAAACTCAAGCCGGGCGACGAAATCGAAATCACGGTATCGAACGGCCGCCGGTTCGAGGTTGCGCGGGATCGCACCATCGAACGTGCGCTGGCGAGCATTCGTAAATTCCGAGGCCGTATGCCCGCCGGATTCAAATTCGACCGCGGCGTCGCCAATGAGCGCCGCTGAGATCTTCTTCGACACCAACGTCCTGCTTTACCTCCTGTCGGGCGATGCGGCGAAGGCGGATCGCGCCGAACAACTTCTGGCCGGCCGGGGCGTGATCAGCGTTCAGGTGCTCAACGAATTTGCCGCCGTGGCGGCGGGAAAATTCGCCATGGAGATCGCAGAAATCCGGGCGGTCCTCGCGGCGATACGCGCGGTGTGCAATGTCAAACCGCTTGACGTGGATACACACGACCTCGGGCTCGAAATTGCCGAACGCAATCGCTATTCAATCTATGACAGTATGCTGCTCGCAGCGGCCATTCGCGCCGAATGTTCGATCTTCTATTCCGAAGACCTCCAGCACGGTCAGACAATTGATGGCCTGACGATCGTCAATCCGTTCAAACAATAACAGCGAGCGTAGCCCGGATTGAGCGCCAGCGAAATCCGGGAATGATTGCCCAGCGGTAACGCCGATCCCGGATTTCACTTCGTTCAATCCAGGCTACTTGCCGCGCAATTTTCGAATAGTCGCTTATAAGTCGCGCGCCAGGCAATGTGGCGTTCTCCGCCTTTGTCATTGTTTGTCTTCAAAGATTAAAACCATCAGATGCGCTTCTGCATGGGCCGATATACAGTTTAGGCCATCCTTTAAAACGTATAGATAAAACGCGCGTCCCGTGATGCCATCCTCCGCGATGGCGAGGACATCTTTGCCCCGGGAGGCAGAATGGGCCGCACCCTGGATTCGCGGCGGCACGAAGCCTTGCGTGCGTTCCTGGTCGAACGCCGCAAGAATGCGGGGCTGCGCCAGGTCGATCTCGCCAAGCGGCTCGGTCGCTCGCAGTCTTATTTCACCCACATCGAAACCGGACAAAAGCACGTCGCCTTGCTCGAACTCCTCGAATGGGCCGAAGCGATCGGCTTCGATCCGGAAGAGGCGATCGAGCGGATATCTAATTTGACAAGCAAGTAGCCGGTTGCGCGCAAGCGAAATCCGCGCGCAGCGCGCCTATTCGCTTCCGGAGTGCCCGAAACCCTCAAGATGCCGCGGGTTCGAAGCGAGATCGGGCACGCCGGAGTCGATCACGCCACGTGCATGCTTCATCAGTTCGGCCAAGCTCTGCTCCCGGCGAATCCTGCGCGGACCCTCCACGATGAGACGCAAGACCTCCTCGATGAGGTCTTTGAACTTGCGCCCGCGCAATGCTGCCATCGACTTGGCTTTGCGGTAAAGCTCCTCCGGTATTTCGATGGTCGTCTTCATGTCGCTAGTCCGGCTGTTAAGCGTGAGCCTCATAGCGCGGAGGAAATAAGATGTGAATGGTGAGTAGCGAAGTGGCGAATAGAAAGATTTCTATTCGCCGATCGCTTTCGCCACTCGCCAGATACAAAACTCGGGCGCAGTGCTCGTCGTGAGAACGAGATCGCTTTCACCCTCCCCTGGAGGGGGAGGGTCGCGGCCCGAAGGGGCGCGGGTTGGGGTGCACGGCGATGCAGGGAGTCGCAGCGCGCTACGCGCGCTCTCACCCCCACCCGCCGCGCTTCGCGCGACGACCTCCCCCCTCCAGGGGGAGGTGGATTGCGCGCCGGGCCTCAGCCTACTCCGCCGCCTGCATCTCGCCGGCGTCGTCGATGAAGCCGCCGGCCTGGCGGCGCCACATGGCGGCGTAGCGGCCGTCGCGGGCGATCAATTCGTGGTGCGAGCCGTGCTCGACGATGCGGCCGTGCTCGAGCACGACCAGGCGGTCCATCTGCGCGATGGTGGAGAGGCGGTGGGCGATGGCGATCACCGTCTTGCCCTGCATCAGGGTGCCCAGGCTCGACTGGATCGCGGCTTCCACTTCGCTGTCGAGCGCCGAGGTCGCCTCGTCGAACACCAGGATCGGCGCGTCCTTGAGAATGACCCGCGCGATGGCGATGCGCTGGCGCTGGCCGCCGGACAGCTTTACGCCGCGCTCGCCGACATGGGCGTCGTAGCCGCGCCGGTTGTTCCAGTCTTCGAGATCGAGGATGAACTCGTGGGCGTGGGCGAGCTTTGCGGCGCGCACCACGTCGTCCTCGCTCGCCTCAGGCTTCCCGTAGCGGATATTGGCGCGGATCGAACGGTGCAGCAGCGAAGTGTCCTGGGTCACCACCGAGATCTGCGCGCGCAGCGATTCCTGGGTCAGGCCGGAAATATCGACGCCGTCGATGCGGATGGCGCCGTCTTCCAGATCGAAGAAGCGCAGCAACAGATTGACCACGGTGGATTTGCCGGCGCCGGAGCTGCCGACCAGCCCGATCTTCTCGCCGGGTTTGATCGCCAGATTGAAATTCTGCAGCACGCCGGTCTCGCGGCCGTAGCCGAAGTTGACGTTTTGGAAATCGATGCGGCCTTCGCTCACGGTGAGCGGCAGCGCGCCGGCGGGATCGGGCAGTTGCAGCGGCTGCGCGATGGTCAGCATGCCTTCCTGCACCACACCGAGATCCTCGAAAATCTCGGTGATGCGCATGGCGATCTGCCGCGACATGTTGGTGAGCTGCAAGGTCAGCGGCAGCACCATGGCGATGGCGCCGACCTCGACGGCGCCGTAGCGCCACAGCAAAAGCGCGATCGCGCCGGATCCCGCGATCAACAGCGCATTGAGCACGTCGAGCAGCGCGACAAAGGCGGTAAGGAGGCGTTGCGATTTGGTGAACAGGTCGACGTGCCGGTCGACCGCGTTGCGCACATATTGGTCTTCCTCGCGGGCGCGGGCGAACAGCTTGACGGTGAGAATATTGGTGTAGCTGTCGACGATGCGGCCCATCAGGGTCGAGCGCGCAATCGAGCTGACCTTCGAGCGCTCGCGCATGCGCGGCACAAAATAAACCAGCAGCGCCGCATAGCCGGCGAACCATAGCAGGATCGGCACCGCGAGCCAGCGATCGGCGGAAGCGGTCAGCGCGATGGCGGAAAAACCGAAGACCAGAATGTACCAGACCGTGGTAATGGTCGCGGTCAAGGTCGAGCGCACCGACGGCCCGGTCTGCATCACCCGGTTGGAAATACGGCCGGCGAAATCGTTCTGAAAGAACGCCCAGCTTTGCCGCACCACGTGCCAGTGCGATTGCCAGCGAATGAGGCCGGTGAACGGCGCGGCGATCGCCTGATTGGTGATGAGGTAACGCGTCAGCGTCACCGCCGGGCGCACGATCAAGATGACGACCGCCATGCCGAGCAGCCACGGCCAGCTTGTGGCCAAAAACTGATCGGGCGGCGTCTTGGTCACCATGGTGACGACGCGGCCCATGAACCACGGCACCGTGGTGTCGGTGAGCGCGACGAACAATTCGACGACAAACAGCGCCGCGAACAGCCACTTCGCCTGGCGGGCAAAGTGCCACAGGAACGCGATGAGCCCGCCCGGCGGCTCCGGGTTCTCGGGCGCCGCCGTCGGCGTCAGGAATCGTTCGAAAAATGCAAACATTTGCGGATGGTTACAGGGCTTATGTGGGCAGCGTCAATCGACGTGCCAAGTCCTGCCAGCCCTCCTCAACAAGCGGGTGAGTTGAGTCGAGGACGGCGCGCGGCGCTTCGTCACGACGGCATTTTCCCGCTTTTAAGGCAGCCGGCGTCCGTGTCATCGTCATGGCGGGGAAAAACACCAAGGGCATCCTCATGAAACGTGCCATGAAACGTGCCATGAAACGTTTGGCCGGCGCGCTGGTCGCGCTGTTGGCATTC
>Ga0208604_1000038_pt1 | contig 17768 bp, 23 predicted proteins | sample MicForSoSWNH22_M_FD_188009 | JGI IMG/M metagenome (GOLD analysis project Ga0208604, IMG submission 188009) | Forest soil microbial communities from Harvard Forest Long Term Ecological Research site in Petersham, Massachusetts, USA - MetaG HF016... | ecosystem: Environmental > Terrestrial > Soil... | reverse complement strand
TTAGAAAGAGTCCGGCGGCGAACCAGCCCGCGCCGCAATTTAATCACGATTCCACTATTGCGTCATTGCGGGGCGCTTGCAATCGCCGCTGCAGTTGTCTGCGGGCTTTGGCCGGGGTCCGTGTCGGACAAGTCACATTGAGCTCCGTCAGCTTCTCGTCAGGAACCTGAACGACGCTGGTAATGGAATCGCTGGCACCGGGCCGTAGCGTGGCCGAATTATTCCGGGCCGTGCTTCAACTTAGGCTCAGTTGCGTGACTGTTTCTCGATGGATTAGGCCCGCCGCATGCGCATTTTGCTCGTCGAAGACCATCAGCGGCTCGCCCAGTCAATTGTCGAAGGCTTAGCCGGATTTGGATTTGGCGTCGATTTATTCATGACCGCTGAGGAGGGACTGGCGGCGACCAAGAGCATGTCATACGAGGCCATAATTCTCGACCTTGGCTTGCCGGATCGCGACGGTCTGGAGCTGCTCAAGGATCTTCGCGCTGCCGCAAGCTGGATTCCGGTACTTATATTGACCGCCCGTGACGGGATCGACGACCGCGTCGAGGGACTTGACCGCGGCGCAGACGACTATTTGCTCAAACCTTTCGCGATGAAGGAACTGGCCGCTCGGCTGCGAGCCTTGCTGCGCCGGCCTGGGGGCCCCCTCGGAACAACGATCGATATCGGCAATATCACGCTGGATACCGCGGCGCGGCAGCTCAAAGTTGGCGGCCGGACGGTTGCGATCCCGCCGCGCGAGCTCGACGCGCTCGAACTTCTGATGCGGCGCGCCGATCAGGTCGTGCCAAAACGCCTGTTTGAGGATTCGGTTTACGGTCTGAGCGACGACGTCACGCCGAATACGATCGAAGCGCTGGTTTCGCGCTTGCGGCGCAGATTGGAAACAATCGAAGCGCGGGTGTCCATTCACACCCTTCGCGGCATTGGCTATCTGCTCAAAGAGTAAAGAAGCAAATCAGGATGTCGCTCTCATCGCGTATCATCGTTCGCTTGACCATCACGACGGCCGTGGCCGCCGCCGTCTCGTATGGCTGGCTCTACATAAAGCAAAGTCGCGTCGAGACTTATCTGCGCGAGAGAACATTGGTGCGCCAAGCGCAAGAGGTTTCAAGTTTCATTTCAAGCAGCCGCGACGGGTCGGTTTATCTCGACCTGCCGTCGAAGCTGTCGGAAGCCTACAACAATCCGGGAAGCAGATATCGGTACGTCGTGCGCGATGAAGCCGGAAGAGTCGTGGCTACATCCGGCCGGCGTGTCGGACCGCTGCAAGACTTTATTCAACTGCAAGACCGTCACATTTATGAATACAGGGTCGATGCCGAAAATGCCAACATGCTGGGCGCGGCCATTCGAACGGACATTGGTCAAAAGAAATTCTTTACCCAGGTCGAACAGACCGTGCCAATGACACAGTCGCTCAATGCTGCCGTCTTCAATGAATTTTTCATGGACGGCGGCTGGCTCGGAATTCCTTTTCTTCTCGCGGTTCTCGGCATCAGCGCATTTACGGTAAGACGATCGCTTGCTCCACTCAACGAGCTGGCGACTCTGGCAACGAAAATCGATCCGGGGCATTCGACACTGCGCCTGCCGGCGGCAGGCATACCCACAGAGATTCGTCCATTGGTCAGCTCCTTCAACAACGTGCTCGATCGACTTGATGAAGGTCTCAGGCAACAGCGCGAATTCAACGCCAACGCCGCGCATCAATTACGCACGCCTCTGGCGGTCTTGGGAGCAAACATCGACACGATGACCGACAGCGCCGTCGCGGCAAAGCTACGTTACGACGTCGAATTGATGAGCAGGATTGTGAATCAATTGCTGCTTGTGGCGAGGCTCGAGACGCTAAACGTCCGGCTCGATGAACGAGTCGACCTGTGCCTGACGGCGCGTCAAGCGGCGGAGAATCTTGGGCCGATAGCGATTTCAACGCACAAGACGCTGGAAGTCGAGGAGCCGGCGGCGCCGATATTCATTCGTGGCAATGGCTTTGTTGTGAATATCGCCATAAGCAATTTAATCGAGAACGCGCTCAATCACAGTCCGCCCGGAAAGGCCGTTCGAATTCGCGTGACGCCCGGTCCGTCGGTCGAGATTCGTGATTCAGGTCCGGGCGTCCCTGCCGAATTTCGTGAGAAGGTCTTTGAGAGGTTTTGGCGCGGAGAAGCAAGCAAGGAAGGCGCCGGCTTGGGACTCGCGATAGTTCGTCGAATCATGGGTGCGCTGAACGGAACCGTCTCAGTCATTGATGCGCATGAAGGCGGGGCGCAATTCACGTTGCAATTTCCTCCGTGGGTTGGCGCCGATTATTAACAAATTCCTAATTTGGTGGGCGTGCGCGAATCAGTCGGCTTCCGCCGGAGCCACGCGACTCACGCAGCGAACGCCGCCTATCCGGAATTTGCCGCTCATCCGCCTCGAAATCCTGACGATTGAAGCAATATGCCTTCATCTTGCCGCCTACTCGTCAGGCAGCCGTCAGCGAACACATCCACTACTCGACCCGCCGGTCTGGCACGGGATGGGGATAGCCAATGTTCGTTGTAGTGCCGCGATCCGATCGCATGCGGTCGGCTGTCGAAGACGCAATCCGAACGCTCTACTGGAAGCGCTACGAGGCCTTCCTGTCGTCGTTTGCACAGACGATCGTCGCGGAGCTGAGCCCATCCGGGAGCGTCGAGTGCGCTGCCGGCATGCGCTTCGGAAACGAGGCGTTCTTTTCGGAATGCTACCTCGACCTGCCCATGGAGCGGCTCCTGCAAGACCACCTCGGGCGCACGGTTCACCGCAATAAGATCGTCGAAGTCTCCCATCTGGCCGCGCCGTGTTCAGGGCGCTCGCTCCCGTTTGTGCGAAACCTCATTGAACTGTTGCGAACGAGAGATGCCGAGTGGGCCATCTTCACCGCGACCAAGCCGCTGCGGAGTTTGCTGCGGCGAAACCGATTGGCGATGATCGAATTGGGCTGCGCCGACAGAAGCCGGGTGCCTCATCCGGAATGCTGGGGACATTATTTCAAACACGATCCCCGCATCATGGCCGTCAACCATCGCACGGCCTTTGCGCCGAAGCAGTTCTACCGCGCGCCCATTTCACCGCAGCTGCCGGCCGATGCGCGAATTTTTTGAAGGCCTGCTGCACCAGGCGGCTGTTGCCGGCGATAACGCGGCCCTGGTCTCGGCAAATGGCGTGCTGTCATATCGCGCGCTTGTCGAACGCGTTCGCGGGCACGCGCAGTGGGCGACACGACTGCCACATCGCGTCGGCCTCTTTTTCATGAAAGGAACGGATTACGTCGTTTGCGATCTGGCGCTGAGCTTTGCGGGAAAGGAGCTGGTCCCGCTGCCCGATTTTTTTTCCGATGCTCAGCTTTTGCACATTGCTCAAGTAGCGCAGCTGTCCGACGTGGTTGCCGATAAAGCATCCGCGGAGCGCGCCAAGCGGCTCGGACTGACCGTCCATGAATTGGATGCTGAAAGCGTGACCAACAATGCCCCGGCAAGTGCCGCAGGCAGAATCATCTTTACCTCCGGGACGACCGGTAAGCCGAAAGGCGTATGTCTATCGGAACGACAGCTGCTTGCCAGCGTCGCCGCGCTTGCCGAGGCATCGCATGCGAGCGCGGCGGATCGCTACCTCTCGGTGCTTCCGAACTCCTTGTTGCTGGAGCAGATAGCCGGCACGTACCTGCCGCTGTCGGTTGGCGCGGCAATTCATTTGCCGGAAGTATTGACTGCTTCGCCCGCCGGCCAGCTCACAGCGGCCGAACAGGCTCGCGCGACCGCAACCGTGCTGGTGCCCGAATTGCTGGCGGCATGGGTGAAGGAATTGCAGGCAAGCGGCAATCGGGCTCCCGGTTCGCTCAGGTTTATCGCGGTCGGCGGCGCGCCGATATCGCGGCACTTGGCGACGGCGGCGTGGCAGCACGGACTGCCGGTCTATGAGGGCTACGGTCTTTCGGAATGCTCCTCGGTCGTTTGCGTCAATCGGCCGGATACACGACGAGCCGGCACAGTCGGACGACCGCTGTCGAACGTTGCGGTCGCCATCGACGAAGGCGAGATCGTGGTGAGCGGCCCTACTGTTATGAATGGTTATGTTGGCGAACCTCAAATTTCGGGATCGTGGCATACGGGCGATCTTGGACATTTCGATCCGGACGGTTTCCTGATCGTGACGGGACGCAAGGACAACGTCATCGTCACTGCTGCCGGGCGAAACATCAGTCCTGAATGGGTCGAAGACATCATTGCCGCTGACAGCAGCGTCAGACGGTGCGTGGTCGTCGCCCACGAAAGGGAGTTGGTCGCTCTGATCATTCCGACCGACGCGTCGGTCTGTAGCGACGCCCCGGCGATGCACAACCTCGTCACCTCCGCCGCCCGCGAGTTACCGGACTACGCCAAGCCGCGACGGTATCTGGCGATGTCCGATCAGGAATTCCGGCGCCTTGATCTGCTCACCGCCAATTCCCGGCCTCGACGTTCCGAAGTCAGCCAGGTCGTGGCTGAGCGCAGCCGGTCGCTGCAGGTTCAGGGCGCTTAGGGGTCGAAGCATGTCCGCCTTTCAGCAACTCTTCGAGCAGACCGCATCGGCTCGTCAAACATTTATCGAACTGCCGCTGATTCAGGATGTTCTGCGCAATGGGGCATCGAAAGAATTATATTTGGATTTCCTCGGTCAAGCCTATCACCACGTCAGGAGCACGGCTCCTCTGCTCGCCCTGGCAGCCGCGCGCTGCGGCCGCGAAGATCATCTCTACCAATCGGCGTTGTTCGAATACATCGCGGAAGAGCGCGGACACGAATTGTGGATCCTCGAAGATATCCACGCCGTGGGTGGCGACCCCGAACAGGTGCGCCGCAGCGCACCTCGGTTCCCCTGCAAGGTCATGGTTGGGCATGCCTATTACGTCGTCGATCGTGTTTCGCCCTATGGGTTGTTGGGCATGATCCACGTCTTGGAAGGGATGGCTGTTGCGCTGGCCGGCAAGGCGGTCTCCGCCCTTCGCGAGTCGATCGGGGCCGCCGACGATGGCGGATTCAAATATCTCACGACCCATGGCGACCTCGATGTGCACCACTCCGAATTCTTCGAGAACCTGATCAATCGAATAGATCAGCGGCATTTGCCGTTGGTGATCGAGACGACGGGTGACTTCTACAGGTTGTATGGCGATCTGTTTCGCGATCTCGATGCGCGTCGCACGGCCGGCCTTGCTTCGTAAGGCGCCGTGGCGACAAGGCGCGCATGTCGATTTTGCTATCGTAGGAAAAATTGCCAATGGCGCTTACCGGGAAACGAATCATTCTCACGGGTGGAAGCGGCGGTCTCGGGCAATGCGTGGCCGCCGAGCTTCTGCGAGAAGGTGCCGGTGTCACCGTAATGTCGCGGACCTGGATTTCCGGCGGCGGAGACTCTTTACCACCTGAGCTTTTGCCACAACGAAGAAGGAGAATGCTGATGTCCGGGAAAGCAATCGGAATTCTTGTCGCGCTTGGCGCTTTGCTTTGCTTGGCGCTGCCCACCAACAGCCGGGCGGCCGACAATCCAGCGCTCAATGCCGACATTCTCAAGATCGCGCTGGATTGGGAGCACATCAAATTCCAAGAGACCGACAAGGACCTCCAGGAAAAGCAGATGGCGGCGTTGGCGGAGCGCGCCGCCGCTCTGGTGCAGCAATATCAGACCCGTCCTGAAGCAATGATTTGGCATGGAATTATCATCAGCGAGCAGGCGTCGATGGCGAGCGAGAACGGCAGCCCCTTCAAGGCGCTGGGTTTCGCCAAACGCGCGCGTGAGATACTGGAGCCGCTGGCCATGACAAGTCCAACCCTGTTGGATGCCGGCGCTCCCGCCAGCCTCGGGGTTCTTTATTACCGCGTGCCCGGCTTCCCGGTAGGCTTCGGCGACAAGACCAAAGCGAGGCAATTGCTTCAGGAAGCCGTCAAATACGCGCCGGACGGTCTCGACGCCAATTACTTCTATGGCGATTTTCTCTATGAGCAGAAAGAATATCCGGCGGCTCAGCAAATCTTCAAGCATGCCTTAGCGCTGCCACCTCATCCGGAGCGTCCGATCTGGGATAAATCGCGCCGTCTGGTTATCCAGGAAGACTTGGCCAAGATGCCAAGCAACTGATTTCACGTCAAAAAACACCCGGACAAGAGTCCGTGCCGCAGTCCGCAATCTGGGCGGCCGTCGGCCGGCAATTGCAAAATCCGTCAGGGTTCGGCGGCAGGCTGATTGCACGTGTGATGGGGATAGCAAATCGACGGTCCAACCGGATCGCGATTCGTGCGCTCGATTGTTCGCCTGACAACACGATCCTGGATCTCGGCTGCGGCTCCGGGACTGCCGTAAGGCTTCTGGCAGCAATCGCCGGGCAAGGGCTCATCTTGGGACTGGATCACTCCGAGACCATGCTCGTTCAAGCCTCGTTCCGTAATCGACATGCCGTTCGGCAGGGACTGGTTCATCTGCTCCGCGGCCGCATCGATGCTTTGCCTTGGCGAGACAATTCAATCGATAGAATTATCGCGGTGCACGTTGTCTATTTCGCCGGCGAAGCGGGTGCGCGCGAGGCAAGGCGGGTGCTGCGTCCAGGCGGGCGGATTGTCATCGTGGCAACGGATCAATCCGCAATGACGCGTTGGAAATTCGCTCAGGCTTCAACGCACGAGCTTTTCGACTTGCCTGGATTGACCGACTTGCTCATGCGCGGAGGATTCGAGACAAGCGAGATTTCCGTGACTCCGATCAAGCTTGCGTTTGGCGTACCGGGTTTACTGGCGATCGCAACCAAGTGACAGCCGCCGTGGCGGGCATTCACGAAGCGCCCGAATGCTCGCGCAGCACGTCGGTGGCGATGCGGTGGGCGTCGATCGCCGACGGAATGCCGCAATAGAGCGTGAGCAAGAGCAGCACCTCCTGGATTTGCTCCGCCGTGCAGCCGTTTTTCAAGGCGCCGCGCAGGTGGACGCCAAGCTCGTTGGGCTGCTTCGCCGCCGCCATCATGGCGATCATGACCAGCGATTTTGTCGCCTGAGGCAGCGCCGTGCGCTGCCAGACGTCGCCATAGGCATAGGCATTGATGATGTGCTGCAGCGGATGCCCGAACTCGCCGAACGCGTTCATGCGCTTTTCCACCGCCTCGCGGCCGAATATTTCCGTGCGCAGCTTCAGCCCGCGGTCATAAAGATCTCTGTCGTCCATCGGTTGCTCTCCTTCGGCCATAGAGGCGCGATTGCCCATCACGCCGCCAGATGCCTACAATGATTATGCCATGACCTTGATTGCACAATGACCCTGCCACGCGAGCGCCTGTCCTATTCCTCGCCGTTCACCCGGCCGCCGCTCCGGCTGCCGGGCAAGGCGCGCATGATCGTGTGGTCGGTGGTCAATATCGAGGAATGGGAGATCACGCGGCCGATGGCGCGGCAATTGTCGCAGCCGCCCATGGGGCAGACGCCGATTCCCGATATGCCGAACTGGACCTGGTACGAGTACGGCATGCGGGTCGGCTTCTGGCGGCTCAAGCGCGCGCTGCACAACGCCGGCGTCACGCCGACCATGTCGATCAACGCAAAAGTCTGCGAGACCTATCCGGAGGTCGCCGCCGCGGCGCGCGACGCCAACTGGGAATTCATGGCGCACGCCTTTGTGCAGATGCCGATCCAGCAGATCGAGGACCAGCGCGCCGTCATCCGGCAATCGTGCGACGTGATCGAAAAATTCACCGGCAAGCGGCCGACCGGCTGGCTCGGCCCCGGCCGCGGCCAGACCTTCGACACCTTGGATTACGTCACCGAATGCGGGCTCACCTGGTTCGGCGATTGGATCCTCGACGACCAGCCGCTGTGGGTGAAAACCAGGCACGGCCCGATCCTCGCCGTGCCCTACAGCGCCGAGATCAACGACATCACGCTGATGATCTCGCACCACCACGAATCCGACGTGCTGCTCAAGCGAACCATCGACGCCTTCGACCGGCTTTACGCCGAAAGCGCGGACTCGGCGCGCGTCATGGCGATCGGCGTGCACCCTTACGTCACCGGCGCCGCGCACCGCATCAAATATTTCGAAGAGCTATACGACTACATCAACCGCCACGACGTGGTGCACTGGACCGGGGCGCAAATCTACGACTGGTACGCCGGTCAGGTGGCGGCGCGGTAATACGACCGTATTCGCGCCCCGCATTCCATTGTCGCGGTATGTTACCGAGATGGCCATGGCGACCGTTTGCTGCGAGGCTGCGCTGCGACCACGCGGCGCGGCAGCGTGCGGCCAGTCCGCGAACGCTCGACCCGAACGGCGGATGGAACTCGTACAATATCGCCGGCGTTGAACAGCGTACGCATAGGCGGAGGCTCTTGGAGCGTGCCGTGGCCGACGGTTCTTTTATTCTATGGCCTTCAGCACCGACGGCGGGTTTCGCCTCTTCCCCCGCCATTTCTACCGCGTCCAGGCGCAACACTGGCGGTTCATCTGTCCTGCGCTATGTCCTGGTCAACGACGCAAACCTCAAGACCCAGGCCTATTGTGCGGAGTGCGGCACAAAGATCGGGCAGCGCTACGTGCGGGAAACAGGTAGCCGAAGCGTGTTCTGCGATTTCGCCTGTTACTACTGCACCGCGGAAAAGTCGGCGTCCTACGTGGCCGTGAGCTAGGGCGCAAATTTGTTTGCGACGAGCCAATGTCACGGTGAAACAAAATAAACTCCGGCCCGTTCTCGTTGCGGGGCTGCAGAAACCGGAGAGTGCCCCCAATGTGCGACTACAGTCTGTCCAGCGTCCGATCACAACCCGCAAGCGTCGGCGATAAGCTCATCACACGCAATTTCGGCACCGGGACGCGTGGGTTCAGCTCGTCGCAAGATGCCGACGTCGCCGTCTGCGTCCTGCCCGGAACCGAGCTGGCTTTTGCCGACGAAGTCCGGTGCGAACCGACCGGCCTATTGCCTTGGCGCCGCAAGACGATCAACCACAAGACGGCGATTTTCCGACAGGTCAACAAGGAGCGGTTGGCGGCGCATCACGACGCGCTGGAATTTCCGGATGGGCGGGTCGTGCTGCTGACGCTGTTGCGCGAGGGCCAGCAGGCCGCGGTCCTTCAATTGCCGGCGCAGCCAAAGACGACTGAAGATGCCGCCATTCGCGTCGCCTACATCGGCTGAGGTGCTGACGGAATTAATGCCGGTGCCGGACTTCGCCGCGATCCTGTCGAACGGCTGAGCCGGCATCATGAATCGAAAAGCCTCGGCATCGCCGAGGCTTTTCTCGGACACGCCTTTGCCCGGCGGTCCACCAGCTCCGTCACGTCACCTCGAGCTGGTATCCGGCACCCACGCCGTCTTGTCGCGGTCGTATTTGAAGCCCGGCGCGGCTTTCAGCGCATCCTTGGTCGTGTTCATCGTCAGGTAGATCTTGTTGTCCTTCTTCGTTGCCTTCACGGTGTTGAAGCTGACGGCAACGTCCTTTTCGCCGGCGCCAAGAAAGCCGCCGACGCCGACGATCAGAGCGCTCACTTGTCCGTCCTGGCCGACCAGCACGTCCATGATCTGTCCGATCTTGGTGTTGGATTGATCGTAGACGTCCTGTTTGTACCAGTTGGTCACGGTGAGACTGCTGCCCGGGACGGTGGTCATCACATCGGCCATTGCGGCGGACACCGCAAAAGCGGCGCTGCTGGCGAGCAGCGCGCCAGCAGTGAGTACGGCTAGACTTCTCTTCATTGGGCTTACCTCCGGAATGTTTGTTCAGCCATGCAAGCCAACGCTCGAATGAATCATTTGTGCCGCCGCGCCCGAAATATTTGCGGAACAAATCGACGCAGCGGGTCGTTGTGTTGCCAAATTGGCAAGGACCGCACTTCGTCGGTCCATCAAAAAATACATTCGGTCGATCAACGTCGACCGAGCGGGCAGCCGACAGAAATTATTCAATGAGGACATCCGCCATCGTGACCTTTAAAATCCTCGCGGGCCGATATTGCCGCAGCGTCCTTGCGCTGGAACCAATCCGTTCGACCACAGTTCCGAAGCTATGACAAAAGCCAGCAAAATCCGCAGAGCCGGCATTCCTGAGCCGTCCTTCGGTTTCTTTCTTCGGGCGATCGGCGTCATGCTTTTGCTGGTGGTCATCATGACGGCATACTTCAGCCTGCGCACGTAAAAACAAATGGCGAGGTCTCGATGGTTGGCGCTCTGACGACCAATACGCCGCCGCTCCGCAATCACATTGCGATGGACGAGGAATTAGAGGTGAAATATTGGACCAAGCACCTTGGCGTTACCCGAGAGGAACTGCAACGAGCCGTCGATAAAGTTGGCAATTCCGCCGCCGCAGTCCGCAAGGAATTGGGCAGGACCGGAGAAAGCCAGGGCCGCCATTGCGCACCCTTCGCTTGCCAGCGAAAGTGAGATCGGCAAATACCATGCGAAGAACTAAATTGATCGGCAACATTCATAAGGAGCTCATGCGGCTTGCTCATCGGGCGCAGAGTTCCAAATGCCCTGCCGGAGTTGCGTAATTCGAGCCAACGTTCCGGCTGATAAAAATCTCTGAATGTACGGAACCGTACCGGTTGCGAGACCGTTGCGGTTTGATAGGCGTCTTCCTTTCGGCAAAACAGAGCGCCTTTAAGAGAGCGAAATCGTCCTTTGGCCGCCAAGCGTTGTCGCTTGGCAGTGAACGTTGTGTTGGTATCAAATTCAATCGATGCGCACGCGGTCATCGTTCTCGTGTTTTGGGATTTGACCGAATAGCTGACGCCGCCCGCCGATGGCCAAGCGCGACTTTGGCCGCGGGCGAACGATGGGATTCGCAAACAACGGAGGATCACGAATGAGTCCGATGACCGAACACGATCAGAGCAAGAAGTTCGCCGATAAGGGCGCTGCGACTGCCAACAAGGCCTTTGCAACAGTCGAACAATCGGCCCGAGCAGTCGAACAGAGCTATTCCGTCTCGCTGGAAAACATCCGTGCCTTTAACCTCAAGATGATCGATATGGCTCGGGCTAACGTCGAGGCGGTTCTCGATCTCTCGCAACAGATCGCGACAGCCAAGGTGCCATCGGATGTCGTGGAACTCTGGACCACGCATGCGCACAAGCAATTCGAGATGCTGAGCGAACAGAGCAAGGAGCTGGCGGCGCTTGCTCACAAGATGGCCGGAGAAAGCGCCGAGACGATGACGCGCAGCGTCAACCAGGTCTTCCAAAAAGCCTCTTGATCTGCCGGAATGCCAGGGGCTTAGAAAAAAATTGGGAGAACGCCCATGAAAACGCGGCACGACCGACAAAATCCCTCTGAAGGCCGCCAGCTTCTGGAATCCATCGGGCGGGAAATCAAGACCCATATCGACCTCGCGGAGCCGATCCCGGAACGGCTCAATGAGCTGATCGAACAGCTTGTGCGGCGGATCGATGAGCGCGAGTAAGAACCCGAAGAAGTCTGATCGCGCCGCCTTTTTGAGTGTCCTCTATTCGCCTTGTACGAACGGAGTTCACGATGCCTTTCGACCGATTTAACGACGATACCTGCCCGAAGTGTCGCAAGCCAATCAGGCAGACGACCGTGGAGCGGCATCCAACGCGCCGCGATCTTGCAATTCATAATTTTGAGTGCGCGAACTGCGGTATCGTCAAAACTAAAGTTCTTTTCCGCAGACCGGCTAGGCCCTCGCTAAAACTGGTAGGCTAGCTCAGCGCGGGGTGCAAAGGCGCGCCGCCACGGCCGGTCGAAGACGGGCGTAAACGCCCTATTGGCCCACGCGTTCATTCACCGAAGCGTCCGGACATTCGATTGCGTCTTCGCTCGTCTTGGAGGCGGCGGCAAAACCGGCGATACTCGCCCGAGAATTCATCGGAGAGGAAGCATGACAAGCCGCTGGACGTGGCCTTCTGTTTTTCGCGGCCAGCAAATGGCGGTGAGCGGCGGCACGCAGTACGTTCGCCTTGGCGGCCAAGGTCCGGTGGTCCTGCTGCTGCACGGATTTGGCGATACCGGCGACATGTGGCTGCCGCTCGCCGAGATCCTGGCGAAAGACCACACCGTCATCGTCCCCGACCTGCGCGGCATGGGCCTGTCGTCGCATCAGGATGGCGGCTACGAAAAGACCGCTCAGGCGCGCGACCTCGCCGGCATTCTGGACGAACTCGGCGCGCAGAACGTTGCGCTTGTCACCCACGACATCGGCAACATGGTCGGCTACGCCTTTGCGGCGCTCTATCCGGCGCGGGTGACGCGATGGGTCGTCATGGATGCGCCGCTTCCCGGAATCGGCCACTGGGACGATCAGCTGAAAAATCCAAAAGTCTGGCACTTCAACTTCCGCGGACCGGACGTGGAGCGCCTCGTTGCCGGCCGCGAGCGCATTCTGCTCGATCGCTTTTACAACGAGCTATCGGCGACGCCGGCCAGCATCGACGAAGAAACTCGCGATCATTACGCCGCCTTATACGCCCGGCCCGGCGCCATTCACGATGCTTTCAGCGGACAGTTTGCGGCGTTTGCCCAAGATGCGATCGACAATCAGAAGCTGGTGAGCAAAGGCAAGCTGACGCTTCCGGTGCTGGCCATCGGTGGCGACCATTCCTATGGCAGCCAATTGGCAACGGAAGTCGGCTTTGCCGCCTCAAACGTTCGCAGCGCGGTCATCGGCAATTCGGGCCACTGGATCATGGAGGAACAGCCGCAGCAGGCTGTCGCCGCCATCGTTGCGTTCCTGGAAGAAAAAGAATAGCGCGGTAAGGGGGCTTAATCATGGGGCAATCGCCGCGCCGACGGCGTCTGGGTGTAGCCACGATACCCGTGTTACTTGGCGGGTTCATGCTGAGTGCTTGTGCCAGTGACGCGATGCACACCCCACTCATTCCACCGCCTCCGGTAGATCCCAGAGAAACAGCCTCGGCAACAACGAGGCTACCAAACAACTACCGGGAGCTCATGGCTGCGTACATTCTTTCTCATAATCGCTATGTGATACGCGACGCGAGAATTACTCCGCCTTACGAAAAGTCTCGAGGGTTATTGCGTGACGGCACCATGGCGGCCGTCTGTATCGCTATCTACCGCGACAATCCGCTCGGCGTTGTCGTGCGCGACAACCGGATTTTGACTTGGGAGGACGGCCAGCTTCGAGAAGTAGAGCACGGCATGGACTCGTGCACCGACCTTTCGCCGTTCATCGAGTTGAAACGCAGCTTGCCGACGAACTAACCAGTTGTTCCCAAAACGAATTGGCCCTGGGCACCTGCGGCAACGCGCTTCCGCGAGCGCAAGCGCGAAGAAAAACGCGCCGCCTTCGATCTTGAGCCGCCGATAGCGGGACATCAGAGCTTCCCGAAACGCTTTGGTGGGCACGGCGCTGCGCGCCTTTGCCGACCCCGCGCTCGCTACGCGCTAACGGTCCTCATCAGCGGTAACTTGCACTATTGCAAGAATGCAGCGCCGCATCTTCGCTGATTTTATGCGCAGGAAGGATTTGAGCAACGTGAAGTCCTCGACTGCCGTGGGAAAGGTGGACAGTAAATCCAGCGTCGGCAGGCCGGCGATGTTGCGATACAGCCGGGCTTGCGGCGCGCCTTCGAAGAAGAAGGCCGGCGGGATTTTCAGGACGTTTGCGATCCGATACAATTGGCAGGCGCTGAGCCGACGTGTGCCCGCTTCGCATTTCTGCACGTGCTGACGCGTCAGCCCGAGCGCCGCGCCGAGCTTTTGCTGGCTCATGGCGAGCATCTCCCGGCGCATGCGCACGCGATTGCCGATGTATTCGTCGATGGGTTCGGGGGCCTGCTTCATCGTGCGTGCTGCATGCCGTTCTCACAACGAATGAGCGTTTAAGACAACTTATACGCTTACATACTTACACGCTTCGCGTCAATAAATCTTGACTGCTCCTGCGGAGGACTTATGCGGGAGGAATGGCAAAGCGCGAACATGAGATCGTCAAGCCGCAGCCGTCGCGCATCGGCAAGAAATCGGTGTCGGTCTATTTGCCGCAGAGTGTCTGGCGCGAGGTGAGAATGTTGGCGGCGTCGACCGATACGACCATCGACAAGCTCATCCGCCGCGGCATCGAGCTTGTCCTTGCGGAACACAAAGCCAATCGCTCGTAAGTTCGCAGAGCTTATATTTTCCCCTGCATCCGATTCCGCCCCTTCCCTCTGTCGGATCGAATTTCTCGCCGCCGAAGCGAGCCTTGAATTTTTCGGCCTCCTTTGATGCTAGAAAACGCAGTTTTTATTGAATGCGTTGAAGCAATTATCAGGGAACAAATACGATCCGTTCCTCTGCCTTAGGAAGAGCTTCTCCTACCACCAGCAAGTAAACTGGTGTTCCTACATCGGCGCCAATGTTTGCAAATAAACGCAAAAATGCAATTACATAGCGCTTGCTATTAATTTCGCGAATTTCGAGGTTGAATTTGTGTAGTTCGAAACTCGGCGGGGGCGTTCGGCGTTCAGCGCAGCCGATCAAATAAGGCGCCGATGTTCCTTTAAGGATCACTTCTGGAAGTAACGGAGTAAAGCTGTCAAGACCGCCGCACCGTGCAACCGCACCAGCGTGTGCGACCTTCGCCAACATTCGCACGAACGGCGCAACTTTTACCTCGCGATATAATTTGACGCCGGAAAGGCCGCTTCGCTTTAAGCGCTGAATGCGCTCGTCATGGTCGTTGAAAATTGACCAGAAATGAAATTTGACCGGATGAGCGAAATTTTCCGAAGGGGTACGGTTACGTATTATGCCGGGCAGATCAAAAGATGGCAGAGCCAAAAATCCAGGATGGTCTCCGATTGGAACCAGTCGCTTTGCGGCAGTTTTCGGATCGGGTGAAAATGTCTCTTGGACCTCTAAGTGAGTAGGAACTTCTTTGGGCCGCCTTGTTGGATAACCAATTGCAAAACGAGCTGATTGAAAAATATTTTTTGCGCAATATCCATCAAGATAACTGGTGACCTTTTCGCATTTTTTACAGCTTGCTCTTGGAAGCACCGCATCGCCACCAAGAGACACAGCCAGTATATGTTCGTTGCCAAGCTCTTTGAGGTTCTTCGGCTTATAATAACAGTATATACATTGCCCAACAGGTCTGTATTTTTCTACTTGGCTCATGGTGACATCCGATGGCAAAGCAACCTGAATACAGCGAGCGGCCTTTGTGGTCCTACAAGCGCTGGCCGTGATGCGGAGCTCCCGACCAATTGACGCCGCTCGCCAAGCCGACGCCGGCCCCGGTTGCGACTCCGAAGCGGGAGAAACCGAAGCAGAGTTAGCTGCCTACGTGTCTTCTCTGAAAATGCTGTCGATGTCAGGCTTGAATCTCGTGATATCGACGCCGGATAGACGGCAAATTCCCACAACTTGCCGCATGTCATCCAAGCGCAGCATTGTGCAATTGCGGGCTTGTAGCTCTTTCACAAACAATTCATCCTCGTAACTAAAATCAGCGATGTAACGCGACGCCGACGTAATCAGTTCTGGGACACTGTATCCGTCCCACCCGTCAAAGGGCGTGCGAGCGGCAATAATCCTGGCGACTGCGGCCCGTTCGGCTGGCGAATAGCCAAAGCGCGGATCACGTCGCGCCAGCTTTTCCAGCCATCCCTGAATACGCTCGTAATAGAGCCAATCGGGGTCCGCCAGTAGCTCAATTATCCGCGCGCGAAAGGCTTCGGCTTCGCGCTGCGCCTTTGTGGTGCGTGCCATATGAATGCCCTTCTAGGGGTCATGACGCGACGCAACCACTGTGGACAAAGCTGTGTGGAAGCTGTGATTCTAAGGTGATTCGTCCGATCTGAAAAAGGGTCATTGTTGACATTACGAAAGAGTGAGTAGGGCGGATTAGCGAAGCGTAATCCGCCGCTCGGCTGTTCCGGCGCCGCTGTCAGCGGATTGCGCTTTCGGCTAATCCGCCCTACGGGCATGTGGGCCAAAAGCCGACACGGCCGCCTTCCCGGCATGAACCGGGGATCTAGGATAACCAGGAGCCGCTCCTTGGCAAAGCCGCCGGGCGCAGATTAGGGATTTGCTCAGGATGAGCGATTCACTGAAGTTTTTCCGAGCGGGTTCTACCGAAGCATTTGAAATCCGCTTTGACGATGGGGACTTCCCCTCTTTGGAATTCCCCCATTCGAGCCAAGCCTTTGTAATGCCCGTGGTCCACTATCGAAATAATCAACTTCGTGGTCTTGGAACATGCTTTTCCGTATCGAGTCACGGGCTAGTCATGACAGCTCGTCATGTGATGGACGAAGTCAGTCAAATACACGCCACCGCGCCAGCGGACGAATTTTGTGGAGTTGTGTGCATTTGTCCTGCACCAACGCCACAGCAGCCCAAGAACTTTGCGGGAGGCCTCCTGCCGATTATCGACGTGTGGACAAATTACTTTCTGGACATATCGATTATGCTTGTCGAGTTGCCTATCCATAGAGAGACCAAGCAACCACTGCCAATGGGCGCACTGGCGCTAAGTCCGGGATTTCCAAAAATTTCCCAGCCCTGCATTGGTATGGGGTACAGTTCAATCGACTGGCAGGTCAACGGGTCCGAGCTTCCGAAAGTCTCCCAATCTTACAATGCCGCACGCGGCAACATAGAGGAGCATTACTTCCCACAAAGGGACCAGCGTTTACACTTCCCATGCTTCTTGACTGATGCGCGATTTATTCTGGGCATGAGTGGCGGGCCGATAGTCTCCGCAACTGGGCAGGTTTGTGGTGTCATTTGCTCGGGAACAGAACTTGCTGACCCAGAAATTCCTAACATCTCTTTTGGTTCGCTTATCGGGCCCGCGCTCGCTATTCCTATCACGATGTCGGCGCACGGGATAACAAAAGAGTGTTTTTGTGGGACTTAGTTGCTGGTGGAGCTGTAATTTGCGACCAAACTCTCAGGCAAATTAAGGTAAAGCGGGAGGGGAATAGTATAGAGATTGATTTTGGTCAGGGCTGCATAATTCGCAATCGCCTTGGAGGGAGTAGCAAGGCATGAAACTCAATAGCGTCAAACCGGACCTATTGTGGTCAAATGCGAAGGCTCTGGAAAATTCTGAAATTCGGCCCGGCAGCCAAGCACAGATGACAGGAACACTCCAAAGCCGCTCGATGTGTCCTGCTGTTCGTAATAGCCGGACACCGGGATCAAGCAGCGGTTGCGCTTGATCGCCGACCTAAACATTGCTTGTTCGACACCGTCTCGACCCGTGCGTTGAACGTGGCGAGAGGTCTAAGGCGAAGCAAGTCGATTGAGCGCAGCGAAATCTGAGAGCGACGCCGCAGGCGGTCAGGTGGGGCCGTCGCGTTCTCTGCACATCCCCACCTGCCGCGCTAAAGCGCGGCGGCCTCCCCCTGCAGGGGAGGCTGGATATTGTGTCTCTTTTTTATTGACATTGGTCTCTATTAAAGTTACATCACAATCCTCGCTCCGGTGAAGGACATGGCGCGGAGGCACATCGCGTCATGGGAGCGAGGGCGGTGCCCGCGGGCGGGTTTGCAGCCTGCTCCCGGGCAGCTTGGGCATCATGTCTCCCGGCATTACGACCGGGGTGGGAGGTGCATCCCTGGACTGGGACAGGCGAAGACGGGTAACGCCCGTTCAGACCGCGTCCCAGGAAGCCTGGCCTGAAGCTGACCTTGGGGATGAGATACTCTCCGAGATGAGAGCCGTGGTGGAACGCCGTCAAGCGTGCGCGCTCCAAAAGGGCGCGCGCCGCATCGCAAGATGCGGCGGTTGTGACCCTGCG
>Ga0208604_1000037_pt1 | contig 17821 bp, 14 predicted proteins | sample MicForSoSWNH22_M_FD_188009 | JGI IMG/M metagenome (GOLD analysis project Ga0208604, IMG submission 188009) | Forest soil microbial communities from Harvard Forest Long Term Ecological Research site in Petersham, Massachusetts, USA - MetaG HF016... | ecosystem: Environmental > Terrestrial > Soil... | reverse complement strand
ATCTCACCGAGGTCACGCTGCGTCCCTTGCCGGCGCCCACGCCGGACCTTCACGGCCTCGAAGCCGCGCGCGTGTTCGAGATGCTCTATGCGGTCGACGCCCGCGACGTCGTCGCCTCGATGGCGGCGGACTTGGCCGACAAGGCGAACGATCCGGCGGCGCTGACGACGCTCGCCGAGATCGCCAAACAGCACAACGACGCGCGCGCGACGCTGCTCATCGGCAAAATCGCGCTCGGCCGCGGCTTTCCGTTGGAGCAATATGCATTCCCCGATTTCGGCGTGCCGGACTTCCAGCCGATCGGGCCGAACGTCGCGCGCTACGTGGTCTATTCGATCGCGCGGCAGGAAAGCGCCTTCAATCCCAAGGTCGTGTCGGGCGCCAATGCCTACGGCCTGATGCAGGTCACGCCGGCCGCCGCCCGCGACACGGCGAAACGTTTCAACGTCACATTCGATCAGCGCCGACTCGCCAACGACGTCACCTACAACGCCCAGCTCGGCGCGGCGGAGCTTGGCAACGACCTCGAATTCTTCCGCGGCTCCTACATTCTGGCATTCGTCGCCTACAATGCCGGCCGCGGCCGGGCCAGGGAATGGATCGCGCAATTTGGCGATCCGCGCGATCCAAAAGTCGACCCGATCGACTGGATCGAGCGCATTCCGATCTCGGAGACGCGTTTTTACGTCCAGCGCGTGCTGGAGAACATGCAGGTCTACCGCGCCCGCTTCGACAACGGCTCACGGCTGTTGATCGACGCCGATCTGCGCCGCGGCAGCTGACTGCGCCTGTCGTCGACGCGTCAGCAACGGCGCCCATCTGTTCGTTTGGCGGCCGGCGCGATAGAATCGCGCGACGGCCGATGCATGCGCTCTTTGAGCATGGCCCGAAGGAAACGAGCGATGGACCAATCCGTTCAGATGAAGCTGAAATTTCGCTGTCCGCCGGAATACGAGGGTCTGATACCGCAGCCCGTTCCGGCGGTGCTTGGCCTGCCCGATTGGTACAAGGCCATGCCGCAAAATTCGTTCAGCCCGATCGCGCGAGCGGACACCTTCACGCTGAAAAAATGTCCGCCGTTCATCGATGCGATGACCTACGGCTTTCTCATCCCGCTGACCGTCGACCTGAAGGTGCAGGACGGCGAGTTCAGCTGGGATTTTGACGTGCCGGAGGGGTTCGTCAGCGAATATTCACGCTCGCCGATCGATTTTCACGACCCGAGCCAGGCCACGGGCACGCCGCTGTTCGATGACGACCGGTTCATCATCAAGTTCACCAATTTCTGGACCATCGAGGCGCCGCAAGGTTACTCGCTCCTGTTCACGCACCCGGTCAATCGCAGCGACCTGCCGTTCACGGCGCTGACCGGCCTGGTCGCTTGCGATACGTTTTTCGACACGCCGTTGCATTTCCCGGCCTATTGGCACGACACCGGCTTCAACGGCGTGCTGCCGAAGGGCACGCCCGTGGTCCAGTGCCTGCCGGTCAAGCGCGAAAGCTGGACCGGCGAATGCGCGGCGATGTCTGCTGAAGAAGTCGCGCGCTTGAACGAAACCCAAGATTTGCTTAGGCGCGAGACCAACGTCTATCGCCGCCGCTACCGGCCGTCGCTGCGCTAGCCTTTAGCGCCTTGAAAATATTGCGCGGCTCCGCTCGGCTTGAGCCAAAATCGGCCGCGGCCCGACTTCACCAGGGCCGACAGCGCATTGCCGTAGTTTTGCGGATCGCCGCGCGTAGCGGAGCGGAAGCACTCGTAACCGGCGGCGAGGTCGCCGACCTCCAGCAGGCAATAGCCGAGCTGCAGCCACAGATCGGCGTCGTTGGGCCGGCTCATCAGGCACTGCCGGAAATATCCGGCCGCTCCCGCATTGTCGCCGACCGCCTGATGGACTTTGGCCAGGCCGAACAGGGCTTCGGGGGAGCCCGCGGCATTGGCCAACGCGCGGCCGAACGCGGTCTTGGCTTCCGCATAGCGTTTGCGCCGGAGCAGCACGTAGCCGAGCTGGACCGAGAGCTGCGGCATCAGCGGCGCGACGTCGAGACCGCGATTGAACGCCTCGACCGCCTCGTCATCGCGATTGAGGAACGACAATAGGCAGCCGAACTCGTAGAACGCCTGAGCATGCGGCGGCCGCCGTTTGACCGCGCGCTTGAGCCACGACAGCGCGTCCTCGGTCCGGCCGACCTGGCGCAGCACGATGCCGAGCATCGTTTCGATCTGCGGATCGTGATTGCCGCGCGCCGCCACCTCGAGCGGCGCAACGGCATCGGCAATCCTGTTCTGCATCAACAGCGCATTGGCCAAAACCTGCAGCGCCACGACATTGCGCCGATTGGTTTTGAGGACATCGGCGGCGATCCGCTCGGCGTCGGCCGGATGCCCGCTATTGAGCGCAATCATGGCCCGCTGCAGCGCTTGATCGCCCCCGCTCGCACCGCCATGGGAGACCGGATGTTTAAGCTCGCTCGTCATCGCGCTCCTCAAGTCGCGGCCGATCATAATGCCCCCGGCAGGCGTAGAACAGAAATGCACCTGCCGGCAAATATTTGCCGCGCCCGGTCTGCGCAACTAGATTGGCGCCTCGAAGGCCTAAGGCCATTGCGGCTGTCGTGGAGCGTACCTGATATGACTGGCGGCGGCCGCGATGGCGGGAGCATTTTTGTCACCACGCAGGACGGTCTGCGCCTGCATGTGCAGGAATACGGCAGCCGCACCGCGCCCGGGGTTCCGGTCGTCTGCCTGCCGGGGCTGACGCGCACCGTAAGCGATTTCGAAGCGCTGGCGCCGGCCTTGGCGAGCGATATGGCGCTGCCGCGCCGCGTCATCGCCATCGATTCGCGCGGGCGCGGCCAATCCGACTACGACAGCAATCCGGATAACTACAATCTCGCGGTCGAGCTCGCCGACGTGGCGACTATTCTGACCGCGCTCGGCGTGCGGCCCGCGGTCTTCATCGGCAGTTCGCGGGGCGGGCTTTTGACCATGCTCATGGGCGTGGCGCATCCGACCGCGATCGCCGGCGCCGTCTTGCACGATATCGGCCCGGTGATCGAGCTGAAGGGGCTGGTGCGGCTGAAGAGCTATGTCGGCAAGCTGCCGACGCCGCGCAGTTTTGCCGACGGCGCCGAGATCCTGCGCCGGCTGTTCGCCGCGCAATTTCCTCTGGTCACGGCGGAGGGGTGGCTCGCGGCCGCGCACCGCACCTGGCTGATGAAGGATGGCGCGCTGACGCCGACCTATGACGTCCGGCTGGCGCGGACGCTCGCCGACATCGACATCGAGCGGCCGCTGCCGCCGCTGTGGGACGAGTTCGACTCGCTTGTGCGCGTGCCCATGCTGGTCATCCGCGGCGGGAATTCCGACATCCTGTCGGCCGCGACGGTCGAGGCCATGGCCGCGCATCATCCCGGGATGCAGTCGGTCGAAGTGCCGGATCAGGGCCATGTTCCGGCGCTTGAGGGCGACCTCGTCGCCACGGTGGTGCAGTTCGTCGCCGCCTGCGACGGCAACGCGGACATGCTAATTAGAGCGCGCCGCGGCAGCTAATGACCCATAGCGACCGGATTCGGCGACTCTTCTGCGCGGTGCTCCAGCGTGCAGGTACCCGATTCGCGAGTTTCTTATTACCTGCGCACGCTCACCTGCGACCTTACGAATTCATGTGACGCATGCATCCGTGCTAGTGTCGAAAGAAGCTGGAACAATAAGCGCAGGAGCCACGTCAATGTGGTCGGATCGACGTTTGTTGGCCTTGTTCAGGACGGATCACCCGATCGTGCTTGCTCCGATAGCGGGCCGCTGCCCGGACTACCGCACCGCCGGCGACGTCGACCTGCGCGCCCTAGATTGGCGCCACGTCGTGGCGAAATGACAAAAAGAGCGGCCTTTCTCGGACCGCTCCTGCTGCTGTTCGCGCTCGTTTCAGTGGCCCACGGTCAGGATGGCCCGAGCGATGCGGCCACGGCGCAGAACGCCGCCCAGGCGTTCGGGCTTTATCTCGACAGCGTCTTGAATTCCGGCGGCGAGCCAAACTTTACCAAGCCGCCCGCCGCCGAGCTGTTTCGCCATATCTTCGACGTCGCGGCCCTGAAAGCGCTGCCGCCCGCCAAAGCCGACGACATCCCCTGGATGCTGCAGTGGGGCTCGGCCGTGGACCAAAGCTACAAGCGCATCGTTTTGTTTGGGCTGCAGCCCGGCCAGCCCATAGATCAGCTGATCATGCTGCGCAATATAAGCGAATACCAAGACCAATGCGCCATGGCGATGGATTTCATGATCCGCTTCGAGGCGCGCCAGGCAACAGCGCTTACTCTGTTCCTAGAGCACCTTCCGCAGGAGCAGCACACGCCGGCGCGCGCGGCCGGTCTGCAACAGGCTCGTTTGGGCGCGGCGCAAACGATCCTCGGCGCCATCACGGCGATTGCGCAGAACATGAAACCTACCAGCGCCCGGCTGATTGCCGCTTCATTGCGGGAAACGCGGAATACCTGGGCGACATATCTCATGCCCGACGACCGGACTAAAATCATCAACGTCCTTGGTCAGATACTGGCGACCGTGAAGGATGGCGACGCACGGAAAAATCTCGCCGCCTTTGCTGGCGCGCTTGCCGCGAGGAAATAGGCACTAGGTTGCTTTCCGCAGTGCCAAATGTCGCTATTGGCCCTTATCAGCCGCCCCAATCGTCCGCCTTCGTGTCCGTTATCGGAGGCATTGCTGCCGCCCCGACTTAGTGCAGTCGAGGCTGAAAATGATTCACAGCCGACATGAGTGCTCCGAGATTGCTGCCTTGCAGCCTAACCGCTGAACCCCATTCCGCGGACAGTAAAACCCTGCTGTAATTACCTTGATCGTCGGCGTAGTCCTGCCGGCGCAGGAGCCGACCACGCTCACCGTCAATCTGAGGACCGCGAAAGCGCTTGGGCTTGTCATTCCCGGCAAATTGCTTGCTACGGCTGGCGAGGTGATCGAATAGATGCCATGCCGCACCGGCCGAGGCCAACCGGCTGCCCAGGTGATGGTTGATTACAGATGAATACAATTATTATTTCCGGCGCCGACGCGGCTTACTGGCCACTGCTCAGTGGACTGCTGCATTCCATCGAACAGGGCGCTCGAAAAGAGGGTATTGCCGTCGGGATTCTCGATTTGGGGCTGGCGCCTGAACATCGCGACCGGCTGCGCAGCTACGGTGCCATTGTGGTCGAACCCGGGTGGGACTACCCGGTCGCGCATTTCAGCAAACTAGCGCCAACCGCCTTTCGAGCGATGACGGCACGACCGCATCTGCCGCGCCATTTCCCTGGATACGACATGTACATTTGGCTGGACGCGGATTGTTGGGTGCAGGATCCGCAAGCCATCGCGCTGCTCGCCGCCGCGGCGAGCCGGAAAAAATTTGCGATCGTGCCCGAAGTGCATCGTTCGTATTTCACTTTGGCGCCCTATGTGCAATGGCTCCATGATTGTTACCGGCGCTGCTATGATGACAAGGCCGCGAACTGGCTGGTCTACTATCCGCTTCTCAATTGCGGTGTTTTCGCCGCCACCGGTGACGCTCCGCAATGGGCCAAATGGCAGGAGCATCTGGGTAGAATCATAAAACGGCACGATGAGTTTTTCTTCTTCGCCGAGCAGACTGCGTTGAACGGCGCGATTCGGGAGGGGGAGCTGGCAACGGCGCTGCTGCCCGCGCACTGTAACTGGATGTGCAACCGGGCCATGCCGGGGATCGATCCGGAAGGAAATATCTATGTCGAGCCCGAACCGCCCTACCTTCCGCTCAGCATCATTCATTTGGCTGCGGCTAAATCCGGCGTATGGCCTCTTCTAGATCAAACCGGAAAGACACACATGAGAACCTTGACCTATCCGCCGCTGCCGATGTGACCTTGCGCAGGCGGCCGGCAGCGCGACAGCGCCCGCGGCGGGACGCAGAAAATTTCGACGAGGAAGTTTCCACCCCAGCACAGCCCTGCTGGCCCGGAGCTTTCCAGCAAAAAGCAACCGTCCCATCTCGCTGGACCTTGATGAGGCCTTTCTTGGCCGCCGCTTTTTCACAGTGTCGCCGTCGATCAAAAAAAGAACCCCGGCAGACGAGCTGCCGGGGTTCCCGAATTCATACCTCGATCAAGCGATCAGGGCAGGAAGTCGCGGTGAGCGCGAACGCTGACCAGCCAGTTGGACGAGCGTGCTTCGTTCACAGTCGCGCCGCCGAAGGCGTAGGAGGCGGAGCCGGCCGGAGAAACAACCAAGCCGGTTCCGGTCGACGCACTGTTCAACTGCGAGTACAGGACTTCCACGCCCAGGTAGAACGTCTTGGTGACGTCCCACTGAGTACGGGAGCCGATGCCCCAGTTCGACCAGTCGTTGTTGCAGCCCGCACCAGCAACAGCCACCGTACCCGCAAGCCCGTTGCCGAAGCCCGCCGCCGAGCACAGGTTGGCGTTGGCCGAGCCGGTACCCTTGCCATACGACACTTGGTAGTAGGCGCCGTACAGAGAGGTGTGCCAAGCCGGGGTCCAGTAATGCTCGTAGCTGGCGTTGATGCCCCATGCGCTGGTCAGCATGCAGCCGGTGGTGTTGCCGGCCGCGATAGTGCCGGCATACACGCAGTCGCTGAGCACGCCATAGGCTTCCTTACCTGCGTCAACCTTGCCCCAGTTGGTGTTGGGGGTGTTGAACAGATAGCGGAGAGCGCCTTGCGTCACGTTGACCTGAGTCTGGAACCAGTCGCCTTGGGTGATGAAGGGCGTATTGATCTTCAACCCGAAGCCCGCAGCCCAGCCCCACTTGTCGCCAGGATGGCCAAAGCCGCCGGTGCCGTTACCGGGTGCCGTCTGCAGCAGATTGGAGGCGCTGTAGTAGCTGGCATTGACCTCGTGCAGAGCGCCCATGACCTGGGCACCGCCCCACGCCTGGTCGACGCGCAAGTTGGCGACAACGTCGCCCATCTGCATGCCGCCGTAGGCGCCCGCCCCCGGGAACAACGCGCCGCAACCGCCAACCGCGGTGCCGGCCATCGCGCCGGGAAGCCCAGAGCCCGAACCAGGCACGCCACCCCACGTCGCTGCGCAGGGGTAGCCACCAGGAATGATGGTGCCGCCGGCAGCGAGAACCGCCGTGCCCGCAGGGCCAGGCAGCGCGTTGGCGTCGATGATCTGCGTCGTACGGCGCGCCTCAGTCGAGATCGTGCCGGAGAAGCCACCACCGAACTGTGCCGTATAGGCCCACACCCACCAGCCACCGTCACCGGTGTCAGAAGCAGGCAGATAGCCACCGCGATACTGCGCGGCCGGCACGCTATAGAAGTCGAAGAACGACTGTGACAGACCGGCCGTCATGCCCGCCCACTGGACGAAGGCGCGGTTGGCGCTGTCCACCAGGTTGGCCACTTGCAGGCCGACGTCGTTGGTGTTGAGGCCGACTGCGATGTAACCGCGGACCGTACCGTATTCGGTCTGGTTACGAACGTCAGCCGTGATGTAACCGCGAGCCCGGAACGTTTCGTTGCTGGTCGTGCGGTTGTTCACGTTGCCGTTGAACGGGCCCCATGTCATGTTGCCGTTGGTGCCCCAAGCGGCTTCGGCGCGGACCCAGCCACCGATCTTAATGCACAGATCAGTACCAGGCATATAGTAGAATCCTGCCCCGTAGAGGCTGCAGACCTTCACGTATTCGACCGGCTTGGCCTTGACGGGAAGATCAGCTGCTTGCCCCGCAGTTACCGCAACCAAACCGGCTGCGGAGCCGAGGAGGAGGCTTTTCACCATCTTCATTTGAACCTCCAATTGTTTGCCGTGGGAGGGTTCCGTCTCCGCCGGGTGCTTGTGCCCCCTGGAAGGTCCCCTTCAGTCCCCATTCCCCTCCGGAGTTTCTAACCCCGATCTTCCGGCTGGGACGACTTGGGGTTCCCCCCTCCGTCGCACCGCCACCTTAGCCAGTGAGTTCCGACATGCAATGAAGAACAGCCCCAATCACAGGCTTCAGGTGCCGTTTTCGGGAAGGTGTTGCGCAAAAAACACGCAATTGGTGCCGGCGCGGTGTGCGGCCGGGTTTGCGCGATGCGGCCGCCCTGCCCTTAATTCTCGCGGTAAAACAATAGCTTAGGAAAGAGACCGAGGGCTGCGACCGGAGCGCTCTGGCGAAGTCAGCAATAATGTCATTGACGCGCAGTGAACCATCGCAATCAGCTTGCGGAGCGACAAAGAAGCAGCTTTTCGCGTCGTAATGGGATTTGCCGTGGCGAATCTGCGCTGCTGTTTCTTTCGCCGCACCGACAATCAAGCGCAGAACTCAATGCAGCGTCGAAACATCTGCGCGAATCGCGCAGGCACGAAAAATTCGTACGCGTAGAATTTCTGGCCGATGAGAATTTCAACGACGCGCGTCAACGCCGCTTTGATATCAGATGCCTTCGCCGGCGCCTGAAGATGATTTCGATACTGTCATATGGATGCGTTCGCGCCGCTTGTGACCGTTCGGCAAACTGATTTCCAACTCAAAATCGTCGGCGCCGCTGTAGTCCGCGCTGGCACGATAAAACGCGACAAATGCCGGCGCCTCGATGGCAAGGCATTGTTTGATGTTGGTCGCTTTCAACGTGCCGCGCTTGACATTGACGCTGCCGTGCGCCGGCGGCGTGGCAAGCCTGATCGCCGGCAGCGGCCCGGACGTGCAATCCGGGCGGATGGCGGTGAAGACGCCGACGCGCACGTCGCGGCCCGGCGCCGCCTTGAGCTGACGTTCGACGACATCGTCTTGCGCGTGAGCGGCGAGCGTGCCGATGCACAAGATCATCGCCACCGCGAACGAGGGAAACCAATTGTGCCGAGACATCGCAGCGACCTCGGGCGAGACTTACAATCATCCGGCGGCGTTTGACGTTGAAGGGCCGGAAGCATAGGTATTTCGGCATCCGGAGAGGTGGCCGAGTGGCTGAAGGCGGCGGTTTGCTAAACCGTTATACGGTCTAAAGCCGTATCAAGGGTTCGAATCCCTTCCTCTCCGCCATTTTACGCCGTTCGGGCGTTTCCGGGAACCGAAGGCACCAACCTAAGAAGTAATATGTGGTGAAGCCGCTACCCGCCGCGGTTCGACCTGAATTGACCCCCCTTGGCCGGTTCGCTAGCAGCATGACCAGCTTCCAATAAGCCGTCGATAAAACCATGAGCCGCAAGCACAGGCGAGGTTTTGGACCGCCCGGCGCCAAGCCGGCGTTCGGCATCGCCGCAAGCGCGGCGAATTCGCCCGCGGCCTTGTTCAACGCCGCCGTCGCTCATCATCAGACCGGCGCGCTGATCGAAGCCGAGCGGCAATACCGGCACATTCTTACGCTGGCGCCCAACCATGCCGACAGCCTGCACAATCTCGGTCTCATCGCGCTGCAGCGCGGCGACGCCACGACTGCGGTGGAGCTGTTCGACAAGGCGCTCAAGATCAACGGCACGGTTGCCGAATATCACTACAACGCCGCGTTGGCGTGGCGAGCGCTCAACCGCAGCGATCACGTGGCAACGCATCTGGAGCGCGCCATCGCGCTTCGCGGCGACTACGCGCTCGCGCATCTCAATCTCGGCAATGTGCGCCGCGAGCAGGGCCGATTGACGGATGCGGCGGCGTGCTATGAGCGCGCCATCGCGGTCAGCCCGAATCTCGCCGTCGCGCATTTCAATCTTGCCAATGTGCTGTCCGAGCAGGGCCGGCCGGACGCCGCGGTCGCGCAGTATGATCAAGTCCTGGCTATCGATCCGAACCATGCCGAGACCCACGGCAATCTCGGCACCGCGCTCATCGCGCTCGGCCGCGCCGCCGAGGCCATCTCCCACTTCGAGCGGGCGGTCGCGCTGAAGCCCGATTGGTTCGAGGTTTTCGACAATCTCGGCCAGGCCTATATGGCGACCGGTGACGCCAGGTCGGCGATCCTGGCCGCCGCGCGAGCGCTCGAGCTTAAAGATACGGTGGCGGGCAAAATCTTTTTCGCCCAATGCCTGCGCTACGGCAGGTTCACGGCCGACAATGGCCGGTTTCGCCAATTGGCGCTCCGCGCGCTTACCGAAGGCTGGACGCAGCCGCGTGAGCTGGTCGCGGTGTGCCTCAGCCTGATCGCGCTCAACGGCGCGATCGTCGAATGCGTCGCACGCGCCAATAAAGCGTGGCCCGCACGCCTTACCGCGGCGGAACTGTTCGACGCACCGGGGCTCGACGCGCTGGTGCAAGACGACCTGCTGCGAAGCCTGTTGCAAAGCGCTCCGCTCACCGACGTCGGCTTTGAACGGCTGTTGGCCAACATACGCTCCACCATGTTGACGGCCGCCGAGGCAGGCGGCGCATGCGACGAAGGTTTGCTCGGCTTTTACTGCGCCGTGGCCCGGCAGTGTTACGAGAACGATTACGTATATTCTCTGGCCGACGGCGAAGCCGATCGCGCGCAGCGCCTGCGCACGGCGCTCGAAGGGGCACTGGCATCGGGGGATGAATGCGCAGCGCTATGGCCGGTCGCGGTCGGCGCTTATTTTCCGCTGCACGCGCTCGCCGATGCGCCGGCGCTGCTGCAGCGCTCCTGGCCACAACCGTTAAGCGCGCTCTTCGCCCAGCAAATCGAAGAGCCGGCGGTCGAACGCCGGCTGGCAATGGACATACCCGCGCTGACGGAGATCGACGGCGAGGTGTCGCGCTCGGTGCGCCAACAATATGAGGAGAACCCCTACCCGCGCTGGGTCAAGCCGGCGCTGCCGCAGCAGCACACGCTGCTGGCCGGCCGCCAGCCCGGACAAATTCCCGACGTGCTGATTGCCGGCTGCGGCACCGGGCTGTCCGCCATCACCTTCGCCCAGCAAGCGCCCGACGCGCGCATCCTCGCCATCGATCTGAGCTTTGCCAGCCTTGGCTACGCCAAACGCATGGCGGGCTCGCTCGGCTTTCACAATATCGAGTTCGCGCAGGCCGACATCACCAAGGCGGCCGCCATCGGCCGCAGCTTTGATTTCATCGACGTGTCCGGCGTGCTGCACCATCTTGGCGATCCGTGGCAGGGCTGGCGCGCGTTGCTGACGCTATTGCGGCCGGGCGGCGTCATGCAGGTCGGCCTCTACAGCAAATTGGCGCGCCAGAACGTCGTCGCCGCGCGCGCGCTGATCGCCGAGCGCGGCTACCGGCCGGTCCCGCAAGACATCCGGCGCTGTCGCGAGGAGATTTTGGCGGCGGAAGACGGTTCGCTGTTGAAGTCGGCGAGCACGTTCAGCGATTTCTTCACCACCAACGAATGCCGCGACCTGATCTTCCACGTCCAGGAACACCAGATGACGTTGCCGCAGATCAAGGCGTTCCTGGTCGAGAACGGCCTGCAATTTACCGGCTTCGTGCTGGATCCGGCGACCCAGCAGCAGTTCGCGGCACGATTCCCGGAAAGCTCGGCGATGCTCGATCTCGATCGCTGGCACGCCTTCGAGACGCAAGCGCCGGCGACCTTCGCCAAGATGTACCAGTTCTTCGTCCGCAAGCCGTAAGCGCAAACGCCGCGCTGGCGTCAGGCCGCCATCGCGGGCGCGGGCACCGGTGTTGCGGCGCTGCCGCGCAGCCAATCGCGCGCGGCGCGCTGCGCCACGGCGATTTCGGCGTCCGACATCTGATTGGCGATTTCGCGCCGCAGCCGGATCGCCTCGGCATTGCCCTTCACCGCCGCGAGATTGAACCACTTGTGCGCCGAGACCAGATCGACCGGCACGTCGCGGCCGACCGAATACATCATGCCGAGCTCGAACAGCATGTCCCCCGATGCCGGGCCTTCGCCGAGCGGTGCCATGTTACTGTCGAGAATTTCAAAACGAGCCATAACAATCCCCTGTCTACGCCTTGTTCCTGTCCGCTTTCGTTTGCCCTTATTCCCCCGGGCCAACACGCCGATAATCCTCAGAAGATTTGAATGGTGGTTTAAGTAATGCGATGAATCGAATCTGAACCGCGCGGCGTGGGCCTGCGTTGTTTTCGGCAAGTTTGCGTTAAGCAACGCGGCGCCGCCCTGCCGGAGGAACCGAGAAAGGCCCGCCAACTAGGCAATTCGCGTCTCCTCGACTATGGTCCCGGCCGCGCGACCCGCAGGAACAGAGGCTCTTGATGACAACGTTTCGTTTGGCACTTTGGCTTTCAACCGTCGTGCTGTCGGCGATCGCGCTGATCCCGAGCGCGCCGGCGCGCGCCGCCGATCCGCTCGGCACCTGGTACACCGCGGACAAGGATAGCCAGGTGCGCATCACCAATTGCGGCGGCGCGCTGTGCGGCGCGTTGGTCTGGCTCAAGGAGCCGAACGATCCCGCCACCGGCCGGCCGAAAACCGACAAGAACAATGCCGACGCCAGCAAGCAGAGCCGGCCGCTCCTCGGCATACCGATCGTGCTCGCCATGAAGCCGAGCGGCACGCCCGACCAATGGTCGGGCAACGTCTACAATGCCTCCGACGGCAAGACCTATACCGGCTCGTTCACGCTGACCGGGCCGAACACCGCCGAGCTCAAAGGCTGCGTGATGAGCATCATCTGCAAGACGCAGACCTGGACGCGGGCGAATTGAAATTCTTTGTCCTCCCCCGCTTGCGGGGGAGGCGCCGAGCGAAGCGACGGCAGAGGGGGCAAGTCTTATCGCCTGTGTGAGCCTTGAGGCCGCAAGCCCCCTCCCCGCCCTCCCCCGCAAGCGGGGGAGGGAGATGCTGTCATCGCGCGCGCTGACTGAACAACACCGCGCGTACCTTCGGATCGTTGACGTCGACCTTCGACGCCGCCTCGACGCGGATGGCGAAGGCGCGCTTGACCGCGGGCCGGGCGCGGATGGTTTCGAACCAGCGCTTCAAATGCGGAAACTGCGCGAGGTTTTGGCCCTGGCGCTCGGCGAGGCGAACCCAGCCGACGCAGGCGATGTCGGCAATTGAATAACGCCCGGCCAAAAATTCGCGTTTGGCAAGCCGCGTGTTCATGACGCCGTAGAGCCGGTTGACCTCGTCGGTGTAGCGCGCAAGCGCATAGGGGATCTGCTCCGGCGCGTAGCGGCGGAAGTGGACCGCCTGGCCCGCCATCGGGCCGAGCCCGCCCATTTGCCAGAACAGCCACTCGTCGACCGCGACGCGGGCGCGCTCGTTGCGCGGATAAAATCTCCCGGTCTTGCGGCCGAGATATTGCAGGATGGCGCCGGACTCGAACACCGCGATCGGCCGCCCGCCAGGGCCGTTCGGATCGACGATGGCGGGAATGCGGTTGTTCGGCGAGATCGCGAGAAAGCGCGGCTTAAACTGCTCACCCTTGGAAATATCGATCGGGTGCACGACGTAAGGCAACACACACTCTTCGAGCATGATGGAGATTTTCCAGCCGTTCGGCGTCGGCCAGTAATAGAGCGCGATCCGCGCGTCGCGGCGTCGGCGGCTCGGTTTCGTTCCTCGCTTGACGGCGCGCTTCATGCGATGCGTTGGCGCTATGCCGATAAGAAAAACGGCGCCATGGAATTGCTCCACAGCGCCGATGTAAGTTTGAGAGGACACCGCCAACAAACCGAGGGCGTCGGCGAGGCCTGAGGATCAAGCCATCGGCTGGTGCCGAGGTGAGGTTCGGATTTTGCCGTCCCCGTCTCCGCTACCGCGCGAAGCGCGCTCGCGAAGCTTAAACCCCCGTCACGCCGACGCCCCCCGTCGATCACTTGGCCGGCCCGTCTTAGGCTGATGTCGATCCACCGTCGACGTTGGCCGGCCCGTGTGACGCGATCTTCGAGTGTCGTCGAAGACCGATAACGGCGTAGACTACTTCTTCTTCCGACGCTTCTTGGCCGGTTTCGCTTTTGCTTTCGCTTTTCTCTTCTTCGCCATTGCTGCCCTCCTAGCTTGAGTGGGTGGCGACCTAGTTCAGTGCCGTCGCGAATCGACGGACACTACGACCGGATTACTACAGCCGGGAAAAAAGAACAGTCTCTCCACTAGATTTTGTGTGTAACCGCCCTATCCGGCTTTCGCAGACGACGCGCAACTGCATCGTCCGTGCAACGCCGTTGCGCAAGATTCTCCGCGCGCGCAATATTCTGCGCAAAAATCGATGTCATGCAGAAATGCCGATGAATTAAGGGTTTCTGCACTGTCACAATTTTTGCAACGGCGAGAAAATTCGACACGACAGCGATATCTTGCGGGAAACTTTTTCGCGTTCGACGACGCCAGTGCAGTCAAACCGGCGACGCAAAAAAAATTTGCACCGAATGCGTTTATGGACGTGTTGAAGGGCCTCACGCGGCGCAAAACGCGCGAATCGGTGCCAAGTGATTCGCGCCCACGGCACGTTTGCCGACCGCGTGCGGCGACATTGCATGGCGGATTTCGGTTCCGTTTCGACTCGCCAAGCGCGCACGACGTGTTCGCGCGCACGCGCCGGCGGCGGCGGCACACCGTTCCGCTCAGATGCCGATCTTCTTCTTGAGCAGATCGTTGACCGCCTGCGGATTGGCCTTGCCGCCCGACGCCTTTATCACCTGGCCGACGAACCAGCCGATCGCTTTCGGGTTCGATTTGGCGTCGGCGACCTTGTCGGGGTTCTTGGCGAGGATATCGTCGACGATCTTTTCGATCGCCGAGAGGTCGGTCACCTGCTTCAAGCCGCGTTGTTCGACGATTGTTCGCGGGTCGCCACCTTCGCTCCAGATGATTTTGAAAATATCCTTCGCCATGGTGGTATTGATCTCGTTGTCGAACATGAGCCACAGCAGGATTGCCATTTGCTCGGGGGAAACGGGCGAGTCCGCGACTTCGATGCCCTCCCTATTTAAGGCCGCAAAAAGTTCCCCTTGGACCCATTTGCTGACTTCTCCAGCCACCCTTGGAACGCCCATTTTTTTCGCTTTTTCGTCAAGCTTTGCCAACGCCGCCTCAAAGAAATGGGCAGCATCCTTGTCAGAAACCAGCACGGCAGCGTTGGCCTCGTTCATACCTAGATCGCGCATGAAACGCGCCTTCTTCTCGTCCGGCAGTTCGGGCAGGTTGTTGCGCAGATCCTCGACCAGCGCCGGCGACAGTTCGAGCGGCAGCAGATCCGGATCGGGGAAGTAGCGGTAATCGTGCGCCTCTTCCTTGCTGCGCATCGAGCGCGTCTCGCCTTTGTCCGGATCGAACAGCCGCGTCTCCTGCTCGATGGTGCCGCCGTCCTCCAAAATGTCGATTTGGCGGCGTGCCTCATACTGCGCCGCCTGCCCGATGAAATTTATCGAATTGAGATTTTTGATCTCGCAACGCGTGTTGTATTTTTGTTCGCCGGGTTTTCGCACCGAGACGTTGACGTCGGCGCGCAGACTGCCCTTCTCCATGTCACCGTCGCAGGTGCCGAGGTAGCGCAGGATGGCGCGCAGTTTCGCCACATAGGCCTTGGCCTCGTCGGCGGAACGCAAATCCGGCTTCGACACGATCTCCATCAGCGCCACGCCGGCGCGGTTGAGGTCGACGAGCGACATCGATGGGTTCTGATCGTGCAGCGACTTGCCGGCGTCCTGCTCCAGATGCAGCCGCTCGATGCCGACGCGCACCGTTTCGCCGTCGGGCATGTCGACCAAAACTTCGCCCTCGCCGACGATCGGCGATTTGTACTGGCTGATCTGGTAGCCCTGCGGCAGGTCGGGATAAAAATAATTCTTCCGGTCGAACACCGATTTCAGATTGATCTGGGCTTTGAGCCCAAGCCCGGTGCGCACCGCCTGGCGCACGCATTCGGCGTTGATCACCGGCAGCATGCCCGGCATCGCGGCATCGACCAGCGAGACATGCGAATTGGGCTCGCCGCCGAACGCGGTCGAGGCGCCGGAGAACAATTTGGCCTCAGACGTCACCTGGGCATGCACCTCCAAGCCGATCACGACCTCCCAGTCGCCGGTCGTGCCCTTGATCAGCTTCGATTTTTTGGCCGCTGCATCCATCGCCAATTCGCGCCTGTTGCTATGCGCGGTTCCCGCCCGCGCGCTTTGCAATATATACTGACGAAAAGCCGTCAAGGGAGGACCCGATGAAGCGCCTGCTGCTTGCCGTTTTCGCGCTGCTTAGCCCGGCCGCCATCGCCCAGCAGGCGGCGCCACCGACGGCCCCGCTCATCCCCTACGACTCGGTGCCGAATTTCCTCAAGCTGCCGACCGATCTCAACATGGGCGAGGCCGCCGGCGTCGCGGTCAATTCCAAAGGCCACATTTTCATCTTCCATCGCGGCGGATCGAGCCACGGGCCAGCCTTCGCCAATACCGCCGCGCAACTGTGGGAGTTCGATTCCGACGGCCGCTTCGTCCGCGAGGTCGGCAAGAACCTTTACGCCTGGTCGTTTGCGCATGCCGTGCGCATCGACAAGGACGACAATATCTGGGTGATCGACAAGGGCTCCGACATGATCGTCCGCTTCAATCCGGAAGGTCACGTCACCATGGTGATCGGCCGCAAGCCGGAAGCCTCCGACGCCGAAACCAAACCCTATGAGCACGTCAATCCGCCGCTGCCGCCGCAGAACGGCCGCTTCCGCCAGCCGACCGACGTCACCTGGGATCCGGCGGGCGACATCTTCATCAGCGATGGCTACATCAATTCCCGCGTCGCCAAGCTCAACAAGGACGGCGACTGGGTGGCGTCCTGGGGCTCGCCCGGCAAAGGCGACGGACAGTTCAACACCGCCCACAACATCTCAGCCGACGCCAAGGGCGCCATCTATGTCGCCGACCGCGGCAACCGCCGCATCCAGGTGTTCGACAGCGACGGCAAATTGCAGCGCATCATGACCATCGACATTCCGCCGGAGCCGGACGCGCAGCCGGCGATCGGCAACAAGCCGGACCTGACCAATTACCTGCAGAACGGCGGCACCATGACGCCCGGTGCGCCATGGACGCTGTGCATCACGCCGCCGCCGAACCAGGTGCTGTATGTGTCCGACGCTTTTCCGGGCCGCATCTACAAGCTCAGCCTCGACGGCAAAATTTTGGGCATGCTCGGCCGCTCCGGCAAACAGCTCAAGCAATTCGGCTGGATCCATGCCATCGCCTGCCCGAACGAGAACATGCTCTATGTCGCCGAAATCCTCAATTGGCGGGTGCAGAAGCTGATCCTGCATCCGGAGACGCGCGCGTCTAGTCACTGAGAGCGCGGCGCGGGGTCGAAGACTTGTCGCATTCCGATCAAGGCGCCATCGCGCGGCTCGCGGCATGGCTCGCCGCGGTGCGCACCGAGGATTTTCTGCAACGCGCCATCGAGCGCGCCAAGCTGTTACTGCTCGATACGCTCGGCTGCGGTTTCGCGGCATTGGATGATGAGTGCGCGCGTGCTGTTCTGGCGACGCTCGGTGCGCTGGGCGAAAAACCGCGATGCACGGTGCTCGGCCATCCGCGTGGCATGAGCGCGCCGAGCGCGGTGCTCGCCAACGGCACGCTCGTCCGCGTCCTCGATCTGAACGACTATGTGGTCGGCGCGCACCCGCAAAGCGGCGCCCGCGGCGGCCATCCGAGCGACAATATTCCGATCGCGCTTGCCGCCGCCGAACTTGCGCATTCGCGCGGACGCGATCTCCTCGCGGCGATCGTGCTCGGCTACGAAATCTATGGCCGCGGCAAAACGCTGATGGATACGGACTCGGTTTGGGACGGCGTCAGCATTTCCGGCATCGTCGCGCCGGCCGTCGCCGGCTGGCTGCTGCGGCTGAACGAGGAGAAGCTCGCGCATGCCATCGCGCTCAGTGCCGCGCGCGCGGCGACGCCCGTTGCGGTGCGCGAGGGCGGCATTTCGGCTGCGAAAAACGTCGCCAACGCGCTGATCGCCCAGAACGGCAT
>Ga0208604_1000036_pt1 | contig 18030 bp, 15 predicted proteins | sample MicForSoSWNH22_M_FD_188009 | JGI IMG/M metagenome (GOLD analysis project Ga0208604, IMG submission 188009) | Forest soil microbial communities from Harvard Forest Long Term Ecological Research site in Petersham, Massachusetts, USA - MetaG HF016... | ecosystem: Environmental > Terrestrial > Soil... | reverse complement strand
GTTCGCGCTCGCCAATAACGGCGACGAGCAGATCGACCGCCTCATCGTGGCGCCGCATTACCGCATGGTCGGCTCCGGATTGATCTGGCCCGACCTCGGCCGCTCGCGCATCGTCTACATCACGCCGTCGTCGGGCGATCCGCCGGAGCGGCAGGACAGCGCCGACGCCGACGTGTTCCGCGTCACGCTCGATCCCGGCACGGTGATCACCTTCGTCGCCGAATTGCGCACGCCGAACATACCGCAGCTCTATTTGTGGGAGCCCGACGCCTACAAGGACAAGGTCAATTCGCTGACGCTTTATCAGGGCATCGTTATCGGCATTGCCGGCTTGCTGGCGCTGTTCCTCACCATTCTGTTCGTCGTCAAAGGTAGCGTGATGTTCCCGGCCGCCGCCGCGCTCGGCTGGGCGGTGCTGGTCTATATCGGCATCGACTTCGGCTTCTGGAACAAGGTGTTCGACATGTCGGCCGGCGCCGAGCGCATCTGGCGCGCGTCGGGCGAAGCGATTTTGGCGGCGACACTGCTGGTGTTCCTGTTCGCCTATCTCAACCTCAACCGCTGGCACGTGCGCTATGCCCATATCACCGTCGGCTGGCTTGCCTTCCTCGGCGCACTGGTCGGCATCGCTCTGTTCTCCCCCGATATCGCCTCGGGCATCGCGCGCATCTCGCTGTTCTTGGTCGCCGTATTCGGCTTCATCCTGGTCGTCTATCTCTCCACTCACGGCTACGACCGCGCGGTGATGCTGATCCCGACCTGGCTCTTGCTGGTCGTCTGGGTGGTCGGCGCCGCGATGACCGTGTTGGGCCTGGTCACCAACGATATCGTCGGCCCGGCGCTACTCGGCGGCCTCGTCCTCATCGTCATGCTGATCGGCTTTACGGTGATGCAGCACGCCTTCGCCGGCGGCATCACCCAGGGCATCGTCTCCGACGTCGAGCGCCGCGCGCTGGCGCTCACCGGCGCCGGCGACATGATTTGGGATTGGGACGTCGCCGCCGATAAGGTTTTCACCAGCCCGGAGACCGAAACCGCGCTCGGCCTGAAAGTCGGAACGCTGGAGGGCTCGGCGGCAAAATGGCTCGACGTGCTGCACCCGCTCGATCGCGACCGCTTCCGCGCCACGCTCGACAATGTGCTCGAACAGCGGCGCGGCAGGGTCACCCAGGATTTCCGCCTGCGCACAGCAGACGGCCATTATCTGTGGTTTGCGCTGCGGGCACGTCCGGTGGTCGGCTCCGACGGCGAAGTGATCCGTCTGGTCGGCACGCTGACCGACGTCACCGAAGCCAAAACCGCCGAGGAGCGGCTCTTACACGACGCCGTGCACGACAATCTCACCGGCCTGCCCAATCGCGAATTGTTCCTCGACCGGCTCGATGCCGTGCTCAGCTTCGCCAAGACCGACAGTGCGCTCAAACCGACCGTAATGGTGATCGACCTCGACCGTTTCAAGCAGGTCAACGATTCCGTCGGCATGGCGGTCGGCGACTCGATCCTGCTGACCTTGGCGCGTCGGCTCAGCCGCGTGATCAAGGTGCAGGACACGCTGGCGCGGCTCTCCGGTGACCAATTCGCGCTGATCCTGTTGTCCGAGAGCGGCGCCGAAAAGGTCACCGCGGTCGCGCAAACCATCCGCCGCACCTTGCGCGCGCCGATCACCTTCAACGACCGCGAGATTTTCGTCACCGGGTCGATCGGCATGACGCTCGGCGACAGCGAGCCGCAGCGCGGCGAAGAGGTGCTGAAAGACGCCGAGCTGGCGATGTATCACGCCAAGCGCGGCGGCGGCGACCGCATCGAAGTATTCAAGCCGGCGATGCGCGCGCGCAAGACCGATCGGCTGACCCTGGAATCCGATCTGCGCCGCGCCATCGAACGGGAGGAGATCGCCATCCTCTACCAGCCGATCGTGCGGCTCGAAGATCGCGGCATCGCCGGCTTCGAGGCACTGGCGCGCTGGAACCATCCGAAATTGGGCCGCATGTCGCCCGCCGAATTCATCACCATCGCCGAAGAGACCGGGCTGATCGTCGAGCTCGGGCTGTTCGTGCTGGAGCGCGCCGCCAAGCAGCTCAGCACCTGGCAGCGCACCTTGCGGCAGCGCAATCCGCTGTTCGTCAGCGTCAACGTCTCGTCGCGGCAATTGCTGCGCCACGATCTGATTCAGGATCTGCGCTCGGTATTGACGCGCTCGGTGGTGGCGCGCGGCACGCTCAAGCTCGAGCTGACCGAATCCGTGGTGATGGAAAATCCGGAACATGCCGCCCAGATGCTGGCGCGGATTCGCGAGCTTGGCGCGGGGCTGGCGCTCGACGATTTCGGCACCGGCTATTCGTCGCTGTCCTATCTGCAGCGCTTTCCGTTCGACACCATCAAGATCGACCAGTCGTTCGTGCGCACCACGGCCAAGGGCACGCGCCCGGTGATCCTGCGCTCGATCGTGTCGCTCGCTCACGATCTCGGCATGGACGTGGTGGCGGAAGGCGCCGAAACCGATTCCGACGCCGTCGAGCTGTCGCAGCTCGGCTGCGAATACGCGCAAGGCTTTCTGTTCGGCGCGCCGATGACCGCGGAGAAGGCGCGGGAATTGCTGCTGCAGTCGGATAAAAATATGGAGATGGCGAGATAGCGGACGACGGAGGACGGACGACAGATAATCTTGTTCTTTTCCGTCCTCTGTCGTCCGTCCTCCGCCGTCCGCTTATGCGTGCCCCGCCTCGCTCGACAGCATGCCGAGGTCGATGCCGATCTTCTTCAAGGCCTTGTCGTATTTGCCGCCGACGTCGGGGCCGAAGACCAGCTCGGGGTCGGCCGTGCAATGCAGCCAGCCGTTGCCCTGGATTTCGGTCTCGAGTTGGCCCGGCGCCCAGCCGGCGTAGCCGAGCGCGAGGATCGCGCTGGCCGGTCCGTCGCCGCGCGCGATCGCCTTGAGGATGTCGATGGTGGCGGTGAGGCAGATGCCCTCGGCGATCGGCAAGGTCGAGTTCTCGATGAAGAAATCGGCGGAGTGCAGCACGAAACCGCGCTCGGTCTCGACCGGCCCGCCGCGCATCACCTTCACGCCGCCGGCCCGCGTCGGCAATTGGATGCGGTCGGCCGCCGGAATGACGTCGAGCTTCACCAACAAATCGGAGAAACTGATGTTCGGCGCCGGATGGTTGACGACGATGCCCATGGCGCCTTCGGAGGAATGCGCGCAGACATAGATCAGCGAGCGCGCGAAGCGCTCGTCCAGCATTGCCGGCATGGCGATCAGCATCTGGCCGTCCAGATAACCGCGCCCGCGCTTCGCCGCATTACCACGTGGCAATTTCATGCCTGAAAGGTTAGCCGATCACTCCGCATTTGCAAACGAACGGCGCGGTCAAAAGTTCATGAGGACCTTCCATGCCTTACTGCCGACGCAATGGCGGCGCTCCGGCCGTACTATGGCGATTTGCCGATAGTCACAATCATGTCAGTGGTATGGACGCGCGTTTCGCCCTAGACAGCGGCATGCTCGCCGCCCCGCGATTAACGATTGTGACAATGGCGTTGGCCGCTCTCGCCGGCCCGGTCGCGGCCCGCGCGCAGGATGCTTCGCCTTGGGACAAGCAACCGCATGCGCAGGCGCGACTCATCGCCGGTTCGGTGATGAAGTCCGCCGACGAGACCTATCTGCACGCCGGCGTGGAAATCCGGCTCGATGCCGGCTGGAAGACCTATTGGCGCGAGCCCGGCGATTCGGGCGTGCCGCCGACATTTGATTTCGCCGGCTCCGACAACGTCAAGTCGGTCACCGTACTGTGGCCGGCGCCGGAGCGCTTTCCCGACGGCGCCGGCGGCAATTCGATCGGCTATATCGGCCGGGTCGTGATGCCGCTGCGCATCGCGCAAAAGGATGCAGCAAAACATTCGTCGCTGCATTTGAAGCTCAACTACGCCGTCTGCGCCAATCTGTGCGTGCCGGCCGAAGCGACGCTCGAACTCATGCTGTCGGGCGACGGCGCCGAAGAAACGGTGCTGGAAAAGGACGAGTTGCGCGTGCCGCGCCGCGTCGCGCCGGGCGCCGGCAAGGGCCTCGCGGTGATTTCGGCCCATCGCGAGCCCGGCGGCGAGCACGACCGCGTCGTCGTCGAGGTCGCCGCGCCCGAGGATGCACCGCTCGATCTCTTTGTCGAAGGCCCGACGCCCGACTGGTCGCTGCCGCTGCCCGAGCCGAGCGGGACCGACGGCGAGCGGCGGCGTTTCAGCTTCGATCTCGATGGGCTGCCGCCCGGCGCCAGCGCCAAGGACGTCACCTTGACCTTCACGGCGGTGTCCGGCGACGACGCCATCGAGGTTCCGATCCATCTCGACTAATTCGCTCCGGCCGCGCTAATTTGTGCGCCTGAGAAACGTCGTTCCATAAACCACCAAGTTCCTAAACCCCCAAGTTCCTAAACCCCAATGAGGATTGAGATCATGGCTATCAAAGTCGGCGACCGCGTACCCAACGGCTCCTTCACGGTGATGACCGGCGACGGCCCCAAGCCGATGACCACGGACGAACTGTTCAAAGGCAAGAAAGTGGTGCTGTTCGCGGTGCCGGGCGCGTTCACGCCGACCTGCCACAAGAACCACCTGCCGGGCTTCGTGAAGAATGCGGCCGCCATCAAGGCCAAGGGCGTCAACACCATCGCGGTGACCGGCGTCAACGACGTGTTCGTCATGGACGCCTGGAAGAAGGCGTCCGGCGGCGAGGCAATCGAGTTTCTCGCCGACGGCAGCGGCAACTGGGCCAAGGCGCTCGGCCTGACCGCGGACCTGACCGAGCGCGGGCTGGGCGTGCGCTCGCAGCGCTATGCCATGGTGGTCGACGACGGCGTGGTGAAGACGCTCAATGTCGAGGATGCGCCCGGCAAGGCCGAAATCTCCGGCGCCGATAACCTGCTCAAGTCGATGTGAAGGCTCTCCTCTCCGCCGCTTCCGGGCGAGCCGCGGGCCGCGCAGGCGGCCGTCCGCTGCTGTGCTATATTTCGGGATGAAGCGCGGCTGAGCGCGCGAAGGGTCGCGCCATGGACGTACCGAAACCCGACTGGAGCTTCGTTGACGTAGATTTGGCGTCGGCGGCCGAGCCGCTGTCCAGCGGCAGCCTCGAGTCACGACTGGTGAGGCATCTTGCGGGGGTCTGTTCTCCGCTCGTCGACCTCGCGGCGGCGGCAAGTCTTGCGATTCAGGTCGAGCCTTTTCTGCTGCGCCGCCTGCGTCTGCACTTTCTGCCGCAAAGCGACGCATCGCTTGAGGCGGATCTGGCCTTTAGCGAGCTGGTAACGAGCCACACCAGTCCGCTCGAAATTGATCCCGCTTTTTTTCCGGCGCTGCGTGCTCATCTCTTGCGCAAGGGTTGGGTCGAACAGGCAAGAGAGATCATTGCCGCAAGCCACGCTGAGCTTTCAGTTGCCCTGCAAATCGAGGAAGAGGTTATCTTTCTGACGGCGTGGCGGCCGGCCGGCTGGAATGATCGGGTTACTGCGCTTCTTGCACGCGCGGCGAAAGCGGCGGAAAGCCGCCCGGAAGTGGCCCGCTGGGCCTATCGCGCCATCCAAGACTTACCCGCTGGCGCGCGGAGTACCGATGGTTTTTGGCTGCTGGCCGACAAGACCGGCCACGCAACCGGCCGCGAACTGCCGCTCGGTCCAATGCCGGCGGCAAGTTTTCGCAAACTTGCCAATATTCTGAGCGCCGCAAGCTCGCGCCAGATCGACGTGGGAGCGGCGCGCGATCAAAGCGATCTGCTGCTCACGATCCCACCAACCCAGGCCGATTTCGTCTTTAGCGCGCCCGAGACAATCCCAGTCCCGCTGATCATCACTGCCGGGGAAAAGACGCATCAACTCAAGCTGGCTATGGATTCGGGCGCCGCCTTTGCCAGAGTAAGCGATTTCGGTGCCGGCCCGATCACAGTGCGAACGCTTGGCGACACAAGTTTCGTCATTCCAGCCGCAATGCCAGCTCCGCCGGCTGAGCCAATATTCGAAAACAGCCGCGACCGGCATCTGTTTGGCGCCGGGCCAAAATGGATCCTTTCCCTGGACGGCGGAGGCATACGCACCGTGGTGACGCTCGCGTTCCTCGAACGCATTGAGACGCTGCTCCAAGAGCACCAAGGCAGGGACGTCCGCCTCGGCGACTACTTCGATCTGATCGGCGGAACTTCGACCGGCGCGATCCTTGCCGGCGCTCTTGCTCTTGGCTACCGGACAGCGCAGTTGAAAGATATCTTTCTCAGGCTAGCACCCTTCGCTTACAAACGCAGCCGCTGGCGCGTCCCGCTCCTGCAGGCAAAGTTTGATGCCCGTGGCTTGCGCAGCCAGATCGAAGACGTTGTCGGAGACAGACTACTGTCGAGCACCGATCTCATCACTGGCCTATGCGTAATCGCCAAGCGTATGGATATCGGCGAGCCCTGGATTGTCGTAAACAATCCTCGCTCGCCGCATTGGTCGGCAACGCACTCGACGAGTCAAAAGTCGGAGCCGATAAACTTCATCGGCACAAGCCAAGTCCCACTTGTGAGCCTTATCCGTGCAAGCACCGCCGCTCCGCACTTCTTTGATCCGGAACCGATTGCGCTCACGCCCGGTGGCCCCTCAGTTCACATGATAGATGGAGGGGTAACTCCGCATAACAATCCTGCCTTGGCGCTGTTTCAAATAGTGACCGCGAAGGCGCAGGGCTTGTTGTGGCGAACAGGGCCGGAAAATCTCGGTATGATTTCTATCGGTACCGGCACATACCGACCTCGCCTGGCTTACCAAAGCCTTGGCTTCGCTAGATTTACCAAGCTCGCCTTCCACAGCCTGCTCTCCATTATGAACGACTTGGAAATGGCTGTTCTTGGACGCATGCAATATATGGGTGAATGTCCCAATCCCTGGTCGATCAATTCCGAAATAGGAACTCTCGCTCGTGACGAGCCGCCAGGCGGCAAGATGTTTCGTTTCCTGCGCTACGACGTGCGGTTGGAAAAAGACTGGTTGGCCCGGGAATTGAACTACAATGTCAGCGACGAAAGGCTTGCCGGCCTGCGGGGAATGGACGATCCTGGAATGGTGCATGAGCTTTATACGATCGGGGCAATTGCCGCGAAAAAACAAGTCAAGTCCGAACATTTTGTCGGGCGGCCGACCTCCGTCGGCGCCGCGTCAATTGGCGATCGTTCGTAGATGGATACCAATCTCGACAGCGCGCGCGATCGACATCTGTTTGGACCAGGCCCCAAACGTATTTTGGCGCTCGGCGGCAGCGCCAGTACCGCGATGAGCGCCGCCATATTCGGTGCGTTCCTCGAACGCATCGAAACGGTCCTGGGCGAAAGGTCAAAACCGGAGCTACCGCTCGGCGACCATTTCGATCTTGTAGGCGGCGCTTCGACTGGCGCGGTCATTGCAGGCGCCGTCGCGCTCGGCTATCGCGCGCGCCAAATCAAAGATTTCTTGCTCATGCTCGCGCCGGTTGCGTTTAAACGCCAGAACTGGCGTGTTCCTTTGTTACAGGCAAAATTCGATGCTCGCGGGTTGCGCAAACAGATCGAGACTGTCGTCGGCGACCGCGCTCTATCGAGCCCCGATCTCATCACCGGCCTCAGCATCATCATCAAGCGTGTGGACACCGGAAGCCCCTGGATCGTGTCGAACAATCCACGCGCGCCCTACTGGGAGGGCGGCGGAAATTATATCGGCAATAAAGACTACCCACTCGTCAATTTGGTGCGGGCCAGCACGGCTGCGCCGCATTTTTTTGATCCCGAGCTCTTGCCGCTCACGCGACCCGCAACCGAGACGCCCTCTCTCGACGAAAGTGCGTCCGACTCGCGCTGGCCGACGCGCGCATTCAGTGCCCTGATGCAGCGGCTGGGCCTTCGAAAGCGAAACACTCTCAGCCCCGACCTGTACGGTCTCTTCGTCGATGGCACTCTGACGCCCCATGCCAATCCTTCGCTCGCTTTGCTCGATCTGGCGACGCTGTCGCCCTTCCATCTCAAATGGCCTACCGGACCAGAACGCCTGACTGTCTGCTCGGTCGGCGCGGGACGCCATCGCTACCAACCCCTGGCGACAAGCTCCTTCGCAAAGTCCGTGGCGATGACCTTCGATGCCCTCACAAGCTTGCTCAAGGATGCCGAGGATTCCGTGTTAGGCCAAATGCAGTATCTTGGGGAGTGTCCGACCCCCTGGCCCGTTCCCGGCACCGGCATCGGCGCAGACGATATGCCCCGCGGCGGCAAAGTTTGTCGCTTTCTGCATTATGACGTCGAGCTGGAGGAGGATTGGATCAGGGACAATCTCGGCTTGACGGTGTCGGCGCGAGACATATCCCGACTGCGCCAACTCGACGACCCCGCAGTCGCCAAGGATTTCTACCACCTCGCAGAAATTGCGGCGGAGAAACAAGTCAAGCCGGAGCATTTTAGCTGAGCGATTTTTTCGATCGTGCGCAATTTGTCCTTGGCTTTGATGGCCGTCTTTGCAAATATTCGGATAATTGCGATCTGCCTCAGACACTTGGTTCTCCACTTACATGCAACCGCGAATCTTCATTAGCCACAGCGCAAAGGATCCATTTACCAGCGATCTTCTAACCCGAATGGGAGAGACGCTGGACAAAGCAGGCTATGACGTGCTGGTTGACAGGACTCGCCTGAAGATTGAAGGCATCGGCTCGAACTGGCGAACCACGCTCAACCAATGGCTCGACATCTGTGATGGCGCCATCCTGCTGATCTCGCCTGACGCCGTAAATTCCACTTGGGTACAATCCGAATCGACCATCCTGAACTACCGCTACCAACGGGACAAAGACCGCGGCGTAACGTTCCGATTATTGATTATTGTGACCGGTGCCGCCGATACGGAGAAACTCAAAGGCGCGGAATTTGGCATCACGTCGCTTGCCGACATCCAGAACGTCCGGGGCGATGACGGGAAAGTCGACGTCTACGCCAAAGCATTGGAGATATATTCACCGTTGCTTCAATCTTCTGATCGCTCCGAAAAGGCTGACTTATTCTTCGACATATGGAGGGAGCTTAAAGGTTGCGACGATGAAAGCCTTATAAGAGCCGCCGAGAAACTGGAAAAGGATTTCGCAAAACTGCATTCACGTGCGATAAACAGGGCCAGCGCGCTGACCTATCTGCTTATGGGAGCGCGACTTGAAGAAGCCGCTGCGGCGGTAGCAGAACTTTGGTCAACCCGCGAACGAAAACAGGATAATATTATCAGGCTGATCGAACCAAGTTGGGCCGATACGCGTAGCGTCGTATGGCTGGTCGAGAAATTTGCCAAGATAAAGCCGCCGCGGATTGCGATTATGCCAGCCGTCCACGTGGAAAGCGTCGCGTGCCATCTTGACCGCGCGCGCCGTCGAAAGCCGTCGATCCGGTGGATCCCCATAGTCGTGCCCAAGCTCGGAGACAGGGAGCCACAAGACTGTCTTGAAAAACTTACCAGCAGCCTTGCCGACAAGCTCAGAGTGTCGTCATCCGTTGATGTGGCCGCGGAGATACGTGCAACAATCGAAATGTCCGCGGATAATTATCCGTGCGTTTTCATATTTCCCAATTGGGATGCTTATGCTCAAGCCGGCAAGGCGATCGAGGAGGCCTTCGGTCCGATTACCAGCATTATCCTTTGCAAAGGCGGGGGCGCTGCCCTGCCCGCCGACGTCAAAAAACCTCTCGAAGTTGAAAATGTGGATTTGAACCGCGAGGCCGCATTCTGGCGCGACCGCCAATTGGCGAACCTGATGCTCACAAGCTTACTGCAATGACGACGGAGCCGATCATGGAAAAATCCACGGCGATATTCGATCCGCTGAAAGCTCCGACTAAGGTCGAGGAGCAGCGTAGTCCGGAGCCGGGTGATCTGCGTGACGGCAGTATCTATGTCTACACGCAGGAGGTCGTGGATGCCGTGAGGGTGGCCGTAGCGGCGAACCGGCCATTACTGGTAAGCGGCATGCCCGGAAGCGGCAAATCGTCATTGGCGCCCAACGTCGCCCGTCAGCTCGGCTATCGATATTACTCTCTCGTCGTCAGCTCGCGAATGCAAGCCAGCGACTTGCTTTGGACGTTTGATGCTGTGCGCCGGCTCGGCGATGCCCAGACCCAGCGTCTCAAAGATCGCTATGAGCACTATTTTGAGCCAGGCGTGTTGTGGTGGGCATTCGATGCCGAAAGCGCCCGCTTGCGTGGGCTTAGCCAGTCGCAAATCGGCGCGGACGATTGCGCCCACGAGCCGGACATTTTATCGCTCGACAGACCGCCGGGAACCGCGGCGGTCGTCCTGATCGACGAAATCGATAAAGCCGATCCCGACGTCCCCAACGATCTATTGGTGCCGTTTGGCTCGTATGAATTTGCGTTGCCTAATGCCGTCATTCGGGCCAAATCGAAGCCGCTCGTTATCATGACGACAAACGGCGAGCGCGACTTGCCCCCCGCCTTCCAGCGGCGTTGCATCGAGCTCGTTTTACCGAAACCGGACGTTGCGAATTTAATCGAGATCGCGAGGCGCCATTTCGGCTCAGTAGATGAGAAAGTCTACGCCGTCGTTGCCGACTGCACCTGCAAGGCGGCAGCGGAACTGACGGCGAAGCGCGAACGTCCGCCGAGCACGGCGGAATTCCTCGATGCTATCCATGCTTGGCGCGGTCTGCGAGACAGCACAGGCAACAACGATACACTGCTGGAAACGATCATGAAGCTGACGCTTCAAAAGCGCCAGTAGCCGGAGTCCGTTCCGAACTGCCATGAGCACGGGAATTGTTTTTATCGCCGAATTCATCCGGTCTTGGGCGGCGTACGGCTTCTCGCCGCACAGCCGCAACGCCATCGCTAGGCGATGCGGATTGGAATATATCGTCGAGCCGATCCACCCGGCTCCGGCGTCACGTCAAGCCCAGCCTGCGATCGGGGAAGACGATGATGAAGGCGCGTTAGATGGCAAGGGCATCGAATTTCAGCGATCCGACAAATTTGACGCCGAGGGACCACCGGAATCGCCGGGCCAAGCCGCCGGCGTACCGCCGACGCCGGCGCCACCACGCCCTGAAGAGCCGGTTCCACAGCCCAACCGCGCAGCGACGCGGCTGAAGCCCGCCGCGGCAGCATCCGACAACCAAACACAATTCTCGGATTGGTGGCGCAATCTCGAACCGCTTGCGCCGTCACCCCAGCGGGCGCGGACCGACGAGTTGCCGGCGCCAGAACCGCTGCTCAGGCGACCGTGGCAACGGGCGATCATCGGCGAAATCGCCGCCACGTTCCGCGCCGAAGGCGAACCCGACGTCCCAGCCTTGGTCGAAGCGCTCGCACAACAAAGATTGCCAAAGCAGATTCCACGGCGGCGCGTGAAGACGAACCGGCTGGGGCTCTATTGTTACCTCGACATCGGCGATGGCATGGAGCCTTTCGCGGCGGACCAGAAGGACTTTGTTCGCGAAATGCAGAAGGTCATCGGCAAGGATTTGCTGTCGGTCAAGCGGTTCCGTGGCACGCCGCAGCGGACACAGCGAGGCCACGCCTTTACGGACGATTTGCCGCGTGCCGGAAGCCCCGTGCTGCTTCTGAGCGATCTCGGCATCGGTCGCCCGCGGCACTCCGAGGATCCTGCACCTGCCGTCGAGTGGCTGGAGTTCGCAAGTATGCTGGCGCAGGCTGGCAATTCTCTCATCGCGCTCCTGCCCTATCCGAGCGCTCGCTGGCCAATCGAATTGCAGCAGGCGATGACGATTTTATTCTGGGATCCGTCCACCAATGCTCGGATCATCGCCACGGCGTTGCGGCCCAAGCATCGTTTCCGATAGCACTCGTCCTTGTTGTCCGACGCCAACGTCGCGGGGACCTTCGACTAGTTACCTTACTCCCGCCCTGATTTCCGCAATCGCTTCGCGCGCCAGCACGTCGGCGCGCTCGTTCATGGCGTGGCCGGCATGGCCTTTGACCCAGTGCCACCGCACCTGATGCGGCTTTAGCGCCGCGTCGAGGCGCTGCCAGAGATCGACATTCTTCACCGGCTTCTTGTCGGCGGTGCGCCAGCCGTTGCGCTTCCAGTTGGCGATCCACGTCATGATGCCATTGCGCAGATATTGGCTGTCGGTGTGCAGATCGACCCGACATGGCTTTTTCAGCGCTTCGAGCGCGGAGATCGCCGCCATCAGCTCCATGCGGTTGTTGGTGGTGTTGGTTTCGCCGCCTTTGAGCTCTTTCTCGTGATCGCCGAAAGACAGGATAGCGCCCCAGCCGCCCGGGCCGGGATTGCCCGAACAGGCGCCGTCGGTATGAATGACGACATGGGGCAGTCCTTGCGGCATTGCGGCGTTCACGGCCCGGTCACTCCGTAATCGCGCGGGCTTTTGATTTTCTGATGAAAGCGAAGCTTTCGCGCATATTCGCGCGGGTCCTTCGGCCGCACCATTGCGCCTGGCGGCACGTCGAGCCAGTCGACCAGCCGGGTGAGCAGAAAACGCACCGAAGCGCCGCGCGCCAAGAGCGGCAGCTTCTCCCATTCCTCCGTGGAAAATGGCCGCGTCTTGGTGTAGCTCGCGAGCAGCGCGCGGCCTTTGGTGACATTGTAGGAATGATCGTTCTCAAAGCACCAGGCGTTGAGACAGATGGCGACGTCGTAGGCGAGCGTGTCGGTGCAGGCGAAGTAAAAGTCGATCAGCCCGGACAGCCGGTCGCCGAGGAAAAACACATTGTCGGGGAACAGATCGGCGTGAATGACGCCTTGCGGCAGGCCGCGCGGCCAGTCGCGCTCGAGCACGTCGAGCTCGGCCGAAACCAGCGTATCGATATTGCGCTCCACCTTGTGGGCGCGCTCGCGGCAGCCGTCGTAGAGCGCGCGCCAGCCGGCGACCGACAGCGCGTTGTCGCGGCGCATGGCAAAATCACCGCCGGCGAGATGCAGCCGCGCCAGTGCCTCGCCGAGCGCCGCGCAATGCGCCGCGCTCGGCCGGCGGATCCACAAGCCGTCGAGAAAAGTGACCATGGCCGCCGGCCGGCCGGCGAGCTTGCCGAGCGTCTTGCCGGTCTTGGTCTTCACCGGCTGCGGGCAGGTGATGCCGCGGCTCGCCAAATGCTCCATCAATCCTAAGAAGAACGGCAGGTCGCGCTCGGCGACGCGGCGCTCGTAGAGTGTCAGGATGAAGTTGCCGGTGCTGGTATGGACCAGAAAATTCGAGTTTTCGACGCCTTCGGCGATGCCCTTGTAGGACAATAGCTCGCCGACATCGTAGCCGGCGAGGAAGCGGGCAAGGTCTTCCGCCGCGACATCGGTGTAAACCGCCATAAAGAATCTCCAGACCTCGCGGCTAGCGCGCAGTCCACACCGCCGTCAAGATGATTTGCAAGATGAATTCATTGTCCTCAAGGGCTTTTGCCGGCGAGGAAATCGGAAAACCGCGCATAAAGGTCGGCCGTTTCTGGCCCGCCGTCGCGATAAATCACCGGCGCCAGCGTACGGCCCTCGGAGTGAGCGAGGCGGAACGCCATGTAGCGGTATTGCTCGGGATATTGCGCGGTGTTCGCTGCGGCGAACAGGTCGTCGAAAGCGGCCGACGGCTCGACCGGATCGAGCCGGTCGCGCTCATAGATCGCGGCGCGCTCGGCGATCAGCCAGCCGCCGGAATGGCGCTCCAGGCGGTCGAGGAAGCGCGAGCAGGAGGTGAGATCGACGTCGATGCCGTTGAATTTTTGCCGCACCCGGATGACGACGCTGGTCTCGGCTGTGGCGCGGTCGCCGTTGAGCTTTATGGTCGGCGCAAACAGATGATGGCGCGACCAGGTGTGGCCGGCGTTGAAGGCTGAGCGGCAGCGCTCGACGAATTGATCGAACGGCCCGCGGAACCAGGACACGGAAATGTGGCCGTCGGGCGTGAACGTCGCGCGCAAATCTTTCCACTTGCCCTGGTCGCGGGCGACGCCCCAGGCCTGGATCAATTCGGCGCAAGCGATCTTGTCGGCGAGGATAGCGGTCGTGTCGGCCAAGAGCGGTCTCCTTCGTTGCTCACCAACGATAGGATGAACCCCGCCAGCGTGTCATCATCCGCGAAGGCGGATGATCCAGTATTCTCGAATGCGTGTTGCTAAACTCCCTGCCCAATGATTACTGGGTGCCCCGCCTTCCGCCTACGCGCTCCGCGCTTCGGCGGACTCGAACCCGCCGTAGCTCGCACTGCGAGCGAAGGCGGGTCGCGGGGCATGACATTAGGACGAGCAATGAAAGCGATCGTCATCCACGAATACGGCCCGCCCGACGTTCTGCGCTACCAGGACCTTCCCGACCCGGTCCCGCGCGACGGCGAAATCCGCATCAAGGTCCATGCCGCGACCGTCAATCGCGTGCTCGACGTCAGCCTGCGCGCCGGCCGCGAGCAGTATCGCGGTCCGGTGCTGCCGCTCATTCCCGGCGTCGATTGCGCCGGCGTCGTCGACGCGGTCGGCCCGCAAGTGAGCCGCTGGCACGTCGGCGACCGCGTCTCCGCCGCCGGCGTCATGCCGCTCAATATCGCCGCCGAGGACGGCCGCGGTTATGACGGGCCGCAAGGCATGATGGGCATCAAGCGACCGGGCGGCTTTGCCGAGCTGGTCGCGGTGCCGGCCTGTGCCGGCGTTCCCATTCCGCAAAATCTCGACTTTCATCGCGCCGCCGTGGTCATGCGCCATGTGCCGACGGCATGGAATCTGCTCATGCACGTCGCCGAGCTGAAATACGGCGAGACCGTGCTGATCATGGGCGCCGGCGGCAATTTGGGCTCCATCGGCATCCAGATCGCCAAGAACGTGATCGGCGCGCACGTGATCGCCGCGGCCGGCTCCGCAGAGCGCGCAGCGCTCGGCAAAAAGCTCGGCGCCGACCACGCGATCAATTACACGACGCAAGACATCTGCGACGAGGTGATGAAGATCACCGGCGGCAAAGGCGTCGACGTGCTCTACGACAACATCGCCAATCCCAAGGTGCTGCCGATCGCGTTTCGCGCCATCGGCATGGACGGCCGCCTCGTCACCGCGGGGGCGCATGCCGGTCCGAACGTGTCGATCGATTTCTCGCACCTCTACCACAAGCGCATCACGATCAAGGGCCGGCCCGGCTTCACGCCGTCCGACCTGCCGCACTGCCTGGAAGCCGCGGCGGCCGGAAAGGTCGTGCCGCAGATCGAGCGCATATTGCCGCTGTCACGCGCCGCCGACGCGCATCGCATGGTCGAAGCGCACGAGGGTCAGGGCAAGATCGTGCTCGATCCGACGCTTGGGTGAGGAAAATCACCTCTCCCGAAGTTTTGCTAGCCCGATCTCAATAACAAAATGGCCGGAACCGCACCCTATTCGCGCCTCGAGCGGCTCGTCGCGCTCTTGCGGCTATCCGCCGCGTGGCACGGTTCTCTTGACCGGAGCCTTATATTTTGGCGTTCGAACCGCGACTCTCACCCGCCGATGTGCCCGACTGCCAGAGAGCATTTTTATTGCCATCGTAAAGCACAAGATTTCCATCATCCTGAACGATCAGATAGCCGGCAAATGGAGAATGCCCGAATGTCTTGGTATTAAAAAACTGATCGTTGGGATCGCCAACATTGTTACCATATACCACGAAGTTGCCATCGTCCTGCAAGATCGCAACGCTACCGTTGCCTTGAGTACCGGCATTCCATATCGGGCCGTTTATCATGCCGGAATTCGGATTTTGATTTGGATCATTGATTTGTAAAACCAGATTGCCGTCGGTCTGTTGTAGTACCAACTGAAATGTTCCGTTGAAGGATGTGAGTGCATTTCCCCTGAATAGAGCGTTCATATGTGGCGTCGGCTTGTTGCCAGGAATCGGTCTGAGAGTGTCAGCCATGGTCGAGCCTCCAATCTGTCGGCATAATCATCGTTGCCGCGTGGAAACAACCTTCGATCTAGGCTAGAACATCAATCAACTTGTGGCAAGGACGCGATATTTTGTCCGCCTAGCTATCCATTGCAATTCTTAGGTTGCGCAGACAATGAACGATGAGGATGCCCGTCGGCTTTCGCAGGCGCGCTTATATTTGATTTTATGACTTAAGCATCATCGATCGGCTCCGTCGCGCGCATCGATGGTCGAGTGGCGAATGTGCTGTGCCACTCGGCGATGCGCGGGTGACCTTTGCGCCAATCCTCGTCGGCGAAACGAAAGTCGAGATAAGACAGCGAACAGCCGATCGCAACATGGCCGATGCCGAATGGGGCCGCGCTCAGCGCAGCCGCTTCAGCTTCTAGGCTCTTCAATACCGCCGCCTTGCGCACCGCGGCGCTTGCTTTGTGCACCTCGGACGGGTTTGCGCGCATGCGCTCGTCACGCAGCAGCACCAGCATGTCCAAAAATCCGTCGCCGAGCGCCTGCCGGCGCAGCGCCGCGAGCCGCGCCTTGGGTTCGGCCGGATGGAGTTTTGGAGCGCCGTCGAGCGAGTCGAGATATTGGCAAATCACCGGCGAATCGTAAATCACCGTGCCGTCGTCGAGCACCAGCGTCGGAATCTTCGACAGCGGGTTGTCGCGCATCAACTCGGCATGGGGCTTGGTCGAGGCCGCGACCGTGCGCACGCAGGTGACGCGGTCGGCAAGGCCAAGCTCATGGACCACCACCATAACCTTGCGGACGAACGGCGAGCGTGGCGACCAGTGCAATTTCATCGGCGATCCCGGCGTTGACATTCGCAGCTCTTGCATTCTGTATCATCGCCGACCAACGATCCATACCGCCTGTCCATCCACGAGACACCCGGATATCCGCCATGGACTACGACCCGCGCAGCGAGCCGCACAATCTCGCCCACGATCCGACCACCTCGCTCGTGGTGCCGCGCCCGATCGGCTGGATCTCGACCATCAGCCCGGCCGGCGTGGTCAATCTGGCGCCCTACAGTTACTTCAATCTATGCGCCAGCAATCCGCCCTTCGTCATGTTCGCCTCGAATACGCGCAAGCACAGCCAGAACTATGCCCAGAGCGGCGGCGAGTTCGTGTTCAATCTGGCGACCTATGAGTTGCGCACCGAGATGAACATCTCGGGTGGCGACTATCCCGAAGGCGTCAGCGAGCCGGAACTGGCCAAGCTCGAGATGGCGCCGTCGCGTTTCGTCAAGCCGCCGCGGGTCGCCAAATCGCCGATTGCGCTCGAATGCGTCTATTCGCAAACGGTGTCGCTCACGAGCGGCAACGGCAAGCTGCTCAAATACGAAGTGGTGATCGGCGAAGTGGTCAACGTCCATGTCGACGACGCGGTGATCGTCGACGGCATGATCGACATGTCGCGCATCCGCGCCATCGCGCGGCTCGGCTATCGCGGCGATTACACGGTGGTCGACAATATTTTCGAGATGCGGCGGGTCTAGGGCGCGACGGCCATGGCGGCGCACATAATCGCGCGGGCTGCGCTTGTTTGCCTCGGGTTTTTTTGCCTCGAGCTTTTCTTCGTGCCAGCCATTGCCAATGGTCAGCCCGCGGCCCTTACGGCATCGCAGTCGGATGCGCTCCACGCCTACACCGATGCGCTCGGTCGCTTCAAATCGATCCTCGACCAGCGACGCGCACAGATAAACGCCCATCAACCGCTGCCGAATTTGCCCGGACAGGCGCTCTATCTCGCCCGCGTCGCCGTGATGAGCACCTACAAGGATCTCACCGATGCGCTTCCCAGCAAGATCGGGAGGCCCAATAAGTTTGCAATACCGCCGGCCTATTTCGACGCCGACAATGAACCTCTCATCGACGAATACGTGGCATTGTTCAACATCATGCAGGCGCCGCCAGCCGACGCGCAAAATTCCGATACGCCGTTCAAAGATGTTGTCGATTTGGGCACCGTCATCGCGCGGGCCAAGGGCGTTGACGCGGCAAATTCCGCGATAGCAGGCCGTATCAGCTTGGGCCTGTTCTTCGCCGAGACCAACGGCAACCAAAACATCGGCAATGCACGCTCGAACACATACAAGGGAAGCTTGCAAACCGGTCCATCCGAGGATCGAAGCGGC
>Ga0208604_1000035_pt1 | contig 18357 bp, 19 predicted proteins | sample MicForSoSWNH22_M_FD_188009 | JGI IMG/M metagenome (GOLD analysis project Ga0208604, IMG submission 188009) | Forest soil microbial communities from Harvard Forest Long Term Ecological Research site in Petersham, Massachusetts, USA - MetaG HF016... | ecosystem: Environmental > Terrestrial > Soil... | reverse complement strand
GAGACTTTCATCGGCGTCCCCACTAAAATCCTCGACCGGCTCATTGGCCTCGACCGTGGCGCGCGGCGCCGGCGGCGCGGCCCGGTATGTCGCTTGGATTTCGGCGAACACTTCCGCGTCGCTCAATTGCTTGCCGGCGTCGTGGTCATAGAAAAAATCGACCGGGACATACTTGCGCACGTTGGCCGGCGTGACAGGCTCGCGCGCCTTGAAGCACTTGGCGACGGCGGCCTTTAGCATTGTGGTTCGTTCGTCCATGGTCTCTACTCCTTTTGAATTGGTGGCCCGGAAGGGTGCGCCAGTGTGACCGGAAGTCCCCATTGCACTCCGTTCCGGGCCGGGCCGGTCGCCACCGCAGAGCACCGACCGGCTTTCGTTAAGCTCGTTTGCGGCCTAGCCGCTCCTCCTCGACAATCGCCAAACACTCCTCGACTTCCTCGACGGTTGCAAATTTGCAAAGCGTCGGCGGATGCGGATTTCGCTGCGTCCGCCGGACCATCAAATAAAGATCAGGGCGCGTCGGGTCGGCGTTCTCATGACGGTTACAGTAGCAACCGCAAAGTTCGGCTCGCTTCTGCAACCAAATCAGATCAAGGTCACTCGTTATGCTCATTTCAGTCCGGCCCGTCGCCGTTGCGTGTCGGCGCACTGTTGCTTTATCAGGTCATTGAACGTCTGCTTCGGGACTTGCTTTTCGAGCGCGGCGATTTCCGCGCGCGTCTCTTTAAGCTCTGTCTCGTTTGACTCGACGGCGGCCGTTGCATTTTCAAGATGTTGTGTTGCATCGCCGACGCCAGCGACGTTTCCGCGTTCGGCGTCAGTGAGCGACGCAAGAGCCGCAGGACTCGGAGCGATGAACTTCCCGCGCTTATCGAATAGATCAAGGTTTGCCATGTCCTGCACTCCCACTGCTTCCGCTTGTTCGCGGCGTTCAATATCTTTGCCCTTAGCGTTTGGTTGTAACGCCGCTTGGTCTCTTTGCCGCTTTGCAGCCAGTACCAAATCTCATTCGGTGTCAGGTCGCGGCCGTATGCCTTCAAAATTGCCACGGTAGTTTCTCGTTCTCTGTGGCGTCGAGAATTTCTCTCATTCGCTGTTGTTCGTTTGCCTCATTCAACCAATAACGCGGAAAGCCGTCTTTCCAAGGTACGATCATCGCAAGGCTAAGCTCGGTCAGGCGACGGGCGTCCGGGTGCAAACCTCTCTCGACCGTTTCATGTCTCGCAATTTTCCAAGCCATTGTTCTGCACTCGCCATTAGTTCGGCTCTTTCGGGTCTGGCGCTGCACTCGCCCCGAGCGTTGCCGGTAGCGTGCCGACTGACACATCGCCCGGCTTCGAGCTTTGCGCCGTCTGTCGCTTCATGCCGGCGGCCGTTCCGACTCTCTGGTCGAGGGTGAATGGCCGCGTCTGCGAGGACACAAGGTCCACAGAATTATTGCGGGCCGTGCCGTGGTCGATCACGTCTTGCAACGCGTCGCCGCCGTCGCCTTCGGCATTTACGCGTTTCAATTCGTCGGCGAGGGGCGAGGTGCGGCTAAGGCTCGGGTCCACCGATACCGGCCCGTTGTCCCGCTGGCCGTAGCCGTGCGGGTCGTTCGGGTCGATTGAAATGGAGCTTGGCCCAAGGTCCTTCGCGTTGCCGTAGCCGGGCGTTTCCTGTCGCTCGACCAAGAGCGGGTTCTTATACCGCTTCGCCGGCGCCGGCGTCGGCCCCGGTGCGCCGGTCGGCCGGCTGTCGCCGCGTGCCGGAATGGTGACGCTTGACGGGCGGGGAGCTTGCGCAGTCTTGCTCGCCACGGTGCCACGTTGTTTGCTGTTCTGAAATGCCATTTTAATTCCCTCCTGATTTCACGGTCGCCGTGGTCGCGCCCATCGCTGATGTTTGCGCGAGCGTCTTGCCTTTAATCGCCGCAACGATGCCACGCGCGTGCGGCACGTCCATCGCTTGCATGGGCGTCGGGTTTAGGTTGCGGTTTGACGTGCGGGTCTGCGCAAACTTTCGGGCGTCCACCATGGCGCGCATTGCCTGCCGCTCGCGCACCGTGTTGGTAACCGTTCCGCCGGAACCATCGCCCGACGCAAAGCGGCCTTGCTGGTCATGGTTCTGGTTGCCCATGGCGTTAGTCCTCTTTCACGGTCGCGGGTAGCCGCGTGCTGCCGCTGTAGACCGCGCCCGCAAGCATGTCCGCGCCGTGCTGGCATTTATCGGCGTGCGACTCGACGCCCTCATTAGTGCGGCTGCGCTGGCCCGGCACAGGTTGAACTGGCGCAAGCGTCTTACTGCGTGGCGCGCCGGACAACGGGTCCGGGCCGTTCGCGTCATAGCGTGAAAGGTCTTGGCCGCCGACGCCCGCGAAGGGAGTGCCATCGGAGCGCGCCTTGCCCATCATGCCACTATGGATTTGCGGCGCTGCCGTGAACGCGCGCTTGGCCTTTGGCGCAACGCCAAGGTCCACCTTAACGTGCTTATGGTCGATCAGCCCGGCTTGGTTCGTCGCCGCGACGGCGTGCGGATGCGCGTGGCCGATGCCTGGGTGCGTTCGCTGGTTTCGGAAACGTCCGTTTGCGTGTCGCATGTTATCCCCCTCGTTCCGGCCGGACGGCCTTGTCGGGCTTCGTCGGCGTGAATGTCACGCTGCCCTTGTTCGCCTTGACGCGCTGCGCCCGATTAATCTCTTGACGGCGGAGCGTGTTCGCACTGGCCTCGCCGGCCCATGTGAGTTTGCCGTCGATTTTCTTTAGCTTCGCATTGCGCACGCCGAAACGCGCGATGGTCGCTTCCGATGCTTTAAGGCCATGCACATGCCCGCGCTGATTTCCGCGCTCGTCGATAATCGGGATGTAGGACGGCGGCACGTCGCCGGCCTTCGGCCGTTCGGGAGCGTCATGTCGGCTTGTCCGGTATTTGACCATCACGCCCTCCGACGTTGCGCCGTCGTGTCGCCAATCTTTGATCCGACTGCGGCGGCAATCTCAGCCGCGCCGTTAAGATTGGCTTTCACTAGCTGCGCTTGCCGCGTCAACGCGCTTGCGGTGTAGCGCCCGCGCTCATCCGTGTTCGCGGGAGTGTTGGCCCACGGATTTTTTGTCTCGCCGTTGCGCTTGATGTCATCGGTCTGCGCCGCGCGAGCGCGCCGCGTGTCGCCTAGGCCGGTCAAGCCGTAAGTCTTTGCAATGCGCGTCGCTTCAAGCTCGCCGACTTGCGCAAGTAGCTCTTGCCGGGCGCGCAGGTTGCCATCAATAAATGCTCGATCCGCAAGGCCGGACTCAAATGCACGCGGCAACAGATGCCCTTTTTCTTTTTGCAACGTCGCGCGGAATGCCGTGAGATTGTCTAGCGGCACATCATGGCTGGTCGCGTCGTTATAGAAAAACGTGCCGCCCTTTTCTGTGACGCGCGAGCCGAGCACGATCAACCCATCCGCCACTTGGCTGTCGTTTGATCCTAGCGCCTTAAGGGCCGCCGTAATTGCTGCATCTTTGCTCATGATGTTTTGCTCCCAAGCTCGCGCAATGCTTCCTCGATTTCCGACCGCAACAGATAAACGCGCCGCCCGATGGGAACGGTCTTGAACGCGCCTTCCCGGATCATGCGCCGGATCAATCGCTCGGAAAGCGGCGGATCGAATGCGCGGGCGGCGGCGCGGGGCGAATACGCGATTGGATAGCTCATGCGCGATCCCATGCTTCACCACGCGCAAGGCGCGCGGCGCGGTTATGTCTGTTTAGGGGGACCGTCGCGGGAAGCGCCGTGCCAGTTAGGGCCGCGTGCGCATGATCGCGAGAGGACCATGCTTATACTCGATTTCAGATACCGGCGGCAATCGTAGACTTCACCCCCCGGCTTTTGACTCCGTGACACGGAAACCATTGAGTTGCGAAACCCCCGAAAACCGGGAGTTTCTCCGGTCATGAGGCAAAGCAAAAAGCCCGGCCTTGCTACCGGGCCATTTCCCCATCCCTTTTTAGGAGCACGTCGATTTTCGCAACGCATAAGAGGTCCACCGGCAAGTAACCTGCCGTTGACTTCTCTTGGTGCTCCGGCACAGACTTCATCGGCTCTGATGGGGTTTTTATGAAACTTGCTCGTAGTGGATTGCTTTGTACGGCAATCGGCGCAATCGGGCTTGCCATGTGCTGGGCAACCGTCGCTACGGCCGAACAAATCCGGGTCCCGCAAACCGGGCCGGTAGCCTTCATAGCCCAGCTTGCCAATGGCTGGACCTATGTTCCAAACGATGCGAACTCCGGTGCTCTGGTGGCACCCGACACATCTTCAGCGATATCGCTCATGGTCGAGCTGAATGATCCTACAACGGCGGCGATGTCAGACGACCAGCTTGCCAACTCGCTTCTGCTACAAATGAATGCCCCAGCGTTTACACAAAAACAGCCGGGAACTTTCGGAGGCGTCAGCGCCTACGCCTATTCCAGCAGAATGACGAACAGCAACAATGTGACCATGAATATCCAGATGTTTGTTATCAAGCCGGTCGGACAATACGTTGCTATTGCTGCGATCATGAGTGAATTGCAGCTTAACGACGCACAAAGCTATTCGCTCGAAGCAATGAAAAAGGGCGTCACTATCCAACAAAATCCTGAGGTCGCAGTTGATCGCGTCGGCCAAACAGCAGATATCGAAGCACTCATGCGCGAGGTCGTCCCAGCCGATGCGGTATGCCAACGAACCGCCATATCACATTTTTGCGAATATATGCCTGAGGGTGATGCCGTTTTCACAATCAAGCTGACCGTTTACACTCATGGGCAAGTGGAATTCAGAATTATCTATCCAGATACTCGCGCGGTTGACATACCCAACGACACGCGCCTGCCGCTCCCCGCGCGCCGTTTTAAACCTGACGCCTACGCAACAGACATTAGCCGCGCGCTGGACGCGATGAAGTCCATCCTGGAGCAGGACAGATATGGATTCGACGAGGCGCAAATCCACCAATGTTTACAGCTATCCCTACCCGAAACAGGCATTCTCACAAACACACCGTCCAAAACAAGTACTCCCTTACCCCCACGCGTAACGGACAGCCCTCCAAACCAGTTTCAGGTCGCGAACAAAGACTGGACCCTGTCCTGCCGGAAGGGACCGGAGATATACGATGCCTTCTTCCATAAGGGTAACGGCTACATCGGAATACACGTCGACGTCCAAGCAACCCCCCGGCCGCCCAGTAACAGGTTTTGATCCAGACAGAAGATCGTCAAATGGACATGCCGCAAGCTATTTGCGAAGCCGGTAGGCGAGGCATTTTAGACGCGCGAGAGATTGGGAAATTTACTAATGACAACGAAATGAGCGAGCCGTTTTTGTCGGGAATGATGGCAAGGCACTTGCACACCATGTTGCAGGCGCCTGTCAGAACAGAACTTCCCTACATTGCCATTTTGAAGAAACTTGACCCTGGCTTTGAAATAACCCCCGCGATAATCAAAAAGATGGGCGGTCTTCGAGCTGACGTTGTTATCTACGAAAAAGATGATGGGAAGCTTATCCCGTACGCAGCTATCGAAAACAAAATATTTGATGAATCCTGCAACAAGAAACAGCTAGCCTGGGATTTGGAGAAGGCGCAGATAGTGCGCGGTGTGCTCGAAACGCGTCTTGAGATATATTTGGGTGTGATGATCTGTCAAACCACCAATGAAGAACTTGACATTCGACAAGCCGAACTTGAAGAAGCCCTAAAGAAGAAATGCGACTGTCTCTCAGACGCGCAAATGAATAGCAATAGAAAATGGTCCTGGCGCTTCGCCTGCCTTAAGGCTTAGCGCCGCAACCGCGCCGAGGAATTCTGCTATGGTTGATTTAAGGCAGCCGAAAAACTGTCTGGAAAAGCTGCCCCTACTGCCCGTAAAATCCTCTGTAAGACGTTGAAAACTCAAGGGCTCGTGACCCTCCGAAGGCAGAGGTCGGGGATTCGAATTCCTCCGGGCGCGCCACTGGCTCAAATCCCCTGACGGCGGTTGCGCTCGGCGCGCAACGACGCGCCGACAAAGCCCACGTCCTTGATGCCGCGGCGAATGTCCTGCCAATAGAGCAGCAGCGTCAAAACGCACGCACCAGCCGCGATGACATCAAGCGTCACGTTCAAGTTCGCGCAGGCTATCGCGCGCATCGTTGTCAGCCTGCTGGCCGCCTGAAAACGATCCGGCGCGCAACCCGCGGCAAGTGCGGGAGCAAGCGACCGGCCCGCCAAAATCAACAGTGCGGCATTGGCGGCGCAGAACGTCAGCGCGACGATGGCGAGGCCTTTCTTGATGGACAGCACGAGGTCGAGCAATTTGATCGCGATGCAGCAGGTAACGACATAGGCCAGCATCGGCCATAAATTTTCCGATGCGGCGGCAGCGGCCGGCCCGGTGCTCCAAAAAAGCAACGCGACCCCGGCTATGACGACAAAAGCATTGATCTTGACGAACTCGGGAAACTTGCAGCGCAGCAGCAGCGCGTTGGCCTTTTCAACGATATCGAGCAGCGCGCATCCGATCATGCCGGCGGCAAAGCCGCCGAGGTGAGCGGCCCAGTCGATGCTTGAATTGCCGAGCGCCAATGCGACGTTCAGCCCGATGTTGACGACGAAGAAGCTTGCCGGGAGATCGACCCTGCCGAGGATCCGCAACGACAACAGCGCGCCCAGGACGCCCGATATGGCAGCGGAGGCGCCGACCGTCAGATAGAGTCCGGCATGGGTCGCGTTGCTGACCACGGCACCGGCAACGAGCGCGCAGACATAGATGACGATGAAGTAGAAAGCGCCGACGCGCCTTTCGAGGTGCCCGCCCCAAAGCGCCAGGCAGATCATGTTGAGCGTGAGATGCAAGAGATTGGCGTGCAGAAAGCCATAGGCGATGAGCCGCCAATATTCATGCCGGCCGACCGCGAAGGAATACATCGCGCCGTCGCGGAGCAAAACGTCGGTCGGTATGTCGACCGTGCCCGTTTGTGCGAGGCAGAGGCCGTAGACAAGGACGTTTGCGGTTAGCAACAGATAGACGGCAGCGTGCGGGCTCGCGAAAGACGACCGGTTCGTTCGAAGAATATTCATGCAGACCAATCCCCAGAATGAATTCCGGAAATTTCGGCACCGCGCACGATCTCTTCAGCGCGCCGGCAAACCCGCGCGGCCGGCATCGCCACAACTACTCGCCCTTCCACTGCGGCGGGCGCTTGTTCCACCGACAAAAAATCGGTGTGCACATTCGGCTTACATGTCATCGGGCGAAATCACGGCTATTTTTGTGTATGCCGCGTCGAATCCCAAAATTTTCCATCAAGTTGAATGTCGCGGCCAATAAAAGCGCCTTTGTTCCCAATTGCCACAAGAAACGAAACCCAGTCGCCGACAGTCAATGCATCCCATTCCTTCGGATCACGAAAATCCTGAGATCTAATCAAAACGGTGCCGCCGGTTGTGTTGGCAATTGCGTATGTAGCATCAGCCTTACGCATAAAAATCTGTGCTGAAAGTCGCTTTTCGGATATGAGAGCATCATCGAGAAGCGTCGTGTATAGCTGTTCAACATAGATTGCTGCTTTTCCTCTATCATTTCTGCCAAACCTAAATTTGACCGAAATGCCGGGGAACAACATGCTCATATGCCTTGGTGATTTTAAATCATTCCGATGGAAATAGACGTGCTCATTGTTGCAGCGAATAAAACCGAAGTTAAAGCTCGGATCGACAGAGTCTATCTCCCCAAAAGAATAAAGCTCTTTTTCGTCCGACGCCGGGGTGGCATGCACTTCGACTTTCTCGGCTGCGAGCCCGGCCTGATTTTGACCTACAACAAAGTTAACGCGCTGGCCGGATTTGAGCATTCGAAAATCGATTGGGCTGTTCATGAAGTTTCGATGAAAGAACAGCGTGCCTCCACCGTCAGATCTTATAAATCCGAAGTTTCGAGCAAAATCGATTCTCGCTATCTCCCCCGCTCCGGTCTCTCCGAGTCTCAATTGAGAAGGTTGAACGTTCAAATTGTCTTCATGTTGATGGTCTTGATTGACGTCGCGAAGTTCCACCAACTTCCTATAAAGAGTCTGAGCTCTGTCATAAGCTTCCGATTGGCGTAGCCGAGTTCCCGATGATTGTGCGTAGTAGATACAACTGGCCATTGTTTCAAACATTTTTTGGTCGATATACTCGCCTGGAATTCTTTCGAATCGAAGCAAGGCGTCTTCAAGCGCCTCAAGAGTGCCAAGAAAATCGGCGTTTTCGAAGCAAAACTCTGCACGGCGTTTGGCAATTTGCAGTAGACCATCGTATGCAACGCGCATTAGCTTTGTTGAGCCCGCGCCAGAGTCAAGTACCGGCTGCAGCTGAAGATCAGCTTCATCAAATTTGAACAGATAAGCCAGTACGCGGGAGTATTCGACTCGAATTTCTGGGGAAATGGGATCCAATTGTTGCGCGAGTTTAAGTTCCTTTGCCGTCCCCTCTGCATCCTCGTGCGCCCGAAGAACAAAACCAGCGTACCAGTACCGAACAACGGCCGAGCGGGGCTCAAGCTCAATTGCCGTTTGGTACGCTTCTTGGGCTGCGGCGTAATTACCCATGATATATTGAGCCCACCCCTCGACACGATATACCTCCGCGTAGGTCGGGTTCAACCTCTTGGCGGCCTCGACAGAAGTGACGACGTCCGTGTAGCGCTTTTGGCGTAACGCAACGAGTGCTTCGGTCAGATACTTCGCCACAACGACGTCATCCCGTGCGCGAATCGCCACGGTGTTGGACGCATAGGGATTGACAACCGACCGTGCCTTAATCTGAGCATGGGTTCGAGCCAGATCGGTGCGACGTTTGCCGAATTTGGCGACATCGTTTGCCGTCGGAGGATATGACTTTAACAAATATAACCTCGGAAGGTAACCGAGGTCATAGCTACTTTCATAACCGTCGGCGGCGGGTAGGGCAACGAGAGTGGCGATATTCGCCGTAATCAATTGTTGTAGAGCCAATTGTAATCGATCACCATCAAGCTCCGTCAAGTAGGAGAGAAGCGATTGTGTTTGAGGTTCCGTAATTGATACCATCGCCTTCGCGACAAGCCGAGCGTCGTCTGAAAGATGCTCTACGACATTGGCGAGACAAAAATCCAATAGGACCTTTGGATTCTGGAGCGTTTCCTCTGGACGTTTTCCGCTTTGAACGCATGAAACAAACCATTTTATGAAGAGCGGGTTATTCGTCATCTTACTGCAGTACTCTTTTAGCACCGCGTTGCTCGTGCGTGTAATTTGCTCGACTCGTCTAACCTGAGCAGTGGCCCTTAAGAGCGATATTGCATCCTCGTCTTTCAGCGTGCGCAGCGGGAACCGGTACTCAAGTTCACCGAGGCCAATGCGAGACGTTATTAGAACTTTGCTTGTAGAAGTAATGCCGGCAAGAAACGAGCGAATGTTCTCATCGAGCACCGTTTCTAAATTGTCCAAAATTAACAGAATGTTGAATGAATTTACATATTGAAGTAGTTCATCGACCGACTCGGCAGTATTAAGTAGAGAACGAGAGATATCCTGAAAGAGCCCAACAGAATTTTGGATAGCCCCGTCTATTTTCTGAATATCTGAAACCGTAAGCTTCGTCGTTTTCGACGTGCTCCAAATGATGGCATCAAATTTAGTCTCCGGGTCGTCTAAGAGGTCGTATCCGACTTTCAGCGCTAATGTAGACTTTCCGACGCCGCCTTCTCCTAGGATCGTGACCACTGGCCAGGGAGAGGCCTTGCAAATTCTCAGAAGGCTTCTTTCCTCGTCGGCTCGTCCGAGGAAACCAGTTTCATCAAAGTCTGGGAGTGGTAAGTTGTGACTTACCTTTCCGGTGTCAGAACGCAGATCCTCCAACTTTAAAGAAAAGATGTATGAAGGATCCTGCTTGATTGTCTGTTCTGTTTGTCGAAGCGTGGGAAAAAGCGATGTCGGAAAGCTGAGGAGTTCTCTAGAGAGGTCGGTTACGTGGGCCAAGTCGTCGTACTCGAGGGGACGAGAATGCATCACTCTGTTGCGTATAGGAATAAGGATTGATGCCTTCTGACTCAGCCTTTTTACTGCCTTAGCAATTGGCCCCGTAAGATTGCTTCGGGATGCAGAAAGAACTTCAATGCATTCGGCAAAATCTAAGTAATCGAAAATCTGCGCTTCTGAAACCGAGTCAGTTCCGACATCGCGCTTCATCCGATCAAAGGCGCGCTCATAAACTGGCGGCGGGAGCAGACCTTTCGCCGTCTTGTCAATTAACAAACTGCCTGTTATTGCGAGCCGTAAATCGGACTCGATTGCACCTATCAGGGCATAAAGCGTTAGCCGAACAACACCAAAGGCCATTTGTGTGCTCAGTTACTCAATGGGGCCTAAGCCTAATTGCTTGTAGTGTCATACGCATAGGAGACAAATAGTCGCCTTGCTCTGTCCCAATAATGAGCGACGCTATCAGCCCGGTCAACGGCGGCGGCAAGATTGCGGCCGCTATTTTCGTAGTCTTTCTCATTCCGCTGCTTTTCATAGTCGCTGAAGGCACGCGGCAGCGGACGCGAAACGATCCTCTCCCGTCGCCGCAGTATATGAGGTCCGTAAGGAGTTATTCGCCCTTCCACTGCGGCGGGCGCTTGTTCAAAAACGCGTCCAAGCCTTCGCGAAAATCCCGGCTCATATAGCACATCAGAATCAAATCCTCGCCTTCCTCGCGGGACAGCCGCCGCTGCAAGCGGGCCAGTGCCTGTTTGGTGGCGTTGAGCGTGAGCGGCGCGTTGCCGGCAATCAGCGTCGCCAATTCGCCGGCGCGCCGCTCCAGCGCCGCCACGTCTTCGACGACCTCGCTGAGCAGGCCGACGCTGGCGGCTTCTTCGGCGCCCACCAATCGCGCGGTGAAAATCAGATCCTTCACCCGCGCCGGCCCGATCAGCGCGGTGAGCCGGCTGATATTCGACATCGACAGGCAATTGCCGAGCGTGCGCGCGATCGGAAAGCCGAATTTGGTGGTCCTGGTGCCGATACGAATGTCGCAGCACGCCGCGATCCCGGCGCCGCCGCCGGTGCAGGCGCCGGTGATCGCCGCGATGGTCGGCACGCGGCAGGTCTCGAGCGTGCCGAGCACGCGGTCGATGCGGGCCTCGTAGTCGAGCGCGTGCTGCGGCGTGGTGAACTCGCGGAACTGGTTGATGTCGGTGCCGGCCGCGAAGGCCTTGTCGCCGGCGCCCTGAAATACCAGCACCTTGATGGCGCGGTCGCCGTCGGCCTCCTGGCAAATCTGCGCCAGCCGTTCGTACATCGCGAAGGTGAAGGCGTTGCGGGCCTGCGGGCGGTTGAACGTCACCCGGCCGATGCCGTCGTGTTGCTCGAAAAGGATGTCGTTCGACGGTGCGGTTGACTGATTCATGATCTTTGACCCGTTGTTTGGCGGCCACGATTGGTAACCAACTCGTTAACGCAACAGCAACGATTTTCACAGACCATGCGGCTCTACGAGAGGTTGAGACTTTTCCGCCATGCCGCAAACCGATCTGGTGCAGGCCTTCGAGGCTCGTCTCAAGATGTACAGCCTCGACGGCCCGGCGCGCAGCATTCTCGCCGCGACCTGGCCGGTGATCGAACCGGCGCTGGACGACGCGATCGCCGAGATCATCACGGCGGTCCGCGTCTTGCCGCGCATCGGCGACATCGTCGCCAGAAACGCCGAGCTCTACAAGACACTCGAAGCCGCGCATTTCCGCGCGCTGCTCGGCGGCAAGCTCGACGGCGCTTACGCCGAATCGTGCCGGCACACCGTACAGCAGGAGGCGGCGATCGGGCTCGACGCCCGCGTGCGCTCTACCGCCGGCAGTTACGTGCTCAAGGCGGCGCTCGACGCGCTGGCGCGCAAGTATTGGTTTTCGGCGGCAAAAGTCGCCGAGCGCGGCCGGGTCGTATCGCAGGCCATCAGCTTCGACGTCGCCAATGCCATGACCTTGCATCGCCAGGCGGCCGAACAGGCGAGCGCGGCGCGGCGTAGCGCCATCGACGACGCGATCGCGGAATTTGCCGGCGCCATCGGCGAAGTGGTGGAGGCGATCAAGGAGGCTTCCGGCTCGCTGACCACGAACTGCTCGACCTTGAACCAAGTCGCCGACGATACCCGCGGCCGCATGGCGTCGGCATCGTCGGCCTCGGCCGAGACCACGCAACGCATGGCGGCGACGGTGGCCGCCACCGAAGCGCTGTCGGAATCCATCGACGAGATCGGCCAGCAGTCGACCCGCGGCTTGAGCATGGCGCAGTCGGCGGCGTCCGACGCCGCGCGCACCCAAGACGTCATCCGCTCGCTCGACGACGCCGCCGAGCGCATCGGCTCCGTGGTCGGCGCGATTTCGGCGATCGCGGCGCAGACTAACCTCCTGGCGCTCAACGCTACCATCGAGGCGGCGCGCGCCGGCGAAGCCGGCAAGGGTTTTGCCGTGGTCGCCGCCGAAGTGAAGACGCTCGCCAACCAGACCTCGCGCGCCACCGACGATATCTCGCACCAGGTCGCCGCCATCCAGGACGCGACCAAGCGCTCGGTGGAGGAAATCTCCTCGATCGCGCGCGCCATCGGCGAACTGACCGGCGTGTCGACCAGCATCGCGTCGGCGGTGCAGGAGCAGGCGGCGACCACGAGCGCCATCGCCGAAAGCATCCAGGACGCCGCCGGCCACACCTCGCAAGCCTCGAGCGAAATCGGCTCCGCCGCCGAGGTGGTGACGCGCGGCGCCGGCGCCGTCGGCGAAATCACCACCTGGACGGCGCGTTTGTCGGCGCGCGCCCACGATCTCGAAACCAAGGTGGCGACGTTCTTCACCCGCGTCCGCGCGGCGTAGCGGCTCTTTCCGCCCCCGCGAAGCGGGGGAGGGGGACCACCCGAGACTCGCGCAGCGAGCGGAGGGTGGTGGAGGGGGCGCGAAACTCAACGCCTCATAAGCATTTCGGCAATGTTCAAACATCGCTCGCTTCTTCCTGCGACGAGAACTTCCTGCAACGACAACGAAGCTTTGAGTCCGGCGCCCCCTCCACCGCGCTACGCGCGGTCCCCCTCCCCCGCTAACGCGGGGGCGGATGGCGCATCGTCATTGCGAGGAGCCTACGAGTCCGGCCCGAAGTGGCCGGCCCGATGACAAGCTCCGCGCTAGTGGCGGCGCGCACGCCGCGCGTTCAACAAAAGTCGCGTGACGATGATGTTGGGGTCATTGAGTTGCTGCACGCCGAGAAGGTTAGGGTAGCTTGATCCATGTTGGTATTCGGCTTGCGCGATGAATGCTTTCACATATGGTTTGAAGGCATCTTCCTGCGGCGAAAGATCCGTATTGAACGAGCCGCCCAGTATTCCCTGTCCGATGACGACCTGCCAATAATTCCGCGACGTCATCACATCCACGAGTGTTGGACATATATATTGGTTAAGCACCCCACCAAATAAAATCCCGCCGTCCGTTTGCATGAAGTCCAGGTTGCTGCCGTAGATGGTCAATACCCGTGGATACGGATGCTGTTGGCTGGGCGAACGCAAGACGTCCGTCGTCCAGGCCAGCGGCGCCACATCCAGGTTACAGCGCACGGCGTCGAAATTCGTTTCGAGCGTGTTGTCCCAGCCTGGAAAAACTCCTCGGCCCACGAATTGCGAATCCGAATGATGCGCATATTCCTTGTTGCCCGCGGTCGGCGCCGCGAACGTGATGCTGCACACGGAAGAGTATTCGCGTGGGTCCCAATACGTTCGATTTTCCTTCAAATGCAGGGCCAACGTCCCCGCTACGCAGCCGCCCAGGCTGTGCCCGGTCACGCAAAGCTTGATCGCGCGCAGAAATGTCTGCCCGTTCAGGTAATCCAGCAAGGACATCTCGTTACCGCGGTCGTCCTTGCCGATCATCCCCAGTAGAATCTGCAGATCGATGCTGGTGGATTCCGAAATCGCAGCATTCGGCGCCGTGGGCCACGGTATCATCTGCAGAACATCGAAATCCTCCATCAGCCAGTCGAGATCCGAGATGAAGTTGGTGCCGCGGACGGCGATGACAAATTGTGACAGGTCGGTTTGCTTCTGCGCGACAAACATCATGTTGTCCTGGTAAAGCGCGCCCGGCATGGTGAAGACGGCCGGACCCCACACGACGTTCCAAAGCGGGTTCGGGGCGGCGATCGGCGGAATCCGGGGCATCGCCGAATTGATCAGACGCAGGATTTCGGTCTCCGGCTTCGGCGTGGTGATCCCTTGGCCGCAATAGGCCAGATAGGCAAAGCTTGCCATGATCTGGCGGAGCTTCAGGTTCGGTATCGGTATCGTCTCATTGGTCGTTGCGGTCATGGTTTCGCTCCGGTGGAGAATTACGAATTGACGGCGAGGCCAATGCGTCAGGGGCTTCGGTGCCGCCGTTCACGTCGCGATCGGCGCCGACGCCGCGCGCGCCGCGGCTCTCAGCGCGGTCGGCGCTGACGCCGCGGAATGTCGCCGCGGCGTAGTCAGGTGCGATCTGGATTATTTCCTCTTCGGGTTGCATGGCCATCCTAGCGTGCGGCAGCGCCGGCGCAAGGGGCTTTGGCGCCGAACTTTCAGATCGCAAATGGCCGCTTGGGGGCGGATGGTGCAAGCGATCTCATTCTCGCGATACATCCGCATCCGAGCTTTGCAGACCAAAGCCACGAAGCTTTCGCCTCCAAAAAAATAAGCGGAGGCGGAGCGCCGAAAGGCGCAAATCCTGGGCCGCATCATCGGATGCGGCGCGCGCTCATCGGAGCGCGCTCGCCTTTCGGCGCCCCACCGCGGCGCTTGCCTCGACCATGTACCGAGGCTCGATCCAGGCCGCGCTTCACGCGATGCAGCGCGAAGGAGTTACCCCCACCTTGGCATCGCGCTTAAGCGAAGCACCTCGCGCGCCGGTCGTAATGCCGGCGGGGTCGATGCCCGGACCGCCCGAGAACGGAAGTGACGAGCCGCCGCCCGCAGGAACCGCACCCGCCCCGTCAGTCGGCGTCACCGGTTGACGTCCCTTACATGAGCGGGATGGAGCGCCTGTTAGCGGATGGGATAGACGAGTCAAGCAGCAATGAAATTGCCCTGAGGCTCTCCCGTAAGCGACGGAAAAACGGGCGTTTCTTATACGCGCGCCATTGAATTTGCGGGGTTCGCCCATGGCCAAACGGCGCAAAACGACTTTCACTCGAAAAAAGATTCGTTGCGGCATCGCCGCGCACCCCACCCCGCGTCTCTTCGGGCCGCGACCCTCCCCCTGCAGGGGAGGGTGAAGCGCCGTAGCCCGGATTGAGCGCAGCGAAATCCGGGAACGTCAGTTCAGCCCGCAACGCCGACCCCGGATTTCACTGCGTTCAATCCGGGCTACGCTTGCTGACCTCGCAACGATCAAGCCGCCGTTAGTGAGCTGCTTGTAGCCCGGATGAACGAAGTGACATCCGGGATCGGCGTTGCCGCCGGACGATCTGCTAAAGATCGTGGCCAATATTGAAATGGCCGGGCACTACTCCGCCGGCGTCTTCGGCTTGGGCTTGAAGAACGTGCCCTTGAGATTGTCCCAGAGCTGAATCTTGGCGCCGTTCTTGTGCATGATCACGCTCTGCTGCAGCACCGAGAGCGAGTTGTTCCAGGCCCAGTAGATCACCAGGCCGGCCGGAAAACTCGCCAGCATGAAGGTGAAGATCAGCGGCATCCAGTTGAAGATCATCTGCTGGGTCGGATCCGGCGGCGCCGGGTTGAGCTTCATCTGCACCCACATGGTCACGCCCATGATCGCCGGCCAGAAGCCCATATGCAGGTACGAGCCGAACAGCGGGATGACGGTCGGATCGAACGGGATCAGACCGCCGAGGGTGAAAATGTTGGTCGGGTCTTGCGCCGACAGATCGTGGATCCAGCCGTAGAACGGCGCGTGGCGCATCTCGATGGTGATGAACAGCACCTTGTAGAGCGAGAAGAACACCGGGATCTGGATGGCGATCGGCAGGCAGCCGGCCAGCGGATTGATCTGCTCTTTCTTGTAGAGCTCCATCATCGCCTGCTGCTGCTTCATCTTGTCGTCGGCGTAACGCTCCTTGATCATCGCCATTTGCGGCTGCACCGCCTTCATCTTCGCCATCGAGGCGTAGGATTTGTTGGCGAGCGGAAAGAACAGAAGTTTGACGATGACGGTGACGATCAGGATGGCGATGCCGAAACTGCCGACCAGGCCGAAATTGCTGGCCAGATGCGAGAAATAGTCGATCGCCAAAAACATCGGCTTGGTGATGAAGTAGAACCAGCCCCAGTCGATCAAGAGATCGAAATGGTTGAGGCCCAGTTGCTGATTGTAGCCGCCGGAGCCGCCGACCGGGAAATTGATGCCGACCACGGACACTTCCTTGGCGCCGGCGAACAGCCGCGCGTCGGCCGCGCCGCTTGCACCCGGCGCGACGGTCAGCGGTGCCGACAGATAATCGGTCTGGTAGGTGTTGACGCCGTTGCTTTCGGTCGCGGAAAAGCGGGCGCGGACTTTTGCGTCGGTGTCGGGCAACAGCGTCGCCGCCCAGTATTTGTCGGTGATGCCGAGCCAGACATTGGTGGCGTCCCAGCTCTCGGACTTCTTGTCGTCGATCTTCTTGTAGGTCTCTTCCTGCAAGCCCTGGTCGCCGATCACGCCGATCAGGCCTTCATGCAAAATGTAATAGCCCTGCACTTTGGGCGTGCCATGACGCGACACCAGCGCATAGGGAAACAGCGTGACCGGATCGCTGCCTTTGTTCGCCACCTGGTCTTTCAGGGTGAACAGATAGCGGTCGTCGACCGCGATGGTGCGACGGAAGATCAAGCCTGCGCCGTTATCGTAAGTCAGCGTCACCGGATGGTCGATGCCGAGCGCGCCGGAGCCTTCCTGCTTCCACACCGTGTCCGGTCCCGGCATCGCCGCGGTGGTGCCGGCGGCGGCCACCCAGCCGAACTCGGCATAAAACGCTTCCGGCGCGCCCGATGGCGAGAACAGCACGATGGCTGGCGAGTTCGGATCGGTGGTCTCGCGATAGCGCTCGAGCGCCAGATCGTCGATGCGCCCGCCTTTGAGATCGATGCTGCCGCGCAGCGTCGGCGTCGCGATGGCGATGCGCGGCGAAGCGGCAAGCACCGCATTGCGCGATGCGGTTGCGACCGAAGGCGCGGCGGTGCCCGGTACCGGCGGCGGCGTGCCGGCGCTGGATGGTCCAGGCGTGGCGCCGGGCTGCGCCGGCTGCGCCGCGCCCGGTTGGGTTTGCGCCTGTTCCTGCTGCTTGATCAGCGCCTGCTCGCGCTGCTTTTCCATCTGCGGATAGCCGACGAAATATTGCCAGCCGACGACGACGAGCAGCGACAGCACGATGGCAATGATGGTGTTCTTGTGGTCGCCCATTCAATGCTCGTGCGGTTTGCGGCGCGGTCGGCGTTTTGCCGGCCGCGGCGAACTTTGCTGATGTAGGGACCGGTCGCGGGCGCCACCAGTTGCCCGGTGCGCTTCTTGGCGCACATCTTGACGTGCCAGCGGCCGCTCCGGGTCATGAATCCGGCCCAGCGCCGCATCGAGTTCCTGCCGCATCTGTCCGAACGGCGCCGCGAGTGCCGCGCGCCGCCCGATCAGCACGTAATCGTGGCCGTCATGCATGCCGCCGCCTTGCGAAAGCCGCACCATCTCGCGCAGCCGGCGCCGCACCCGGTTGCGCTCCACCGCATTGCCGACCTGCCGCGACACCGTGAATCCGATGCGCACCGGGCCAGCCTCGGCGCGGCGGCGCGCCTGCACCACGAAGGCGCCGACCGACGCCCGCAAGCCCGCCGCGGCGGCACGAAAGTCCGTCCGGCGCCTTAACCGTTCCATGGTTGCGGCAGACATGGCAGCGGCAGACATGGCAGAGCGCGAAAAACGATCACGCACTGAGCCGCTTGCGGCCTTGCGCCCGCCGGGCCGCCAGCACTCTGCGGCCGCCTTTGGTCGCCATCCGGGCGCGAAAGCCGTGACGGCGCTTGCGCACCAATTTGCTCGGCTGGTAGGTCCGTTTCACGGGATTGATCTCCGACAGCGCCCGGTTCGCCGCTAACGAAGCGGCGTCAATGTGATCGGCGCGCGATTGGCGCGGCTTATACGAAAGCCCTCCCGGCCCGTCAATGTGACCGGCCGAGCCTCGCGGCAGGCCGCTAAGCCTCTGTAATGTATCGTTTTCGCTTATGCCTCATGGCACTGTATAGAGGTATCGCGCGTATGTGTGAGGCCGATGACGCTAGCGCTTAAACCGGACATCTGTGTCATCGGCGCCGGCGCGGCCGGCCGCGCCGCCGCGTCGGCGGCGGCCGCTTTCGGCGTGCCGGTGGTGCTGATCGAG
>Ga0208604_1000032_pt1 | contig 18507 bp, 19 predicted proteins | sample MicForSoSWNH22_M_FD_188009 | JGI IMG/M metagenome (GOLD analysis project Ga0208604, IMG submission 188009) | Forest soil microbial communities from Harvard Forest Long Term Ecological Research site in Petersham, Massachusetts, USA - MetaG HF016... | ecosystem: Environmental > Terrestrial > Soil... | reverse complement strand
CGAGCGCGCCATGCGGCGCGAACAACATCGAGCAGCTTGCTGCCAGTATCGCTAGCTTTTTTAATGTGACACGCACGAATTCCTCCCGTTAGACTTTTTGTTTGAGCATGATCCTATCCGAAAACCGGTTTCCACCCTCGGATCAAGTCCGAGGGCAGGCTTTTTCGGGATCATGCACTAGCGATCGAATTTTTGCAGCATGGCGTCGCGAAAGAATTTTGGCAGTTCGGCGAGATCGCCGTCGCCATAGTCGCCCTCGACCGCCGCCGACAGCGACGCCAGCGTGCCCGCCGCCAGCGGCATCGGCACGCCGGTGAGCGCGCCGGTCGCCACCGCCGACATGATGTCTTTGCGCAGCGTGCGGATGTCGAGCGTCATGTCGCCGCTGTTGCCCTTGAGCACCTCGGCCTTGCTCTTGAGCCAGCCGCAGGCCGTGGCGCTCTCCTGCAACACGTCGACCATGAGGTCGAGGGCGAGGCCTTGTTGCAGGCCGAGCGCGAGCGATTCCGCCACCGCCTGGATATAGGCGCCCAGCCCGAGATTGGCGGCGAGTTTCATGGCATAGCCGCTGCCGTTCGGACCCATATGGACGATGCGCCGGGTCAGCTTTTCCAGCACCGGCTTGGCGCGATCGAGGTCCTCAGCTTTACCGCCGGCCATGGCGAACAGCGTGCCGGCCTGCACTTGCGGGATGGTGCCGAGCACCGGCGCGTCGATCAGGCGCGCGCCGCGCGCTTCGACCAGTGGCGCCAGCTCGCGGCCGGTCATCGGCTGCAACGTGCTCATCTCGATGAATAGCTTGCCCTTGACGTCGCCTTCGAGGAACCCGACCAGGCCGGTAAAAATCTTTCGCACGCCGTGGTCTTCGGTGATGCTGGAAATGACGATATCGCAAACGTCGGCAACGCCGCGGGCATTGGCCGCGATGTCCAGCCCGTCCGCGGCCAGCGCCTCGTTGGCCTTGGCGTTCTGGTCCCAGCCGGTCACGTCAAATCCCTGCTGGCGCAAACGGCGGGATATTGCCGCACCCATGCGGCCGAGGCCGACGATGCCGAGTTTCATAACTCCTCCCTATGCGTCGAACATTTGACGCATAATAACCAGCGTCAAGCTAGAGCGAACAAGGTTGTGCAGATCTGCGGAGGCTCGGCGCCGCAGCGCATGGCCGAGCATGTGCTTGATCAAGAGATCGGTTTGCGGCAAGGAAGCAATGTGAATTCTGATCGAATCTGTTCCGACCTCTGTGTTGCTGTTGCTGGGTCACAAACGCCAACGTAAGTTATTCCAGCATATATGCACGCGTGTTAAAATTTCGCATTTCAGCCGCCGATTGCGCCCCTTCTCATGCAGCTCCTGTGGATATGCTCCAACAGCATTGCATAAGCCGCGCGCGGCGGCAAAATCTCAAACTTCGAGGGACAGCCCCTTCACCGAAAGCAAGCTGTGGTGCACGCGCCGGCGGCATCCGGCGTTGCGGTAATTTACGACCCGTTGAAATGCGCAACACTCCCGCAAATGGAATTGCCGAATGATGGCGATCAAAACTCCCAACCCGACCGATAAGCATGTTGGCGCGCGCGTACGGATGCGCCGCCTGATGCTCGGCATGTCGCAGACCGCCTTGGCCGACGGCCTCGACCTCACCTTCCAGCAGATCCAGAAATACGAGAAGGGCGTCAACCGGGTCGGCGCCAGCCGGTTGCACCAGATCGCGCACATACTTCGCGTGCCCGTCGCGTTCTTCTTCGAAGGCGCGCCCGGCGTCCCGGGCGCGAAAGCGGACGTCGCCGACGCGCCGTCGCTCGCCCATGTCTCGGAATTCCTGGCGACCCCCGACGGGCTGGCGCTGGTCGCCGGCTTCGTGAAAATCCGCTCGGCAAAGCTTCGCCGCTCCATCGTCGAGCTGGTCAGCTACCTGGCGCAGAACCAGGACAAATAGTCGCCATCCGACCGCGGCTTGGCCCGGCGCGCTGCTGCAAAACCGCGGCCCAGGGCGCCTCGCATACCCATCCGCGGCTTGTTTATATTCGAGAACAGCGGCTTTTTCGCCGGGCGCCGCCGCCTGTCGCGGCGCCGCGGCGGGCTAAAAATCAGTCGCACAAGCCCAAAGTAACCCATTTCAACCCGGGATTTTCGAACGATAATCCTTGTCTTGTGGGTTGGGTCAGGGATTAAATTCCGGCCGGGTGGGGACTGAGGGACATTGGCCGCGGCGCGGGGGGTAAACGCCGCGCCTCAGCCTGTGTCGAACGGCATTTGCGCCGGCTATGTTGGGGCTATTGGGGATGAAGATTCTGATTGTCGACGATCACGCCTTGATTCGTGATGCGATGCAGGGCGTGTTGAAGAAACTGCAACGCGGCGTCGTGGTGCTGGAAGCGGCCGACAGCCAGCGGGCGTTTGCCGTCATTGCCGGCAACCCCGATATCGAACTGATATTGCTCGACCTGACTTTGCCGGACCGCGACGGCCTTTCAGTGCTCACCGAATTGCGCGAGCGCTATCCGACCATCTCGGTCGTCGTGGTGTCGGCGCTGCAGGATCGCGCCAATGTCCAGAAAGTGCTGGATCTCGGCGCCGCCGGCTTTATTCCGAAGTCGGCGCGGCGCGAAGTGATGCTGAGCGCGCTGCAACTGGTTTTCGCCGGCAGCGTCTACATTCCTCCGGAGATTCTGGCGCCGGAGGGATTTGCCGAAGCGCCGAGCCAGCCGTTTGAAAATCGCCCGAGTGAAAACCGCCAGATCGTCTCGCCCTCCGATCTCGGGCTGTCGGAGCGCCAGCAGGACGTTCTCGCGCTGATGATGCAAGGCAACAGCAACAAGGTCATTTGCCGGGCGCTCAATCTCGCCGAGCCGACGGTCAAGAACCATGTCACCGCGATCTTGCGGGCGCTGAAAGTGTCCAACCGCACCGAGGCGGTGATCGCCGTTACCGAGCTTGGCTGGAAGCTGACGCCAAAGGCATGACGGCCTAGTTCAAGGCGAGGTCGCGTCGGGTCTCGATTCTTCCGAATCGGGCAGCTTGCGCACCACCGCCCGCGGCACCGGCTTGACCGCCTGATTGAACATGGCGCGCAGCGCCATCGGGTTCACCGGTTTGTGCAAGAGGTGAAAACCTTTGACTTTCGCCTCATGCAGCGTTGCCGGATCGGTATCGCCGCTGATGAGAAAAGCCGGAATTGGCGCCGACATTTCGCCGCGCAGCCATTCGATGGTCTCGATGCCGGTGCGGCCATTAGCCAGGTGATAGTCCGAGATGATCAGATCCGGCACATCGTCCTGCTCGGCCGCAGCCTTGAGCGCCTTGCTGTCGCTGTCCGCGGTGATGACCCGACAGCCCCACTTGCGGAAAATCCCACTCATGCCTTCGAGCACCAATGGATCGTCGTCGATCACCAGGACGAGCTTGTCGTTCACCAAGCTCGGCTGGGCGCGCGGCACGATGGACGCCTCGATGGCTCGCTTGTCGGCCGGAGCGAGCGGCACGGTGACGGCAAAGACCGAGCCCTTGCCTACGGTCGACTTGACCTCGATCGGATGATCGAGAAGACGGCAGAGGCGGTCGACGATGGCCAGCCCGAGGCCGAGACCGGCGCGCCGGTCGCGATCCGGCTCGCCCAGGCGATAGAACTCGCCGAATATCTTGTCGTGCTGGTCGGGCGGAATGCCGATGCCAGAATCCCACACCTCGATGCGCAGCCGATCGCCGCGCTTGCGGCAGCCGACCAGCACGCGGCCGTTGCGCGTATAGCGCAGCGCGTTGTGAACCAGGTTGAAAACAATCTGCTGCAGCAAGATGAAATCGCTGCGCACCCAGGCGTCGCTGGGCAACGCCCGGAACGTGAGCTCTTTCTCCCGCGCCGCGCCGGCAAAGGTGGTCTCGGCGTGGGCCAACAGCTGCGCGACCGGAAAAACCGTGATGTTGACGGTGGTCGCGCCGGCATCGAGCTTGGAAATGTCGAGCAGCGCGCTGAACAACTCGTTCGTCGCGGAGAGCGCGTCCTTGATGCGGCTGATGATATGAGCGCGCTCGCTGGCACGCAGCTTGCCTTGCAGCTGCTCCACGAAGAGACCCAAGGCATGGAGCGGCTGACGCAAATCATGGCTGGCCACAGCGACAAAGCGCGACTTGGCTTGGTTGGCGGCTTCGAGCTGGCGGGTGCGCTCTTCGACTTTGCCTTCCAACCCAGCGTAAGATTCTTGCAGCCGGGCGGCCATGGCGTTGAATTGATCGCCGAGCGCCTCAAGTTCGTCACCGGTATTGATCGAAATACGCTGCCCGAGATCGCCGCTGCCGATACGCACGGCGCCATCGCGCAGGGCGCGGATGGGGACGACCATGCGGCGGGCCAGGAACAGGCCGGCGAGAATGGTTAGCACAAGCGCCACAAGAATTACGATGCCCGATCGCAAAGCAGAATTGTACAGCGGGGCGTAGGCCTCATCTAACGGCAACTCGGCAAAGACGAGCCATCCAGGCGGCGTCACCTTGGCATAGGCGCTCAAGACGCTCCGGCCGGCAATGTCGACTCCTTGCAAAGGCTGATCTGGCAAGCCGTTCGACTCAGCCACGCGAGCCGCTTGAACTTGCGCAAGACCAGACATATCGGTCTTCCGCAGTACCTGGCTGATATCAGGGTGCGCGATCAGCCGTCTTGCTTCGTCAACAACATAAGCCTGACCGTGCTTGCCGACCTTTATTTGCGATACGACATCCCAAATGAACGTGAGATTCACTTGCCCAACGATAACGCCGAATTCCGGCCGAACGCCGGCCATGGCAATCGTCATATACGGTTGCGACTCGTCGATGAAATAAACTGGTCCGTAGTAAACTTTGTTGGCCATCGCTTGAATGAACGCAGGTTCTTGCGAATGATCAGTATGGCTTGCGATGACATCCGGCGCTTCTCGAGACATGCGGTATTGTTCTCGTCCCATAGCATCGAGCTGCACGAGTTCGGTCAGCGCTGGCACTTGGTGGAACAGGCGAACCGCGTCAAACTGCCATTCATCCATTGTGCTGTCGCTCAGGGACAGTTGGGTTTCCCACACCAAGCCGGCCGTGATGTCGTTGAGAAATTGGCCTATCTTGTCCGCCGCGGATTTTGCCTGCTCGCGTTGAATGCGAACAAGAAGATCCTGCTGCTCGTGGTAGGAGAACCAGATATCGGACATGCCATTGATCGCCAGAGCAAGACTGACGATTGCGACGAACATCACAACATATTTTCGAAACAGGCCGCCACGCGCAGGCGGTGACCTAACAGGGCCCGCTTCCGGTTTGGCCGCAATCCGATTCATCTGTTCATCGGTCGAAATGGGTTTGATCCCGGACTCATCCGAGCCGGTGTCGCCTCCATTTGGCGAAAAATCAAGCATTTCAATCGGCGCGTGTGCCCAGGCGCCCCCTTGCCAGACATCATATCAGCCCACAGCGGTGGAGGAAGTACAGCAAGACAGGCAAAATGCGACAGAATGCTGCTTTGTTCTTGCACGAGTAGGTGCAATTCTTACTGATGCTGGGCGCTCACGCGGCAATGGCACTATCATGGAGGCCCGACTTCCGAGGCTTTTGTGTACGGATAGAGCGATGGACCTTAAGCGGCGCACGTTCGTAGCCACACTGAGTGCTACGTTGGCAATGCGCTCAATCCCGACAAACGCGCAGCAGGCGACCCATTTGCGCATTGTCGGGGTGCTGATGGGGCTAGCGAACGATGCGGAGACTCAAGCTCGGGCCAAAGCCATTGAACAGGGTCTTGCAAAAAAGGGATGGATTGTCGGTCAGAACCTCCGCATCGAGTATCGATTTGCTGCGGGCGACATCGAGCGCATGCTTAGTTTGTCGAAAGAATTGGTCGCTCTTCGCCCTGACGTAATAATCGGCCAGAGCACGCCTGTTGTATCAGCACTTCTAAAAACCACCCGAACAATTCCAATTGTGTTCGTCGCTGTTGGCGATCCGGTAGGTAGCGGTTTCGTCGCGAGCATTGCGCGGCCGGGCGGCAACATCACGGGATTTTCGGTGCTGCAGCCATCGATTACAGGTAAATACTTGTCGATCCTAAGGGAGTTGAAATCGCAGCTTACCCGCGTCGCCGTCATGTATAATCCCGATTCCGCCCCGAGGGGCGGGGCATATTACAAGCCCGGCTTCATGGAGTCAGCGAAGGAATTCAATGTCACTCCGATCCTACTCGAAATCCGCAGTCCGGGTGAAATCGAAACGGCCATGGTTGACCTTGGCGCCGTGCCAGGCAGTGGACTTATTGTTATGCCGGACAACTTCACCTCGGCTAACCGCCAAATCATCATCTCGCTGGCGGCTCAATGGCGCATTCCAGCGATTTATCCGTATCGTTATTTTGCCGATGAGGGCGGCTTATTGTCCTATGGTGTTGATGTCCTGGATCTGTTCAGACGGGCGCCCGATTACGTCGATCGCATTCTGCAGGGCGCGAAGCCTGCTGACCTTCCCGTTCAAGCACCTAGAAAATTCGAACTTGTCATAAATTTGAAAACGGCAGGCGCTCTCGGCCTCGTCGTGCCACGAATTCTTCTCGCGGGCGCCGATGCCCTGATTGAATGATTCGAACAACTATCCAGTAATCCAATGCCCAATGTTATGCCGTTTGCGGCCGGCGCGTGCGTTCGGGGACCAGGACGAACACTTCGCCACCGGCAACACGCACATCCAGCGCTCGCAGCCGGAGTTGCGGATTGCCTTGATGGCGGCCGGTCCGAATATCGAATTCGTATCCGTGCCAGGGGCAGACGATGTTGGTCTGCGTCTTCGAGAATACGAAGCCGCGGCTCTTGCGATCGGCGGCAATGTCCTCCTCGACCCGCGGCAGGATTTTGCCCTGGCATACCGGGCCACCCATGTGCGGGCAGGTGTTCCCATAGGCGGTGAACTGCCCCTTGACGTGAAATACGCCGATTTCGACGCCATCGATCTCGACCACTCTGCGGCCGGGGTCCGAAAAGGCTGTAACCGATCCCAGATTGACTTCGCGCATGATGATCTCGCTTACACGCGGCGGAACCACATTGACAGGTCGAACAGATTGAGACCCGCCGCGCGGATCATCTCGGAAACCACTGTCACGACCTCCGTTGGGGTCACTCGTTCCGCTGTCACCGGCGGCGGATAAGAGCCGGTTGCCTCGGCCTTGGCGACGTACAATTTAACGGCGCTCGTCATGACGTGTTCCAGATCGGCGTCCGAGAATGCGTCAAAATTACCGCTCGCCAGCGTCCGTTCCGCCAGCGCGTTAAGCGCTTCGACTTCAGCGCTCATGCCGACGCCAATGCGGCGCGCGACGCCACCACATCTTGGGGATCTGGCTGTGTGCGCTTGATATCGAGATTGAAAACACGCGCTGCGTTGAGCCCGAGAATGTTCCGTTTGGCCTGATCGCTCAGGAATGGCAGCGTCGTAATTGAGCTCGGCGGGTCGAAATCCCAATGCGGCCAGTCGGATGCAAACAAAAGCTGGGTTTCGGCGTTGAACGCCTTCATGGTCGCTTCGAGCAGATTGAGATTGGTACGCTCAAGCGGCTGCGAGGTGAAATACATCTCTCGAATATACTCGCTCGGCAGGCGTTTGAGCAGCGGCGCTTCGCACACGCGCATCTGGAACTCGTGATCGAGCCGTTGCATCAGGAACGGAATCCAGGCGAGCCCGCCCTCGACCCAGACCAGTTTGAGCTTTGGAAAGCGCTCCGGTAGGCCGTTGATCACCCAGTTGGTCAGGTGGATGAGATTGTAATGCACAAAGCTGAGTGAGTGCATCGAGATGAACCGATTGAGCTGCGAGAATGATGGATCGCTCCAATTGAAGCCGCTATGGAACGCTAGCGGCTTGCCGCTCTCCTCAATCATGGAATAAAGCCGCATGTAGGAATTGTGATGCACTGGCTTGTTGCGGGTCGAACAAATTACGTAGCCGATGATTTCTGGCCGCTGTGCGTATTGCTCGACGAGTTTCTCGCACGCCTCGGGCGTGTTGAACGGCAGATAGACCAACCCCTTGATCCGTTTATCCTGAGGCAGGATGCGCTCAATCATCCACCTGTTAAATCCGCCAGCAAGCGCTACCTCGATATCGTCCATCGGATGCATGCCGAGCGTGAGCATCGGAGTAGGGAACAGCACCTGATAATCAAGCCCCATGGCATCCATGGAGCGCCGCACCAATTCGACACACGGATGACAGTCGGTGTCTGAAGTGGATTCGAGCCGCGCTAGATCGTGCGGAATTCGACCATAAACGCTTTGGAAGCTCATGCCCGGTTGGTTGTTGAGGAGCGCAAGGGAGCGTGATAGCGGCCGGCCGCCTACACCCTCTCCCATTTGGCGGATCACCTCGTTGTCAACCAACGAAAGGATTTCCGGCCAGAATTGTGACTCGGTAACATGCGCGTCTACATCGACCAAGAAGTAATCGGAATATCCCTCTGACTGCTTTGTTACGTGTGAGAGGATATCGCGGGTGTCTGTTGCGATGCCGATTTCCGGCAATTCGCGCACGCCTTCCTTGACTTTCTCAAGCATAAACGCCTCGGCTTTTTTGCCTCTCACCGCTGCCTTGGATTTGACAGAGCAAATACTAGACTTGCAGTGCATCCACTAGTGCGGCGCGAAATTTTGCAGCGTCCAGCGGCTTATGCAGAAGATTATAGCTGCCGGGGCCAGTGTCGGCCAGAGGCGCCGCGCTGTCGCCCGATATCAGCAAGGCGGGAATTGCAAAAGCCCTGCGTAGCCGCTCGATAACCTCCGTGCCCCTCGCACCTTCTGACAATCTATAGTCGCAAATGATCAAATCCGGCCGGCGGCCTTGCTTGGCAAGTTGAGCCAAGGCCTCGGCATGGGATTCGGCAGCGACCACTTGAAAGCCCCATGAACGCAGCAGGCCTCCGGTTGCCTCAAGCACTAGGGGATCATCGTCGATCACAACGACAAGCTTGTTGGCGCGATGCGCTTTCATGTGGCGGTCCGGCGATTTTACACAATCAATGTTCTACTTCGCGTTGAAAATAAAGCGGCCGAAAGTCGCGGACGGCACCTCCTTTTGTCACCCAGCCAAGTGCGCGGTCCCGGGACTTCAGCGCAGTGGATAAAGCGCGTGTTTGATTGCGGACAGTTGGGCGACTTTTAGGCTGGGAATGCAGTCAAGAAACGACTGGCAACAAAGGAGATGTCGATGACCAAGATTATGCTAGGGGACAAAGTGATCCGCGACACCGCGACTGCGGACCAGGGCAATGCACGGCTCGGGGACTCCGCTCCCGCATTCGTCCGCGCCGGCGACAAAGTGGTGCGCGATACGGCTAGCCAGGACCAGGGCAAGGTGCGGCTCGGGGACTCCGCTCCCGCATTCGTCCGCGCCGGCGACAAAGTGGTGCGCGATACGGCTAGCCAGGACCAGGGCAAGGTGCGACTGGGAGATAGTGCGCCTGTGTTCCGCCGGTAACCTTCTGGACAATGTTTGCCCGCAGGACGCCAGGCGCTCCCGCGGGCAAACTGGGTTTCTTGGCGGTAGCGGCCTCAATGCGTATCCGCATCGGAGGGTTTTACTTCATGCACGGCATCAGCTCACCCGACACCCCACTCGCCCAGTTCTTCCAACTCGTCCCCGACGGCCTGCCGCCGCGGCGGGCCGATAAATCGGTCGGCGGCGTCATTCCGGCGCGGGCTTTGCGTTATTGCGAGGCGATCACCAGCGCTTCGGCGTTCGGCTGGTATGTGTTTTTGCCGATGAACTTTAAGGTGGTCTGGGACGGCCACGACATGCTGTGGACCTATCCGGGCGTCGACGAATGGCTGCCGCTGACGCGCGATGCGGTGCAATATCCGGGGTTTCGCGAGCACTTCGATCGGCATGCGCCGGCCGATGCGCGCGGCTTCTCGCCGCCGTTCCTGTCGCCGTCGATCCAGCCGGGACAGCTGCAAATCTGGACCGGCTGCGTCGCCAAGACCGCGCCGGGCTGGAGCCTGCTGGTTCGCGGGGTGGCGAACCTGTCGAAAAGCCCGTCCTACCAGATGCTGGAAGGCATCATCGAAACCGACACCTGGTTCGGCCCGCTGTTCGATAACGTCCGCCTGCTCAAGACCGACGTGCCCATCGAGTTCCGCGCCGACGTGCCCTTCCTGCAGGTACAGCCGGTCCGCAAGGAGTTTTATGCCGACAAATTCCTACAGAATTTTTCCGTAAAAAACCTGGACGAGCTGTCGCCGGAGAACTGGGAGGCGTTCCATCGTACCGTCGTCGTGCCCAACACCACGCCGGAGCGCAAACACGGGCAGTATGCGGTCGCGGTGCGCAAGCAAGCGGCTCATGCGGCGCGCCTCGAGCCGGTCTCCGAGTGATCGGATCGGCCGCGGCGTGTGCGACCCAGTACTTTAGTACTTAGCTGGCGCCGGTACTTTTGTACGATTCAGGCGCCTCCTTGCCCGTGATAAAACTGCCGAATAGGCGGGCACGTGGCATGGAATACAATCGGCCGTGGGGATTATCTCTCCGAAAAATAGGCAAACTATTCCAAATCCGAACTAAATCGCTCGCCCAACCGCTCGACTTGCGGGACTCCAAGCTGAAATAGCGGCGGGCAAGCCGATGATCTCGAGTGCCGCTGAACCTTATACCTGGATCTGGGCAGATGCTCCTTACCTGCGCGAGCAGGCGCAACGGTGCGCTCGACTCGCGCGTGACTGCCCGCACTTGCCGACCGCCCACGAACTCGAAGCGATCGGTGTTGAATTGATGCAGAGGGCGGCCGAGCTCGATCACCTGAAAGAGGATCGGGACGCCGAGCGGCCGAGGGAATAAAAGTGAAGGTGCATCGGTTTATGCCGGTGCAGAAATAAATCGTTTATCTGCTCGGGCCTGATCTTGGGGACGCACTGTACACGTAGGAGTATCAGGATGTTTTACGGCGAAAAAGAAAGTAAGACCTTAAGCCCGCGGCAACGCGAGCTGGTGGTTTTATATTTGTCGTATGCGCTCGATGACGTCCGCGCGCTCAGCGAAATGGGGTCGCATTTCCTGCAGATGGCGATCGCAACGATTTCCGAGGAAGCGAACCTGGACACTCCGGTCCAGCCGATACAAACGACAACCCCGCACTGAAAAGCGAAGTAGGCGACGACGGCGTGCCGCCGGCGCGGCGCCGCGAGCTAATTTTTTCGCGACTTCATCGATTCGACGAGATCGACCAGCGAGTGCCGCGTGCGCCGTTCCGAAATCTCTGAAAACGCCTGAACCAGGCGCAGCGACAACGGATCGGCAAGCAAACTGAACGGCGAGGTGTCGTCGCCCTTCGCCAGCGTCGCTTTGCCGCCCTCGAACAGCGTGAGAATCGAAACGCCGAGGATCACGCTGATTTCGAAAAGACGGCCGCTGCCGACGCGGTTCGTGCCTTTCTCGTATTTCTGTATCTGCTGAAACGTAATGCCGAGCTCGTTTGCCAAGTCGGTCTGTGACATGCCCTTGGCCAGCCGGTGCACGCGCACATTGCGGCCAACGACCTTGTCCAAGCTTTGCGGGCCTCTGCTCTTCATCGAATCGATCCCAATCCTAGATTGTTGTCACTTGACCGTCTTATACATGGCCAAACAAGGGCATACCAGACACTCAAGGCGCCGCGGTGGATAGCGCCAAGTTATTGTGCGGATGGTTACCTAAGGTTGTTCCAAGAAACCACAAGCAAATTGCGGTAAAATGGGCGCTTTTAACGCCCTTGCGTCAGGTCCAGCCGGACAAAGCCAGCCTTTGCCGCGACGCAATACGGATAGCGCCGGTACACCGGCTCGCCAGCGCAATTTCGCTCACTCAGCCGGCGTTGCGGCCATCACTTCGCCCGGGCCGGTCAGCGCCGGCGCCAGCGCCGGATAACGGCTCAGTGCGTACAGGAATACCGCCACGATGCCATAGGCGACGGCGACCGTCGGCGTCACGGCGATGCCGACCGCCTCGCCGTGCATGAAGCCGAAGAATGTCAGCACCGCGCCGGCGAGCGCAAACGCCGCGGCATGGACGAATTTCTTGTCGATGACATTGGCGGCGATCGCCGCCAGCACGAGCCCGGTCAGGATGGCGCCGCCGCCGAGCGTTTGCAGGCCGGGGTAAAGCACGCCGACATTGCCAAGCTTGTCGAAGCCGAGCGCCGCGGCGCTTGAGCCGGCAACGCCGAGCGCGCCGTCCATCAATGTCTTGCACCAGGCCGCCAGATGCGGCGTCAGCGCCAGCACGATCGCGGGCGCATGCGCCGGCGGCGTGGTCTGGAACGCCTGCGCGCCGATCAACATGCCGATGTAAAGCAGGATCGGCGAGATCGCGACCACCGGCACCAGCGCCAGCAACAGCGAGATGACGCCGAACCACGACAGCACGATCACCATCAGTCCGGTCGCCGCCGAATAGCCGATACGGCCGCCCATGCCCTTCCAGCCGGGATGGCCGATATAGACCGCGTTGATGAAAGGATTGCCCATCAGGCAGCCGATCAGGCTGACGACGCCGTCGGCAGTGAGAACGCGGGTGGTCGGATACGGATCGCCGGCCGCTTCCGCGCTCTCGACATTGTCCATGGCCTCGACCAAGTCGTAGATGCCGAACGGCACCGCGGTGACGAGAATGATGCCGAGATAGTGGAAGCCAGAGAACACGTGATTGATCGCGGGGACCGGCATGTTGAAACCGAAATTGCTGAAGGCGTCGGTGACGCCTTGCACGCTCAAGCCACCGTAATGCAGGCCGACGACGTTCGAGCCCCAAGCGATGATCATGCCGACCGCGATCGCCACCAGACCCGCCGGAATGCCTTTCGGATAACGAAAGCCGCCGAGCCAGTTCACCGTGATGATGGCGAGGCAAGTGAGCCCGATCACCGGCGTCATATAGATTTCCAGCGCCGGGCGCATGGAGATGAAGGTGATGGAAACGCCGGCGAGGGTGCCGAGCAGCGCCGCGCGCGGCGTGATCTTGCGGATGAACGGCGCGATGAAGCCGCCGATCATCAGGATAAAGCTCTGGAAGAAAACCCAGACCAGCCCCGCCTCCCAGCCTTGGATCGGATCGTGGGTCTGTACCGAGATCGGCAGCATGATCACGAAGGTGACGATGAACATGTGCGGCACGCTCACGCCCGACGGCAGCGCACAGACGTCGCTGCGTCCGGTGATTTTCGCCAGCCGGTAGGCGAGCCAGGCGTAATACAGCGTCGACAGACACATCATCATGCCGAGCGCCGGCAGGATGCGGCCGAACACCAGCGAGTCCGGCATCTTCAGCACGAAGCGCAATAGCCCGGTGAGCACCAGCATGTTGACCAGAATGTTGGTGCCGAAGCCGAAGAACGCATTCCAGTCGCCGGCCGTCCAGACCGCCGGGCGATGCAGTGCCGGTTGGGTGGTCGTCATGCTGCGCTCCTTACATCGATTTGCGTTGTTGCTTGTTCGGCAGTGCCGCGATCGCGGCGAGCAACGGTTGCGATCCGGCCACGGAGCCGAAAATGCCACCCTGCGCCTTGATCATGGCGAGGCCGGCCTCATGGAATTGCGGGAAATAGCTGGCGCAGCAGTCGGCCAGCACGACGCAGCGGAAGCCGCGATCATTGGCTTCGCGCACCGTGGTGTTGACGCAGACTTCCGTGGTGACGCCGGCGACGAACAACGTGTCAATGCCGCGATTGCGCAGCATCAGTTCGAGGTCGGTCTGATAGAACGCGCCCTTGCCCGGCTTGTCGATCACCGGCTCGTCTTGCAGCGGGTAAAGTGCGGCAATGATGTCGTGGCCGGGCTCGCCGCGGATCAGGATGCGGCCCATCGGGCCGCGGGCGCCGATGCGGTTTTTTGCTTCACCGCGCTCGACCTTGTGCGGTGGCGCATCGGACAAATCCGGCCGATGCCCTTCGCGGGTATGGATGACCAGAAGGCCGAGCTGCCGCGCGGCCGCCAGTACGTCGCGGCACGGTGCGACGGCGGCCTGCAATCGCGTCACGTCATTGCCTAGCGCGGCGCCGAATCCGCCGGGCTCGAGGAAATCGCGCTGCATGTCGATGATGACGAGCGCTGCGCCGTCAAGTTCGACGGTCAGCGGTGCAGGCTCGGCTTCAAAAGTCACGCGCGGCATCCCGATCTCCTGCCTCGCACTGACTGGAAATCTGCAAGATCGGGGCCAGCGACGTTCAGCCGACAGCGGGGTGGCAAAGCCGCGCCAATTGCCTAATAAATGTGCGGCGCCTGCCTCGAACGCCCATAGGGCGGTCAATCGCCGTCGCAACGCCTGCACAAGTGCGCCGGATTCAAGGGTTTAGACCTGCGGCAACGGCGCGGCAGGCGATGGCACGCGGCTTGCGGAACCAACGGCAGCACAGCCTTGGGAGAGCTTCATGAAGCGCCGCGAATTCCTCAAATCGATGACCGCGCTCACCGCCGCCAGCGCCGTTTCCGCGCCGGCGGTGTGGTCGCCGGCCAAGGCGCAAGCGCGCCAGGAGACGCTGCTCATTGTTTCCGAAAGCGGGCCGAACAATCTCGACATCCATGGCGTCGGCACCAACGTGCCCGGTTACGAAGTGTCGTGGAATTGCTACGACCGGCTGATCAGCCACGAGATGAAGACGCTGCCCAACGGCACGCCCTATTACGACAAATACAAGTTCAAGCCCGAGCTCGCCGAGGACATGGCCATCGGCGACATGTCGGTGACCTTCAAGCTGCGCAAGGACGCGACATTCCAGGACGGCACACCGATCACCGCCAACGACGTCAAATGGTCGTTCGATCGCGCCGTGACCGTCGGCGGCTTTCCGACTTTCCAGATGAGCGCCGGCTCATTGACCAAACCCGAGCAATTCGTTGCCGTCGACGACCACACTTTCCGCGTCGACTTCATGAAAAAGGATCGGCTGACCGTTCCCGACCTCGCCGTCATCGTGCCCTGCGTGCTCAATTCCCAATTGGTGAAGTCGAAGGCGACCGAGCAGGACCAGTGGGGCCTCGAATACACCAAGCTCAATACCGTCGGCAGCGGCGCCTATAAGGTCACCAACTGGACCGCGGGCTCCCAGGTGGTGCTCGAGCGCAACGAAAACTGGAAGGGTGGCCCGCTGCCGAAGGTTAGGCGCATCGTCTGGCGCATGGTGCCCGACGCCGGCAACCGGCGTGCCCTGCTCGAACGCGGCGACGCCGACGTGTCCTACGATCTGCCGAACAAGGATTTTTCCGAACTGAAAACCGACGGCAAGCTCGCCATCGTGTCGACGCCGTATTCGAACGGCATCCAATATCTCGGCATGAACGTGCAGAACCCGCCGTTCAACGACGTGAAAGTGCGGCAGGCCATGGCTTATGCCATTCCCTACCAGAAGATTATGGACGCTGTGCTATACGGGCTTGCCAAGCCGATGTTCGGCGCGCCGGCCGACACCCCGACCGAGGTCGCCTGGCCGCAGCCGCACAAGTTCAACACCGATCTCGACAAGGCGAAAAAACTTCTCGCCGAGGCCGGCGTCAGTAACATCAATGTGCCGATCTCGTTCGACCTCGGTTTTGCCGGAGTCAACGAGCCGATTGCCGTTCTGGTGCAGGAAAGCCTGGCGCAAATCGGCATCACCACCACGATCAATAAGGTGCCGGGCGCGAACTGGCGCACCGAGCTCACCAAAAAGACCATGCCGCTGTTCGAGAACGTGTTCTCGGGCTGGCTCGATTATCCCGAATATTTTTTCTACTGGTGCTACCACTCGGGCAAATCGATCTTCAACACCATGGACTATCAGTCGCCGACGATGGATGCGTTCATCGACGGCGCCCGCGCAGCGGCAGCGACCGGCGACAAGGAGACTTACGACAAGAGCGTGAAAGGTTTTGTCGATCTCGCCTACACCGACATGCCGCGCATTCCGCTATACCAGCCCTACGTCAACGTCGCGATGCAGAAGAACATCTCCGGCTACGAGTATTGGTTCCACCGCCGGCTCGACTACCGCGCATTCGCGAAAGGATGAACGCGGTGACGCCGCGCCTTGTGGTACCGCCATGTTGACCATGATCCTCAAGCGCGCGGCGATGGCGATTCCGAGCCTGATCGGCGTGGTGATCGTGACGTTCCTGCTCACCCGCGCGCTGCCGGGCGATCCGGCTGCCTATTTCGCCGGACCCGCGGCGACACCGCAGGCCATCCAAGAGGTGCGCGTAAAACTCGGCCTCGACAAGCCGCTGATCGAGCAATTCGGCCGTTACGTCGTCGATCTCGGCCACGGCAATCTCGGCAACTCGCTGACCACCGGTCAGCCGGTGTTGACCGAGTTGCGCACGCGGCTGCCGGCCTCGGCCGAACTGACCTTGCTCGGCCTCCTCGTCTCCATCGTCATTGCTGTGCCGCTCGGCATCTTGGCGTCGACGCGGCCGAATTCGATGATCGATCACGCCTGCCGCCTCATCGCGACACTCGGCGTATCGCTGCCGGTATTCTTCACCGGCCTGATCCTGGTCTATGTCTTTTATTATCTGCTCGGCTGGGCGCCGGCACCGCTCGGGCGGCTGGATGTATTCTTCGATCCGCCGCCGCAGGTCACCGGCTTTTATCTGGTCGACAGCCTGATCGCGCGGCAGCCTGAATTGTTCTTGGCGAGCCTCAAGCAGCTCATCCTGCCGGCGCTGACGCTGGGCATTTTTTCGCTGGCGCCGATCGCACGCATGACGCGGGCCTCGATGCTCGCCGTGCTGTCGTCGGATTTCGTGCGTACGGCGCGCGCCAGCGGCCTGTCATCCTACACCGTGATCGTCACTTACGCTTTCCGCAACGCCATGCTGCCGGTCATCACCACGCTCGGCATGGTGTTCTCGTTCCTGCTCGGCGCCAATGTGCTGGTCGAGAAAGTGTTCGCTTGGCCCGGCATCGGCTCTTACGCCGTCGAGGCGCTCCTCGCCTCAGACTTCGCACCGGTGCAGGGCTTCGTACTGACCATGGCGGTAATGTATGTCGCGCTCAACCTGATGATCGACGTGCTCTACGGCCTGATCGATCCGCGCGTGAGGCTCGAAGCATGACCGACATCGCTGCAGCACCGCGGCGCGTCTCCGCCTCGACCGCACTATTTCGCCACGCGCGCTACGTGATCGCGGAGAACCCGGTCACCGGCTTTGCCTTTGCGCTGTTCGTGCTGATCGTACTTGCCGCGATCCTCGGCCCGAGCATCGTGCCGTACAATCCGCTCGCCAGCGACACCGCCCAGGCGCTCAAGCCGCCGAGCGCGCATCACTGGTTCGGCACCGACCAGCTCGGCCGCGACGTGTTCAGCCGCGTCATCGTCGCCACGCGGCTCGACTTCTTCATTGCGGTGGCCTCTGTCGCGCTGGTGTTCCTGATGGGCGGCCTTGCCGGCGTCGCCGCCGGTTTCTTCGGCGGCTGGACCGACCGCATCGTCGGCCGCATCGCCGACACCATCATGGCGTTCCCGCTGTTCGTGCTGGCCATGGGCATCGTCGCCGCACTCGGCAACACGGTGCAGAACATCGTGCTGGCCACTGCGATCGTGAATTTTCCGCTTTATGCGCGCATTGCTCGCGCCGAAGCCAATGTGCGGCGCGAGGCCGGCTTCGTCGAGGCGGCGCGGCTTTCCGGCAATTCCGATTGGCGCATCCTCGCCTTTCAGATCCTGCCGAACGTGTTCCCGATCCTGGTCGTGCAGATGTCGCTGACCATGGGTTACGCCATCCTCAATGCCGCCGGCCTGTCGTTCATCGGTCTCGGCGTGCGGCCGCCGACGCCGGAATGGGGCATCATGGTTGCGGAGGGCGCGGCCTTCATGGTGTCGGGCGAATGGTGGAACGCGTTCTTTCCCGGCTTGGCGCTGATGGTCGCGGTGTTCTGCTTCAACCTGCTCGGCGACGGCTTGCGCGACATGGTCGATCCCAGGAGACGGACATGAGACGCACATGACGACGGCCGCGCCCGCGCTCAGCGTCGAAGGGCTTTCCGTCGATTTCCGCACCCGTTCCGGTATCGTGCGTGCCCTCGATAATGTGAGTTTTGCCGTCGACAAGGGCGAGACCATCGCGCTGGTCGGCGAGTCCGGCTCGGGCAAATCGGTTACCGCCTATGCGGTGATGGGCATTCTCGATCCTGCGGGCAAAGTCACCGCCGGCCGCGCCATGCTGGGCGGGCTCGATCTGCTTTCGGCAAAGCCCAGCCAGCTTGCCGACGTGCGCGGCCGCGAGATCGCGATGATATTCCAGAACCCGCGTACCGCGCTCAATCCGATCCGCACCGTGGGCCGCCAGATCGCCGACGTGTTGATCCGCCACGGCAATGTGCCGCGACGCGATGCGCCGGCCCAGGCCATCGACATGCTGCGCGCCGTCGGCATCACCGATCCGGCGCGCCGCGCCAAGGCCTATCCGTTCGAAATGTCGGGCGGCATGTGCCAGCGCGTCATGATCGCGATTGCGCTTGCGGCGAAGCCTTCTCTCTTGATCGCCGATGAGCCGACGACCGGCC
>Ga0208604_1000027_pt1 | contig 21083 bp, 19 predicted proteins | sample MicForSoSWNH22_M_FD_188009 | JGI IMG/M metagenome (GOLD analysis project Ga0208604, IMG submission 188009) | Forest soil microbial communities from Harvard Forest Long Term Ecological Research site in Petersham, Massachusetts, USA - MetaG HF016... | ecosystem: Environmental > Terrestrial > Soil... | reverse complement strand
TGCAAAGCCGCCGCCGCCGCCGCCACCGCCCACGATCAGATAACTCGCCGTCGCCGAGCCGCCACACGACAGCGTTCCGCTCGTCGTGAAGGTATGGATGCGCATCGCGCCCGACGTCGTCACCGTGCCTCCGGTGCAGTACAGATTTCCCGGATTGGCCGGCAGCGGCACGCCGCCGACGATCGGCCCGACCTGCGCGCTCGCCGGCAGGACCGCGAACGCCGCCGCGCTCAATAGCGAGGTTATCTTTTTGATCATTGCAGCGCCTTGACGATGTAGGAGGAAATCCCGTTGATGCGCCAGATCGACACGCTGAACGAATGGCCGTTCGTGGTGTCGAGGAACTCGCCGGTATTGGCGCCGACGGTGAAGCCGGAAAACGCGATTGTCCCCGCCGTGGTGTTGTTGGTGATCAGCACCATGCAGGAGCCGTCGTTGGCCGGCGCCGCGAGCGTCGAGGCGCCGCCGTTGGTCATGTATTGCAGCGGCGATTTCCCGCAGTCGACCGTCGTGGTGCCGCTGGTGACGATGCCGATATTATGCGATGCGACGTTGGCGCCGCCGGTCAGCGTCTGGTCGGCCGTCAGAAGCGATGCCGCGCCGGGCGGCACGCCGCTGGCGGCCTGGTAGACGCCGACTTTCCAGTTGCCGGAGCCCAGATAGACGGTGACCGCGAAATCGCCCGGAGCGGCCGCGATGTTCACGCCGCCGGGCAAAATCATGCTCGTGGCATTGTAGGTCAACGACAAAGCGCCGGAGAACGTCAGGATCTTGATCTGGCCGACCGCGCAATTCGAGCCGAAGCTCGCGATCGCCGTCGTGCCGGAGATCGTCAGATAAGCTCCGACCGGCGCGGCGCCCGATGCCCCGCATAAATTGGTCGTCGTCGCGCTGGCGACCGACGTCGCGGTGTTGCCGCCGAGAACCGGCGTGAAGACGTGATTGGTCGCGTCGATATAGCCGACCGTGAGCCAGTTGACGCCGTCGAACAGCGCCACCGCGCCGGTCGAGGTGTTGTACCAGCAATTGCCGGCCGACGGCGATCCCAAAAGCTGATTGGCCGGCGCCGAGCCGCCGGAATTGCAGGTGTTGACGCTGTCGATGGCGTTGTTGAAGCCCTGCACCATCGACAGTCCGGACAGCGTGCCCGTCGTCGGATTGTACAGATTATTCTGACTGGCGCGCGCCGGCAGCGCCATCATGGCGCCGAGCAGCGCGACGCCGAGGCCGCGAACGATGCATCTGATCATGTTCAGTACCCTTCGACCGTGATGTTGACGTTGCTGCGCGACACCGGCACGCCGCCGTTCGCGAACTGGATTGTCAGGCTGTTCAGCGAGAGCGCAGAGATGACGTAGGAATCTCCGGCTTGCGGCGGCCACGACACGCTCACATAAGGCAGGTCGGCGGTGCCCGGACCGCCGTTGAACGCCGCCGGCGCTGCCGTCCGGTCGCGCTGGAACGTGATGCTGGTGCCGGCGCTGCCGACCGAGAGGTTCTGATAGTGATCGATACGCGACGGCAATTGCACCGCGAAGCTGAAGGCCAAAGCCTCGGCGATGCTATTGGCGTCGCTCGATTGCAGGGCCAGCCGGAAATTCCAGGCCATCGCCGGAAACACGCCCGGCACGAACTTTTGCCACGCGCCGAATGTCGCGCCGTCCTGCGACAGCGCGATCTCGATCCAGCCGTCGACATATTGGGTCGAAGCGGAGCCGAGAATGTCGGGATCGGTCAGCACGTCGGCGTCGGCGAGAACATTCTGGCCGACCGGCACGCCGACGATCTGGGTCGACGCATTGACGGAAGCCTGCACCACCGATCCGGCATTGACGATATGCGCCGGCGGGATGGTGTAATAGACCGGCGTATCGGTGATCACGCCGCCGAAATCGAGCACGTCCGGGATCGAAAAGACGATGGTGTCGCCGGAGAGCACGCCGCCGCCGGCGACCGGCGCGCTGATGGTGACCGTCGCCGACACGCCGGTGACGGGCCCATAATCCATATCGGTCGAGGCCGACGTCGTGACCGCGCCGTAATCGACGTCCGCCGCCGTGCCCACGACCGAGCCATAATCGATCGCGTTGATGTTGATCGCGGTGACGGTCGCGAGCACCGGGACGACGGCGGCCGTCGTGGTATCGGCAACCGCCATGCCGAGCGCCACGTCCGGCGGCAGATAGCCGAACGACAAAACGTTGCCGCTTGTGGTCGCCGCGTACGTCACCGCCGATTGCAGCAGCGGATTGACGCCGAGAATATTTCCGGCGCCGCCTAGCCGCAAGTTCCCGGCATCGATGCCGATGCCGTTCTGGAACGTGCCGGTCCAGCCGGTCGCCTTTTCGTCGAAGCCGGCGAGCAGGTTGAGCGAGAGCTGATTGCCGGAAATCTCGATCGCGGAGGCATTTTCGCTATAGACGATCAACCCCGCGACCGGCTGGCAGCGCGCCTTGATGAGGAACGTGCCGTTGCCCTGCGCGATGAACGGCGGATGCGCCTGCGAGCGGATGAATTGCGCGGCATCCCAGATGTCGCCCTGGCGAATTTCGTAAAGGATGCCGTTGCGAAAGTCCGCGACCTCGTCCCAGTAGATCTTCTGAAAGCCTGCCTCGTAGTTGGTGTAGCCTTTGGTGTCGTTGAAAAACTTGACCTTGCCGGTGACGCTCACGGTTCATCCTCCGATGCGCTGATGAAACCCGCGCGAATGCGCGCGCGGCCGCCAGGTGCGTGAATGCGTCACGCGCCGGTGCGGCCTCGCGCGTCGTTCGCGAGTTTGCGGGTGTTTGAAGATTGTGAGTGAGTTGCGAAGCGCGCCGCACGCAGTTCGGCAAGGCGCGCCCGCACGCGAGGCAATGCCGCAAAAAACCGGAGCGCGTCAAGCGCACGGATTGGAGCGGGTTCCGAAAATGTCCCTTATCACATTGAAGATGCGGAGGAAAAATTTTTTGACGGCAAAGCGAAAAATCGGTCGCCGCGACCGGCCGCATCGCTTCACCTCGAAATTTTTTGCAAAGATTCGCAAACGACGATCATCACAGATAGCGCAGCGTGGCGGCGAGCTTGCGCACAAGCTCTTCCTTGTAGCCGAGCATCCATTGCGCATAGGGCACGACGCGCTCGCCTTTGGCGGCGGCATCACGCCGATACGATTGATAGGACTTGTTGACTGGGCGCAAACCGCCGGACTGGCGCAAGTGTTCGAGTTCGTCGTCGATTCTGGCGATCGCGGCTTTGGCCTGTTCCAGAATTTCTTCATCCAAATGCAGATCGACATTGCGCTGCTTGGCGGCGCGAACGACCGCCTGGCAGGCCGATAGCGCTGCGCCATCGCAGGTTTCGCGGCTGTGCAGCCGGGCAGCGACCGCCGTCGCGATGGATGCGGCTTCGAAAGGCCGCGGACACCACCAGCGGCGATGCACGGTTTCCGCGGGCGCGCAGGCGATTTCGGCGCCCGGCGCCGCCGCCGTGACGCGAACGCCATCCGGCCCGTCGATCACCGCGATCGCGGCCAGGCCGAAACCTTCGCGAAACGCCGCGACCAGGCGCGCGTGCGCGGCGTTCACCGCACCGGCACCCGGTGCCGGGCGAGCTCGCGGGCAATGATGCGCAATCCGTGGAGCTTGCGGACGTTGAAGGCACGGCGCGTGATCTTGAGCCGTTTCACGCGCGCGTCGATATCGGCGTCGAACGCCGCCCACAGCGCGCCGAGATTCACGGCGCGGGCCAAGTGATGAAAGTCCGGTCCGGAGAGATAAAGCGCCGGCCAGCGCAGCGCTTCCTCCATTCTGGCGATCTCGGCTGGCGACGGCGGGATGCGCACGCGGTTACGCATGCGCGCCATGCGTTCGAGCTCGTGGGTTTCGAGTTGCGAATTGAGATCGGCGCGGTCGTAAAGATAGACCGGCATGGAGTTGATATAGCCGCGCGGCCGCGTCGGCAGCGGCAGCCGCGACAGCGTGCGAAAGCCCTCCTCCATGCGCGCCATGACGTGAAAGAACGACCAGCGTTCGGGCACGCGCCGCGGCCGCGTCAGCGGCGATAGCGTGGAACGCCCGATGGCGCCGAGGATATTTGCGCGTTCGCCACGCAACTCGGCGGCCGCGGCGGCGGCGGCGCGGTCGGCGAGCGGCACGGCTGCATCGGCGCTTGCGGGCGCGCCGCGATTGCGACCGCTGCCGATCGGTTTGGTGCTCAAGATCGCTTCCTCCCTTGACTGAAGACGAACCGTTTCACGCCCGACGGCACGATGGAGGGCGATGTGATTGTCGGATCCGCAACGCCGGCACGCGCCGCCGGGGTCTTGCGGTGGCCGACATAGGCGCGCCGCGCATGGCGCTCGCAATATGGCCGGCCGCCTTCCAAATCCGCGCCCGGCGCGCCGCAGAAGTGAAACGTTTTGGTGCCGGGCTGGCCGTGCGGCCAGCGGCACGAGCCGTTGGTCAATTCGAACAGCGTTTTCCCCAAGGGTATTGCCGCCGGTGCGGCCGGTGCCGCCCGTGCGGCCGGCTTCGCCCGATGCTTGATTGGCGGCCGTCTTTGGTGACGCCGCCTGAGGATTGCTGTGCCGCTGCGCGCCGAAGCTGCCGTAGCCGCCGCAGCTTTTTTCGCCGGGCGAAGCCGCAGGCGGAACACCTTGCCGAGCACCGCGGAGCGCGACATGCGCAGTCGCGCCGCAATGGCCGTGGCCGTCTCGCCGTCAGTCCAAAGCTTTTTCAGAAGCGCGATCCGTTCGCGCGTCCATATTCCACGCATAACTTTTTCCCGCCATCGCGGTCCCTTGGCATCGCCCGTTTGTCCCTTAAATAGTGACATAACAGACTTGTCAAGTCACCAATTTTGATGCTAGGCTTTCTGCACCGAATTTGTGACAATGGGGCCATGGCACGAAAGATTCGCAGCGGCCGACAGCTCACCGGGCTCTATCATGCGCGCGAGGCGCGCCACATGAGCCGCTCGGAACTGGTGCGGTTGTCGGGGATATCCAAGCAGCAATTATCGCGGCTCGAGGGCGGCCAGATCAGGATGCGGCTCGATCACCTCAAGCCCTTTGCCAAGCATCTCGGCTTTACGCCGGAGCAGATTTTGCTGTGGGGCCGCTATCCCGGCACCATGCCGGACGACCATATCGAATCGAGCGACGTGCTGGGCGCGCATCGCGAGCGCGGCGAGCCCATCGGTCCGCCGCGCGGCCAGATCCCCGAGCTCGACACCCGGGCCGGCCTCGGCGGCGGCGGTGTGCCGGCGCGCGAGGTGCGCAAGGAGGGACGCCATACCGACCCGTTAAAGTCGGAAGGTTGGGTGTTTCCGGCCAGTTTTGTCCGCGAGCAGCTGCACTCAGCGCCGGCGCAGCTTCTGGTGCTCGACACCAGCGGCGACAGCATGGCGCCGACGATCCTGTCGGGCGAGCGGGTGGTCGTCGATACCGGCCACAAGACGCCGACGCCCGACGGCCTCTATGCCATCCGCGACACCTTTGGCAGCATCGTCGTCAAGCGCCTGCAGGTGATGCGCAACACGAAACCGACCAAAGTGAAAATCATTTCCGACAATCCGAATCATAACAACGAAGAGACGCCGCTCGCCGACCTCGAAGTCGTCGGCAAAGTGCTGTCCTGCCTCAAGCTGTTCTGAGCGCAAACCTCGTAGCCCAACGATCGAAATTTTCAGCTAGGCGGGCGGCGAATCGCGTCACCGGCCGGCTTTCGTTTGCTGCGCAGCGCTTCCTGCGCTGTCCCCAACATAGTTACATGGTCTTGACTCTTGTCCCTGTAATAGTTACAACAGCGCCATGCCATACCGCCGGCGCCAAGAGCGTGACCGCGAGCGAGCTCGCCGCGCCGCCGCCGTCGAACGGGCCAAGGGACAATCGGCGCTCGACGTTGCGCTGACGGAAATCGGCGCGGCGTTCGACCAGGCGGCCGTCGTCAACGACTTCAAGATCCGGGTCGAGCGGCTGATCCGGCGCGGGCCGCGCCATCCAGCGCTACGCGCGCGTTTCGGCGCGCGGGCTACGCGGCTCCATGGCCGCAACCTCGATGCGGCGATTGCCACGGTCGAGCGCTGGTGGCGCGACGAGCGAAAGGCCTTTCAGATTGCCAGCGCGCTGGGCGGCGGCAGCCGGCTATCGCTGGAAGTTTTGCGCGACCTGCGACTCGTTCTTCGCTTGATACGCATTAAGCGAATGGAGGCCGAATATTTCGAGACCATGGCAGCGCTGTCCGATCCGCCGGCCGCACTCGCGGCCGAGTGAATGGCGCGCCGCTCACGAGCGCTCGGGCAGCACAGTGCGGATATGCAGTTCGCGCAATTGCTTTGCCGTAACCTCCGACGGCGCGCCCATCAGCAAATCCTCGGCGCGCTGGTTCATCGGGAACAGCACGACCTCGCGCAGATTCTCCTCGCCGCACAGCAGCATCACGATGCGGTCGATGCCGGGCGCGATGCCGCCGTGCGGCGGCGCGCCCAGCGACAGCGCGCGCAACATGCCGCCGAACTTCTGCTCGAGCACGCTCTCGTCATAGCCGGCGATGGCAAACGCCTTCTTCATCACGTCGGGGCGATGATTGCGGATGGCGCCCGAGGACAATTCCACGCCGTTGCAGACGATGTCGTATTGGATGGCCTTGAGCGAAAGAATCTTGTCGCGGTCCGCCGCATCGAGCGCCAGAAATTCATCGACCGGCGCATTCGGCATCGAGAACGGATTGTGCGAGAAGTCGATCTTCTTATCTTCCTCGTTCCATTCGTACATCGGAAAATCGACAATCCAGCACAGCTCGAAGCGGTCTTTTTGAACCAAGCCGAGGTCTTCGCCAACCTTGGTGCGCGCGGGACCTGCGAACTTGACGAAGGTCGCAGGCTCGCCGGCGACGAAGAACACCGCATCGCCGTCTTTGAGGCCAAGCTGCGCGCGCAGCGCTTCGGTCTTTTCCGCGCCGAGATTGTTGGCGACCGGGCCGCGGCCGACCACCGCGCCGTTGTCGAGCGCGAAAAAGATATAGCCGAGCCCGGGCTGCCCCTCGCCCTGCGCCCACGAATTCATGCGGTCGCAGAATGCGCGCGAGCCGCCGGTCGGCGCCGGTATGGCCCACACGGCGCCTTTCGCGTTCTCCAGAATGCGCGCGAAAATCTTGAAACCCGAGCCGCGGAAAATCTCCGAGACGTCTTGCATCACGATCGGGTTGCGCAAATCCGGCTTGTCGGAGCCATATTTTCTCAGCGCCTCGGCGTAAGGAATGAGCGGGAATTTCTTTGTCACTTCCTTGCCGCCGGAAAACTCCTCGAACACGCCGCGGATCACCGGCTCGACGGCGTCGAACACGTCCTGCTGGGTGACAAAGCTCATTTCGAGGTCGAGCTGATAGAACTCGCCGGGCGAGCGGTCGGCGCGGGCGTCCTCGTCGCGGAAGCACGGCGCGATCTGGAAATAGCGATCGAAGCCAGACACCATGATCAGCTGCTTGAACTGCTGCGGCGCCTGCGGCAGCGCGTAGAATTTTCCCGGATGGATGCGCGACGGCACCAGATAATCGCGCGCGCCTTCGGGCGACGACGCGGTCAGGATCGGCGTCTGGAACTCGAAGAAACCCTGCTCCTTCATGCGACGCCGGATCGAATCAATGACCTGGCCGCGCTTCATGATGTTTTGGTGCAAGTGCTCGCGACGCAGGTCGAGGAAACGGTATTTGAGCCTTGTTTCCTCGGGATATTCCTGGTCGCCGAACACCGGCATCGGCAATTCGCCGGCCGGCCCCAAAACCTCGATCTCGCGGATATAGACCTCGACCGCGCCTGTCGGCAGGTCGGGGTTCTCGGTGCCGCCCGGCCGCCGGCGCACCTTGCCGTCGATCCGCACCACCCATTCCGCGCGCAGCGTCTCCGCCACCTTGAAAGCGGGGCTGTCGGGATCGGCTACCACCTGGGTGAGGCCATAATGGTCGCGCAGATCGATGAACAGCACGCCGCCATGGTCGCGAATGCGGTGGCACCAGCCCGACAGCCGAGCCTCGATGCCGATGTCGCTCTCGCGGAGCGCGCCGCAGGTATGGGTGCGGTAGCCCCGACTTAAGATGACAGACCGCGTTTCACTGTCGAGCGTGTGCGGCTGCCTTCCAAAAAGCTCTTTGACAGCATCGACGATTCGGCAGCCGAAAGTCTTTAGCTTTCGGCACAAGTGAGTCACTAGCTTTTTCATTTCCGTCAACTGTCGACCAGAATTTACGGGGCCAAAATTTGGCCGGACCAAGCACTGGCCCAACGTATTTTGTCAAGCCGCAAGGGGGCCTCGACAGAATCCCACCGATCTGCACATTCAGTGCCGATAGGATGGAATAATGGCGAAGAAACGCAAAAAGCTGGCCGCCAAGGCAACGTCGACCGCAACCATGACGGCGGCCGAGGCCGTGATCGCGACGCTGATCGGCCACGGCCTCGACACCATCTATGCCTTGCCAGGCGTGCAGAACGATTTCCTGTTCGAGGCTTTGTTCGGGGCGCAGGACCGGCTGCGCACAATCCACACCCGCCACGAGCAGGGCGCCGCCTATATGGCGCTCGGCGCGGCGCTGGCCACCGGCAAGCCAGCGGCCTTCGCCGTGGTGCCCGGGCCGGGGCTTCTCAATGCCGGCGCGGCGCTGCTCACCGCCTACGGCATGAACGCGCCGGTGCTCGGCCTGATCGGGCAAATTCCCGACGCCGATATCGGCCGCGGTCTCGGCCAGTTGCACGAGATCCGCGACCAGGGCGGCATCATCAAGCGGCTGGTCGATCATTCGACGCTGATCCGCAAGCCCGAGCAGGCGTCACGGGCAACGGCGCTGGCGATCCGCTCGTTGCACACGGGCCGGCCCGGACCGGCGGTGCTCGAATGCGCCATCGATGTCTGGGGCAAATCCGGGCCGGTGGCCTTGCAAGCGCCGCTGCCGGTTCCGGCAACCAAGATCGATCCTGGCGTGATCCGCAAAGCGGCAAAACTCCTCGGCGCGGCGAAGCACCCGCTGATCATCTGCGGCGGCGGCGCGCAAGGTGCTTCGCAAGAAGTCACGGCGCTCTCCGCCATGCTGCAGGCGCCGGTGCTCGGCTTTCGCCGCGGCCGCGGCGTGCTCGATGCCCGCGATCCGCTCAGCGTCACGCTACCGCTGGGCCGCGATCTGTGGGGCGAGGCCGACGTGGTGCTGGCGGTCGGCACGCGTCTCCTCATTCAGTTCCGGCAATGGGGTATTGATCGCGAACTCAAGATCGTCCGCGTCAACGCCGATGCCGAGGAACACGGCCGCCTGCACAAACCGGCGGTGGCGCTGATCGGCGACGCCGCGCCGATCCTGCAAAGCTTGCTGGCGGAACTGCCGGCGCACAACGCCAAACGCGCGTCGCGCCAAGCCGAGATGCAGGAGCGGCAAGGCGCGTGGCGCAAGCGCTTGGAAAAAATCGCACCCCAGATCGCGTTTCTCGAAGCGATCCGCGCCGAACTGCCCGAAGACGGAATTTTCGTCGACGAAGTCACGCAAATGGGTTTTGCGGCGCGGATTGCCTTTCCGGTCTATAAGCCGCGCACCTTTCTTTCGCCCGGCTATCAGGACCCGCTCGGCTGGGGCTTTGCCACCGCGCTCGGCGCGCAGCATGCCCGGCCCGACGTGCCGGTCGTCGCCATCTCGGGCGACGGCGGCTTCATGTTCACCGCCACCGAGATGGCGACCGCCATTCGGCATCGCATCCCGCTGGTCACCATCGTGTTCAACGACGGCGCCTTCGGCAATGTCCGGCGCATCCAGCAGGAGCGCTTCGGCAACCGCGTGATCGGCAGCGATCTGGCCAATCCGGATTTCGTCGCCTTCGGCAAGAGTTTCGGCGCCGAGGCCGTGCGTGCCAAAGGCCCGGACGAATTGCGTCAGGCGTTACGCCATGCCTTCGCGCAGCGCGATGGGCCGACGCTGATCGAGGTTCCGGTGGGTGCCTTCCCGAGCCCGTGGGAATTCATCAACATGCCCAAGATTCGCGGGTAATCTGCGTCGCAACAGGCTTTGTGTCGGCACCAGACCGGCCTTGCCACACGCCTCATATCTGAACAGACTGGCGCAATGCCGATGTCGAGTGCCGCCGCAGTCTCCTATTCAACGCACCCTATCACCGCGACGTCGGAGCTGGCGGCCGCATGCAAGCGGATGGCTGCCCATCCCTTCGTCACCATCGACACCGAGTTCCTGCGCGAGACCACCTACTATCCGCTGCTGTGCGTGGCGCAGATGGCCTCGCCAGAGGAAGCGGTCGTCGTCGATGCGCTCGCGCCCGGCATCGATCTTGCGCCGTTCTACGCGCTGATGGCCGACGAGAAGGTGATGAAGGTGTTTCACGCCGCGAGGCAGGACATCGAAATCATCTGGCACGGCGCAAAACTCATTCCGCATCCGATCTTCGACACCCAGGTCGCCGCCATGGTGCTCGGCTATGGCGATTCCATTTCCTACGATCAACTGGTGCAACGCATCACCGGCGACGCGCTCGACAAATCGCACCGCTTCACCGACTGGACGCGCCGGCCGCTGTCCGAGGCGCAGCTCGCCTACGCCATTTCCGACGTCACCCATCTGCGCGACGTCTATCACGCGCTGGTCGAAGATCTCGGCCGCCGCGGCCGCGTCGATTGGGTCGAGGACGAAATGCAGGTGCTGACCTCGCCCGAGACCTATCGCATGGATCCACAGAGCGCGTGGCAGCGGCTCAAAACGCGCGTGCGCAAGCCCAAGGAGCTCGCGGTCCTGATCGAAGTCGCGGCCTGGCGCGAGCGCGAGGCGCAATCCCGCGACGTGCCGCGCTCGCGCGTGCTCAAGGACGACGCGATCGCCGACATTGCCGTGCAGGCGCCGACGACCATCGAGAAGCTCAAGCACCTGCGCTCGCTGCCCAAGGGGTTCGAGCGCTCGCGCTGGGGTGAGGCGATCGTTGCCGCGGTCGAGCGCGGCCTGGCGCGCGATCCGAAAACCTTGCCGCATCACGTGCGCACGCAGCCGGCGGCCAATGCCTCGGCGGTCGTCGAACTCCTCAAGGTGCTGCTGCGCATGATCTCAGAGCGTCACCACGTCGCCGCCAAGGTGATCGCCACGGTCGACGATCTCGAGCGCATCGCGTCCGACGACGCGGCGGATGTCCCTGCCCTGTCCGGCTGGCGGCGCGAGCTGTTTGGCGAAAAAGCGCTGGCGCTCAAGCACGGCCAGCTTGCGCTCGCCATCGAAAAGGGCCGCGTCGCCACGGTCGAGCGCGGCAGCTAAAAGGACCATCCGTGAGCGAACAAGCGCGTTGGCAGGGCCGCTACAGCACGCCCGATTATTTGTTCGGCAAGGCGCCAAATTATTTTTTGGCCTCGTGCAAGGCACTGCTGCCGAAGTCAGGCAAAGTATTGGCCGTGGCCGATGGCGAAGCGCGCAACGGCGTCTGGCTCGCCGAACAGGGCCTCGACGTGGTGTCGATCGACTTCTCCGAAGCCGCGCAGGCCAAGGCCGCGGCCTTGGCGAAGGAGCGCGGTGTCGCCATCAAACTGGTGCACACCGACGTCCACGCCTGGGACTATCCGCCGGATGCGTTCGACGTCGTGGTGGAAATCTTCACCCAATTCAGTACGCCGGCAGAACGCCCGCGCAAATGGACCGGCATGCGCAAGGCGCTCAAACCCGGCGGGCTTTTGATTCTGCAGGGCTATACACCGAAGCAGCTCGAATACGGTACCGGCGGGCCGAGTGAAATCGAGCGGCTCTACACGCGCGCCATGCTGGAACAGGCCTTCGGCGATTTTCGCGACCTCAAATTCGTCGAAGAGGAACTGGACATGCACGAAGGCGCCGCTCACGGCGGCATGTCTGCGGTGATCGGGCTGACCGGACGCAAGCCTTAAGCCGCGGCGGTGACCTTGAAGCGTGGCGCGAGCACAGTCGTGCGCAGCGTCGCCGCCAGCGCCGCCATCTCCTCGCGCGTCAGCGCAGAATAAGGCGGATAAGGCTCGCCGACCGGAATGCCGATCAGGTTCAGCGCCGCTTTCATCGCCGGCGCCAGCCCGCGATGCATCCACTTCGACGGAAACAGCGCGAACTGCAGCTGGATCTCCGCCGCCCGCTCAAAATCCTTGGCGATGAAGGCATCGATGACGTGGCGGGCGATTTCGCAGCCGGGCGGCGGCATGGTGGCGCCGGAGCCGCCGAGTTGCAGCGTCGCCAGCAGCATCTGCATGGTCGTGAAATAGCGGGCATGGCCGGCGCGATCGATTTCCACGATCAGGCGCGACACGCGGGCGAGGTCGCGCGAGCTTTCCTTGATCAGCTGCACGTTCGGCAATTTCGCCAGCGCGATCGTGTCGGCGACGGAGACGTCGGCGCCGGGGCCGGGATTGAGATAGAGCGTGATCGGCAGCCGGCTCTCGCGGCCGATGGCCTCGAAATAGGCGATGAGATCGGCCTGCGTCGGCGGGCCGGCAAATGGCCGCAACGGCGCCAAGAGCTGAACCGCCGCCGCGCCGTGCCGTTCGGCGTCATGAGCCAGTTCGATCGCAGTCTTGAACGAAGGGTGCGAGATGCCGACCATGACCGGCACGCGGCGGTCGACGAATTCGATGGTACGGTGGATCAGCGCCTTGCGCTGCTCGAAGCTGAGATAGGTATATTCCTGGGTCTCGACGCCGGCGGCGACCACCATGGTGGCGCGACAGTCGTCGATCACGTAGTCGATCTGCCGCCGCAGCGCGGCTTCGTCGACGGTCAGATCGGCGGTGAACGGCGTCAGTGGGGCGACGATGAGACCCGGCGTCGGCATGGTGCTCTCCCTGTCGGCGCGCGCTGCGCCGCGGGGGGATATTAGCCCATCAGCATCACCGGTTCACGGCCGATCAGCCGGGCCAGCGAGCGCAGCCGGTTCAGGACGCGCTCGCCGGCCAGCGTGGCATATGAGTTCGGCAGGTGCAGCGCGAGCCGGTGCCGCTCGACGGCGAGCTTGGTCTTGTTGAGCACGCCTGGCATCGCCGCGGACACAACATAGGCCAGCCGTAGCGCCGCGCCGAGCACGCGGGCGCGATCGAGCATGCGGGTGGAGACCAGTTCGCGCAGCCGCGGCGACAATTCGTCGTCCATCACCAAGCCGACGTGGCGGAAGAACACGGCGAGCGCCAGATAGGCGCGGCCGGGATGATCGATGCCGCTGAAACCGCCATGGGCGATGATATTGAGCGATTGCTCGCCGCGATAATCGGGATGCGCGCGCCAGCCGATGTCGCCAAGGAGACACGCCGCGTGGCGCAGCCGGCGTTCCTCGGCCGTTTCATCGAGCCCCGAGGACATCATGAAGCGGTCGGTCCATGCGATGAGCTCCTCGCCGTGGCGCGGCGAGCGCGAACGCAGCTGATTGAGATGGCGCGCCGCTTCGATCAGCGCGTCCTTCTCCTGCTCTTTGCGCTTGAGCATCGAATAGAGCAGCCCTTCGCGCACGCCGAGCGCGGAGAACACCACCTGCCGCGGCTTGCCGACGCGCAGGATGTATTCGAGCACCAGCGCCGCGTACGGCAATAGCGGCCGCCGCGCATTGTTCACCACTTCGATATTGGACAGCGTTTCGACGTCGACCCGATGCACCAATCTGGCGAACTCGAGCGCTTCGTCGGCGGCTATGGCATAGCCGTGCATTACGTGCAGCGGATAGCCGGTCTGCCACATGTGCAGCCGCCCCACCGAGCGCCAGGTGCCGCCGACGGCATAGAAGGTGCGGTTCTCGCAGGCCTTGAGCATGGCCAGCCCGCCGAGCGTTTTCTTGACGAATTTTTCCGCTTTTTTCAGCGACTTCGACGATATGTCGGCCAGCGCCAGCCCGCCGAGCGGGCGGGTCAGTCCATTCCGCGCGCGCGTGCCGCGGACATCGACCAGCTCCAGCGAGCCGCCGCCGAGATCGCCAACGACACCGTCGGCGCGATGCACGCCGGAGATGACGCCAAGCGCGGTGAGCTCTGCTTCGCGCGCGCCGGAGAGAATATCGATCTCGGTTTTCAAGGTACGCTCGGCGGAGCGAATGAAAGCCCGGCCGTTCTTGGCGTCGCGGCACGCCGCCGTGGCGACGGCAAGCGTTTCCGTCACTCCCATCCGCTCGCACAGCGCGCGGTAGCGCTTGAGCGTCGACAGCGCGTGCTCGACCGCGTCAGCGGCAAGAAGTCCGGTGGATTGCACCTCGCGGCCCAGGCCGCACAGCGCCTTTTCGTTGAAAAGTTCCGTCGGGCTGCGGGTGAGCCCTTCGTAAACCACAAGCCGCACGGAATTGGAGCCGACGTCGATGACGGCGACCGGCGGGCCGTGGTCGAGGCGTCCTTGGGCGTCGGGTTTGGCGCGCTTCATTGGTAAAAGATGGTGTCGGTTTGCCGTTGGCGGAATTGAAAGCGCTCACGGCCGCTTGCGCGAATTTGCTAAAGTCCCGGTGCGGCTTTAAATGCCACCCCTACCGTAAGCATGATTCGGGCGCTGTTCACACCCGCTCGGGCCGGTGCCGCAGTCGGGGAATGGATTCTTTCTGTGATTTGCCGCGCCCCGACAGGCTCGGATTGGTCATGAAGTAGGTGTGCGCGTTGAACTCTTCCTCGCCGGGCGCCGGCTTGATGCGGCGCGACGTGCCGTCGGAGAGCAATTGCCAGCTCTGCTCGTTGTCCTTGAGATTGGCCACCATGATCTGATCGAGAACCTGCTCGTGCACGGTGGCATTGAGGATCGGGCACAGCGCCTCGACGCGGCGGTCGAGATTGCGCGGCATCATGTCGGCGGACGAAATGTATACGGCGGCTTTCGCGTGCGGCAGCGCGTGACCCGAGCCGAAGCAATAGATGCGGCCGTGCTCGAGGAAGCGGCCGACGATGGATTTGACGCGAATAGTGTCGGACAGCCCCGGCACGCCCGGCCGCAGGCAGCAAATGCCGCGCACCACGAGCTCGATCGGCACGCCGGCGCCGGACGCCTTGTAGAGCGCGTCGATGATGTCGGGATCGACCAGCGAATTCATTTTCATCCAGATGCCCGAAGGCCGCCCCGCCTTGGCGTTGGCGATCTCCTCCTCGATGTGGCTTTGGATGCGTTTGCGCAGCGTCAGCGGCGACACCGCCATGCGCTCGAGCGCGGCGGGCTCGGCATAGCCGGTGACGTAGTTGAAGATTTGCGCCACGTCATGCGCGATCATCGGGTCGGAGGTAAAGAACGACAGGTCGGTATAGAGGCGTGCCGTCACCGGATGATAGTTGCCGGTGCCGACATGGACGTAGGAGGCAAGCTCGGAACCTTCACGGCGGACGACGAGCGAAAGCTTGGCGTGGGTTTTCAGCTCGATGAAGCCATAGACGACCTGCACGCCGGCGCGCTCCAGGTCGCGCGCCCAGCGGATATTGGCCTCTTCGTCGAAGCGCGCCTTGAGCTCGACCACCGCAGTGACCGATTTGCCGGCTTCGGCGGCTTCGGCGAGCTCCCTGATGATCGGGGAATCGGCCGAGGTCCGGTAGAGCGTCTGCTTGATGGCGACGACGTCCGGATCGCGCCCCGCCTGCTGCAGGAAATTCACCACCACGTCGAAGGATTCGTAAGGATGGTGGATGATGAAGTCCTTCTGCCGGATCGCGGCAAAGCAATCGCCGCCGTGATCGCGCACCCGCTCCGGATAGCGCGGCGCATAGGGAACGAATTCGAGGTCCGGCCGGTCGAGTTTGGCGAGTTGCGCCATCTCGTCGAGCGCCAGCACGCCATCGACCTTGAACATGCTCTCGTCGGTGGCGCCCAGCGCGCGCTGCACGAAGCGCTGCAATTCCGGCGGCATCATCGCCTCGATGTCGAGGCGGATGACGATGCCGCGGCGGCGGCGCTTGAGCGCGGTCTCGAACAGCCGCACCAGGTCTTCGGCCTCTTCGAGGATTTCCACTTCGGAATCGCGGATGACGCGGAACGCGCCCACGCCTTTCACTGCATAGCCGGGGAACAGCTTGCCGATAAAAAGGCTGGTGACGGCCTCGAGCGAGATCAGCCGCACCTGCCCGCCGTCGCCGGCTTGCGGCAGCCGCGCGAAACGCTCGATGCGGTTGGGCATGCGGATCAGCGCGTTCATCGCCTTGCCGTCCTTGGCGCGGGCCAGCTGCAAGGCGATGGAAAATCCGAGATTAGGAATGAACGGGAACGGATGCGCCGGATCCACCGCAAGCGGCGTCAACAGCGGGAACACGTGGGCGAGAAAGTAATCTTCGAGCCAGGCCTTCTCGGCCTTGGTGACATCGGCGCCATCGACCAGCACGATACCGGCCTGGGCCAGCGCCCCGCGCAGCTCGCGCCACTGCGCCTGCTGATCCTGGACCAGGAGCAACACGGCTTCGCCAATGCGGGCAAGCTGCTCGGCGGGAGTCAAACCCTCGGGGCTCTTCTCGACGATGCCGGCACGCAGCGCTGCGCCGAGACCGGCAACGCGCACCATGAAAAATTCGTCGAGGTTGGCGGCGGAGATCGAGAGGAATTTGATCCGCTCCAGCAGCGGATGGCCGCGATTGGCGGATTCCTCCAACACCCGGCGATTGAAGTTCAGCCAGGACAGCTCGCGGTTGATGAAGCGATCCGGGCTCGAAGCCAGCTCGGACGCCCGCTGCCCTTCCTCCGGGCGCCGCAAGGAGCCAGATTCTAAAGCAACGACAGTGGCTTGGCCACGGTCGGCCATGGCGGTTTGGTGCTCCTCGAGGGCTATGTTCGCCATGCTTCGTTACAATTCGATGACGTTGGTCGCCCCTGAGATAAGGCGGTGGGGCGGTGCGCCGTCAAGCCTCTCCCTGGCGATGGGCCGCGCGCGAGCCTGGTATGTATTGCGGCGGCTGTCTACGAATGATATATACCATTGGTATCTATCATCAAGGCTCGCAAATGGCCGAAACCGGCACCGCCAAAATCTTCAAGCATGGCCGCAGCCAAGCGGTGCGCCTGCCGAAGGAATTCCGCCTGCCCGGCAAGGAGGTGCGCGTCCGCCGGTTCGGGCGGGGCGTGCTCCTGGAGCCTATGGCAGAAGGCTTCGACTTCGCGGCGTGGTGGGACAAGATCGACAAATATGGCGGCGACTTCTTGCCCGAAGGACGTCCCGAACAGCCGCCCATGCCGGTCGACGATCGAAAATATTTCGATGACGAATGATTTGCCTCGACACCAACGTCGTCATCGTCGCGCTCAATCAGCCGCTATCACTACTTAGGGCGCGCCTCAACCGGGCACTCGTTGGCGATGTCCCGGTCGCCATTTCTTCGATTGTCTTGTTCGAGCTCTGGTACGGCGTCGCCAAGGGCGAACGCCGCCCGCATAACACAGCGAGAATCATGGATTTCCTTGCCGGGCCGATCAAGGTTCTGAACTTTGACGCCGAAGATGCGCGCGAGAGCGGAGATATCCGCGCGGCATTGGCACGAGCCGGTACGCCGATTGGCCCTTACGACGTGCTCATCGCCGCGCAAGCGCGCCGCCGCGGCGCGATACTGGTCACGGCGAACAAAAACGAATTCGCGCGCGTGCCGGGATTGCAGACGCAAGATTGGACGATCGCCTGAACGAGCGCCGGCCCTACCTGGTGTCGCGGAACATTTCCGCGGCCAGCGCCCGCGTCGGCGGCCGGCCGCGCCGCAGCGCTTCGTTGTCGAGCGCGATCACCGCCGCACGCGCCGCCGCGAACGAGCGCTCGATATGGGTCGAGAGATAGCTCACCACGCCTTCATCGAGCGCGAGCTGGCGGTCGGCGGCGAGCTTGACGATGACGGCGCGGAGCATGGAATCGTCCGGCGCCTGAAGGGTGACGACCGGCATCGCCCGCAGCCGCGAGATAACATCGGGGGTGGCGATAGGCCACGTGGCCGGCGCCGTACGCGCCGTGAACAGCAGGTAGGCGTTCTCCCCGCGCGCCATATTGATGAGATGAAACAGGGCGTGTTCGTCCGCGGTCGCCGCAGCATCCTCGATGACCAGCGCGCCAGTGGCGAGCGCCGAGCGAAGCCCGGTTTCGTCGAGCGCATGGGCCGACACGACACGCGCACCGGCCGCGGCCGCCCAGATCGTCGCCAGATGGGTTTTGCCGGAGCCCTCGGGCCCGACCAGAGCAATGACATTCGCCGGCCAATCCGGCCAGGAGTCGATCAGCGCCAGCGCGCCCTCGTTGCCGGGTCCGGCGAGAAAATCCTCGCGCGCGTAACTTTCCGTGTGCTCGAGCGCCAGCGCCAGCTGCCGTGGAATGGGGGACATCGTGCTTGCGGACATGAGCTAGACCGGCCGGCTGCCGGTATAGAGCGGGCTGTCGCGGTAACGGCGCACGGCAAAGCGTATCAGCACGCCGGTCGCGGCCGCGAGCGGTACCGCCAGCAGCAATCCGACGAAGCCGAACAGATAGCCGAAAGCAAACAGCGCGAACATCAGCCACACCGGATGCAGGCCGACACTGTGTCCGACCAGATACGGCGCCAGTACGTTGCCTTCGAGGAATTGGCCGACCAGCACGACGGCGGCGACGATGACGATCGGCGCCCATTCGGGGAAGAATTGCGCTACCGCGACGGCGAGCGACAGCACCAGCGCCGTCAGCGATCCGACATAGGGGATGAAACTGATCAGTCCGGAAACGACGCCGATGAGCAGGCCGAAGCTCAATCCCGCCAGCGTCAGTCCGACGGCATAGTAGGAACCGAGGATCAGGCACACGCCGGATTGTCCACGCACATAAGCCGAGATGGTCGCGTCGATGTCGTGGCCGAGGGTTCGCACGGTGTCGCGCTGCGGCAACGGGATCAGGTTGTCGACCGCGCTCACCATCCTGTCCCAGTCGCAGATCAAGTAGAACGCCACCACCGGCGTGATGATCACCAGCGAGAAAATCGAGATCAGCGTTTGTCCCTTGGTCCAAAGCGAGGCAAGCACCGTGGTCACATAACCCATCGCCTGGTTCATCAAATCGCTGACCGAGTGGTCGCCGCCGCTGAGATTGTCACCGACGAAACGCTTCAGCCACGGATGATCGGGATCGCTCACCAGGCTTTGCAGGCGCTGCGCGTAGCCCGGCGCATTGTCGATGAAACCGGCAAGCTGCTTTGCCAGCACCGGCGCGATGAGCAGGAGCAGAAGCGCGAGCGCGAGCACGAAGCCGCCGAGAATGATCGAGGCGGCGACCAGGCGGCTCAAGCCGCGCTTGGCCAGCCGATTGGCCAACGGGTCGAGCACGTAGGCCAGCGCCATGCCCAGCACGAACGGCAACAGGATCGGGCTCAACAGCCACAACAGTCCGACGATGGCAGCGAGAGCGGCGGTCCAGAATACGATGTGCCGCTCGATTTGCATGGCGCCCTTCAAGCAGTGCCGATCAATGCCCGGCGCCGAGCGAGTTCATATGGCGCACCCATTCGGCGAGATAGAAGGCGATCGAGAGCAAGGTCAAGATGGCGACCATCGCCATCATCGCCTTCGACGCCAAGTCGGCGTCGAAGCCGAAACCCCGCTCGGCCAACACCAGAGTGGCGAGCAGGATCTGCGCCAAGGTGTTGGCCTTCGAGACCGCCAGCGGCCGCACCGGCATCGGCTTGCCGACCAGCCAGGACAGCATGAAGGCTGAGATGATCATGATGTCGCGCGAGACGACGAGGATGACGAGGAAGATCGGCAGCGCGCCGGCGATGCCGAGCGAAATATAGATCGATACGATCAGCGCCTTGTCGGCCAAGGGATCGAGATAGGCACCGAGCTCGCTCGCCATGTGGAAGCGCTTGGCCAGGAAGCCGTCGACGCCGTCGCTGATGCCGGCCGCCAGAAACAGGAAAAAGGCAATGCGCATCCCGCCCGAGGTGATCGCCCAGACGACGATCGGCACCAGCAGGATTCGTCCCAAGGTTATGAGGTTTGGGATACTCAAACGCGGCCCCGGCTCAGGCAGCTATTCCCCGTGCTGTCCTGCAACCCAATATACCGGCGCACGCGCGCTTGCACACCCGGCGATTCCGACGTAGGAGGCGCCAAGCGGTCCCGCCCCACAAGGGCGGCAATCAATCATCTGTCCGATGTGGTGGCATTCGTGGATGAGGCGCGCTACGCGGCGGCCGGTGTCGATATCGACGCCGGCAACCGCATGGTGGAATTGATCAAGCCCTTGGTGCGCGCCACCGCGCGCGCCGGGGCCGATGCCGAGATCGGCGGCTTTGGCGGCCTGTTCGATCTCAAGGCCGCGGGCTTTGTCGATCCGATCCTGGTCGCCGCCAATGACGGCGTCGGCACCAAAGTCAAAATCGCCATCGAGACCGGCCGCCACGACACGATCGGCATCGATCTGGTCGCCATGTCGGTCAACGACCTCGTCGTGCAAGGCGCCGAGCCGTTGTTCTTTCTCGACTATTTCGCCTGCGGCAAGCTCGATCCGGCGGTCGGCGCGGAAGTGGTGAAGGGCATCGCGGCGGCTTGCCGCGAGGCCGGCTGCGCTCTGATCGGCGGCGAGACCGCGGAAATGCCGGGGCTCTATCAACCCGGCGATTACGACCTTGCGGGCTTTGCCGTCGGTGCCGTGGGACGAGCGAACTTGTTGCCCCGCGCCGATATCGCGGCCGGCGACGTGGTGATCGGCCTAGCCTCGACGGGCGTCCACTCGAACGGATTTTCCCTGGTGCGCAGTATTGCAGCGGCGGCTGGATTGAGCTGGAAGCAGCAGGCCCCGTTCGACCCTACGTCCAGCCTCGGCGAGGCCTTGCTCACGCCGACGCGGCTCTATGTGCGGTCGTGTCTTGCCGCGATCCGCCAAACCAAAGCAGTGAAAGCGCTCGCCCATATCACCGGCGGCGGGTTCGTCGACAATATTCCGCGGGTCTTGCCGGAAGGTCTTGGCGCTTCATTGGATCTCGGCCGTGTGCCGGTAAAGCCGGTGTTCAAATGGCTCGCAGCCAGCGGCAGGATCAGCGAGGCCGAAATGCTGCGCACCTTCAACTGCGGCATCGGCATGGTGGCGGTACTCGATCCGGCCGCGGCCAACCTGGCAATCGAGTGCTTTGCGGCAAACGGCGAGACATGGGCGCGCCTTGGTGAGGTCGTCGCGGCGAAAGA